>Ga0074195_1003604_pt1 | contig 14170 bp, 13 predicted proteins | sample EPASupsiteHSE623_FD_64525 | JGI IMG/M metagenome (GOLD analysis project Ga0074195, IMG submission 64525) | Bioremediated contaminated groundwater from EPA Superfund site, New Mexico - Sample HSE6-23 | ecosystem: Environmental > Aquatic > Deep subsurface > Groundwater > Contaminated ...
AGATAATATTCAGGTCCTTGCCCTTCCATCGTCCTTTCTTTACAGTTCCGCCATAGAGCAAAATAGCAGGCCGGTTCAGGCGCCCCAGGGCGATCATCGCCCCCGGCATGTTTTTGTCACAGCCTACAATGGGAATTACCGCATCGTAAAACTGTGCACTGACAACTGTTTCAATCGAATCGGCTATAATTTCCCGTGAAGGAAGTGAATACTTCATTCCTTCCGTTCCGTTCGTAATTCCGTCACTTACCCCGATCGTATGAAAGATTAGGCCATACAGGCCTTCCTGCTCGTTCACACCCTGTTTCACGGCATCGGCCAAACCATTTAAGTGCATATTGCAGGGGTTTCCCTGATAACCTGTACTGACAATGCCTACCTGTCCCTTTCTGAAGTCATTTTCATTCATGCCGATGGCATACAGCATGGCCTGGGCTGCAGGAAGACTATCATCCTGCGTGATTTTTTCGCTGTAAGGGTTTATTTTTTTCTGCATCGGATCACCGTTTAGAGAAGTTCGCTATAAATCTGTAACTGTTCTTCAAAACGTTTAAAACAGGTTATTGTTTGGCCGGTCATGATCCTTTCATGACCGGCAAATGAAACCGATCATCTTTCAATTTACTCTTTCGAGCATGATCTCCTTGTAGTATTTATTCCGATATCCGAGAGGTGACATACCCGTAATTTTCCTGAACACATCCCGGAAAGCTTTCACATCATTGTATCCGACATCGTACATGACCTCGCTTACCGTTTTTTGCTCTGTTTCAAGCTGTTTTTTTGCTGCTTCCATTTTCACCCGCTGAATATACTCGGCAACAGTATTGGACGTGGCCCTCTTAAATCTTCTCTCGAAGGTACGGCGGCCTATTCGCACCATCCCGGCCAATTCTTCAATGGTTATTTTTTCCGAGAAATTCCTTTCGATATAATCCTGTGCATTCAAAATAACCTGATCCTGATGGGCTTTCTGTCCTGCGAATATGATAAAAGGAGATTGCCTGGTCCGGTCGATATCGATCATAAAGGCTTTCGCCGCATTGACAGCCACATCACGTCCGGCGTATTTTTCGATGAGGTAGATGACCAGGTTGGTAAATGAATAGGCTCCTCCGCTGGTATAGATGCCTTCGGCTTCGGTCAGTATTTTATGATCCATGAGTTGGGTCTCAGGAAACAATTTCCTGAATTCATTGGCAAACTGCCAGTGTGTCGAACAAGGTTTGCCATCCAATAGTCCTGTAGCAGCCAGCATAAAGGTTCCAATACAAAAACTGGCTATTTCTGCTCCTTTTCTGTAATGCTTGACAAGCCAGGGTATCAATTCGGCGTTCATATTCAGGTTATATTGGAATTCACCATGTATAGCCGGTAAAATGATCAAATCAGTATGGGTAACTTCATCCAGAAGTAACTCCGGATGAGCAACGAAAAATCCGCCAGGCTGAGTCACAGATCCCGAGAGTCCGACTAATTGCAGATGAAATAACGGATCCTGCCCGTCCTGTTCAAAAAATTCGTTCACCCACGATAGCATTTGGTATGTTCCTGCCACGTTAACCAGGCTGAAATGCCCCCGGGGAATGATAATCGTAACATTCTTCATATGTTTATTTTCCAATTTAAGTTAAGCTTGTCGCAAACACAACCTTATAATGACGCAATTACACTGTATAAACGCTGGAAATTCCCGGTTAGTTTGATCCTGTCAAAAAAACTTTCCGGGAAACGGACATATGCATGTTTCTCAAATAATATTACCAGCGAACAGAAGAGTTATGCTGTACCGGAAGAGGGCATTGTCAGGGAAGGTGACAAGTATTTTATTTTCAGAGCAGAACAAGAGCATATAGACGGCGAACTGATCCGGAGTTTTCACCCCGTTGAAGTGATCAAAGGAATTCAGGATAACGGATGGGTTGAAGTGAGACTTCTTGAGCAGCCCGAAAAAGATGCGCTCATTGCGATGAATAATGCCTATTATCTGCAGGCTGAGCTCAAAAAAGGAGAAACGGAGCACCAACATTAAGTATAGGAGAGTAAGACCTGGGTTCCGCACTTGCCGTATGCTGTGTGATGGTAGCCGGTCGTGTGTAAGATCGGTGAGCTTAAAGCTTATCAGTCTTATTTTTTTTCCGTCCGTCGGTATTGACCGGCATTTTTACTTTCAGCTTTTTAGCAGATTCGCTGCGGGTAAGCAGCATAGGCATCGATACGCCAAGCGACAGGGCCAACAGTACAAAAAATGCCTTTAGTCCGTTATCTATTGTATTGTGCATCAGTTGCACAAAAACATCGCTATTTTGTTCTCCGGTAAGCCTGATCACGCCAAGCATAGCACGGTATGCGAGCGTTCCCGGTACCATTGGAATGACTGCGGGAATGGCCAGAACAAACGGGGGTGAATGACGAAGATGAGCCGCATAAATACTTAGGAATCCCACAAAGATTGCTCCCAAAAAAGAAGCGAAAATGATCCCGCCCCCGAGATGCATCACCAATAACTTGAATGCGCCGCCTAATGAGGCCATTATAAAGATTACCTTTAAAGTCCGTTCCGGAACATTGAACAGAATACCAAAGCCAATTCCTGCCAGTCCCAGCCAAATCCATTTTTCAAAAAAAGCAACCAGTTCCATTTTTTAGTATCAAATATAGAGAACTAAGAATCAATGTAGCCTAATTCATTTTGTTGTTTTGTGTTTTGATACTTGTATCTACAAATTATAAATTAAGATCGCTCCAAGCATGCCCAGCGCGATGGCAAAGGAGATCATCAATCCGTTAACTCCTCTCACAATGCCGTTCATAATATTGCCATCCAGCAGATCCGACAAGGAATTGATCAGTGGAATACCCGGTATCAGGTACAAGACAGAGGTTGCAAATGCATACTCCGGATGAATTCCGATCTGTAATTTTAACGCCAGGCCGGAAATCAGCGAAGAAACCAATGCTGCAAAGAAAACACACAAGTAGGCATTAAACATCTTTTTTGTCGCTTCCTGTCTGATGAACAAGCCTGCGCAGGTCGCCGCAGCCGAAGCCAGCATATCGGTCCATTCACCTCCTGCCAGCCTGCAAAATGAGGCCCCTGCCAGAGAAACCATCAGTAAGATGATCCAACGGGGATAATGAGGAAGCGATTTCAACCGGTCAAGTTCCAGTCTCGCCTGTTCAAGGCTCCATTTCTCCTCCACGATACTCCAGCTCATCCTGCTGATGCCGCTGACAATTTTAAAATTTGCTCCGTGAGGCGAGGTTCGCTTTAAACGGCTGAAAAAGTAATCCTTTTCATCATCATAAAGGGTCAGCATCAAAGCCCGGTGTGTCACCAACAGCTCGGCATCATAGCCATAAGCGTTGGCAATGCGCATGATATTGAGCCGGATGCGTGCTGTATTGGCTCCTGAACTCATTAACATCGAGCCTGCATCAAGTAACAGTTTGCACAATTCATTAATCTTCTCTTCACTGGAATAAACCATCTCATTCTGCTCTTATGACGTTGTGAACCACAATATTTCAGACTACATGTACAAGTTAACTGTTTTCAATCACAAATTAAAATTTTTTTACTTCGGATGAGTAAGCGGCTGTATCGTCAATGGCGATGATACAGCCCCCGAATATTAACTTATAAACTCTGCGCATTAATTAAACCCGGATACTGATCGGTTGGTTCAAAGGAACTGCCGGCAATAAATCGACTTTGATGTACGGGCATGTGCCGCCGATTGATCTTCATAACCGGGCATAAATAGATATGCTGATCCCGTAGCACAGGATCAGCATATCTATTGGAATTCTGTTCGAAGATTTCTCTTGTGGTTTTATCTGACCGGATAGCTTACTTCTTCTCTCTTAAGTGCCCGTATAACCAGATATAAGCCGCCCAGAACAAAAGGAATACTTAGCCATTGACCCATATTCAAAGTCATTGTTGCTTCAAAGGCCTCCTGATCTTCCTTGATGAATTCGATCAGGAAGCGGGAAAGAAAAACTATAATAAAAAATATCCCTGTAATTAAACCTTCTTTTTTACGGGCGTTGGTTTTCCAATAAAGATAAAGCGTAACGGCAAAAGTAAACACGTAAGCCAGCGCCTCATAAATCTGAGTAGGATGTTTGGGGACTGTTTCTCCATTCCTTACAAATATAAAGCCCCATGACAAATCGGTCTGCACACCATAAATCTCCGAATTCATCAGATTCCCGGTACGGATCATTGCAGCAACAAGCGCTGTAGGTACAACTACACGGTCTATGACCCAAAGAACAGATCGTTTTGACACCTTTTTGCTCCAGATCATTAACGCGATAAAAATTCCCAGTGTTCCTCCGTGGCTGGCCAGACCACCATGCCATACTTTAATGATTTCCAGCGGATGCCGGGAGTAATAATCCCAGCCGTAGAAAATAACATGTCCCAGGCGCGCTCCGATGATAGTCGCTACAATCATGTAAACAAACAGACTCTCCAGCCATTTCAGCTCAAGCTTCTCATATTTAAACATACGCTCAACCATGTAATACCCGAACAGGAAACCTGTGGCAAAAAACAATCCATACCATCGAACTGATAATGATCCTATATGAAAAATCTCAGGACTAACATTCCAGTGAATAAAGGCTAGCAGTTGTGTCATATAATAACGGTTGTTCTATTCAAGTCCTTGACCATGACAATTCTTGTATTTCTTTCCACTTCCACAGGGACAGGGATCATTACGCCCGACCTTTTTTTCAACCCTTACAGGTTGAACCTTTTGTGGTGGCTGTGGCGCTTCGGCAGGTCTTCTGCCCCTTGAAATCTCCTGTGAATCTGTTTTTTGAGCAGAATATTTACTCATATCGGTTCGTCTGGCGGTTTCAGCTTCCCTCACCTGATCCGGATTGGATATCGGGATCTGTCCCTTCATCAGCGTCGAGACAATATCCTTATTCACTTTTTGGATCATCATTTTAAATAAGTTGAACGATTCAAACTTATAGATCAGTAAAGGATCTTTTTGTTCATAGGCTGCATTTTGCACAGATTGTTTCAAATCGTCCATTTCGCGCAATTGTTCCTTCCAGGCTTCGTCGATGATCCCTAAAAGGACCTGTTTCTGATACGATTTTACCAGCTCCTTTCCCTTGTTCTGATAGGCTTTCTCCAGGTTGGTAACAATCTGGAAGACCCGCTTCCCATCCGAAATCGGCACAACGATATTGTGATACAGATGCGATTTGGTTTCATACACCTCCTTAATCACCGGGTATGCCTGTTTTGATATAGCTTCAACCTTTCTGTTGTAAGTACCGATCATTACCTGGTAGATCTGATCAACAATTTCTTCAGGTTTTAGCTTACTGAAATCGTCCCGTTTTACCGGTGAATCCAACGACATTAAACGCATCAGTTCCACATTGAATTCATCGTAGTCGCCCCCGTAGTATTCGTTGACCAGGTTTTCGAGCGTGTCGTACATCATATTCAGTACATCCACCTCCAGGCGCTCACCGAACAAGGCATGGCGCCTCTTTTTATAGATCACTTCACGCTGGGAGTTCATCACGTCATCGTACTCCAGTAATCTTTTACGAATACCAAAGTTGTTTTCTTCCACTTTTTTCTGAGCGCGTTCAATCGATTTGGTGATCATGGAATGCTGGATCACTTCCCCTTCTTCCAGCCCCAGACGGTCCATAATCCCCGTAATTCGTTCTGAATTGAAAAGCCGCATCAGGTCATCTTCCAGTGAAACAAAGAACTGCGAACTACCCGGGTCGCCCTGGCGGCCGGCACGTCCTCTCAATTGGCGGTCAACACGCCGGGAATCATGTCTTTCAGTACCCAGGATTGCTAATCCGCCTGCCTGACGTACTTCCTCAGACAACTTGATGTCGGTACCACGACCGGCCATATTGGTGGCAATGGTGACCGTTCCTTTTTTACCGGCGTCGGCAACAATTTCAGCTTCACGGGCATGTAATTTGGCGTTCAGTACATTGTGCTTGATGCCCCTGATCTTCAACATCCGGCTCAGCAACTCGGAAATCTCAACCGAGGTGGTACCCACCAGTGCAGGACGCCCTTGTTGATTGAGGTCTGCAATTTCCTGAATAACCGCATTATATTTTTCACGCTTGGTCTTGTAAACCTTGTCGTTATAATCCTTCCTGATCACAGGTTTGTTGGTCGGGATCACCACCACATCCAACTTATAGATATTCCAGAATTCACCAGCCTCAGTCTCCGCAGTACCGGTCATACCTGCAAGTTTGTGATACATCCTGAAATAATTCTGGAGGGTAATGGTGGCATAGGTTTGTGTGGCAGCTTCTACCTTTACCCGTTCCTTTGCTTCAATGGCCTGATGAAGTCCGTCGGAATAACGACGGCCCTCCATGATACGACCGGTTTGCTCATCAACAATCTTTACTTTATTGTCAATGACCACATACTCCACGTCTTTCTCAAACATGGCGTAAGCTTTCAGCAACTGGTTGATGGTATGGACCCGTTCCGATTTTACAGCATAATTTTGAAGTAAACTGTCTTTCTTTTCTATTTTTTCCTGCGGACTTAACGAAGGATCATGTTCAATTTCAGCAATCGACGAGCCTACGTCAGGAAGAATGAAGAACTCAGGATCTTCCACATCCGACGAGATCAGGTCAATCCCCTTATCGGTGAGCTCCACTGAATTCTGCTTTTCCTCAATAATAAAAAACAACGGATCGGTCACCACATGCATGTTCTTGCTATTATCCTGCATGTAGAAGTTCTCCGTTTTTTGCATGAGGGCTTTTGTTCCTTCCTCACTCAAAAACTTGATCAGCGCTTTCGTCTTTGGAAGTCCCTTTTGGGCCCGCAGTAATTGCAAGGCACCTTCTTCCTTTTCTTCCTTGGTTGCATTTTCCTTCAGAAGACGCTTGGCATCCGTCAGGCACTGATTCACATAATTACGCTGAGCAGCAACCAAACGCTCCACTTTGGGCATCAATTCGTCAAATTTCTGATTATCACCCCTGGGTGTGGGACCTGAGATGATCAAGGGCGTCCGGGCATCATCAATCAGCACGGAATCGACCTCGTCCACAATGGCATAGTGATGTTTCCGCTGGACAAGGTCCTGCGGGTTAATGGCCATGTTATCACGCAGGTAGTCAAACCCAAATTCATTATTTGTACCATAGGTGATATCCGAATTATAGGCTTTCCGCCGGGCATCTGAATTTGGCTGGTGTTTGTCGATACAATCCACACTTAATCCATGAAATTCAAAGATAGGTCCCATCCATTCCGAGTCACGTTTTGCGAGGTAATCATTCACGGTGACCACATGAACTCCCCTGCCTGCCAGAGCATTCAGAAATACAGGCAAGGTAGCAACGAGCGTTTTACCTTCTCCGGTCCCCATCTCCGAAATTTTACCGGAATGAAGAACAATACCCCCGATCAACTGCACATCGTAATGGATCATGTCCCAGGTGATCTCATTTCCCCCGGCCATCCAGGAATTGTGCCAAATGGCCTGATCCCCGCTAATTTCAACATTTGATTTACGGGCTGCAATGTCACGGTCAAAATCAGTTGCAGAAACAATAACTGTTTTATTTTCAAAAAAACGTTTTGCCGTTTCTTTTACGATTGAAAACGCGTCAGGAAGTATTTCATTTAAAACTTCTTCTATTTTTTCATCGATCCGTTCTTCCAGCTTGTCTATTTCCTGATAGATCCCTTCGCTATCCTGAATTTCAGCTTCTTCGGCTTTTTGCTTTAAAGCAGCGATCTGTTCCTCTTCGGGACAGATCCTTTCCCGAATGACCTCCTTAAGCTTAAGTGTTTCTGCCCTGAGTTCATCATTCGAAAATTGCATTATCCGTTCATATTCAATTCTGATCTTATCAAGTATTGGAGTAACTTCCCGAATATCCCGATCCGATTTATTCCCCAAAAATGTACCTAAAATTTTGCTGATAAATGCCATTATTTAATTTTTTCTATTTTTTTAATTTGATGATCACAAAAGTAACTATAATGTACAACTATATGTGTATGCATTTCATTTTTTTGCATTAAAAAAGCCGCTTCCGTGAAGAAAGCAGCTTTCAAAATTGATGCTGTTTGATTATTGGAATCAGAGATTAAACAAATGTTTGTAACCGGAATTGACAAGATCAGGAAGATAGGCTGCGATTAATTCAACTGCTGTTTTTTCGTCAACTTCCTCGGTTGAAAGTATCCGTTGTTTAGCCAGCTCTTCTGGGCTGATAACCTGACTTGTCAGGGAATCAGGCACTTTGCTTTCCGAAATTTTTACCTTACGGGCTCCAAACCCCTTTGGAGAAGATACATAAGCCACTTCAAAATGATCGGTCCGAACTATAAAAGTCTTTCCTTTCTTCGAGTTGAACAGCTCAACAACAATAGGTGCCCTGTTTTCGTCATAGCTCAGTTTCCAGGCTTGTTCCACTCCTAGGCCAAGATCCTGCTGCGCAACAGGAACAATTACATAATTTACTGCGGAAGCATCAGCCGATACAGCAGAAGCAGAAAAGAAAACCACCGACAATAAAAGAATGGCCATTTTTCTTGCAAATTTTGTTTTCATAATTCTGTTTTAATTGTTTTAATGATTTTTGCTCTAATTTTCTCTGGAGGATTTTCCCTCTTTTTCAACTAATAGACGCAAATATCCAAAGATAATTACACTCGGCACTGACCTATTAGACAAACATGAATTATGGGAAGGTAAACAGCTCGTATTCGTCGGTGAAGGGAGAAAGGATTTTAGAGACCTAAGTTCCTGAGTACCTGAACTCCCAAGTTAATAAATATCTATCGATTAGAATTTTACCAGATTAAGCTAAAAGCTTTGTGCCTGATTAATGATTTGTGACGCTGACACCTCCCCCGATATGGAAATTTTTGGAAATTTTGTACTGTAAAAACATGGAAGCACCTCTTATACTCATATTCTTTAAATCCGGATTTGCAGGAAGCGGATTAAAGACTGAGTTGCCCGAAAAGCTGTTTCCGCTCAGAAAAAGTTTATCGTTTAACCGGTAAGTGGCGGCATTCTGAACAAAAAAAGGGTTCATGAAAGGAGAAGGTGATAATAAAGAAAACTGATTTGTAACAAGGGTTGTTCCCGCCGGAATCTGTCTGTATAAATTCAGGACGAAAGGTTGATTTTCCAAGCCGGTCGGTCTCTTGAAAGTAAAAGAAGGAACCGACACCAACCCACCGAAAGTTGATGTCGGTTCAAAATTGAAAAGTTCCTTATATAAAAAATCATACTCCGGCACACTGACATTCAATTTCGCGGAATCAGACTGAGCATGTCCGGTGAACCAGGTAAAAAATAGCAACGCAATCCCGAAACTTGTTTTCACAATGGTTTTGACTTACAACAAAAAGAAACCTAAAGTTACCAAAAACATTTTACTTTTTTCGTCACTATGGCCTGAATAAATATCTCCAAAGCTGTTTTCCATTCTCACGTCAAGCGAGAAGAAGAGTAAGTCCAGCCCGGCTCCATACTGAAAGCCATAAATACTGTCTTTCAGCTTGCCGGATTCAAAATCCGGTCCGTCAACATCCTTGCTGGTAACAAACGACATAACAGGTCCCGCGTTCACCCGTAGATTAACCAATCCCTTGTTAATCACTTTGTAACCCAACAGCACGGGAACATCGATTGTCTTCAAATCAAAGGAATTCTTGTTGGTATCTTCCAATTTTCCTCCCTTGGAGCTGAAATATGCCTCAGGTTGAAGATAAAAACTTTTCACATTGACCCGTGCGAAAGCTCCGGCTACAAAATTGGAAATATTGTCCTCATCAAACATACTCTCATCAGTCGTAATCTTGGAACTGTTGAATCCGGCTTTGATTCCGAAATTCAACGGGGACTGTGCGCTGACAACAAAAGATGCTGTCAGAAAAAGACACAATACTGCAAATGTTTTCATGGTCATTTCATTAAAGTTATATACAAAATAACGGAAAAAGGGAGAAACTATTACTATTTCCTGTATAAATAACCTCAAATGCGAAGAAAGGTTTGATCTCATATGTTTTACAGCAAGCGTAGTAACAAATGATAATAACAGCCGTTATTATTTTTAAGTCCCTAATGAGGAAATATCCGGGAAAATTTTATTTTTGAAAAATTAAACAGGCTTTTTACAAGGAGTTAACACAAAAAGTTGCTTAAGGTATTGGAAAAATAAAAAAAATTCAAGTAGTTTACGGGAAAATTAAATTTATAGTGATCTTTATTAATAATTAATTGAAATTTAAGTTAATAGCGCAGGAAATGAAAGCGAACAAGCACTCAAAAAAGAATTTTAAATATTCTGATATTGAGAAAAGTGACATTGGCAGCCAATTTATTAAAGGAACAAAGAAAGACAGAAGCGCCAAAAGACGATTATCAATCTATGATGAGTTTGAGGATGAGAACTTTGATGAGCTGACATTTAATTCAGAAGCTGATGATTCGTTTGACGAAGAATAGTTGATTCATCGGGTTTCAGTTATTATTTATTTTTTAAGATCACGTGAAACGAGCTGCACTCCCCGTGTGGTATTGTGGTCGGACAGTTTCATTTTTAATTTATCTTAAAAAATTTGGCTTATTTAATTGTATTTTGAGGTTTACCATCGAGGTAAGCCTCAAAATTGGATATAGCAAAAACAGAAGCCTTTGTCGTGCCCCAACATTTACCCGGGCATCATGCAGAAATGGCATAACCCGTCGGGTACCATAATTTTCACCGTTTATCTGGTTTCATGTATAAAATCCGCAGGCTATCCAATTCATGCAAATAAATAGCCGGGATCTTTCTGTCTTTTAGCTTTTCCAGAACCAGATTTCCGATCCGCATAGCCTCTTCCTTCGTACCAAAGGGCTGATTTCCTTCGACACCCGGAATCGTTGGCTGATAAATATACACTTTTTCTTTCCCTTCAATTTGATAACCCCAACCGTTTTCAGTTTTGAAGGTTACCACCCGATATACGTTTTTGGGTTGACATGAAAAAAATATTACTCCCAATACCACTGGGAGTAATACCATTATGATCACGCTATTTTTTTGCTTAACTATATACATCCAGGTTTATTCATTGTCATTGTCATCCTGCTCTGCATTGGGTTCGAAGCGCCATACATCATCGAAATAGTTAGTGGATGAACTTCTTCCTGTCATTACATACCCTACATTATCGATTGCAAATCCAACAGCGCATTTTCGTGAAACCCCCTCAAAGCTTGTTTTTTCGTCCCATAAATCCGAAGTCGGATCGTATTCCCACACAGAAGAACCAACACTGTTAACCCCTGCTGTGCAAAGGTAGCCTTTGCCGTTCATCACAAAAGCAACACCATCAGATCTGACAATATCACTATAATCATCATCAAAACTTTCATTATCGTCCAAGTCAGCAATGGCCCTTAATTTTGTCCAAGTATCATCAGCAGCATTATAGGAATAAAAATCCGTTACGCGGGCTCCGTTATTTAAACCGGTACAAATATAAGCGATGTCGTTAATTACGAAAACTACAGCATCTCTCCTTTTATATCCAGGATGACTGGCCTTTTTTGTCCATGTTCCCAATTCTCCGACAGATGGATCAAACTCATATAAATCCTGTAATTCGCTGGTAGCGTAACCAGTTCCTACATATCCTTTATCCTGGATCGCGAACGCAATTGCTCCCTGACGGGCTGAACCTGGAAAATCAGCAACTTGTCTCCAGGCATTTGTGCCGGGATTATATTCCCAGAAATCATCCAATTTGGGTGTCTGTAACCCAGCAGAGGTCCTATATTCCCCGTAGCCGGTTCCGATAAAAACTTTACCTGCAGCCGCAAAACCAACAGCTTCATCCCTCGCAATTGCTTCATCAGGCATATAGGCCAATTGGGTCCACCCGCTTGCAGAGTCAAACACCCAAAAATCCTTTACCCGATCAATATTATTGTCATCCAGATCATTCCCGTCAGTACCGGTTCCGATATAGGCTTTTCCGTTCAAAGTCACCGCTACCGCACCTGACCTTGGAAATCCTTCAAAGGTTCCAACCCGAACCCAGTTGCCTAATAAATCCTCGTCATCATCACTGCATGAGGATAAAGACAAAACAATTGACGCAGCCATTCCTAAATTTAAGATCCGAACGGCCCATTTATGTACAGATAAGTTTTGTGAAATCATTGCTTAATTTTATTCAGTTTCGCAACAAACTTACAGGCTTCATGATATCTAAAAAAAAATGATAGACCAATAGGAGATTTTTATCGTGAAAAATGAAAAATATCTATATAAGACAAAAGATTTAAGATGAAAAAAGTTCAATTGTTAACAATATTCACTCATTTTAACAAATCTTAAACGACAAACCAATAAAAAAGCCTTTACATCTATTATATATCTCATTTAGTCCTATTTTTGATATCTAAAGTCTATATTTCTTTTTGAACTATCAGGATTAGGCTTGCTTTGCACCTGTGAATGGATCCGAACTGCAAATATATGTATATGAACAAAATTAATTTCCCGTTGATTCTTGTCTTGGGTATTTCACTGTTTTCGTGCGATAGCAAAAAATTTGATATAGGTGAAGATCTGATTGATGCTCAATCAGGTATTACTATTATAGACACCTTTCGGGTAAAGCTTTCAACGGTTAAGCTTGATTCGCTTCCTACTTCAGGGACTAACCAGTTACTTTGCGGAAAATATTCGACGAATCTGACGGGTTCGACAGAACTTATTCCTTATTTTAATTTTGATCTGGGTAGCCAGATTACCTCCATTACAGAGGATGACATTTTGGATTCCATCACACTTGAACTGGGTTATTCAGGTTATTACGTTGGGGATACGACCCAAGTTCAAACGTTTAGTTTATACCGGTTGACAGAATATCTGGATTTTGTAGATGATAATAATAATTCTGGTGATTATATTTATAATATCAGTTCTTTCCCTCATGAAGAAATTCCTTTGGGGAGAGTCAGTTTTTACCCCCGTGTGTCTGAAGACAGTATTGAATTCAGGATCGATAATACGTTGGCCAGTGAATTAATTAATTTGGTGCTCACTGATGCAAATGAAACAGATGCGGACAAATTCAATGAATATCTGAAAGGTTTTGTATTGAAAAGCGGGTCGGACAGCAGGTCTATACTGGGGTTTACCGGCGATACGTCTGGCGTTAAATTAAACATCTATACCAGGGTAATCGGTCCAGGTGAGTCTCAGAAAAAAAAGTATATTCTTCCTTTAGCCGCTGAAGGAACTCGTTATAATCAGGCCGTGTCGGACCGGTCTAATACGGCTTTTGCCGGATTGAAAATCCAGGATGAAGAAGTACCTGCAAGAAACAGTGGTGACAGGAGCTTCATAGCAGGAAGCGCAGGTATTGTTTGCCGTATTGACTTTCCCAGTTTAAACGATATCTTTATCTATGATGACCGGGTGATGATCAAGGCCCAACTTGTTTTAATCCCAGCACTTGAAAATGATATGGATTTCCTGCCGGACGCCTTGGTGTTTTATGCGAGTAATAAACACAATGTAGTGGGAAGTAATTTGGTTACAAGTTCGGGATCACAGCCAGTACCCGTGCAGGCAACCTTGAATCGCGATAAGTTATATCCTGAAAATAACTACTACATAGCCGATATTACCACGTATTTGACCAACGAATTTGCAGGGAACTATTACGATACCAAAAACGGATTACTGATAACCGTTCCATTCAGCGATCTACGAACACGTGCCGATTTGATGATCCTGAATGGTGAGAATCTTGAAAGATACAAACCACAATTAAAACTCTATTTTCTGAAATATGAATAAGCAAAGCCTCATTATAAGGTGCACATCTCTCGTTATCCTATTCTCGTTAAGTATTTTTTTTACGGAAGCTCAGAATAATACCAGTAATCCATACTCTATGTATGGTTTGGGTGAACTACGCTCGCAGACCAATGCCGCCAATGCCGGAATGGGAAATGCCGGTCTGGGGCTGCCATCCGGCTCATTTTTGAACGGATTAAACCCGGCAGCTTATACCGGGATAGACAGCCTCAATTTTCTTTTTGAAATCGGGGTCGACGGTCAGTATTCGGAATTTGAATCGCAGGGTGACCGTGCC
>Ga0074195_1003605_pt1 | contig 14164 bp, 14 predicted proteins | sample EPASupsiteHSE623_FD_64525 | JGI IMG/M metagenome (GOLD analysis project Ga0074195, IMG submission 64525) | Bioremediated contaminated groundwater from EPA Superfund site, New Mexico - Sample HSE6-23 | ecosystem: Environmental > Aquatic > Deep subsurface > Groundwater > Contaminated ...
CCCCCTCTAACAAGAGGGGGCTGGGGGGTGTTATAAGGTTCTTATTCGATTTTGTCATTCGGGAAATACAAAGATTTTTGACCCTACTCATTTGCCGGAGTCCATTCTATGCAGGATTGAAAGACTTTTGTTTTATTTTGCTGGTTCAACCCTTCGATATAGACTATTCCATTACCGGGATTAAGCTGTGAAGTGGATATACCGAGAACGTCCCCGAATTTTGATTCTTTCAGAAAATTGACTTGCATGGATTTTATTCTACCTGCAAGAAAATGCTCCTCCGAAAAGCAATCCAGGGCGAATTCTATATATTTTACATTGTTCACGTGGCAATTTATATCAATGTCACCATAGCCGACAGGAATATATCTGTTAAATAATCCTTCAGCTAATTCCGGGATTTTAGCCGGTACATCATTTTCGACAGCTTCATAGGCATATTCTGCTCTTTTGTCAAATATTGTTTCGGGGCGGACAGGACGCAATGTGTTGTGATTCACTACAAGCCACGAGGTTATAGCTTCGCCAATTTTAATGTTGGCTGAATTATAGAAAGTGAATTCCCGAAGGGCAAATAGTGATTTAACACCAACAGGCCTTGTCTCGACGACAATGTAATCATCCGCAGAAAGATAATTGCTGATGCTTATTTTTGCCCTCGACAGCACCCAATAAAAACCGGCATTTTTTAAATCATGATAACCTGCTTTGAGTTCATTCGCATGACTGGCGGCGGCTTCCTGCATGTAATTGAAAATTGAACTGATTTTTACCCGGTTATTAAAATCGGCTTCATAATTTCGGATTTTGAATTTTTCTGTGTAAATATTTGGCATTTCAAGAGTAATAATTATCAAAAAAGAATTCGATAAGTTACAAAATTAGCAAACTTATAATAACTTCAGGAAGAAAAAGAATGTGACTGTTCAAAAAATCATTCTAAACAAATTGAATAATCCAGCCTTTGCAGTGATTGATATAACTGCATACCTTACTCGGTAACTAATGACATTTTTGTGTAGCAACCCTCACCCCCGACACCTCTCCCGGAGGGCGAGGGGAGTAAAACGTAATGTATTTAAAGTCCCTTCTCCCTCCGGGAGAAGGGATTTAGAGTAGAGAGTCTTAACAATTTCATTCACTTTTTTTTTAGGAATTTTGTTCCCGGAAGATTTTCCTGCCTAATCCTCAATGAAAAAAGCATCTTCAATCGGCTTTACGCCTTTCATTTCGTCATACATTTTTTTAACATCAACGGGAGCTTTGAATATATCCATGATTTTCAAAGTAATATCAACTATCTCCACATCAGGCGAGCTGTAATTGAGTTCCCATTTAGAAACGATGACGGCAAGATTCTCTTTTTTGGCTAATTCCTTCAAACTTTCAGATTGTTTCTCCATAATTTCGGAAACTGAACCCCTGCCAAAACCTTTATCATGGGCAATTCTCTGTTGCAATTGACCCTTTTCTTCAAGCTTTTTTATCATGGCTGTATCTTTCTTTTCTTTTGCAGCTTTGAAATCAGTCATCAGTTTGCCCATTTCCTTTTGGAAATCAGGCGACCTGAAATAGTAAATAGCTACCATACGCGAATCGAAGGTCCCGATACGCAATTTGTCCTTAGCCGATGCTTCTGCCGTGAACAATATCGTGAAGCTGAGAAATAGAATAACCGCTTTATACATAAATCCTCCGTGTGATAAATTATCGAAATATATATTAATTAAAAAAATACTATTTAAAATCTTAAAAATATGGCCTGGTAACTAATCAGTCTCTTCGAGCGTAAAAATATCCTCAATCTTCTTATCGAACACTCTCGCAATTTTCATTGAAAGGACTGTCGAGGGCACATATTTGCCGGATTCCATTGCATTAATTGTTTGCCTGCTCACCCCGACGAGCCTCGCTAACTCGTCCTGGGTTATATTCTTAATGGCTCGTTCTATTCTTATACTATTTTTCATTTCGCATCTGCCTTTTATTTATATAAAGAATAAAATTGAACCTGATAGTGAACAGGATGAGCACGGTAAACAAATTGCAAATCATTAAAGTGTAGAACGCACCCTGAAAAACAAAAAGTATGCCCAGAAGCAGAAGTGCATAGTTGATGTAAATTGCCCAAACAAGCGAATCGAGCCTGATTTTCGAAATATATTCGTCCTCGTTTTTCTCCCGGGCAAATGTAACTAACATAAGGCTTATGAGTAGAGGAATAGCAACTATTTCATTGTAAATATCCTTGTGAACAAAAGTGAAAATATCGTTATAACCCCAGGTAGAGAAAACAGGTGCCTCAATTTCGAACCTAATGTTGCACAAGTATAATATCCCAAGTATAAACGAGGGAACGAGCAAAGCCCATCCGATAGTTTTGCAGCGGTTCGGCAATAAGAATTTCGACTCCATTTCAGACCTCAAAATATTTGTTAAACAACCCACTACAAATATATGAAATATTTTACATAATGTCAAGTATTTATTACATTATAGCATAAATAATTTACATTTTGTAAAAAAATCAAGCATTTTTTGAGGTTTTTGATATTGGCGTAACAGAAAGAAAATCAGAATCACAGATTAAACGGATTTTCGGATTACACGGATTAGGATAAGAGTTTTTAAAGACAAGATTTAGATATACTCTAATGATTTGCCGAAAAACAACAAAAAAATTTGAAGAATTTGACTAAAAGAAGAAGCTTATTATTAAACCAAAGGGTCAATTTTTTCTAATTTTTCCATTTTGACTACTCTATTCCAATTTTCAATTATTTCATCTTTATGAAGAGAAGCCCATTCAATAACCAACCCTAATACTCTTGGCGGAAGTTTACCTTCAATAATTGATAAATCGGATATTTTAATTTCCGCGTTAAATTCATTATATGTAGCATGAAAGTGCGGAGGTTGGTGTTCATCATAGAACATCGAAATGATTATACCAAAAAATCTGCTGATCTGAGGCACTTATTGTCCTTTGATTTTTAAATAAATTGTGTTTGGACAGAGTTCAATGTCTTCATCCCATGATACAGCGTGGGTTTCCGGATTAATGAAAACCTTATTAAAAAAACCCTTTTCTTTCCATAACTTAAAAATTCCCCGATTCGATAAATTTGATAAATCTACGATACCTTCTAAACCATCATTATATTGAATCCATATTTTAAAAAGTTCTAAAGGCTTTACATCTATTGGAGTTGCATACATTTTAAAATTCTTTCTAATAAAAAAATGAAGACAATAATTATTACTTGCTCACTACTATTCGCTTCTGCACTGAAGAATTCCCGGCATTAACCGTTAGAATATATATCCCGTTTGAAAACGATGAAGCGTCGAGCAAAAACTGATAATCGCCTGCTGTTAAAAATTCATCCCTGATTGTTTTAAGTTCGCTTCCCAGTATGTCATGGATTTTCACTGAAACTCTCCTATCCGATGGAATAGAAAGAGAAACCAGTGTATTGTCGCTTATAGGGTTTGGTTTCACTGCAACCTTGAAATCCGATGCCTCCTTGTTGAAGCCGACGGAGGATACCGTTGACTTGAACATCCATGTTTCCGACCATGGACCGGCACCGGCTTCGTTTCTCGCTCTTAGCCGCCAGGAATAAGTTGTGTTGTATTTTAAATCATTTACATATCTCGAGGCATCAATAATCGAAGAGTCATCAACCGTCAGCGGCTCTGTTGAGAAATCCGGCTTGTCGGTGACTTGCAAATGATACAGTTCGGCTCTATCAACCGGATCCCAGGTGAAAGTCAGGTTTACCGGCGTTCCTGTTAAATTGTTCTGAGGGTCCTTCTGAGCGGGAGCTTCGGACGGAGCCAATACTATTGTTGAGAATGACCATGAAGCCGACCATGAACTTTTCATCGAGTCATTTGCTGCTGCAATATGCCAGTAATAAGTTTTGGTGTTTTTCAATTGAAGCAGTTCATAAGTTTCTCCTGACAATTTTGGTTCATTTACGATTGGCAGAGTGAACTGGGGATTATCGGCAACCTGCAGGTGATAATACTTAGCCCGGGCAGATGGCTCCCAGTTCAGTGTGACTTTTAACGGCATATTCTTTATACCGTTCGATGGCGAAATGAGTACAGGAATATCGGGTCCTAAGCCACCGGTAGTAAATGAAAACGTCTCGGACCAAATACTTGAACCGTTGGGATTTGAAGCCATAACTCTCCAGTAATACATTGTACCTGGCTGGAGTTCCGGTGATAGTGTGATAGAATTGCTTGGCAAACCGCCTTTGCCTACTATCAAAGTGTCGAATGTCGGATGTTTTGAAACCTGGAACAAATACTTTGTGGCACCTTCGGGAACATCCCAAGTAAAGTTAACAGGCAACGGAACTTTTACGGCATTATTAGCGGGTGTCAACAGACGCGAAGGGACAAGAACAACCCTGAACTGCCAGATATCCGACCAGGGCCCGTTACAAGATATATTGTACGAGGCAGATATTCTCCAGTAATAAGTAGTGAACAAGTTTGGAAGTTTATAAGATAATGAATCATTATCCATAATTCTTTTATCGTACATTGGCAAAGTAAAATCAGTTGAATTTGAAATCTGAAGCCTGTAAGTCACACCCATTCCCATCGGTGCCCATCTGAAAGTAACGGTCATCGGCAGGGTGTCCTGTTTGTTGTATGGATGCAGCCTTTCCGTAATTCCGACTGCTGTCGTAAACCTGTTTGTATCCGACCAACTCCCGACGTTGTTACTATCTTCAGCCCGCACTCGCCAGAAATATCTTGTCAGGCTTTTTGTTAAAATAACTGTATCGAAACTTTGCCTAATGTTAGCTCGGTTAATCACCGGGTTGTTAAACGATTCCGTCTCTGATACCTGTAATCTGTAGGCAGAAACTCCGGCAAGATTCTGCCATTCGAGTTTTTGTGTCAGCGGAATGCATAAGGAATCGGTTCTTGGCAGCAGAGTGTATGTTTGTGAATATAAAGTTTTAAAAGTAAAAAATTTCGACCATTCGGTCACGCAATCACTGTACGAGGCTTTTACCCGCCAGTAGTAGGAAGTGTTTTCCTGGGATAAGGTAGCAGAATCTGTAGTGAAGTTTGAAAAGTTGTCGTAAACAATGTTAAAAAAAGCAGAATCGGTTGCTACCTGAATCTGGTACGAAATTGGAGAGCCTGATGCTGTCCATGACAGCCCTGCTCTTAAGGAAATTGCTGTGGCATTGTTTGCCGGTACAACAAGGTTAGGCGGAACTTTCGATGTTTTGAAATTCCTTGTAAGAGACCAGTCCGAAACACAACTTGTGGATGATGTTGCTTTGACCCGCCAGTAGTACCTTGTGTCAAAACCAGGAACATTTGCTATGAAATTAAAAGATATATTTGACTGGTCAACCACTGTAGTCGAAAAGGAACTCGATGTTGAAACCTGAACCTGGTAAGTACACCCCGGTTGATTGTTCCACTGAAGGTCAACCGCTCTCGGCTGGCAGATGGCATCGTTTGCAGGCAGGGTAAGTGTCGGTGAGTTTATAACAGTCTGGAACGACCAAATTTCCGACCAGGTCTGTGTCATGTCTGAATAACCGGCACGAACTCGCCAGTAATAGGTTTGTGAGCCTGCAACAAGACTCGGAACTACATATGTTGTATCAGAAGTGCCATGCTCAACAATTGGATCGGACATATCGGCACTTAACGAAACCTGGAAGAAATAGCCAATGGCATCCTGAGCCGTGTTCCATTTAAACAATGCATCCGACGATGGCACACAATCGTAATTATTTGCAGGAGACACAAGTACCGGAGCCGGACCTGCAATAACATTGCCACAAATAACTATTGTTAGAATAATATGAAAAATTATTGCTTTAAAATTCTTAGTAAAAATCTGCATGAACATACCTTTATTTCTTCCCGATTATATAGACTAAATAAATTAAACGTTTTTGGAAATCATTGATTTTAACCAAACATGTAAAATAACAAAAAAATTCATTCTTTCTAAAAAAATTTTTAACAAAAAATTACAATTATAGTTTTATTTTTGCGTTATAGCGTTAGCACTCGTTACAATAGAGTGCTAACACATTAATGAATTTTAATTTTTTTATAACATTAAGGAGGTTATTCTATGAATTTAACACCTTTGCACGACCGCGTGATAATAAAACCATCCCAGCCCGAAGAAACGACACGAGGAGGAATTATTATTCCCGATACAGCAAAAGAAAAACCCATGCAGGGCACAATCGTTGCCGCCGGCAAGGGCAAAACAAACGAAGAAGGCAAGCTGACACCCATGCAGGTAAAAGTCGGCGATACCGTGCTTTACGGAAAATATGCCGGTACCGAAGTTACGGTTGACGGCGAGGAATATCTTATGATGCGCGAATCAGACATTTTTGCAATAATTGACTAATTTTAATCAGAATAAATAATTGGAGGAAATTATGGGAGCTAAATTAATTAGCTATGATTTTGAAGCACGCTCGACCCTGAAAAGAGGCGTTGACAAGCTTGCCGATGCAGTGAAAGTTACTCTCGGACCAAAGGGACGCAATGTATTGATTGATAAAAAATTCGGTCCGCCGACCGTTACTAAAGACGGCGTGACTGTGGCAAAAGAAATTGAACTCGAAGACCCGATTGAAAATATGGGTGCGAATATGGTTCGCGAAGTTGCTTCGAAAACCAGCGATGTCGCCGGCGACGGAACAACAACTGCAACCGTTCTGGCTCAGGCAATTTTCAAAGAAGGTTTGAAAAACGTTACCGCCGGTGCAAACCCGATGGAACTCAAAAAAGGCATTGACCTTGCTGTAGATGCTATTACACTTGAATTGAAAAACCTTAGCCGCGACGTCGAGGGCAAGAAGGAAATCGCACAGGTCGGCTGCATTTCTGCTAACAATGACAAAACTATCGGCAATTTAATAGCCGAAGCCATGGAAAAAGTCGGCAAAGACGGTGTCATCACTGTCGAAGAAGCCAAAGGAACAGATACCTCGATGGAAGTCGTCGAAGGTATGCAGTTCGATCGCGGCTATTTGTCGCCATACTTCGTTACAGATGCCGAGACAATGGAAACCGTAATGGAAAATCCATACATTCTCATTCACGACAAAAAGATTTCCGCTATCAAAGATTTACTGCCCATACTCGAAAAAGTATCCCAATCGGGACGCCAGATGCTGATTATTGCCGAAGACATCGAGGGCGAAGCTCTTGCAACACTGGTTGTCAACAAACTACGCGGAACATTGAGAATTGCAGCAGTCAAAGCCCCCGGTTTCGGTGACCGCCGCAAAGCAATGCTCGAAGACATCGGTATCCTCACAAACGGAACCGTTATCAGCGAAGAAAAAGGCTTTAAGCTCGATAATGCTACTTTGGCTTACCTCGGTCAGGCAAAGAAGATTGTAATTGACAAGGACAACACAACAATCGTCGAAGGCGCCGGCAAATCCGACGACATCAAAAAGAGAATCAATGAAATCAAAGTTCAGATTGACAAAACAACAAGCGACTACGACAAAGAAAAATTGCAGGAACGCCTTGCCAAACTGAGCGGCGGAGTAGCAGTTCTGAAAATCGGTGCATCAACCGAAATCGAAATGAAAGAGAAAAAAGCACGCGTCGAAGATGCTCTTCATGCCACACGTGCAGCAGTCGAGGAAGGTATCGTTCCCGGCGGCGGTGTTGCATACCTGAGAAGTGTTAAAGTTCTCGACGATATTAAGTTTGAAACACCCGACCAGAAAGTTGGAATTGACATTATCCGCAAAGCTATCGAAGAACCGGCAAGACATATTATCACAAACGCCGGACTCGAAGCATCGGTCATTATCAATAAAATCAAAGAAGGCAAAGGAGCTTTCGGTTTCAATGCAGCCACCGACGTTTACGAAGATTTATTTGACGCAGGCGTTATTGACCCCACAAAGGTTGCCAGAGTAGCTCTTATGAATGCTGCTTCGGTCGCAGGTCTGTTATTGACAACAGAATGTGCCATCGTTGACAAACCCGAAAAAGAAAAAGCAATGCCCCAAATGCCTCCCGGCGGCATGGACGGCATGTATTAATAATCCCAATCTTTATCAGAATACTCACAGCCGGAAGTTCCCTTCCGGCTGTTTTTATTATATCAGGTTTCAATTTAATTTCTTGCATTTTTTATTTATTATCATTAAGTTACGAATGTACACATAACGAACTTGACAATTGACCAAAGGAATCAATTACGTTAATATAAATTGGGAAAAGTTATGACAATCTTTAAAGTATTGATGTTTACATGCTTTGCCTTTATTTTTATCAGTTGCACAGTAGAAAATCATAATGTTGCAATAGAAAACTGTAATTTATCAAACCCAAATAAAACAAATCCGGTAGTTATTAGTAATTGTAGTGGAAGAAGTACCTATTCAAGTGTAACAATAGGCACGCAAGTATGGATGGGTGAGAATCTTGATGTATGTACTTACCGCAATAATGACCCGATACCTCAAGTAACAGACCCGACACAATGGAATAACCTTACAACCGGAGCATGGTGCTATTATAACAACGACTCTACAATGGGAGCAATTTATGGAAAGCTTTATAACTGGTATGCCGTAAATGACCCTCGCGTTTTGGCTCCGACAGGTTGGCATGTTTCTACAGATGCGGAGTGGACTGGATTAGAAGCTTTTCTTGGCGGTTCATTAGTAGCGGGCGGTAAACTAAAAAGCACAGGGACAATTGTGGCTGGAAATGGCTTATGGCTGAGTCCCAACACCGGAGCCTCAAACTCAAGCGGCTTTTCGGCACTTCCAGACGGCTACCGCGATTACGATGGCTCATATAACCTCGTTGGATACGACGGTAGCTGGTGGTCATCTTTGCAGAGCGCTGCTTCGAACGCATGGTACTGGACTATGCACTCCGACTACAATGGTATTTATAGGGGGAGTTGGGATAAGAGGGTTGGATTTTCGGTTCGTTGTGTGAGGGATTGACACATTATTTAAGAAATACTAATTATGCTAACGTCATAATAGTCGTGGACAACGAAGGTTTGGAAGCCATAGAAGTTAAGAGGGTAATACTTGAGTTGAAAAATTTGTTTTTCATCTGTTTTAATATATTTTAGCATCCGTAAATGTGACTTATGGAATTTATTTGAAAGATATAGATAAAGAGTTTATTAACTGGTCTATATTTTATGGACGGCATAAGACCGGAAACAGCCGGGATGGCTGAATTCAGCCACTTCGAAAGCTCAACACGGAAATTGGATAGCATAAAGGAAGAAGACAGTCTTTTTATTTAAAATAATTATATAGACCGATACAAATATCCAAAAAACAAGGAGAAATCATGGAAGAAGGCTTACAAGTAATAACACAAACTGAATTATTTCAAAATTTATCGCATGCTCAAAAAAAAGTTGATGACTGGCATTTTATCAAGTCAAAAAAAATCACAAATTTAACTTTCCGTTCTATGCATGAAGACAAATTTAAATTTAATAATTGCGAAATCGATGAAATAATAATAAGCCATGGAACCGAAACAGATCTTACTTTGTATTTTGAAGATTGTAAAATTGATTCTTTTATAATACAAGCTGATTGTAAGCTCGATAGTATATTTATAGATAACTGCAATTTAAATATATTAATACTTAATTCTTGTACATTTAACAGGCATTTCTTTACTCAGAATACAAACATCAATAGTGCCACATTGAAAGGGGAAATTGAAGCAAAAACTAATTTTTTTTTCGTCGGGAATGATTGCGATGTTAATGCTTATTCTATTAAGTTTTTAGACATTGGTTGCAATAAAGCTAAAGACCTTAATATAGCAGAACTAAATGTTCAAAATATCCTATTAACAGGTATGTTAATTAATGGTACAATATCTTTCCATAATGTTTTAACACATAATATAATAATCCATAAATTTACAAATCAGGGAATCGTTAACCTTTACGGTGATCCCGCTTATAAACATGACTTTGTGATGGAAATTTTTGCCTCGAATTTAGGAAATTTTAATTTTCACAATTATAAATTTGATGAATTTAAAAAAATATGTATTGCCAACAGTTATATTGAGCCTCTAAAATTCTATAACTGTAATTTATTAAAAAGCATTGATGATAATTTTGAAATACTTGCAATAAAAGAATCTATATCTGAACAAAATAAAAGAGAAATGTATCGGCAGTTAAAAAACGCATATAAGAACCAGGGTGATAAAATCAATGAAACCGCATTATCGATCATGGAAATGGAGGCTTACCGGAAATCATTAAAGGGAAATAGATTTAAAAATATGAGTGATAGGCTGATATTGTATTTCAACAAATATACTAATTATTACGGAACAAACTGGTATTTGCCGATTGCATGGTTTTTGATATTGAATATTTTACTGTTTTGGGCATTCCTATGTTCCTCAAATTTACCTCTTTGCGATAACTGGGCAAAATTCTTTGAATTTATTAATCCTGCTCATAGGCTGGATTTTATTGAAATTAAGCAATCATTGTCTAAATCATCCATTGTCTTAGATTTCATTGCAAGGCTTTTTAGCGGAGTGATGTTATTCCAAATATTGAACGCATTTAGAAAATACTCGAAGAAATAAACTCATGTCCCATCCTTGAAACATAGAACTTAAGGACTGAAGGTTAAAAGTGTCTGAACCGCTGATTAAGCTGATTAGTGTGATGAAGATCATTTAAAATTTTCATATTCTTATCATTTTAATCACAAAAATCAAGTGAATCACAGTTCGACCATTTTCCCCTTCCCTCTGGAGCCACTCCTGACCGGAGGTTAAATAAGAATCCCAACGGGATTCCATGTCTGTAGCCCAAGATAATTTTTTCAATATTAACAATCCCGGAGGGATTGAACATCCCAAACAGAGAAAAGGCAATATTCCCCTTCGGGGTTTACCGGATTATCCATGTCTCTTGCTACAGACGTTGAACCCCTACGGGGTTCGTTGTTTTATAAATGTTTCTTTCTACAGACATTAAACTCCTTCGGAGTTTTTTCCCCTCCCCCAGCAGTTGTTCCTGACGTAAAAAATTTTGTTCCCGTTCTTTGAAAATGTTGTTAAAGATGTCTGAACGGGGATTTCAGGGATTTTGGGGATTAATGAGATAAGAATCTTACATTTAGTTTACGATAAATAGTCGAAGAAAAAATATCGGTTGAATTGAAAGCATTGATAAAATTAGAAGACGTACATTTGGCACAGGCAATAAATTATTTGGAGGCATACAATCTTGAAATTGGGCTGCTATTAAATTTTGGAGCCAAAAGTCTCGAATGCAGAAGATTCGAAAACAAGAAGTTAAACTAATAAATCCCCATAATCCCTAAAATCCCCCAAATCCCCGTTCAGACACTTCCTCTCTCCCACATCAGTTCCCTCCCGTCGTTAATAAATTCAGTTCCCGTTCTTTGAAAATGTGGAAGATGTCTGAACCGCTGATTTGTGTGATTAATATGATTATTATGATTGATAGGGATAATCTTTTTCTTATCAGCTTAATCACAGAAATCATATAAATCACAGTTCGACCAATTTTTGCCTCCGACTAGGAGTTGGCTTCAGACTGTAGAGCCGATTTCGTCTCCCGGCTTACTAATTTTAACACCGTTGCTAATGCAAATCTTGTTGCACTTTGATTAGAAAATAAAGTCTATATATATTCGTTAAGACCTTTGTTAATATTAGTGCAATACTCAATATAACTGTTTTGTTTTAGGGAGAAAATAATGATTGCTATGAAAGAACAAATCAAGGAAAACCTTGAATTTTTAACGGAACAACAACTAATCGAATTAGCTGATTTTTCTACTTATTTAAAAGTTCGCGCAAGAATGCTCAACTCCAATCTAAAAAATTCATCACTCTTTTCAAAGTATTCTAATGAGGATAAATCCCTTGCAGAATGTGGCATGGCCGAATACAATAATAGTTTACTCGAGGAAGATAAGCTGTGATATATGAACGTGGCGACCTTTGCATTGCAGATTTAAATCCGGTCCAGGGTTCGGAACAATCCGGCATACGCCCGGTAATAGTTTTTCAAAATAATGAAATAGCCCGTTATTCATCTACAATAATTATAATCCCACTTACAACAAACTTAAGACGAGCAGACCTGCCAACCTGTATAACAATTTTACCAGATAGAAATGAACTAATGAAAAGTCCGTTGCTCTATGCCACCAAATAAGGGTTATTGATAAATCGAGAATAAAAAAGAAAATAGGGAAAATTAACCCGCTAAATCTTTTCGAATTAGAAGCAACTGTTCTTTTAACATTAGGTTACGAATAGAATTCAATTCTAACATTTTTTTTCTATCCCTCAACAGTTACTCCTGACGAAAAGCGCATAAAACGAAGTCATCGGATGACTGCCAGTCATCGGATGAATAATCAAAAAGAAAATAGCGGTGGGCATTCTGTTCCCTCCTCTCTGGCAAGTAGTGGAAATGAAGTTTTTTTGGTTTTTATCCGTTTTTATTTATATTTTTAACCTTTCTTTAATTTCATGATTGTATGTATAAAAAACTGATATATTCTCTGGTTGGCGTCGTCGTGTTCGTGCCGCTGAGCTTTTTCCCCTTTGCGAACGACCATGCCCTGTACTCTCTGATGAGCAGGGTAATTATTTCGGGCGGGAAGCCTTATGTGGATTTCATTGATATTAAATTTCCGTTTTTGTATTATTTCTATACGTTTATATCGTTTATAACTAATTATTCCGAAACCGGCTTACGGCTCTTCGATTTTGCCTGGCAAACGTTCACTATTATTTCAATTATTCATATTTCGGATAGGTTAACAAAAAACTCAGTAATCGGTTTCGTTGCTTCCCTTGTGTATGCTATCACTTACGTTAATCTGAATTTCAACAATACCTCGCTTGCCGAAAGTTTTTTAGCTCTTCCGATAATTTGGGTTGTTTACTTTAGTATATTTTCGGAAAGCAGGTATTACAAAGCGATTGTTACGGGCATTTTAATTGGCTTTGTGAGCAGCCTGAAGATTTCTTTCGCTGTTCTGTTGCCGGCTCTGCTTGTAGCTGAATTTATGAGGGAGGAAGTAAATTCAAATAAATTATTGAAGAAACATTCGGTTGTATGGGCAAGTACTATAATTTCATTTTGCTTATTGAATGCTGCCCTCTTCGATTTCAGTATTTTCAACGCCTTCCGGGATGTTATGGCTTATTTGTCGTTCTATGCCCGGCTTCCCGCTGTTAGCACGGAACTGGTGACATATATGCTGAAAACCATAGCCACTCATTTCGGAGATAACTATTCGATTCTCCTGCTTCTTTTCGTTTTCTTTGGTGCTCGTAGGGCTTTCCAGCCCGGCTTTCACGAAGAGAAGAATTTGACGCATTTCCTGAGAGCTATGATTTGGCTCGGCTTATTTTTATTTGTTTCAATTCTCGCCGAACGAAAGTTCTCGTATTACCAGTTGTCAAGGATGTATTTGCCTCTATCAATATTGGCTGGTGCCGGCTTCCCCGAAGTGGTTAGCATAATAAAATCCGTATTCAAACAAAACAATAATGGTGCAAAGTGGCTCGTATCCTGCCTTCTGCTTGTCGGTTTAGCATTCAGCCCGTTACCGCGATATATCAATATATTGAAAATTCCATATTTTTATTTTTCTGATAGAACCGCTTACGACAACATTTTCGAGAAACCCGGCGATGTTGTCAATACACGTGTTCAGGAGCTTCGGTTAGCAGATATTATAAAAAAATACGAGAAAAATAGTGACTTGGTTTTAAATTTAAGTATAGGCGGCAATCCGGTTATTTATCAAGCGAAAGGTAGAAGGTTTTCAGTATTCAGCCAGTCCTGCTTTTATTATTGCGTGAATCCGCCCGCTAAATGGAAGAAAATATTTGATGCCGAGGTCAAAGCCTGCAACTGGATTATAGTTAAAAAAAACGACCGCTATCCGAACCTGAACGGGCATAATCTGTCAAGTTGGGAGTCGCTGCAGAATGACACTAATAACTATAATTATATAAAAAGTAACTTTAAAGAAGCCATGCAGTCAGAATCTTACATCCTGTACCGAAAAAACTAAAATCTTTTTGGAAATGTGCGTCTGCATTAACGTAAATA
>Ga0074195_1003606_pt1 | contig 14155 bp, 16 predicted proteins | sample EPASupsiteHSE623_FD_64525 | JGI IMG/M metagenome (GOLD analysis project Ga0074195, IMG submission 64525) | Bioremediated contaminated groundwater from EPA Superfund site, New Mexico - Sample HSE6-23 | ecosystem: Environmental > Aquatic > Deep subsurface > Groundwater > Contaminated ...
GCTCGACGTCTTCCCGGCCGAACTCGACGCCCGCGACGCGGTGGCCGCCCGGTATGCCGCAGGCTTCGCCGGCGTGCGGGACATGGCCGTTCCTTCCGTGCCCGACGGCTGGCGCAGTTCCTGGGCCCAATACACCCTGGGAACGCCCCGGCGCGACGACGCCCTGGCCGCCCTGGCTGCGGCCGGCATTCCGGCCATGGTCTACTACCCCAAGCCGCTGCACATCCAGACCGCGTTTGCCGGCCTGGGCCATGCCCCGTCGGATTTCCCGGCAAGCATGGCCGCCTCGGCCCGGGTCATGAGCTTGCCAATGCATCCGTATCTCGATGCGTCGACCCAGGACCGGATTATTGCCGCTGTGTGTAACGCCGTCGCCTGATGGCCCTGCCCAGGAGTCCCGTGATGCCCGAACCATCCGCGAAGCCCGAGCCGCCTATGGGCGTCGCCGTCATCGGTGTGGGCTAGTGTCGCGTTCGGGAAATGCCGTAACACTGTTTGGCGCAACAATAGACCGTAATTATTGTTTTTATTCGTAAAAAAACATAAATGTTTTTTTGCGAACGCTACACTAGCTGCGGCGGGCTCGTTTTTTTGACGCATTCAGCGTCTTGCGCGCGGTGTGCGATTGTCCGGAGGCCTTTGTCGCCGTCGGCCCGGCCCAAGCCCGCTGTGGGGTCGTCAGGAAAGTCCGAGAGACGCGGGCGGCGGCGGAGGTCGCCCAGGCCCTGGAGACAGCCCGGTCCGAAAAGCTCGTGGCCAGCCTGTTCGGAGAGGAGACCGACCGGATCATGGTCGGATTCCCTGGCGGCTCCCGGAAGATCTGGCTCAAGAATTACTGGCGAATGCATATGCGCGAGGCCTGATTTCAGCGGCTTTGCACCAAGATATCGACTGTATTTTGCAATCATCCCAGGGAGACACCCAATCCCTCTGTTTCATTGCAGCAGTAAGGACGACCACTCATGCGCAAGCTCCTTTTTGTCGGTGGCGCCCGACCCAATTTCATGAAGCTGGCTCCAATTATGCGTGAGGTCCGCGAACGGCACAGCCATGCCTTTCATGCGGTGTTCGTGCATACCGGCCAGCATTACGACGACGCCCTGTCGGGCCGTTTCCTGGACCACCTCGGTCTGCCCCGGCCAGATTATAATCTGGGTGTGGGTTCCGGCAGTCATGCCGAACAGACGGCTGCAGTGATGGTCGGCTTTGAGCAGGTGTGCCGGCAGGAGCAGCCGGACATGGTGGTGGTGGTTGGCGACGTCAATTCCACCCTGGCCTGCACCCTGGTTGCGGCCAAATCGCAGATACCCGTGGCCCATGTGGAGGCTGGTCTTCGCAGCTTTGACCGGCGCATGCCCGAGGAAGTCAACCGGGTGGCCACGGATGCCCTGGCCGACCTGTGTCTCGTGACCGAGCAAAGCGGCCTGGACAACCTGCTGGCCGAGGGCAAACCCCGGGATCGGGTGCATCTCGTCGGGAATCTGATGATCGACACCCTGGTGCGCCAATTGCGCGATCTGCCGGAGACGCCGCCTCCCTGCCAGAAAACTTATGCCGTGGTCACCCTGCACCGTCCGAGCAATGTAGACAATTCCGGGCGTCTGGCCGCCATTGTGGCCGCCCTGGACGAACTGGCGCAGACCATGCCTGTTTATTTCCCGGTCCATCCGCGCACCCGGGCGCGACTTGCCGGCTTTGGCCTGGAAGACGGGTTGGCCCGCAACGTGCGCCTGTTGCCTCCCCTTGATTATGCCACCTTTCTGGCCTTGTGGAAGGACGCCGCCCTTGTGCTCACCGACAGCGGCGGCATCCAGGAGGAGACCACCTTTCTCGGCGTGCCTTGCCTGACCTTGCGGGAAAATACCGAGCGCCCCATTACCGTGGAAATGGGGTCCAACCGTCTGGTGCCCGGCGGCACTCGAGACATTTTGAATGCTGCCCACCAAGCCCTGGCGGCCGGCCGGGACGCCTGGGGACGGCCGCCCCTGTGGGACGGCCGCGCTGCCGAACGTATTGTCGGCCATTTTTATGGGGCCTTCCTTACTGGAACAAAATGATGAGTGGCAGCTACAAAGCCGTTACCTGCAGGTCGAGGCTATGGCCGAACTCAACCCTCAACTCAACGAGGCGCAGCCAGCCCAAATTTCACCCGGGGCAGCCTGACCGATTGCCACCTCAAGCACACCAGAATTTACACCACGTTGACGGATGCGACCGCTTTTACAGCCAGAGGATCGAGTCCGTTGAGCAGCCAGGACAGTTCCCGGGAATCGATGACCAGGACTTCGGTTTCACAAGTCGGCCAGCGGAACGCATGGCGTTCCAGCCGCTCTTGCCACAGACTAAATCCGTTGCTATCCTAGTAGAGCAACTTGATGATGGTCAGACTCCGGTTGCAAAAGCCAAACAGATTGCCGGAGAAATAGTCGAGTTGCTGTTACTGCGAGACCAGAAGGGACAAGCCGTCGATGGATTTGCGCATATCCGTGGCTCCAAGTGCCAAGTAAACCCGGACGTCGTTTGCCGGCAACATCACAGGCGCGTGAACGTACGAACGAGTTTCTCAAGTGCCGTCGCGGAAAAGTCGCCCCGTATCTCGATCCGAAAGTCGTCCCCACATGCACCAGGATCGATTCCGGTGCTGCCATGATCGCCTGGGGCAGTGGTAGGCATCGGCACGGGGACGATGGTGACAGAAGAGGCGGTCCCTCTGTCGCTGGATTTGCCCAGCCACGCCCTCCAATAACTCAGGGAATTCTGGGAAAGGCCATGCCGCCGGCAATATGCTCCCTGGCTCAGGCCGCTACGTTGCCAAGCCTCAATATGTCCAGCCCAATACACCGCCTTCTCGGATCGCTGCTCCATTGCTGATGCTGCCATAGTCGTTCCTCCTGGGAAAGGAACAACTCGGGAGGCGGAAGAATGACCTCATTTGACGCTTAGTGCGCCGGTCACACCGGCATGGAGTAGAGGATGAAAGAGCCTTACGGTGAAGAGGTAGCGCCCCACACCGACCCCAAGTCATGCGTTGACGGTCGCGAGACCGGCGGCGAAGCGTTGACAGGGGCACGCACAGCCATTGAGCTGCGAAATTAGGGTCTGTTTCCAAATTATCGGAGCCAGATGAGGCAGGATGCGATGGTGACCATGGTAAGGAAGGTCTGCGCCAGCTTCTCATAGCGGGTTGCGATGCGCCGAAAATCTTTGAACTTGCAGACAAAGCACTCAACCAAGTGCCGTTCTTTGTAAAGATGCGCGTCGTAGGCACGCTGCCGAAGGCGATTGCGTTTGGACGGGATGACCGCGATCGCACCACGTTGTTCCATTGCAACTACGTGGCGTCGGCGTCGTAGGCCTTGTCCGCAATAACCTGTTCAGCCGCCAAGCCCTCGATCAGTTCGATGGCCGACCTGCCCGGCGGCCAGTTTCAGGCGGACGGGATTGCCCAAGGCGTCAACGACAGCATGAATTTTGGTTGTCAGCCCGCGACGACTGCGGCCTATGGCCTGGGCCTCGTGCCCCCTCGCCAGTCGCACGCTGATGGACTCGAACGGAGAAGCCGTCCACACAAATCGCCTCAAGGTCTGCTCCGCTGGCGAAGTTGGAGAGAATCTCTGCCAAAGTGGAGACTTGGCCCAGCGATTAAAACGTTTGTACACGGTCTGACCTGCCAGGGGCAAAATTCCTCTGGGAGGTCACGCCAAGGAACACCACTGTGGAGAACCCAAAGGATGCCATTGAGCATGAGGCGGGTAGAGCAATGGCTCAAAGCGTTGCCAAAGGTCGTCAAAGATGTCGTGGCGACTCATGTGCCAGTGATGCCGTAATTACCTGCATTATCAAGGAACTTTTTGAAAACAGACCCTAATTATGATGTGCTCCAAAAAAAACGAAATACCCACACCACGGCTATCCGTCATGTTGCCAAACTTCAACCATGGGCATTACTTGGCCAACGCCTTGGAGGCCATTGTCCGCCAAAGCCGACCCGCTGATGAAATCATAGTGATAGATGACGGCTCCACCGACAACAGCCTGGAAATTATCCGGAAATACGCCGCCAAATACCCGATGATCAAAGTGCTGGTCCATGAACGCAACATGGGGCCGAATTACACTTCCAATGAGCTCCAGGGCTTGGTTACCGGCGACTATCTATATGCTGCCGCCGCGGACGACATGGTTTGCCCCGGATTTTTCGAGCTGGGGATGGGGCTTTTGACGGCTTACCCGGAAGCGGGGCTTTTTTCCGCCCTGGGGCTACTGATCGACGCCGCAGGTAACGACCTTGGCGTATGCCCCAGCGGCGTCGTCGCCAGCAAGCCGCGCTATCTTCCGCCGAGGGAGACGCGGTCGCTGCTGGAGCAATCCGGCTCCTGGATCCTCGGGAACACGGCCATCTATCGCCGGGCAGCTCTTTTGGCGGCGGGGGGCTTCCGGCCCGAACTGCGATCGTACTGCGACGGTTTCGTTCAGATGGTCCTTGCCTCGCGGCACGGTGCCTGTTTCGCGCCCGTCGTTGTCGGCAAGTGGCGGATCGGCATAGGAGGGTACAGTGCCCGCATGCAAAGCGACCCCCACGCCTACCAGGCCATCTGCGACACGGCCCTTTCCCTGATGTGCGAAAATTACTCTCGGGATTTTTCTGACCGTTTCAAGGCTATTTTTGCCGTGCGGGCGCGGCTGGGCTTGTCTGTCATTTGCCACGACATCGCCTCGAGACAGGCCGGTTTGCCCCGGTGGGGGCACCTGTTTTGGCAGACACGCAAAAATATCGCGCAGTTCCGCCGACGATTGGCATTCTTCATGGGCAATTCCCTTTTGGTGTGGCCGATCATTGTGTGGCATGAAATTGTTTCAAGACTGATGTACGTCCGCATTAAGAAGCAAGACACGTGCAGGCAATGAGCGTCAAAAAGAGAGCAGATCACCCAACTTTGCACCAGGAGATATCGATGAACCACAGGCCGCACCCATTGGGAAGTTTTGGCAAAGACGCTCCTGGGTCTCTCCAGTGAAAGCCAGCAAAAAGGGGGAATTGCAAGTGTGACTATGGGAATTTTCACCAACAGCATACAGATGCGGTCATTTTCCCTCAACGGTTGCAATTGTCCTGGCCGGCACGCCGCCGACGACCTCTCCTGCCGGCACATCGCGGGTGACCACCGCTCCGGCCGCAATGACTGCCCGGTCCCCCACCGTCACCCCGCCGAGCACCACCGCCCCGGCCCCGATCCAGACATTGTCGCCGATGCCGATGGGTCGGCCCAGATATTCCTGGTCCAGGGAGGCAAGGTCGGCGCGTCTGAAATCATGGTCCCCGGTGACGCAGATGGCCCCCGGTCCGACAAGCACGTTTTCGCCCAGGGTCAGGCCGCCGCGTCCCGAGGCCAGAACCGCATTGATGCCTATCCAGCAACGCGGGCCAAGGCTGATGCCTTCGCCGGGGGCGGCATTGGAGACGTAGGAGCACAGATAGGCCCCGCGCATGATCCGGCAGCAGGCGCCGACGGTGATGGCCGCCCGGGAGGCGTGCAGCCGCGCCCCACGATCGACATAGACGGACTTTCCCAGAAAAATCAAATTCATGTGGAAAAATTCCACACCGGCTTCCACCACCGGGGCGGCGCTGCCGCGCCCAAACAGCCAGCGATAGCCGAGAGAACGAAGGACTATGCCGGGCAGGCCCGGCACAAAGCCCAGACTCCATTGGGGGAGCTGTTCGAGCAGATACCGTCCCGTGGACCCGGCCCTGGTCCGCAAATATTGGGTCAGGGCTCCCGGACCGGCCTCGGCCATGTAATCGCGCAGCCGTTCCGCCATATTGCCCACTATTCCTGGCTGCGATGGGCACAGGCCTGCCCGGACAGGTAGGCGTCGACATACGGAAACCAGAGCTCGCCATGACGAGTCACGCCCTTGCCGCCAAAATCCGCCTCGCCTGTCCAGCCGGGATGTTCACGGATGACGTCGGTATCCGGGCCGGCGCAGACCTGCCCGCTTGCGATCAGACTTGCCTGGGCCTTGCGTACGGGCTGCTCGGCATAGGGCGTGGCCGTTTTCAAGGAATTGCGGGCCACGAACCAGGGAATGCCCGGCTGTATCTGCCGGCTGGCCGCAACAAGGGCCTCCATGTTGGCCAGACTGCGCGCCTCGGAGAAGCCGTAGATGATGTCGGACTCTCCCTGATGCCAGAAAACGGCTCGGAAACGACGTGCGGCAAGCGCCTTGGCCATCAGCGGCCAACACGTCCCCCCGCCGGGTTTCCAGCAATCCGTAAAAGACCCGCTTTTGGCCACGATGATGAACCCAATGGGGGCCTTGTACTTTTTCGCCAGCAAATCACCCAGCCGTACCCAGCAGACTCCGGCCCGCACAGGGACTTTGGCTGACGGCACAAGCATTGTCTCAATGTCCGGCGTCTCGGCCTCATGAATGGGGCCGTCGCCATGGTGCGCACTGACGGCCACAAGGCCCGTCTCGCCTGCCGGCGAGGGGGTGGAGGCGGTGACAGGGCTTACGGCATTGGATTGGCCGGCGACCAGAAACACCTCGCCAACGCCGACCCGCCGGCAAATCTGCCTGCGTCCTTCGAGGCAGAGGTCGTACCAGCCGGCCGGGACAGCGGAAAACCGCCCGTTCGTCTTGCCGGACGGCAAAACGGCTTTCCGCACAGGGCGCGATTTGCCGACAGGGCGCAGACTGGCCCGCCCCGGAACTTTTGCCGGCGTCACAATAAAATCGATATCCGCTACTCCAGCCGCATTTCGCTGCACAATGGTATTGGCCGGCGGCGAAACCAGCTCCCGACCGGCAGCCAGAGCCTCCTGGCCCATGAATATCAAACCAACAAGAAAAACACAGAGCAGCGCTTCCCAGACGGGAAAGCCGCCTGCCAAGCGCAACGCGGTTCTTTCGGGCATTATCCCTCTCCTTGTGCAACGCTAGAGCCGATCAGCGACGCTTCAGAGCACCCTGGCTTCGCCGGAATCCCCTTCGTGCAGTCTTGGGACGAATATGGCGGGCTGGCTTGCCGATTTCGCGATCCACGATAAACAACGGCCGTTTGCGGGTCTGCTCCAGATTGTTCCAGAGATAGCCGCCGACAATGCCGAATCCCAAAAACAACACCGCGATGATGATGCATTCGAGCACGACAACTGTGGCCCAGCCCGGAATCGTGATGAACCCCAACAACGTGGCCAACACAACGTAGCCTATGCCCAGGCAGCTCAATGCCGACATCAGCAGGCCAAGGAATGCAAAGGATTTCAAAGGAAACGAGGAAAAAGCCACCACCGAGTGGAACGCATAGGACAGCTTCTTGCCAAACGTCCACATGGACCGGCCATGCACCCGCTCGGCCCGATCGTAGTACAACACTTCCCGGTCGAAGCCGGCCCACAGGATCAGTCCGACCAAACTGGTTTTTTTCTCGGCGGATTGCAGGATCACCTGGACCACGCAACGGTCGATGAGGCAGAAATCGAAGCCTCCGGGCGGCATCTCGGGCATGACCGCCTTGCGGTAGAGCCAGTGGAAGGCGCTGGCGCAGAATTTCGTCAGGCCCGGATCTTCGCGCCGGCGTCTGGCGCACAGCACCACCTTGCGTCCCGCCCGCCAGGCAGCCACCATCTCCGGGATCATCTCCGGCGGGTCCTGCAAATCAGCCGAAAGGATCACCGCCGCATCGCAGTCGGCTGTATGGGCCAGCCCGGCGGCAATGGCCGTAAACGAGCCGTGGTTGCGCGACAGGAGCATGACCCGCACGCGGGAATCCTGCCGAGCCAGCTCTTCCAGAACGGGCTGGGAGCCGTCCGGCGAGCGATCGTTGACAAACTGCAGCACCAGCTCCAGGCCAAGGCCGGAAACTGCCACCACAATGCGCCGATAGAGCTCCGGCAGGCTGCCTTCGTTGCCATAAACCGGCACCACCACGGCCAGTCTGGGCCTTACGGCCGGGCGGCGTCGCATAGCATATCCATGCAGGGGGCGTCCCCTGCCCAGTTGCCGAGCGTGCATCGATACCCTGTCTCCGTTAAAGCCAACCGGCCCCCACACCGACACACCAGCCCGACCGGGCGGGCCGGATTGCCGAGCACCAGGGTAAACGGAGCCACGTCGCGGGTCACCACCGCCCCGGCTCCGACCAGGGCGTATTCCCCAATAGTCACGCCCGGCGTCAGGACCGCACCGGCCCCAATGGAACAACCGCGCAACAGCCGGGTGGCGACAGCCGGCACGTAGCGCTTGCTGCGCGGATAGCGGTCGTTGGCAAATACCGCCGATGGACCGATAAAGACGTCGTCGGCAACCTGCACCCCATCCCACAAGGCCACATGGCATTTGACCGTGACCCGATCGCCCAGGACCACACCGCCCTCAATGAAGACAAAGTCGCAGATGTTGGCCTCGAGGCCGATGACCGCACCGGGCAGCACGTGGGCAAAGGCCCAGATGCGCGATCCCGATCCGACCTCGGCCCCGGGCTCACAAAGGCCCTGGGGATGCACGTACACGTCAGCCGGCCTCACCAGTACTGCTCCCGGTTTTGACGATAAAAATCCAGGCTCCTGGCCACGCCCTCGGCCAGGGCCGTAACGGGCCGCCAGCCTGTCACCCGTTGGATCTTGGCAATGTCGGTATAGAAATCTCCAGGCTCCTGGGCCTTGCGTTCCTCGGAAAACGGCGTGAAATCGATCCGGCCGGTCCCGGCCTCGGCCAGGATGGTCTCCGCCAGGGTCAGGAAATCGGAGGGCATGTCGTGGCCGATGTTGAAGACCTCCCCTTCCGCCCCGGGGGTGACGGCCAGTCCGAGCAGGGCGTCCACGCAATCGTCGATGTACAAAAAATCGCGTTTGATGCGTCCGTCGCCGTAAATGGGAACGGTCTGATTGTCCAGGGCCAGCCGCATGAACCAGTTGGCCACGCCGAATCGATTATGCCGCATCTGGGCCCGGGGACCGTAAATGTTGGTCAGCCGGGACAGCACGCAACGAATGCCGTGGTTTCTGTGGTAGCTGGCCATGATATGCTCGGCGGCCAGAAGCGATATCTCGTAGATGCCCTTGGGCTCGGGACGGGTCTCCTCGCCGGCCGGCAGTTTGACCACTGATCCGTATTGCCCGCGCGAACCGAGCTTGACCACCTTGGCCCGGGGGTTAAAGCGACGAAGCGCCTCCATGACCACGGCCGTGCCCTTGATGTTGATGTCGATGTCTGGGAAGGGGTCGGACAGGCTTTTCAAGTGGCAGACCTGGGCCGCGCTGTGAAAGACGAAGTCCTGGTCCCGCACCAGCCAGTTCATGGCAGCGGCATCGCGGATGTCGCAGAAGTTGACGACAACGTCCCGACGGATGGGAGCAATGTTGTGAAGATTGCCGCCGTATTCCTCAATCATGGCATCGGCCAGGGTGACGGCCGCACCGTAAGACGCCAAGCGAAGGGCCAGACTTGAACCGAGAAATCCCAGGCCGCCCAGAATCAGCACCCTACGTTTGGCAAAGGCGTCGCAATACAAAGCGTCGTTCATGAAACCTCGAAGAAGATGAAGTCGCCACACGGCGCAGGCTCTCCTGGCGCCCCATGGCAACGATACCGGGGAATCACCCGGCACGCCAAGGGAAAGATGGATAAAGCGCACCACGAGGTGGCCGGCTGCAAGCCAGGATTAACGCCTGCATCCCGCACCCTGTCCAAGTAGGATTTCCCAGGCTGCGGCAATGCGGGGCAGGGAGAATTCCGAGGCCAGTTCCTCTATTCTGCGCCGCCCTCGCTCCCCCATCTCCCGGCGCAGGCCGGGGAGTTCGAGCAGTTCGGCCACGGCCTCGGACATGGCTGCCGCGTTTCCCGGCGGCACGATGCGCCCCTCGATGCCGTCCCGCGCCAGCCACGACACCTCGCCGACATCCGTCGCCACGATCGCCAGCCCTCGGGCCATGGCCTCCACCACCACCATGGGCAGCCCCTCCACCCGGGAGGAAAGCACCAATATGCCGGCCTCGCCGTAGGCCCGGGCTAGATCGGCCTCGCCCAGGTGCCCCGGAAAGACCACATGCTCATGCAGGCCGACCCGGGCCAGATGCAGCCCGAAGGGGCCGGGGAACCCCCGACCGCAGACCATGACCCTGAGGTCGGCAAAACGGTCCTTGACCGTGGAAAGGACGTCCAGCAGCAACGGATAATTCTTTTCCGGGGCGTAGTCGCCAACGACGATCAAATCATATCGGGGAGTCCCGGCAGCGGCCGGCGGCGGCAAATCCGTGGGATTATGGATGACGGCCAGGGGACCGGCAAAGCCCAGTTCCCGCAAGCGAGCCATGGCGGCCGGGCCGCGCGTGCCGCAGGCGTCGGCCGCAAGCATGGCCCAACGGGCCAGGGGGCGTTGCATGTTCCAGTCCACGTCGGTGATGACCAGTTGGATCACGGGCTTGCCCCAGAGCCGGCCGGCCAGATGGGCCATGACGCCGTGGTAGAGCTGGAAACAGCCGACCACCGCATCGCAACTCCTGACCCGCCACAACAACAGGAAAAACCGTAGCAGGTCTCCGAGGACCGGAAATCGGCGGCCAAGCCAGCCGACTCCGAACACCCGCAGTCTGTCGTCGCCGGCGTACGGGGCACGCCGAAAAAGCTCCACCCGCGACACTCCGGGACAGGACAGAAGCGGCGCGAGCTTCTGGCCGAGTTTCTTGTCGGAAAGCCCGGCCACAAAGGCCACCCGGAGTCCGGCTTCAGGCCGCATGGATCGTCTCCCGGGGACCGATCTGATCCAGGCTTTTGTGCCAAAGCCCCATGGCGATGACGGCCCACAGGCGCATGGAGTGGTCCAGGCGGCCGCTTTGGTGGTCTCGCCACAGCCGGGACACCGCCTCAGGTCGCAGATATGGCCCCCAGGCCTGTTCCCCGTCAAAGACGGCGCTTTCGCACCACGGCCGCAACTCCCGGCGCATCCATCCGGCCAGGGGCAGGGTAAAACCGCGTTTGGGCAACCCGGCCACCCCGTCCGGCAAGGCGCATTCGGCCAAGGCCCGCAGGGGCGCCTTGCCCTCGCCCGCTGAGAGCTTCAGGGGTGCAGCCAGCGCGTTGACGTATTCCACCAACCGATGATCCAGGAACGGAGCGCGGGTTTCCAGCGAGACGCTCATGGACGCGATGTCCACCTTGGTCAGAATGTCCGATGGCAGATAGACGGCCTGATCGGCTTCGAGTTGCCGGCTCAGGGCGTCGACGCCCTGGGCCGCGTCGTAACTGCGCCCCAGAGGGCCGGGACTGGCTGGGAAGGGGCCGCCGACGTCGGACAGAAAGGCCGGCTCGAAGACTTCCCGCCGCCACTTCCCGTGAAAAAGCGAGGAAGGAGCGTCCACCTTGCGCCGGGCCGGGCCGGCGCTCAGGAGAAAGTCGGCCCGGTGGGACATGGCGTCGCCGCCCGCAACGCGGCAGGCGGCCAGGGCCGTCAGACGGCGCAGCCAGAACGGGACCCGTCCGCAGACGGCGGCCAGGGCCGCATGGCGATAACGGTCATAGCCGGCGAAAAGCTCGTCGCCGCCGTCGCCTGACAGCGCTACCTTCACCTCGCGCCGGGTCTCCCGGCTGACGTAATAGGTCGGCACGGCGGAATAATCTGCGAAGGGCTGGCCGTAGTGGCGGGCCAGACGCTCGGCCACCGCCACGAAATCCGGGGTGATCCTGAACTCCCGGTGCTCGGCCCCTATATGGGCTGCAATGCGGCGGGCCACGTCGGCCTCGTCGCCGGGCCAGTCCCCAGTGGAGATGGTGAAGGTGCGGGGAGCGGCCTGCCGGGCCATGGCAGCGGCGATCAGGGAGGAATCCAGACCACCGGACAGGAAACAACCAACAGGCACGTCCGCCACCAACCGAGAGGTCACGGCCTCGTCAATGCGGGCGGCCAGCTCATCCAGGTCCAGCCGGCTTGCCGCGCCCACAACGGTTGGACGCCAATAGGCTCGAACCGCCGCCACGCCTTGTCGCCGGATCAGGACATGCCCTGGCGGCAGGGCCCGTGCCGCCGCATACGCCGTGCGCGGCGGCACGATATAGCCCAGCGTGAAATACTCGCCCAAGGCCTGCGCGTCCAAACGATCCCGGGGGAACTCTTCAAGCAAAGGCAGGGCGTGCAGTTCCGAGGCAAAGGCAAACAGGTCCGCCTCAGCCCAATAGTACAGGGGCTTTTCCCCGAACCGATCCCTGGCCAGAAACAGGACGTCGGCGCGGACATCGTAGACGGCAAAAGCAAACATGCCATTTACGTGTTCGACCATGGCTTCGCCAAATTCCTCCCACAGGTGGACCAGAACCTCCGTATCGCCTTTTTCCCGCAGGATATGCCCTCGCTTTTTGAGCAGGGCCCGCAGTTCGCGATAGTTGTAGATCTCCCCATTAAAGACGGTCCAGACCGAGCCGTCCTCGTTGCAAAGCGGCTGTGGCGTGCCCTGGGGGTCGATGATGGACAGACGGCGATGGCCCAGGAACACCCGGCCGGTCGTTTCTGGGGGAAGGTCTGTCACGGGCCGCCGGCCTGGACGGCCTGGGTCCAGGACCACATGGCCGCAGCCATCGGGACCCCGATGGCGCAAAGCCTCGGTCATGGCCCAAAGGGCGCATCCGGCCCTGACCGGCGCGGAAGTGAGGATGCCCGCGATGCCGCACATGGAAATTCCCCTATAGACTGTCTACGCTTTCTTCCAGATCGTCTATTGAAGACGTTCCAGCCGGCTCACGTATAATTCTTGAGCTGTCCGTGGAAATCATTCTCTTCTTCCTCGTCGGCCTCGCAGGCGGTGCCCCGTCGTTGTCACGATGCGTGGCATAATCTGTATAAGCAAAAAAATCCAGTACCTTACTCAAGAGATGTTAGCTCTGAACAGCACAGTATGGCACGTGAGTGAATGCACTCCGTTATCATCCATAAAGACGGCCACACCAGCGTTCTTGAGAAGTTGGATAAACTCCAACCCCAGAGTCTGTGCCTGTGCTCAACCCCGATCTCTGGCCGGTACCCAGCGGTACAGGGTTGGTACGGACACGCCAAGATCCCTGGCCACATCCCGGGGGAGCATGCCGTCGGACAACAGCTTTTTGGCCGCAGCAATCTTGGAATCCGTCATCCGCCGTTTACGACCTCCCCTCCGGCCAAGGCGGCGGGCCGCGTCCAATCCGGCCCTGGTACGTTCGACAATCAGTTCACGTTCCATCTCCGCCAGACTGGCCATGACATGGAAGAAAAACCGGCCTGACGCCGTGCTGGTGTCAATGCCCTCGGTCAGGCTCTGAAAATCCACGCCCTGCCCGTGCAACATGCCCACAAGGTCGACAAGCTGTTTGACGCTGCGCCCGAGCCTATCCAGTTTCCAGACAACCAGCCTGTCGCCATGTCTTAGCATCTCCAACGCTCGGGATAATTCCGGACGATCGGTCCGGCTGCCGCTTATCATCTCACTGTAAATTTTCTGACAGCCAGCACTGGCCAGGGCGGCCAGTTGCAGATCAAGACGCTGGTCCTGTGTGGAAACGCGTGCATAGCCGATCAACATGCGACTCGTCCTCGTGCTGCCGGTATAGGCTGCAAGCGGCTTGCAGAAATGTCGCTTCGGAAACAGCCCGTCTGAAAACTCCGCCAGAAGAAAGACCATCGGGCCTTTGTCACAAACGTTCGCAACATGCCCATGTTGCCCCAATCCTTCTCGAAACTCGTCAGTGTGGAATATACCAAGAAATACATTTCAAGAATGGTTTCCAATAATATATTTTCTCGTCTTTTTCCAATTTCCCGTAGCCATCTGTCCGGCTTCTTAAAAACCTCCGTTTTTAAGAAGATTGGACAACACCCTGATTGGCCGGTCGGACGAAACAACAATTTGCCGGGAGCGTTTTCCTGGCGACAGCCTTTGCTTCCAAATTGCCCATTTCTAAATACCACCAAACAAGACAGTCCCCCCGGTTCCATCGGTCCAGGCCCAGGGCATCATGACGCAATCTCTACGTGGCCTGATCGGCCGGGCGGACATGCGTGCGCCAATAGCTTTTCAGCCACGGTTCCCTGGGGCCACCCGGATGTCCGGCCAGGATGGCCGCCAGTTCCTCGGGCGCAAGCCCCGTGCGCCAGGCTTCGAACTGCATGGCCTCGGCCCGTTGC
>Ga0074195_1003607_pt1 | contig 14154 bp, 15 predicted proteins | sample EPASupsiteHSE623_FD_64525 | JGI IMG/M metagenome (GOLD analysis project Ga0074195, IMG submission 64525) | Bioremediated contaminated groundwater from EPA Superfund site, New Mexico - Sample HSE6-23 | ecosystem: Environmental > Aquatic > Deep subsurface > Groundwater > Contaminated ...
AAACAAAGCAAGTACCCAGCGAATAGGCCGGACAAAACGCATGTCCAGATCGCCCCACCTCATGTTCTTAGGAAAAGACAAGCTTGTTACAATATCTGCAAACAGCGCAGGCAGCAATTCAGAAACCGGCCGGCCAATTTCCTGGACAACAGCATACACATAATCATCTTTAACGACTAATGCCTCAGCCTCAATTCCCTGTCCACGGGCAAAACCAATAGCCGCTTTGGTTGGCGCACCAGTTTGATCAAAGGCAATTTTTACTGAAGGCCCTTTGTTTTCACTGTGCTTATCTGCTTGGAAGTCAGCAACTTCTTTTACAATAACAGCCAGACGGCGTGGTGTGCCAACTGCACGAATTTCGCCATGACTAACTCTAAGTTCTGTCAGTTTAGTCTTAGTTATATTTTCAAGCTGTGCCAAAGCACCTGGCATAAATTTAGCAGGTATTTCTTCTGTGCCAATTTCTAAAAGTAAATCTTTCTGCATGTTTATTTACCTCCCTTGAGGAGTGGATACCCCAGCTTTTCGCGTTGCTCCAAATAACCCTGAGCACACAGCCTTGCTAAATTTCTTACTCTGCCAATAAAGCCGGTGCGTTCACTAACGCTGATAGCCCCTCGGGCATCCAGAAGATTAAAGCTGTGAGAACATTTTAAAACATAATCATAAGCAGGCAACACATAACCAAGTTCAATAACGCGAATAGCTTCTTTTTCATACATGTCAAACAGTGTAAATAAGAGGTTGGTATCGGCAATTTCAAAATTGTAGTGCGACTGTTCTACTTCATTTCGATGGAAAACATCGCCATATGTAATGCCGGCAACCCATTCAATATCAAAAACATTTTCTTTGCCTTGAATATACATAGCTAGACGTTCTAAACCATAGGTAATTTCTACAGCTACTGGCTTAACATCAATGCTTCCAACTTGTTGGAAGTAGGTAAACTGTGTTATTTCCATACCATCCAGCCATACTTCCCATCCAAGTCCCCAAGCTCCCAGCGTAGGCGACTCCCAGTTATCCTCAACAAAACGAATATCGTGTTTAGCCGGATCAATTCCGAGCTTAGCCAAGCTAGCCAGATATAATTCCTGAATATTGGCAGGTGACGGTTTCATAATAACCTGATACTGATGATGTTGGAATAAACGATTAGGGTTATCGCCATAACGACCATCTGCCGGACGGCGTGATGGCTCAACATAAGCTACATTCCATGGTTCTGGCCCTAATGCCCGCAGAAAAGTTGCCGGATTCATAGTTCCTGCCCCTTTTTCCACATCATATGGTTGTTGAAGAATACAGTGTTGTTCTGCCCAAAAATTTTGCAGTGTCAGGATTATCTCCTGGAATGTCATAGTTTTACCCCCTACAAAAATAATAAGACTGTCTGTTCCTAACCCTAAGGCTTTCGTATGGTTTCTCCCATTGAAAAATAAAAACATCTTGTCCCGTAACTTATAGTTAAGTTACAGGGACGAGATGTTATACCCGCGGTTCCACCCTGATTGAGCAAAAATGCCCCACCTTATAAATATGGCAAGTTTTACTTTCTCACAAATTGCACATTAACGAGTTCCCATAGCGGAATCAATTTGGAGATTTCCTCTTGCAGCTTGGGAAGGCCTTTCACCTTATAGTTACCAGGCTTTCACTATCCCTGGATCGCTGCTTTTTAAAGGTTACTTATTTCCCGCATTGCTGTGATTTAATTAAAAATATAGCAAATATCTTGCACATTGTCAAATAGTACTAGTTGAGGTAAGACATATTTCACATAGCCTGCAAAAGCTTGTCCTAGTCGTTTGTATCGTTATTTTCGCTATCTTGCTCAGACTGTTCAGATTCATTACGTACCACTTCAATAGTACAACGTTTAAAGACAGCTACCAATACGCCTACAGCGGCAAGTTGCGGCAAAACTACAGCACCGATGGCGCCAAGCGCTACCGGTATTTCCGCTAACACCCGATCATCGTGTTTTATACGTATTTTATTTACATTGCCCTCGCGAATCAATTCTTTTACCTTATCCATGACTTCAGCTGAACGCACCGAAAATTCCTCGGTCCATTTTGTACCGCTATTATTTTTATCTTCAAGTTCAATTAGAGTTTCAATTACTTTACCATCGTTACGTTCTAAGGCTTCTTTAGCCTCACGGTATGAGACACCTGTACGCTCACGAATCAGATCAATATTTTCCAAAGTAATGTCCATGCTTATATCCCCCCCTAGTTTAAGCTTAGTATCTCCTAATGAGAAGCTGTTATTCTAATTACAGGGTATTAATCTTGCTTATGAAATCTAATGACTTTAGTGATCGTTCTAATTGGTGGCGTACAAAGCCATATAATAGATTCTCTCCTGCGGCCAATGTTCTGGAATTAACAGTAAACTGTTCAGGGTCCTCTAAATTCATAGCTAACAGCTTAGTTAAAAAGGTCTTGTCAGTCTCGTCGAAGCAAATTGTCCCTCCCGGACTACAAGCCAGACAAGTAGCTCCCCCTTCACTAAATTTGAAACATGCTGGCAGATTTAATTGACAGCCGCACTGGGCGCAATACTCATATTCAGGCTGATAACCAGCCAGAGCCATCAGTTGCCACGCTCCGGCAAGCGCAGCAATGCGCGGATTACGCTTTACTAAAAGTGAAAATACAACTAAAAGCATGTCAAAGGCAGCTGGTTCAGCCTGACGTTCCGGCCATAAGCCTAAAGTTAACTCAGCAATAAAATTTGCATAAGCCAATTTGGTCAGGTCTTCGCGAAGCTCACGGAAGGAAGTTCGTACTTCGCATTGTTTTACTGAGTCCATCCCTCTAGTGTTTGTCATTAATAAATTCAAATGAGTAAACGGCTGAAGACCGCCACTTAACTTATTTTTGGGCTTGCGGGCACTATAGGCCATCGCGGTAACAATACCATGTTCTCGAGAAAACAAAGTGACCATTCTGTCAGCATCGCTCCAATCACGCGTTGCCAACAGAATGGCTTCTGTCGGATATTCTAATGCCATTTTACCTCACGCAATATGTGTTTCGAAAAATAATCGGGTACATTGATTATTTCTGTGGCTTCATCTTCTAACTGTCTCTGACAATTGTCTGGATATTCTGAGCAAGCACGATAGGCAAGGTAAGCATCGATATTACCGGTACTTGAAAATATTTCCCACATTGTTTCCCGTAATAACACTCGACATCATCCTTCCAATTTATATTGACAAACAGGACTAGCCACAGTCTATTAAATTATTCTTGTTCCACCGCTGGCTGTGAAATAAGCGGTGTTGCTTTAACTCTCACAATTCGGAATCCATTAACATGAAGTACTTTAAATGAATAATCACCAATATCAACCTTATCGCCGACTTCCGGGCGACGGCCTAACATTCCAAATATATACCCACCCAAAGTATCTTCTTCATGATCTTCTAAACGAATATTCAAAAGGTCGGTCACATCATCTAATAGAACTCCACCATCAAATTCATAGCTACCATCAGGCAATCGTTGAATTTCTACATCGGCCACTTCATCATGTTCATCCTGGATGTCACCAACAATTTCTTCGATTACATCTTCTAATGCAACCAGTCCGGCCGTACCGCCATATTCATCAGCAACAACCGCCAAATGCGTACACTTGCGGCGCATAACTTGTAGCAGATGAGCCACCGACATACCTTCAGGAACAACTAAAATTTCACGAACGATAGTAGTTAAATCACGCTCCCCGCTTGGAAACATGTCAAAATCCATCAAATCACGAATGTGAACCATACCAATAATATGATCCTTATCTTCTACACATAAAGGATAACGCGTATGTACGGTTTCCCGTACCACCCGCATATTCTCTTCAAAGGAGTCATCCGTAAACAAACAAACCATATCTTGTCTTGGCACCATAATTTCACGTGCCAAGCGATCCGCAAAATCGAAAACGTTATCAATAAGTTCGCTTTCCATTTGATTAAGTACGCCGCCGCGATGGCTGGCACTTACAATCATTCTTAATTCTTCTTCAGAATGAGCCAAATCTGCTTCGCTAGCAGCTTTCATTCCCAGCAGTCCTAAAATTAATTTAGCCGCGCGGTTAAACAATAAGATAATCGGATAAGCAATCTTATGGAAAATATAAAGTAACCAAATACAGGCTAGTGCCATACTTTCCGAACGTTGTACTGCCATTGATTTAGGAACTAACTCACCTAAAACAATATGTAAAAAAGTAATAATAATAAACCCTAATGCAATACTAATGGTAGAAATTAGCCATTCTGGTGCCGAGAAATAATTAGTTAAAACGGGTTCTAAAAGGGAGGAAATTGCTGGCTCTCCTAACCACCCCAACGCTAAGGAGGCTAATGTAATACCAAGTTGCGTAGCTCCTAAATAAGTATCAAATGAAGCTACTACTTTTAGCGCCAATTTAGCCCGAGCATTACCTTGTTGAGCCAATTCCTCCAAGCGAGTTTTACGAATTTTCACTAAAGAAAACTCAGCCAATACAAAAAATCCATTAATAAAGACAAGTAACAGAGCGGCCGCCAGTTTTACCAAACTGAATAATGGCGAATCTATAAAGCATCTCTCCCTAGTTATTGGAATCATTACTGCGTGGCATAATAGCTCCGGCAGTAATAACATATTGTAGTGCGCTTTCGCTTGTTACGTCTAATTGTATTATATCCCTTCTCGGCACAATAATATTAAAGCCAGAAGTCAAATTAAGACTCATCGGAACAAAAACGCATACATGCTCTTCCGTAAATTTGTCTGCCAGTGGTGCAGATAGTTCAGGCATAACAAAGCCTAGAGCCTTAACTCCCGGATGTGGGTAAGGTACTAATACTGCATTTTTCAGCAATTCCTGCGACTCAAATACGGCGGTTGATATCTGTTTTACGCTATTGTAAATAAATTTCACTACCGGTATCGACCCAACTAGCTTTTCACCAACTTCAATCAATTTTTGTAAAAACCAGTGGGAAGATAACCAGCCAACGACAAAAATAAAAACCAATACAACAATAAGTGCTAATCCTGGAAAATGGACTGGCAAATATTGACCTAACAGGCGCTCAGTAAATGAAGAAATATTAATAACGACAAAAGCCGTGATGGCAATAGGTACTATGACAATCAAGCCATTGATGAAATACTTAGAAGCCCAATTCATTAATTCACCTCTCTTACAAATGATACCATCAAGCGCCGCATTGGTCAATAAATAAAGAAAACACGGCTTGTGCCGAGCTTTAGCGAAAGTGGAAATCGATATTGCACTTATCCTGTTTTTAAGAAAGCTATGTTTTCTGATAGGGAAAGAAAAGACTTGGCTTGCGCCAAGTCTATCCTGGTTCGTGTAAAGTTTACTCAAAGCCAAAGTTTTTTAACACATTTGCCTTATTGCGCCAATCTTTTTTTACCTTAACCCATAAATCAAGATATACTTTTGATCCTAGGAGATTTTCTATATCGCCTCTCGCCAGACGCCCAATATCCTTAAGTAAGCGCCCACCGGCACCGATCACAATACCTTTTTGCGAGTCACGTTCCACGTAGATAACAGCTCTAACGTATAAATCATCATTTGGCCTGGTAGTAATTTCTTCGATATCGACAAGTATTGCATGTGGAATCTCTTCTTTAGTTAAATGTAATACTTTTTCTCTAATTAATTCCGCAATAACCAGTCGTTCCGGTTGATCCGTAATCATATCTTCCGGATAATATTGGGGACCTGGTTCAAGATATTTTTTTATCTCACTAATCAAGCTTTCAAAATTAGTATGATCCAATGCGGAAATAGGAACCACCGCGGCAAAATTAAACTGCGATGTATATTTTTCAATAATAGGAAGCAGTTTCTTTTTATCAATTTTATCAATCTTATTCACAGTAAGAATTACTGGTGTCCGAATGCCGCCTAAGTTATCTAGAATATAGCGTTCACCTGGCCCTAATTCTTCAGTAGCATCTACGACAAATAGAATAACCTCTACTTCACGCAAGGAGCCTTCTGCTTCTCGCATCATGTATTCACCTAATTTATGCTTAGGCTTGTGAATTCCAGGGGTGTCAATAAAGAGAATCTGCGCATCTTCTTGAGTTAAGACACCCATAATTTTATTTCTGGTTGTTTGTGGTTTATCAGACATAATAGCCACTTTTTGACCAATCATGTTATTCATTAAAGTGGATTTACCCACATTAGGTCTGCCAATAACAGCAACAAATCCTGATTTGTAGTTTTCTTTATTCATTAATCTTTTCACCATCTTTTACAATATCATTTTTGACAAATCGAAAAGGTAAAATTTCTTCAATAGTAAAATCCTTTCGTTTGCCATTTAGGTTTGTTAAAATAATTTTTTCAATACCAAACTCAGACATAACCTGCCGGCAAGCACCACATGGCGATACAGGCTCAGGAGTATCTGCAACAACAGCAATAGCAACAAGCTGTTGCTCACCTTCAGAAACTGCCTTGAAGATGGCTGTACGCTCTGCACAGTTAGACAATCCATACGAAGAATCTTCAATATTGCAACCACTATAAATGCGGCCATTTCTAGCTTGCACAGCAGCTCCAACCTTAAAGCCAGAATAGGGTGCATAAGCATACTCTCGGGCTTTGATAGCCTGCTCAATCAGTTCATCCATAATTTTAGCTCCCACTATCACAACATTTTGTTCCCGAATAAAACATAACCAATGGCTAGTGCAGCCACAGCTTGAATAAGAACTGCTCCTGCCGCCGCATCTTTGGCGATCTTAGCCAACGGGTGAAACTCCGGTGAGACTTTATCGACAATTGCTTCCAATGCGGTATTAAAGATTTCGGCAGTAATGACTCCGGCAATAGCTAAAAATAAGAGTACCAGTTCAATACCGGTGAGATTATAGTACCAAGCCATACCTAAGGCTGCGAATGCCGCTGCCAAATGAAATTTCATATGATGTTCCCGGCGTACGCAGCAAATGATACCCGTTATGGCGTGGCGAAAAGCAGTTACTATCTGCATAAACGTATCCTACCTATTGCTCCCTGGTAATACCGAGAAGAGACAACACATACTCTTCTTCTTGACGCATTTCTGTTTTATCTTCGTCACATTCATGATCATAGCCCAAAAGATGCAGCATGCCATGGATTGTTAAATAAGCCAATTCACGTTCCAGGCTATGGCCAAATTCCTCCGCTTGCCTAGCCGTAGTTTCCAGAGATATTACAATATCCCCCAGCAAAATCTCAATATTCTCAGGGGTATCCATAATATCAGGTTCATCATCATCCGCACACTGATCATTCATGGCAAATGACAGTACATCGGTAGGCACATCTTTATTGCGATATTGGCGGTTAAGGTTATGAATGTATTCATCGTCAGCCAACACCACGCTAACCTCATTCTGCGGTTTAAGACCATATACTTCAGCTGCTTTATTTAATACTTGTGTCAGCATTTGTTCCATTGCATGTGTTACCGTCATCTTTTCCTGCAGGTTGTTTATTACTATTTCCATTTTTAATTTTTCTCCTCTCAAGCTCTTTTAGAGCTTCAGGATATTCAATACGGCTATGAAACATGCTTGACAATAGCCTAATATACACATCACCAATAACCTTGAGATCACGCAAAGTTAAGTTACAATCATCAAGCTGTCCATCTTGCAATCGTTCTCTAATAATTTTTCGCACAGTAGCTTCAATTCGATTAACGTTCGGCTTACTAATTGAACGTACTGCCGCTTCACAAGAATCAGCCAACATGACAAGAGCTGCTTCTTTAGATTGTGGCGTAGGTCCTTCATAGCGAAAATCCGATTCAATAACACATTCCCCATGCTCGGTTTCTGTAGCGCGTTTGTAAAAATATGACGCAAGTGTAGTTCCATGATGCTGTTGAATAATATCTACAATAACTTGGGGCAATTTGTATTCCTTGCACAAATCTAGACCGTCTTTAATATGAGACGTAACAATTAGCGTACTCAGTGATGGAGCAATTTTATCATGAGGATTATCACAACCAGCTTGATTTTCAATAAAGAAATATGGTCTTTTTATTTTGCCAATATCATGATAATACGCGCCAACTCTTACAACTATTGGGTCCGCCCCGACTGTAACTGCAGCGGTTTCCGCTAAATTGCCTACAAGTACACTATGATGATAGGTTCCAGGGGCATCCAGTAGCAGCCGTTGCAATAGCGGGTGGTTAGGTTTTGCCAGATCAAGCAGTTTGATTGGTGTAGTAATTGTAAACGCATGTTCAAGATATGGTAAAAGCCCAATTGTAATTACAGCTGAAGCAATTCCGTTAATGGCACCAAGCAATCCTTGAAACAATACTTCTGTCCCATTAAGCTGCTGAATGAGGCCAGTTGAAGCAATAACTAAGAAATTAGTTGCGGCAATCCAGATCCCACCCCTAGACAAACTATACCCGTGAGCCATCTTAGTTACGCTATAAACCCCGGCCATTCCGCCAATAAGAGCAGAAGCAACTGCCCGCAAATCGTGATCTACCATTACACCAAAAAGCATCGCCATAATCACACTAACCAAAAGTCCAACCCGCGGACCAATTAAAATAGCAGTTAGTAAAGCACCTGTGGCAATTGGCGCAGAGAAATCCGAATAATAGTGAGCAACCTTACCAATAACTAGTGTAACTAATACTATTAACCCGAGTAAAATCAGGTACATATCATTATTATAAATAGAGTTGGCAAACCTGTATAAGTAACCTAAGGAAATTCCCATTATTAACAGCACAAATAAGGTAAGACCAAGAATCCTTACTTCACTAATATTACCCGCATACAGCCCTAATTCCTCCATAATATGAATCTGTTCATTGGTAACGATATCGCCACGTCTAACTAATATCTGACCTTTTCTAACCGTTTCACGCACAGATTCAATATTGGACAAAGCAGATTGTTTGCGTTTGTCTGTTTCACGAACATTTAAAATAAAATTAGGTCTTATGAGAGCTTGGGCAATTCCAGCTACAACAGATTCTGCTTTCTTACCAAGACCTAATTCTTCTGCTTCAAGCACTACCTGTTTTCTGGCAACATCAAGGTCATCATCTCTAATACCTCGCTGCAAATATTTTCGCAAGACAGATTTAGTATAGTCCTCAGCTTTTAAGTAATCCGTATCGTCTAAGGCTAATAACCCGTCAACAACAGAACCTGACAGTGTTACCGGCAGATCTCGGACAAGTTTCTCTTGCATTTGCTCCAATGTCAACGTTTTATCCATTTTAACAGCCTGAGCTGTCTTGAAGATAGTTTTAACATCTTCTTCAGACTTGGACATAACTGCAATATCCATATCGTATACATTTGCTACACTGGCCATTACTTCCAGCTCGAGCTTTTTGGTTTTGACATTATCTATATAAGAAACTGTTCGTGGTGCAATTACATCCCGATCACTCACCTGGCCAACTTGCATTGATATTTTTTCCGGAATAAAATCCGCTGACAAACAAACAATGTATAAGGCAAAGAAAACAAAAAACACCACGGTTCGACGCACTAATGAATGAGCGTGTATATTGGCCGGCTGCGCAAATAATTCTCGCAACTTACTATTAACCGATATCATCTTTTTCTTTCACTCCATACTAACTTGGCATTAAAGGTTCGAATGCCAGTTATAATTTTTCGTAATGTGCATAAGCCTTGATGATTCGGCTGACTATCTCATGTCGTACAACGTCACTTTCATCTAATGTCAGCAGTGCAATACCAGGCAATTCTGCTAACACAGCTTGGGCATGCTTAAGCCCTGACTTTACGCCTCTTGGCAAATCAATTTGAGTAATGTCGCCAGTTATTACCATTTTAGAACCAAAACCCATTCGTGTTAAAAACATCTTCATTTGTTCCGCTGTTGTATTCTGGGCTTCATCTAAAATAATAAATGAATCTTCAAGAGTTCGTCCCCGCATATACGCTAATGGAGCCACTTCTATGATATTTTTAGCCATATACTTTTGTACAGTTTCTGCCCCCATAATATCATACATGGCATCATATAACGGTCTTAAATAAGGATCGACTTTTTCTTGCAAATCCCCCGGTAAAAAACCTAGCTTCTCACCGGCCTCCACAGCCGGGCGCGTTAAGATAATTTTTTCGACTTGCTTGTTTTTTAAGGAAAATGCTGCCATCGCAACAGCAAGATAAGTTTTCCCTGTTCCTGCCGGTCCTATTCCGAAGGTAATATAATTGTGGCGAATAGCGTCTAGATACTGAATTTGCCCGACTGTTTTGGGTTTAATATGACGTCCTCTAGCTGTAACTAAAACAGTGTCTGCAAACATATGATGGAGAAAATCCGCTTGCCCCTGAAGGATCATAGATATACTATATTTTATATCATGCTGGGTTACCGGATTACCTTCACGGTACAAAAAAACAAGCTCATTTATCAATCGCGTAATTTGTTCAACATCACTGACTTCTCCATCCAAAATTAACTCGGTTCCTCTAGCTGTTATCCTGCTGGAAAAATGTTGACCGATTAAAGTCAAGTATTCGTCGTTTTTACCTAAAACAGCTATTGCTTCTTTAGTATCTACGAATGAAATCCGTTTTTCCAAAAAAATAATGCCCCCTACTGCCAGTTTACTGGGAAATATTTATTGTCTGCCCAATATCTTCGATGGTTTCGACATTAACTTTTACTCTAACTATGTTCTCTTCCGGGGTTTTTAATACTTCATAATTACGCGACAAAATTTTAGCTGTTTCCGGGATAGTAACTTGTACAACCTGAATAGCTTTTGCATAGGCCTCATTGTATGCTTCTTCAAAGGTTTTTTCCATATGTTGTGAATTAATTTCACGGTATATTGTAATAGTTGATTCGACAGCAAGCTCGCTATTCCTCCATAACGGCAATTGTTTATATATAGTCACTGTTTCAAACTCTGCAAACGGCTGCCCCTGCGGACGGTTAAATGCTAATTCTTTATCACCAATTTTCATATTGATTGTCATCTTATAGCTTCCTGTTTGTTTGGAAGTCGTTTGCTTACGCTCGATTTCTGCATAACCTTCATACCACACACGGGCCGTGGTAATACCTTTAGCCCGAACAAGTTCCACCGGTGTAATAGTTTTAGGCAACTGTCCGTCAACGCCAGCCGCAGGTTGAGGTGTAATTCCTTTAATTAATGTGTCACCTTTTTTTACAGTTTGACCGATTTTAACCATTGCCTGGCCATTTAAAGCAATAATTTCAGTAATTACTCCATCTTTTGCGGCGACAATATGCGCCGGTAGTTTTTCTTCCTGTTTAGGCATTGTTTTTTCAACAACTTCAATAACTGCACGTGTTCCTGTAAAATTGATACCTACCCATGCAACTTCTGAAATATGCAATGGAATTTCTCTTTCAATTTTTTTAACATTTATCGCATTTTTTATATTGCCAGTTCGAAGACCGTACTGCTCAGCTATCTGCCGTATTTCCTGTTCAGGAATTGTTTTAAGACCGGTAATTTCAATAAACCAGATATAAGAAGAAAGGATATACAGCAACGCAAAAAATATACAGGATCCCACCATAAGCATTTTTCGTTGTTTTAATCGTTTCATAATAAATGGCAGACCACGGCGGCTTAATACCTTTACTTTCGTATGGCTGCATATCACTAAAGGACGAATCCGAAAAAAATCCTGCAGTCTTATCCAAGCAATCAAATCTTCATCTGTTTTTGTTATCCCCCATAGGGGAATTTCTTCAGTAACACAAAGATTAATAAATCGCTCAGGCATAGTGCCGCTAACACGAATTTTAACGGTTCCACGGAGGTAGTTGGTATTAAATATCATATTTAACCTCCCGTACTACGCCCTCAACCAAAATCTGCTCGGCTTGCAGATTCCCTAAAATTAACATTTCTCCCATAATAAACAACTCACCACAATTGAGTTTAATGCGGACAAGCGAAGGGGTATACTCAATAATCCCATTATGATTTTCTACCAATAGCTGCTTATTACCAAGCATAGTTATTCGCGGTAAATCCATCACTATATCCTGTGGTATTTCCAAATATCCTGCCAAGGATTGCAATTTCCCTTTACGGCGCAGCATGCGAAATCCCCCCTCATATACCAATGTATGCCTAGTAGCAGGCAAATTAGTACATGAAAGGGGAGTTTATCCGATAACTAACCTGGAGCTAAGACTCCTGTTTATACAAACAGGAGTAAGAGTGGCTAAGTCCCTGAATCAAGTCTTCATTTATACTAAATTGCAAAAGCTGGTAGTGGCTGAATGGGTTTTTCAGGCATCAAAGATATATCGCTATACACACGCGCTAAATACTCTTCGAATTTGTGTACTTTTACCGGAGCAGCAAAACGCATATAATTTGTGGCTATAATCATTTCGCCACAATCTAAATTTTTGATTTCATTTCGCTGCTGCAAGATATCTTTGCGACACATTGACTCAAGTTTGCCACGGTCAGCTTTAGAAGCAAGCCCTAAGATAAACAAGGTATTTAACTGCGATAATACCTTATCGGCTAATAGCCGTGGCTGTTGGTCCACAACACATAATCCAATGTTAAATTTCCGGGCTTCACTTACTAGCCTAGCAAATACATTTTGTGTACTTTGCTCTTTTTTACCCAAAAAACGATGGGCTTCTTCCAAGACAATCAATATCGGTTTTGTCTCAGCAAGAGCAACTTCTGTTTTATTAGCATAATGCAATAATAATTTTTTGGACAGCAACGCTGACAAAGCCTGTTCACCGACAGGTGAAATGTTTTTAAGCTCAATTAAGACTACTTTTCCCTGTTCCAAATCTGCTAGCATTTGGTTGACTGCCGACTCTTGCTCTGGCTTACTAATTTCATCACTAATATTTAATTCTTGCTCCAGATTCCAGCAAATACTCTTAATTTTACTTATTGTGCGAGACTGAAATTTTTGTCCGGTACAGCCAGCTATTTCCTCAATAATATCATCGGTGTCATATTTCAATATATACTCCATCCAGCGCTCTCCCCAAACCGCAGACAGCTTATAGATGGCATCAAGCTGGGGCTCGCTAAACGTTGCGCAGGCAGTAATATCTTCAGGATCAACTTCATTATAATTCAAAATAAGTTTATTGATTTTATTTCTTTCAACGTCAGGATTGGTGTTGTAGACGACTAATCGTTCATTTACACTAGGATGAAGTGACAAAGCACGGTAATACTCATTATGCACATCAAAAATGAGCAAACCATAATTTTGACTGTCAATAATTGAACTGGAAAGCACCTTTACCAAATTACTCTTGCCGGAACCTGTTGTGCCAAAAATACCAATGTGTTCGGTAATGGCCTTAGAACCAAAGATACCAACAGGTAATTCCAATATTTCACGGCCGCTTTTTAAATACCCAATTTCGAGATCGCCTTTCATTTCGTTTAATAAAGCTGTATCATCAGCAGTTAACCCGCGCACTTCACAGAAAAAATCAGGGCATGTTTTGGGATTAAACAGCTGGCCATCTGCATCAGCGTAACAAAGCTGCTCTGCAATGCCAATTTTTACAGTATGGTTACCTCCCAAGTAAAAATCTAGTTCCTCTTGATTGGCTACCTGGCCATTCTCATCTAGTTTACTCATTAAATAGCTTACGCCATTCATCCCCGACCAACGAGACTTAATTTTAAAGTCATAAGCTCGAATATAAAAACGGTCATGATTTTTACCTTCAACCACTAATATGTTTCCAAAGTCCACATCCTGGTTAGGAGCAACGACAAATTCCATATAGGTGCCTTTGGCATAAGTAAGGCGGCCTTTATACTCTGCCATGTGGTTTGCCCCCTTATTATAATTTTTTTTATTGTGTATTTTAGTGTGTGCCAAAACAAAAAAATAAAACAGGGGGTATTTTCCCTGTTTTATTTTGGTCAAATAGCTTTTTATCGTGTTTTGTTGTAATCTTGTTATTTGGGCCGTCGCCAGAGCGGGCGATATGCCCTTGGCGGTTGAAGTATTTCAGCAAAAATCAAGCCGTTTTGTACGTTTTGTGGCGAAAGTTTGCCATGCCAAGAAGAAACTGTGTCAAGCATAGACGGAGCGTCTACCGAGG
>Ga0074195_1003608_pt1 | contig 14145 bp, 16 predicted proteins | sample EPASupsiteHSE623_FD_64525 | JGI IMG/M metagenome (GOLD analysis project Ga0074195, IMG submission 64525) | Bioremediated contaminated groundwater from EPA Superfund site, New Mexico - Sample HSE6-23 | ecosystem: Environmental > Aquatic > Deep subsurface > Groundwater > Contaminated ...
CGGGACCTGTTGTCGCCTGGCCATAGGTTGCACCTCCGCATCATGAAGCCTATCCGCAGAGGTAATCATACAACTCACGGCCCATGAGCGCAGTATTGTTATTCACGTGGCACAGTAGAGGTATGCACCCCGGAGCAGCTCGCGGATTGCCTGGCCCGTATCATCCGGGGGTGAGACGGCCCGCGGATTCGAGCGAGACTTCGTTCGAACATTCGGAGCCCCTCACCCTCCGCTCATTTGAGGTGAAGCCCACGGTCCGCGAGCGGTCTTCGGATCCCAGTGTCCACTCTCGGCGCTTCGCTGCCGGCGATCGGTCCCAGGCGCGCTCCGTAGCGAAAGGCGGTCGCGTCGGCGACCAAATCGAGTTCTATCCGCAGCCCGGCTCATGGTATACCTACACGGCAATGCCTTGCGCAGAATCCGGCCGGTCCTTGGGTCTGACGTCCAAGGACAACGCCGTCTCGTCGCGGGTGCTCCATGGATGACAGGCGCGTCAGTGTGTGACAGACCAAGAGACTCGCGGAAACCAGTCGAAAAAGCTCTCGACGACCGAACGATCTGGTGGGTCACCTATGTACTGGTCATAGGGCCCTTGGTCGTTTTGCTGGCCTTGAGTTACCGTGGGCTTTCTCTGGCTCTTGCGCAGGAGAGGGCGAGACTCGGGCAAGAACGGTTGTCGAGACTCACGGCGATCGCTGAGCGACTGACCCCAAGCTAGAGCTTCTTCACTACCTCGTCCGCCAGCGTATCCCTGTTCTTCTCGGTCACTGGCAGCAGTTCCACGTCTGGTCTCTCCTTGACTCGCTCGATGAAGCCGCTGCCCTTGAGGGTGATCGTGGCGATGATCGTTCGTCCGGAGTCGAGGAGCCTTTCGACAGCGGACACGAACCGTCTCGACAAGCACTCCATCTTGCCGATCTCGTCGATCAGGTAGATCGTCTTGCCAACGCCAGGGACGCCAGTCAGGAGGATCGTCTTCAACGATGACTACTCCTTGCTGTCCGCCACGATCGCCTGGACCCGCCCGACCCTCCCATCTTCCAGCTCGACCTTGATCCCGTGGGGATGAGTCGGGCTGTTGGTCAAGATGCGGACGACGATGCCTGTGGTCAACGTTCCTGTACGTTGGTTCTGCTTTTCGATGATATGGACTTTCAGTCCGGGACGAAGCTGGCTGCGGGTGGGAGGGGGCATGGTCAGACTCCAAGGACTTGGCGGAGCCTCGTGGCTGTTTCCGGCAATCCGTTCCTGTTCAACATGTCGAGGATGTCAGCCGGGGCTGATGTCGGGAAGTCCCGGAGGTTGAACGTCACGATGATCTTCACCTTGGCCGTGATGGCTGCGGCAAGAACATGCTGGTCTCCGGGATCGGGCAAGGCCAATCCGGCCATCGACTCCTCGTATCCGGTGACCAGCACGTCGGGGATCTCCACGTTCATCAAATGTCTCGTTCGGGCAAGATCCTCAGGCGACAGATCGGGCCGGTCTTTGATGACGCTGGTGAAGCACTCGTTCAGAATGCGATCTGTCCATCGGACTTTGACCAGGCCAGTACGTCCAATCCGTATCAGGAAATCCCGTAGCGGGGCAGGGTACAGGACGCAGGCGTCGTACAGGACGGGCAATGACACCGGCTGCCGCCTAGTAACCCAGGCTCAGCCTCTGGGCCTCGGCCGCCAGTTCGGTGAGAGCGTCCTCGGCGATCTCGTCCTCTTCTTTCCGGTACTCGATCAGGTCGGCGATGTTGATGCGCCTGTGCGTTCCGACCCTGCGGCACCGGATCTTCCCGGCGTCGAGCAGCGAGATCAGGTAGGGGCGGGACACGTTGAGGAGGCGAGCGGCCTGATGAGTGGTCAGCTCGGTTCGCCGGGGAACTACGGCGACCTCTCGACCGGCTGCCATTTGCCTGAGGATCTCGACAAGCCGGAGGAGCGCCTCGACAGGCAGAACGATCGGCGGCGCCTTACCGGTCCTCACCGGCTGGATGGTTACGGTGCCAGACTTCCTGGCCTTCCGTTGAACCAACGTCAAGGCTCGGGCTGCCCGATCGGCGACCTCGGCCGTCTCGGGAGCCACTCCTGCTCTTCGCCGCATAGAGGTACCTCCAAGAACAAGGGTACCTCCTGACGACAACAAGTGCAATATGTGCAGCGGATGCCGACCTTTCCTGCCTGCACCGGACGGTTCGGTAGGGCTCGTTGTTCTTCAGGTGGATGATGACGTCGCTCCCAGATCGAGCATGGTGGTCGTACGTTCACCGAACTTCACCAACCAGTGGAAGTGAACGCGAACAGAGTGAATCCTCTTTCGGATTTCCTGGAACGTGGCTTTGGCGTGGCCTTGGTCGCCAGGCGTCACGCGGACCCCTGGATCGGGAGTGTCACCCCGGATCGACGGTGCGGCCTCACCGGTTCGTGGCGGCGGAGATCGCTCTCGACACCATGAACTCTACGGGCCTCGTCATGTTGGCGGTCGTGATCCGGATCTCCGGATGACGGCCTGCCCAGACGCGGAAGATCTCGTCGGCGAAACCCTGTCCGATTCCCTCGACCCCCTCGTCGACGACCTCGAAGACGATCCGATTCCCATTCATCGAGACGGCCACACGCACGTCCTTCGATCCGGAGTGCTCTATCGCGTTGTTCAACATCTCCGTGAACGGTTCCCCGCGTTTCTCGGTTGCACCCTGGACGCACCAGCACCTTACCATGCGGTGTTGAGACTGAGTATCATCGGTGTGCGCGGTGGAGGGACGATCCGTGGTGTGGCTGACTTCTTTTTCGTGAGTCACCGAGGGGAAGGCCGATGTCCGAAGCTGTTTCTCTAGAACTCATCGAAGCATTGAACCTAGCCGTTCACGGAGTTCCTCAGTGATTTGGTGAACAAGAGGCTATTTTTGCCCCAGGCTGCCTTTTCTCCGTGTCAGGCTCGGAGACAAGGGCGTCGTTCGACCCCCGCGACGAGGTCTCTGGTTGTTGAAGGTGTTGACCACATCGCGCTCACACTCTACGATGGGGCTCGACACCGGGATGCCTCTTGCGGGTGAGTTCTTCATTTCCCACTGCGAAGACGCCCCGGTGTTGCACGCGAAGGTGACAAAAGAGTACGCGGCGTGCCGTGAAGAACCGTCCGCGCGCAGAAGGCAGCGCCTAAGCCGAACTTTCTCCGCAGAGGTGACTCGCCAGAATTTTCCGGACTCGCGGGGGTTTCGGGCCTTTCGTCCGTCTTGTACTATTGACGGCTCCGGTGAATCGCACGATCGTCCGAGCCTTTCGTCGACGTTCCGTTGCCCGGGCAGCCTTCGTCCAAGAGCCTGTCGCGCGCCCGAACAGCTTCTTTCGAGACACGAGGTGTCCGACCCGTATGAGCGACGAGCGCATAGAATGTCCTCGGTGCAGCACTCGCGTGCCCGTGCCGTCGACGGCCGGATCCCTTGTCGGATGTCCGCATTGTCACTGTTCAGCCGCTCTGACATGGGTAACGCGTGGCCCGGTTGTCTCGGACTCGCAGGCAACTCCCGGGACCGTAATCACCGCCGTCTCGCTCGATCGCGCATTCCTCGAACGGTATCGTGTGATCAGGAGTCTGGGGCAAGGGGCCTCCAGTCTGGTGGTTCTCGCCTGGGATCGCGAACTGGCCAGGGACGTAGCCCTGAAGCTTCTGACGCGCCACAAAGGTGACAGCGTCGAAAGATTCCAACGGGAGGCCCGTTTGCTCTGCGAGATAGAGCACCACGGGGTCGTAAGGCTGTACGACGTGATCCAGTTGGGAGAATACCCATGTCTGGTGACGGAATTCGTCGACGGGGGTAGTCTCAAGGACCGGCTCAAGGACGAAGGTCAGCTCGCGTTCCCTCAGGCGATCGACCTCCTCCTCGACGCACTCGACGCGCTCAAAAGTTGCCATGACCGAGGCCTGGTGCACCGAGATCTCAAGCCGGAGAATATCTTGATCAGGCTGGACGGACACTCCAAGATCGCGGACTTCGGACTCGCCAAACTCCTGGAATCGGACGAACAGCTTCTGACTCAGCCCGGGACGGTTCTGGGAACGCCACTGTATATGTCTCCGGAACAGATTCGCGGCGAGGAGGCTGGGTTTCCGTGCGACGTCTACGCCGTCGCTGAAATCCTTTTCGAACTGCTGTCCGGTCATCCGCCTCACTCTGGCGCGACCCTGTCCGAACTCCTGTCGTCAAAAATGCGCTCCGTCGACCTCCAATGGTCTTCGGTCCCGGGGACCGTGCCCGCGGATCTGGTTTCCATCATCGAACAGTCTTTGTCCGTCGACCCAGCTCGCCGACCAACGGCCGAGAGACTCCTGCGAACCATCACTCACCATTCCGGCGGGCACGCACGCGCGCTGGTTCTGGAATCGTCCGCGTCACAAGTCACGAGACAACCGGCCCGGAGTGACGAGGAGCTGGCCGCTCAGGCGGCATTGGGTCAATCGTCGGCCTTTGAGGAAATCGTGCGGCGTCACCAGACTCGTGTGTGGCGACTCGCGTTTGCTCTGACCGGAAACGCTGACGACGCGCAGGACATCGCCCAGACCACGTTTGTCAGGCTGCTCACGAACCTGTCACCTGCAAAGCCGGTGAACCACTTCGTGGCCTATCTTCGGTCGATCGTTATCCATCTGTGCCAAGACCGCGCCGCCAAGAAGACGCCCATCCCATCGAGCCACATCCTGGAGACGGCCGCTCCCGTTTCGAGTCTCACCAACGTCGTCGATCGACGTCTGATGGCTCAAAGGTTGAGAGAGACGCTCGACCTCCTTCCTGTGAACCAGCGCGCGGCCGCGGTTCTTCGGTACTATTCAGGTCTGACTACACGTGAGATCGCGATGTCCATGGGGATCTCTTCCAAGGCCGTTGAGAGGCTCTTGGCCAGGGCCCGCAAAAATCTCGAGACGCTGCTTGAGGACTACGCTTGAACATGGACGGCTCTAGCGACGGAGGTGGACGGATGAACTGCGACGACGTGTTGTCGAGCGTTGAAGCACGATCCTGGAATACCCTGTCGACCGACGCGCGGGCTCTGGCAGCCAACCATCTGGATCTGTGCAGCTCGTGTCGCGCCGCCATCGAGGACCATCGTCGATTCGTCGAGGTTTTTCGCTGTCTGGATTCACCGCCTGTCCCGCCTCGGCTGGCCACGTCCACGATCGAGGCCTGTCGTTCTGTCTTGGCCGAACGCGAGAGCGGTTCTGGGTCGGCACGGCTTTGCCGTTCGATCGGGCTCGTAGAGCTGGCGCGCAGATGTCGATTCGTCGCGCTTTTCTTGGCTGCTTGCGTTTGCACGCTTTGCCTCTTCTTCAGTGTCTGGCGGGGAGCACGGTCCCGCGTCTCGCCTGCCGCCAGCGTCCCCGCGTCGTCGTCGGAACATGTTTCCGGCGAAGCATCCGGAGTCGAGCTGATCCTCGAACGGAGCTACCCGACAAAAGAGCCTCGAGTCCCTCGAGACCAAGGCGAGACCGAGTCATTCGCTCTGGCCGTGTCGCCCGACGGGACACGGGTCGGAGTCGGTGACGAAGAGGGACGCGTGCGGCACGTCGATCTGGAGACCGGGGCCGAGTGGGTCACTCCCGAATGGAAAGGGCGTGTCGAGGGTTTGATGTTCTCTCCGGACGGGTCATGGCTGTTGGCCTGGAATTGGGAGATGGCCGCGATCACAAGACAGCGTCTCTTCGGTCCCTCTCTCCTGAATTTGAAAGAGTCTTCGCGAACACCGTATGAGTCCTTCCGGGCGGCTGTCGGCTGTCCGACCAGCGGACAGTTCATCGACCTCCTGACCGACCGAACATTCGAAATGTGGGATCTCGAGACAGGCCGCCTGACGCGAACCTGGCGCTACGATCGCTCCATGTTGGGCCTCCTCGAATTGGCCGCATCCGCCAATGGACATTTCCTGCTGACCGTATCCGATTGGGACACCAGAGTCTGGGATCTTCGACAGAAGGAGATCAAGTGGCGTCTACTGGGAGATCCCGGGCGCGCTACGATAAGCCCGGATGGGAGCCTGTCGATCGTTCAGACCGGGAACGTCGCAAATGTGTATCGCACGGACACAGCAAGCCGATTGAGGTCGATTGGTCTGGGCGCGCATTGGTTCAGGAGCGTTCAGTGTCTGACGAACGATCTTCTGGGGACGATTCGCGAAAAAGAAGGGGTACAGCTTTGGGACCTTCTCGATGGAGGACTCGTCGGCTCGATCCTTCCCCCGGACTCGGCGGATCCGTTGGTGTCGATGGCCATGACTCCCGACAGCCGGTCTCTGCTGGTTGTCAGCTCGCGCGGGGTGATTCACCGGTACTCCATGCGTCGAAAGGGTGGTTCCGCTGTCCCGACGACGGGCTCGGAACCGCCGGAAGCTACACAGGCTGCGCCTGCTCCTCCGAGAACCACCGTAGATGGTCGATATGATGTCTCTTTGCGGACTCTGGCGGAGAAGATCGAGAAATCACCCACGACGGAGGAGACGTTTCACCAACGGTGGTATCTTCTCTACAACTGGGTCAAGTTCTCGCGGAGGTCCGGCCGGAATACCGATTTTTCAGAAAGCGAACTCGTTTCGGTTCGGATCTGCTTCTACCGGGATGAACACGAGGCATGTTCCCAACTCGACAGGATGATCAGGTCAGTCCTCGTATGCCTCCAGACACGCTGACCATGATCGTCCACTCGGGTCGCATCGTTACCCGATGCCTGCGATATGGTGCTCGCTCGCAAAACGGTGACATAGCAGGAGGTCTGAATTTGTGTCGTTTTCCTCCTGCGCGACGACCTGAAGGGGCCGTTTCAGTCGTCACGAGAGCTCCCACCCCCCGCTGGAAGCTCTCGCGATCACTTCGCGGGAACCACCGACCAAGGCCCTCTTTCCTCGACGGCCTCTTTTCTCCTCTCTCGAACGCCCCTCGCCAGATCGCTCAGGTTCTGGCCAATGCGAACTTTCGCTTCCGGCAACGGCTGATCATCCAGATACCGTCGGATGTCGACCTCGTCCACGGGCTGCTCACGGTCCGGAAGACAAAGTTCGGAAAGACCCGACTCGTTCCGGTTCATCCGACGACAAGCCAGGCCCTTCGAGTATACGCCCGTCAGCGGGACACGGCGGTTCCCTCCGCCCTGTCCGACGGTTTTTTCCTCAACGAGTCCGGGACCCGGCTGACCGGATGGGCCCTCCAGTATACCTGGGTGAAGCTCACCCGGAAGATCGGCCTGCGGGGTCCAAATGATCGGCGAGGGCCACGGATCCATGATCGCCATCGATTCGCGGCGGAGTCGCTCTTGCGTTGGTACCGGCAGTGACCCTCCTTGAAAGCGGCGTCGAGCAGGCGACCATAGCACTTTGGCTCGGACACGAGTCGGTGGAGACGACCCAAATCTACCTTCACGCGAGTCTTCAGATGAAGGAGCGCGCACTGGACCGAACACGGCCACGGAACGTCAAAGGCTCCCGGTCCAGGTACAAACCGGACGACGAACTGCTCGCGTTCCTGGAGGGCCTCTAATGCCGAATTCGGCATTACAGGCAGTCGTGAGCTATGCTTTGCCTTTTTGTCGTTTTTTTACTGGTCTACTCGGACAAAGGCAGATCTGGTCGAAGATACGTAGCCTTCAACAATTCTGAGGACGATCCGTGAGAACGTCAATCCCACATTTTTGGCTTCCAGATTCCAAGAAAGCAAGTTCCGGTCGGCCAGTTGCCGAACCGACTCCAGAGAGAATAATCTATAGAGTGAGCGTTTCGTCTTCGCTCCCAATCAGGTCAAAGATGCCTCGGTCGGGGGATGATCGTTATGAGACGGTCGACCAAGGTTTTGAGGCTGATTGCGGCTGCTTGCGCCCCGTTCATCAGGTCGTTTCGGCAGATCAGCGAAATCCTCTCCAAAAGGAAGCGGAAAGCCGTCTGTCCTCGGCCACGGATCGAGAGGGTCTTGTGTCTTTGGTCCGCGGTCCTCAATCTGGTGCTGATACCGGGGTGTGGATCTGGCGAAGGGGCAGCCTCCTCCGCCCCGTCGACGACCGTCGGATGGACCGTCAAGCCCGGAGAGGGGCCGTTGGCCGGAGGGACCCGGATCAGAATCGGTGGGATGTACTTTCCGCCCGTGGTCCGGGTCATGGTGGGGGAAAATCCGGCCGGAGAGATAGAGATCGATGCGACGAGCCGGGACATCCTCTGCACGACTCCGTCATCGAATACGGTCGGACCCAAGGACGTCGTCGTGTGGTTCGAGGCTGGCTCATCCGGGACCGTACGCGGCGGGTTCGTGTACAACCCGGCCCCCACGCTGGCCGGAGTGACGCCGTCCAGCGGTCCGGCCGCGGGCGGTCAGCGTCTCGTGATCGATGGAGCCAACTTCGGCGGAATCGTGACGGTCTCCGTGGCGGGGCTCTTGGCCGCCGACGTTGCCGTCAATCAAGACAAAAACCAGATCAGTTGCAGGACCACGGCCTCCATTCCTCAGTCCGGACCGATCTTGGTCGATTCTACGGTCAATGGGACGGTCACCGGATTGACCTTCACATACAATGCAACGCCCTCGATCAGCTCGATCAACCCGGCTGTGGGACCTTGCCAAGGGGGGACTCCCGTCACGATCGATGGAGCCGGCTTCGGGGGCACGGTCAACGTTACCATCGGAACAGCGCCGGCTACGGTCACCTCTGTCGACGACGCGATCGGGCGATTGACGTGCGTCACGGGAGCTTCGTTTCAATCGGGCCCTGCGTCCGTTCTCGTCGATTCGAGTACGCACGGAACGGCCCTGATGGTCGATGGGTTCACCTACAACCCGACACCGTCCATCTCGCGGATCGAGCCGACGAGCGGTCCGGTTTCCGGCAATACTCTCGTCTCGATTTTCGGTTCCGAGTTTTACGGACCGATCAACGTAAAGTTAGGAGAGGTCGATACCTCGTCGGTCACTATTGTCTCGCCGTCGCAGATCGATTGTCGGACGCCTTCCGCGGCCCTTCCCGGGATCGTCGACGTCACGGTTCGGTCCTCTACTCACGGGACGGTCGGCAAAGCCGCCGCCTTTCGTTACATGACACCGCCTACGGCCATCTTTGCCCGCTTCGATGGGGAAGCCGGCATCGAGGGGGCTGCCACCCTGGGGCATGGACTCCGCGTCGCCGATCTCAACGGGGATGGCGTCTCTGATCTGATCCTGCCGGCATACGGCACGGACTTCAATGGGTTGACCGATCGAGGCAGCGTGTACGTGATCTTCGGGAGCGCCTCGACTCCGAGCGGTGTCCACGATCTCGCGCGACGCTCGAGCTTCAATACACGTTTTGATGGGGCGGCCGCGGGCGAGCAGCTCGGCAACTTGACGGCCGAGGTCGGCGATGTCGATGGCGACGGCCATCAAGACCTGGTCCTTGGAGCCAGTATGGCGGACAAGAACGGACGCATGGATTCCGGCAGCGTCTATGTCGTGCTCGGAGGTCCATCGTTTCCGACCGGCGTGATCGACCTTGGGACCGCGGGATCATATTATTGCCGATTCGACGGAGCTGCTTCAGGAGACTCGTTTGGTTCGTCGTCGTGGATGGGCGATCTCAATGGGGACGGAAGGGCTGATCTCGTTTTCGGGGCGCTGGCCGATTTCGGCGGACTAAACTCCGGCTCGGTGTACGTCAAGTTCGGTCCGATCTCCTCCGGAACGTACGACGTGACTGAGACGAGCGCCTGGGATGCCCGCTTCGATGGAGCGGGAGCGTGGCATATGGCCGGCCACAGAGTCTGCGTCGGTGATGTCAACGCAGACGGGGTTCAAGATCTCGTCATTGGCGCGCCCTTGGCCGGTTATGGGGGAGCGAGTTCCGGAACGACCTACGTGAAGTTCGGACCGATCACTCCGGGGACGTTCAGCCTGGCCACGGCCTGGGACATTCGTTACGACGGGGAAGCAGGCTCCTATTTCGGCGCGCGATTGTCATCGGGTGACGTGTCGGGCGATGGACTGACTGACCTCCTGATCGGGGCTCCCGTCGCGGGATTCAATGGCCGACCTGGTTCCGGGAGCGTCTACTTGGTTCGCGGAGGCGTCGGGATCCCCACCGGCATCATCAGCATGAACACGACGGCCAATTACTCGATCCGATACGATGGGGCCGCGGCCTCCGATTCTTTGGGATGGGAATCCTGTCTTGGTGATGTGACCGGCGACAACGTCCAAGACATGATCCTGGGCTCGCGGCAAGCCGACTTTTCCGGCCGGTCGGGCGCAGGTCTTGTGTACGTCATCCCGGGAGGCCCGACTCTCCCGTCAGGAAACCTCGATCTTGCGACCCCTTTGAACTTCAGCGTGCGCTACGGAGGAGCCGCATCCGGAGACAACACGGGCCAGAGGCCGGACGTCGGCGACGTGAACGGTGATGGCAAGAACGATTTGATCCTGGGGGCGTGGAAAGCCTCGCCGGGGGGGAGAACCGGCGCCGGCTTGGCCTATGTGATCCTCGGACCGCTGGGTTCGTCTTCGACCCAGGACCTCGCGGACCCCGCGGTTTGGAGTCGACGTTACGACGGACCTGCCCAAGGCAATCACATGACCGTGAGATTTTCGGCGGTCGGAGATCTGACCGGCGACGGAGTGAGCGAACTCGTTGCCATGACCGCGGATTCCGATTTCAACGACCGCCAGAACTCGGGGGTCGTGTACGTGATCAAGGGGGGCTCGACAGTGACGGAGGGTCATCACGATCTGAGCGACCCTGCGCAGTATCTGTGGCGTTTCGACGGTCCCCAAAGCAACTCGCGCATACACACCATCTACTCCGGGGACGTAAATGGCGATCATATCGCGGACCTTGCGATCGGGACTCGATCCACGAGCTACACCGGTATCGATTCAGGCAGCGTCTACGTCATCTTCGGGGGGACCGCTCGACCTCCGGGGAATTACGACCTTGCCCAGCCCGCCAGCTACAACTGGCGGTTCGACGGTGAGGTCGCGGGTGGGGGATTCGGATGGGGGCTGTCGATCGGCGATCTCGACGGTGATGGGTGCGCCGATCTCCTGGTCGGAGCCTTGATGACCGATTTTTCCGGGGTCGATGCCGGAAGCCTCTACGTGATTCCAGGCAGTTCCACCCGGGTCGATGGGAACTACACGGCCGACGGGTCCGTCTATCGGTACCGATTCGATGGTGCCGCGGCGGGTCATTACTTCGGTTATGTTCCGTCGATGGGTGATTTCGATGGGGATGGTCGTTTCGATCTGAGCTTGCCGGCGGTCTTCGGGGACGCCGGTGGGGCCGCGAAATCCGGGAGCCTCTATGTCGTGCGCGCGGTCGCGTCGAAGCCTCCCGGGATCTATCCGCTGGCCAATCCGGCCAATTGGGATCTGCGTTTTGACGGAGTGGCCGTCAATGACACGATGGACCACCATTCCGCCGTCGGTGACGCGAACAACGACGGAGTGGACGACATCCTCATGGGTAGTCTCGTGTCGACCTTGAATGGGCGCACCTCTTGTGGAAGCGTATACATTCGCTACGGTGGGTCGGGGCTCGCGAACGGGGTCTATCCCCTCTCGGACCCGGCGAGCTACTCAGTCCGATTCGATGGGCCGGCGCCGAATGCGAACCTGGGAAAAGTTTCGATCGCGGACGTCGACAATGACGGATGCCAAGACATCATCTTGACTGCCGGAAACGTGACCGTGGATGGCGTCACGGGGGCCGGACAAACCTACGTCTTCTTTGGGAAAGACACGCCCCTGCATGGAAACATCGACTTGGCTTCGGGAGGCTATGATCGGGTTTTCTGTGGCTCTTCCACCAATGACTGGCCGATTTCCAGCGTCAAACATGCGGATGTGACCGGTGACGGACTAACCGATCTGATTTTCTGCCTTTCGAATGGTGGCGGTGAGTTCACCGATGGCGGCTCTCTGTGTGTCATCAAGGGGCCGATCTACTGACTGAAAGAATCTCCCCTCGTCTCCGCGAGGCACGGAGGAGAGCCTGCTCTGGCCAAGTAGACGAACCGTTCTCGTCCGGTCTTTCGGAAGGCCCGCGGGTCGACTATCACCCTCGAAGGAGGCTGATAGCGAACGGAATCTCCGCTCGAGGGCGGCACTGCTTGACGACCCTCCGGCAAATCGAGCACGAACATTCCGTTCTCGACCCTCCAATCGAACCGGTCCTCCAAGGAGAGGACGTCGTGAGAGCACAACACCCTGTAGGTTCTTGCCCCTTTACGTCCCTGGAAGAAGGTCGCTGCCTCGTGGGTACCGTTTCTCAGGACGTAGGCTCCTTGGAAGTTGTCGGCCGTGTTCAGGATCACGACCTCGTCGTCGCCGCCGTATCGGCCGAGTTCTTGGGCGATGGCTCCGGCCAGCTCTGTTGCGCGAACCCAGCGTAGATCGAGCTTCGCCGTACACCAGAGCAGGGAGCAGACTACCGCGAGAACCGCGACAGCGCCTTTTCGTGACGTCCAGTTCCCCACCGCCGCGGCAAAAGCGATGGCCGCGAACGCGCCGGGTAGATAGAGGAACCTTTCGGAGCTCGTGTGGGTGATCGGAATCGCCATCGTCATGCAGGGGACGAGCGAGATCGGAATACCCAGAACAGCCCAGACAAGAAGCCAGAATCCGGCGGTGTTTCGGCGAACGCTGTCCATCGCGCCCGCAATCGCGTACGCAAGAGGGAACAGGGCCACTGTGGTCAGCACCGGCCCTGTGATCATCTCGGAGACGTATCCCGGAAGGGGCGGCAAGAAGATTCGGATCAAGGCCCTGCCGATGCTTTTGATGATCGAGACTCTGTGGAATCCGCAGTGGATCTCCGTACCGTATCCGCCGATGAAGCTTCCCAAGACCAGTTTCCTGAGGACCAACCATCCGATGAGCACGATCGCGCTTGCCGCGAGAGACCCCATCTCAGCTCTGTGCGGACGCCTGCTCGCTCTGGCGCAGGAGAGGCTGACGCCGCACAACCAGACGGCCGGGAGTGGAGCCGTGCATTCCTTCGACAGCAGCGAAAGAGCAAAACAGAGGGCGAAGACGAAGACTCGTCCGAAGGATGAGACCGACGAGGTGCCAAGCAGAATGTCGGTCGCGAGAAGCCCGAAGAAGGTGGCCAGCAGATCGGTTCGCCCGGAAATCCACGACACGGACTCTCCGTGGCTCGGCAGTGCCAGGAAGATCCAGGCCGACACCAGTGCGGTCGTACCCGGTGCGGACTCGCCAAGGAACCGCTTGGCAATGCGATAGATCAGGGCCGCGTTCGCGAAGTGGAGCAACAGGTTGGTGAGGTGGAAGCCGGTCGGCCACAGATGCCAGAGCGCCCAGTCCACCCCGTAGGTGAACACGGTCACGGGCCTCAGGAATCCGCCCCAGGAAGCGAACAGACCCTCCCGGGCAACGCCTCCGATCAGAGTATAGTCATCGGAAAGGAATCCGACCTGGAGAGGACTCCAGGCGACCGTTAGGATTATCCCCAGGGTGATGAGGTTCGACAGCGGCGGAGATGCGAACCCTCGAACCGAATGACCGGTCTCCGGGGGGGTCATCTGGGCAATTCGGCCGCAACGAGTCCGTTCTTGGCTCGCTGGGCTCGGATTATCGCTGATGACCGCTCAAGGACCGTCCGTTCTCGTATGCCGACGAGAATCGGCGCCGCCGAGGCCGCCGCCGCGATGGAGAAGTCTGGCCAGACTCCATTCATGGCGGCAGCATACCTCGACGGCACCCTGGTCGGCGACCGTTATGTGCATCGTCGACTGGATCCCAGCGCATCTTGCTGGCGATGAACTTCCACACGTCCTCGGCGATCGACAGGTTCCAGGTGTGTGTGGTCGATGTCATCTGGTCGGAGACGCAGATTCGTCCCCGGATAGTGCGCATTCAGCCTGTTGAGCTCCTCACACAAGGAGTCCGCTCGCGTTCGATGAGGCGAGCTCAATGCCGCCAGCGACTCGCAGCTCCCCTTCGTGGATGCTGAGTTCGACAGCGCTCTTCAATGCGGTCGCGATGAGCTTGCGACCTTCGTCCTCCGTCCGCCGGTAAAAAGGAACGGGAGCCCCGTGGAGGGGCTCTGCCTCTTGGACACGCCAAGGACTGCCGGGAACTCGTGGCGAGTACGAAACATGCGCTGGCCGGAAAGACCAGGGCCATCCTGTTTACCGGTGA
>Ga0074195_1003610_pt1 | contig 14143 bp, 12 predicted proteins | sample EPASupsiteHSE623_FD_64525 | JGI IMG/M metagenome (GOLD analysis project Ga0074195, IMG submission 64525) | Bioremediated contaminated groundwater from EPA Superfund site, New Mexico - Sample HSE6-23 | ecosystem: Environmental > Aquatic > Deep subsurface > Groundwater > Contaminated ...
TCTACTTCCGTCGTGGCTCTCTGCCAATCGCACTGGATGAAGTGATTACCGATGGTCACAAACGTGCGCTGATCGTGACCGACCGCTTCCTGTTTAACAATGGCTATGCTGACCAGATCACCTCCGTGCTGAAAGCTGCTGGCGTTGAAACCGAAGTGTTCTTTGAAGTTGAAGCTGACCCAACTCTGACCGTTGTACGCAAAGGTGCTGAGCTGGCTAACTCCTTTAAACCAGACGTGATCATCGCGCTGGGTGGCGGTTCCCCGATGGACGCCGCGAAAATCATGTGGGTTATGTACGAACACCCAGAAACCCACTTCGAAGAACTGGCACTGCGCTTTATGGACATCCGTAAACGTATCTACAAGTTCCCGAAAATGGGCGTAAAAGCGAAGATGGTTGCCGTCACCACCACTTCCGGTACTGGTTCTGAAGTTACTCCGTTTGCGGTTGTTACTGACGATGCAACTGGTCAGAAATACCCGCTGGCAGACTATGCGCTGACTCCGGATATGGCGATTGTTGACGCCAACCTGGTGATGGATATGCCTAAGTCCCTGTGTGCGTTCGGTGGTCTGGATGCCGTCACTCACGCCCTGGAAGCTTACGTATCCGTGCTGGCTTCTGAGTTCTCCGACGGTCAGGCTCTGCAAGCGCTGAAACTGCTGAAAGAAAACCTGCCAGCGTCCTACCACGAAGGTTCTAAGAACCCGGTAGCGCGTGAGCGTGTACACAGTGCAGCAACCATCGCCGGTATTGCGTTTGCTAACGCCTTCCTGGGTGTATGTCACTCAATGGCGCACAAGCTGGGTTCTCAGTTCCACATTCCTCACGGTCTGGCGAACGCCCTGCTGATCAGCAACGTTATTCGTTATAACGCGAACGACAACCCGACTAAACAGACTGCATTCAGCCAGTACGACCGTCCGCAGGCTCGTCGTCGCTACGCTGAAATCGCAGACCATCTGGGTCTGAGCGCACCGGGCGACCGTACTGCTGCAAAAATCCAGAAACTGCTGGGCTGGCTGGACGAAATCAAAGCTGAACTGGGTATTCCTAAGTCTATCCGTGAAGCTGGTGTTCAGGAAGCTGACTTCCTGGCACACGTGGACAAACTGTCTGAAGATGCGTTTGATGACCAGTGTACTGGTGCTAACCCGCGTTACCCGCTGATTTCTGAACTGAAACAGATCCTGATGGATACCTACTACGGTCGTGAATACAGCGAAGATCAAACCGCCGTTAAGACTGAAGCCGTAGCAGCGCCGAAAGCTGAGAAGAAAGCGAAGAAATCCGCTTAATTCATCCAGATAAGTTTTAGTTTCACCATAAACGGTCCCGAATTGGGGCCGTTTTTTTTTGCATCTTACGTTTTCAGAATCGAAACATGACCAATTCAGCGACGTTTAAAGGATGAACCTGTAAAAGGATGCTTAGGAGGATGCGAGAATAGCGTCAGGAGAGTGTCTGACAGGGTAGCGAACATTAGCGAATGTCGCAGCCTACCCTGTGCTAATAAGCGCCCAGAAGCGCGTAGAGTTAATCGTGGTTGTGTCGTTCTTGTATCGCCGTCAGAGAGCCCTCAGACTGTGCTTGCTTATAATGTTTACGGCATACCGATACATAGCGTTCGTTCCCGCCAATCACCACCTGTTCGCCCTCGTTATAAGGTCGTCCTGCCTGATCAAGACGCAACACCATGCTGGCCTTACGCCCACAGAAACAAATGGTTTTTAATTCAACCAGTTTATCTGACCATGCCAACAGGTATTCGCTGCCGCCAAATAACTCACCACGAAAATCGGTACGCAAGCCGTAGCACAACACGGGAATATCCAGCTGATCGACAACTTCAGATAATTCATAAACCTGCTGTCGAGTCAGAAACTGCGACTCATCAACCAGTACACAGTGAATTCTTTGCTGCTCATTCTCAGCCCGAATCTCTTTGAACAATGATGAATTTTGGTTAAACAATTTTGCAGGTGACGACAGACCTATACGCGAACTTACTTTTCCAGCACCAAAGCGGTCATCAATTTCCGCTGTATATACCACGGCACGCATCCCACGTTCCTGATAATTGTACGAAGATTGCAGCAATGCAGTCGACTTACCGGCATTCATTGCAGAATAGTAAAAATATAGCTGTGCCATTGACCGTAGGCCCTCACCCGGGGAAATAAATATGGGCAGGATTGTACCATATTTCACGAACGTGTCGGTGTAGCGTTGCCTGCATAGGCGTATAAATAGGCGTTCAGACTCGCTCAGTGTCGCCTAAATAACCGATCCTTTAAGTGACACGGGAGCGTGAGTACACTCCAGCCATGGCCCAGGTAGCCTGAAACTCGATGGGTATATACACACTCTTTCACAAATAGTGCTCATGAAATTTATCCATACCTCTTATCTTCTTACGGCAATAAAGAAACCCTTCCCTTATTGTTATTGAATCTACCCACTGTCGCCATGTATTAGCGAATTCATGTAAGCAAAACTAATACAAAAGGTTGAAATCACTGCAAAGAGATACTATTTGTACACCATAAAATGTGACCTGAATCTTGAATTTTTACTCTCAGCCGCTGAGAAGCCCCCTCACCAATAAGCCTTTTTTATGCCCAACGTCGCGGAGAATTTAAGACAGATGAATTAATTCTGATACTAAATAAAGCGCAATTTTGAATTCCTTACATTCCTGGCTATTGCACAACTGAATTTATCGCTCTATTATTAGCTCAACAAACCACCCCCAATATAAGTTTGAGATTACTACAATGAGCGAAGCACTTAAAATTCTGAACAACATCCGTACTCTTCGTGCGCAGGCAAGAGAATGTACTCTGGAAACGCTTGAAGAAATGCTGGAAAAATTAGAAGTTGTTGTTAGCGAGCGCCGTGAAGAAGAAAGCGCTGCAGCTGCTGAAGTTGAAGAACGTACTCGTAAACTGCAACAATATCGTGAAATGCTGATCGCTGACGGCATTGACCCGAACGAACTGCTGAATAGCATGGCTGCTGTTAAATCTGGCACCAAAGCTAAACGCGCTGCACGTCCGGCGAAATATAGCTATGTTGACGAAAACGGTGAAACTAAAACCTGGACTGGTCAGGGTCGTACACCGGCAGTGATCAAAAAAGCGATGGAAGAACAAGGTAAACAACTGGACGATTTCTTAATCAAAGAATAATTCAGAAATAGTTTGCTTAAAATCCCGCCAGTGGCGGGATTTTTTTTTCCTGTACTTCGCACAGTCCCTACCCAGTTCAGGTATAAAAAAACGGTGCTGGATTAACAGCACCGTTCAGACCTGATAATACCAGGAGGTTACTTCTTAATACCCATCTCATCTTCCAGCCAGGCTTTAAATTCAGCGCCGAGAGTATTATGGCGAATACCATATTCAACGAACGCCTGCATATAGCCCAGCTTATTACCACAGTCATGGCTTTTGCCCTTCATGTGATAAGCTTCAACCGTTTCTTTTTCAATCAGCATATCGATAGCATCAGTCAGCTGAATTTCGTCACCGGCTCCCGGAGGCGTTTTTGCCAGCAGAGGCCAGATATCAGCGCTAAGGACGTAACGCCCCACGACGGCCAGATTAGATGGCGCCACATTCGCTTTCGGCTTTTCAACAACGCCAACCATCGGTACGCTTTCGCCCGGCGCTAATTCAACGCCTTTACAATCAACAACACCATAAGCGGTAACATCTTCTACCGGCTCAACCATAATCTGGCTGCTGCCTGTTTCATCGAAACGATGAATCATTTCGGCAAGGTTGTCGCGTGATAAATCAGATTCGTATTCGTCAAGAATGACGTCCGGCAAGATAACCGCAACGGGCTCATCGCCAACCACCGGGTGCGCGCACAATACCGCGTGGCCCAGACCTTTGGCCAGTCCCTGACGCACCTGCATAATAGTGACATGTGGCGGACAAATAGATTGCACTTCTTCCAGAAGCTGGCGTTTTACACGTTTTTCCAGCATAGCTTCAAGTTCAAAGCTGGTATCGAAGTGGTTTTCAATCGAATTTTTAGACGAGTGAGTTACAAGTACAATTTCAGTGATGCCCGCAGCAATACATTCGTTTACGACGTACTGAATTAATGGCTTATCAACCAACGGTAGCATCTCTTTCGGGATTGCTTTCGTAGCCGGTAACATCCTGGTTCCTAATCCCGCAACCGGGATAACGGCCTTTTTGACTTTTGAATTAAGGGCAGCCATTTAAAACTCTCCTGGACTGTTCATGTATTGAACGTGTTCATCAATCTGTATCGCATCCAAGTATATCAGTACCGCGACAAGCTTCTGGTCTGAAAAGGACGCGCGTCGGTATAATTAAGATAAATACGAATAAATCTGGCGCTGATAGTAGCACTCACAGCATGAGGGGGGTGAGCCAATTTCATTCTCATTCCACTCGGTTGTTCATTCTGCAGACAACATCAGGCGCAGCCGACCACCGGCCCCCCAAATTTGGCATTGCCAGGATTCGCAACGTTGGCTCAGTTGATTAAGATACGCATTCCCTAAGGTTCCCAACGGAACGCCATTGCTGATTTGTACATTGTGGGAACCTGTATTTAATGTCGCATTCAGCCCTGCTGATACCAGAATCAGGTTTTTTAATCCGCTGTGGTAATAACCCACCAGCAAAGGGAATTGTCCGGGCAAATTAGCCTGGCGCAATAAATGGTTAACCTGTTTCAATAACGCACCGAGCTCCGGCAATCGTTGATTTTGATGCGCGAGCTGTTCCTGCAGCAAACCGTTAAATAGCGCCCGCAGTAACAATGCTGCCAGAACGCCATTATCCCCTGCCCGCGTCACATCCAGACAATAAAACGCAAGGTCATGGTCCGATAGCGGTGCAATATCCAGTACCAGCCCCGGCTGATCGGCAGCCACCAATTGACGATAGTTGATCCGACATCGTGAAATAACTTGCGACACAGGAGGCTGTAATTCTTGCAACAGCTTTGCTGCAGCGGCGGGATCACCAACCATCGCATCCCAGTCGCGAAACAGCCGCTCTTCTTCTTCCACGCGTGAATTAAACATATTCGGATACAGACACGCAAAGACGGTTTCGCGCAGGCGGTTCAGGTCCTTTACCGGCTTTAGCAGCACATCATCCACACCCAATCGCAGTGCTTTGGCTATATCAGACATGTTTTCCGTCGCTGATATCACCAGGATGGGGGTCTGATCGCCACGATTACGCAGATACTCTACTAGCTTAAGGCCGTTCATTCGTGGCATAGCCAGGTCGCAGATAATCAGGTCGGGGTTAAAGTGCCCGAGTAATTCAAGTGCTTCAAGTCCATCGCCAGCTACCGCCGTTGTCGCTCCCAAAGAGGAAAACCATGAGTCCATGAGTGAGCGAAATACCGGCTCATCCTCAACGATAAGAATCTGTTTTCCGACCAATGGCTGCGTCATATTCTTCCCCCTGACTGGCTTTAGTAAATAGTGGCATGCTATTGCTACTCACGCCTGTCAGAATTTGCTTAAGTGTTGATAAAAAATGCGTTAGATGTTGGTTTTCACCAGGGGTAGAAGCTCATCCATTTTCTTCTCGACCGCCAGTTGTCCAGCAGCAATTGCTGCGCTGGCGCGGTGAAAATCCAGCGTGGATATTTGCGGACAAAACGGCTGAATCAGGATATCTGGCGGGTCACCGGCCATGCGGTTACGTTTCAGACGATTTTCCAGAACCTGAATAGAAGTCGTCATGATCTCCATCGCCGTCGGCGCGGTTACCGCACGCCTGGCCGTTATGTTGCTCAAGCGCTCTTTCAGTCGGGCACGCCATGAAAGCGCGTCGACATCATCACCCGTTTCGGCATCACTGCTGACGTTAAAGGAGAGTAAATCTTGCTGCATAAGATGCGCATCGTGTTGCAGATCGACGGCAATAACGATGTCAGCGCCCAGCGCGCGAGTTAAGGATACAGGAACGGGATTCACCACCGCGCCATCGACCAGCCAGTAACCATTATGCGCTACAGGGGACATCAGACCAGGAATACTGCAGGAGGCCCGAACAGCCAGGTGCAAATCACCTTCCGTGAACCAGAGCTCCCGACCCGTACTCAGATTAGTAGCCACAGTTGCGAAACGGCGAGTGCATTGCTCAATTGCTTCTACCGGCATGACATTACGGTACTGATTGAATACCCGTTCACCACGCAGTAAACCGCCCCTGCGCCACGAGAGATCCATCAGACGTAAGACATCCCAATAGCTGAAAGAACAAACCCATTGTTCGAGAGCAGGTAACTTATTGCATGCGTAGGCTGCACCAACCAGCGAACCAATGGAGCACCCTGCCACAATATCAACATCAATGCCTATATGCTTTAGGGCTTTAATAACGCCAATATGCGACCAACCTCGCGCTGCGCCGGAACCTAGCGCCAGCCCAATTTTTATTTTTCTCATTGTACGTACAAACTTCCCCTGGCTTGCAGACGTAGCAACATCGCTACCGCTCAGTTAACATAGTGCTACCCTGGCGTTTTTACGCCGTTTTTTTATTCCAGGGAGTACTTTGTGTCTCAGCTTTGTCCCTGTGGTAGCGCTGTCGAGTATAGCCTATGTTGCTACCGTTATGTGTCTGGCGCGCAAGTAGCACCTACGCCGTCACATCTCATGCGTTCTCGTTACTGTGCTTTTGTGATGAAAGACGCAGATTACCTTATCAAGACCTGGCATCCGGACTGTCATGCAGCCGAGTTTCGCGACGACATTATCGCAGGATTTAGCCACACCGAATGGCTCGGGCTGACCGTTTTTGAACAACAAACGGCAGACACAGAAAATATCGGCTATGTCAGCTTTGTTGCGCGATTTTCTGAACAAGGTAAAACAGGTGCAATTATCGAGCGCTCTCGTTTTTTAAAAGAAAACGGTCAGTGGTACTATATAGACGGTACACGCCCTCAAATTGGACGAAACGATACCTGCCCTTGTGGCTCCGGTAAAAAATTTAAAAAGTGCTGCGGCTAATCAACGCCCGACAGTATCAATTTTGCAAACATTCTCAACAGGATCACCGCTGCAAATGCATTCATTACAACGAAAAGTGCTGCGTACTATTTGCCCGGACCAAAAAGGTCTGATCGCGCGCATTACGAATATCTGTTACAAGCATGAACTGAACATCGTGCAGAACAATGAGTTCGTGGACCACCGTACCGGGCGCTTTTTTATGCGTACCGAACTGGAGGGTATTTTTAACGACGTCACGCTGCTTGCCGATCTGGATAGTGCCCTACCAGATGGCTCCATTCGTGAATTAACACCAGCAGGACGCCGCCGTATCGTCATTTTGGTCACCAAGGAAGCACATTGTTTGGGTGATCTGTTAATGAAGGCCAATTATGGCGGGCTGGATGTTGAAATCGCCGCTGTGATCGGCAACCACGAGACGCTGCGACCTTTGGTTGAGCGGTTTGATATCCCGTTTGAGCTGGTCAGCCACGAAGGTTTAACGCGTGACGAACATGATCTGAAAATGGCCGACGCTATCGACGCGCACCAACCTGACTATGTCGTGCTGGCAAAATACATGCGCGTTCTGACGCCAACATTTGTTTCACGCTTCCCGAATAAGATTATCAATATTCACCATTCATTCCTGCCAGCGTTTATTGGCGCTCGCCCTTACCATCAGGCTTATGAGCGCGGCGTGAAGATCATCGGTGCGACAGCCCACTACGTGAATGATAACCTCGATGAAGGCCCAATCATTATGCAGGACGTAATTCATGTGGATCACACCTACACCGCGGAAGACATGATGCGTGCGGGCCGCGACGTTGAGAAAAATGTATTAAGCCGCGCGCTGTATCAGGTTCTGGCTCAACGCGTCTTTGTTTACGGTAACCGAACGATTATTCTGTAATCGATTGATAATTGAATTGGTTACCTTTACATCTTTACGCGTAAAAATCAGGCAACCAGTTCTTTTTTATCAACGGAATACTTTACAGGGGCGCATCATTTGATATGATGCGCCCCGCTTCCAACGGAAGCAGGCCAGTAACTAGCATTACCCCGTGGTGGGGTTCCCGAGCGGCCAAAGGGAGCAGACTGTAAATCTGCCGTCATCGACTTCGAAGGTTCGAATCCTTCCCCCACCACCATTCATTCCGATAGATTCATAAAATTAGTATACCCCTGGTGGGGTTCCCGAGCGGCCAAAGGGAGCAGACTGTAAATCTGCCGTCATCGACTTCGAAGGTTCGAATCCTTCCCCCACCACCATCACCTCATAAAGCACCAGCATCCAATCCATCTGTAATGTCTCATATTCTGCCCAAGCGGGAAGGATGAGAAGCTTCGACTAAGGTTCGATTCGAGCGTTAGCGAGAAAGCGTTGCCGCAGGTAACGACCCGAAGGGCGAAGCGCACCGCGCTGAGTAATCCTTCCCCCACCACCATCACCTCATAAAGCACCTGTATCAAATCCATCTGTTATGCCTCATATTCTGCCCGGACGGGAAGGATGAGAAGCTTCGACTAAGGTTCGATTCGAGCGTTAGCGAGAAAGCGTTGCCGCAGGCAACGACCCGAAGGGCGAAGCGCACCGCGCTGAGTAATCCTTCCCCCACCACCATCACCTCATAAAGCACCAGCATCCAATCCATCTGTAATGCCCCATACCTTGCCCTCGATCAAGCCTCAATTCGGGTCGGCAATTTGCCTGATGCGCTATGCTTATCCGGCAATTAGTCGTAAAAAAACCCCGCCGGAGCGGGGTTTTGTCTTACACAGATAACCGATTAATGACGCGCACGAACAATCTGGTATTTGCGCGTCAGATATTCGACCGGAACGCTCCAGATGTGCACCAGACGCGAGAACGGGAACAACAGGAACAGCGTCATACCCAGCACCAGGTGCATACGGAAAATGAACGCGACGCCATCCAGATATTGAGATGCACCACCCTGGAAGGTCACCACTGTCTGCGCCCAGTTCACCAGCTTCATCATCTCGCTGCCGTCCATATGCTGGGCGGAGAACGGAATGGTCAGCAGGCCCAGCGCACACTGGATCACCAGCAGGGAGAGGATCAGAATGTCCGCTCCGGTAGTGGTCGCCCGCACACGTGGGCTGAACAGGCGGCGTTTCAGCAGCAGAACGCCGCCAATCAAACACATCACACCACTGGCACCACCCGCAAACATCGCCATCTTTTGTTTCACTTCAAGCGGCAGCCACGCTTCATACATCCAGTGTGGTGTCAGCATGCCAAGGAAGTGCCCGGCAAAAATCCCCAGGATCCCGATGTGGAACAGGTTTGACGCCAGGTTCATCCCTTTGCGATCCAGCATCTGACTGGAAGCCGCGCGCCAGGTATACTGCCCATAGTCATAACGCAGCCAACTGCCAATCAGAAAGACAGAACCCGCGATGTACGGATAGATGTCAAAGAAGAACGTATTCAGGAAGTGCATTATTGCTGTCCTCCGGTGGTGATATTCAGATACTGCGGCGCAACGGCCCCGGCAAAACGACGCTGGTGAGCGGAAATTTCCGACTCACCACACCCCTGATCGGCGAAGAATTTCACCTGCTCTTCTTCCCAGACCGCATCCAGCGCTTGTGGGGTATCGTCACGCGCTTCATCTGCAATTTTTTCAGCCACTTTATCGCTGTCGATAACGGTATTCGCCAGTTTTAACAGCAGATCGAACAGCACCGCATAACGGCTTTCACGCTGTTGCAAGCGAGCGCTGAGCAGCGCCAGAATCGGCGCGATATCCTGTAACCCCCCTAATGCTTCGCTTTTCGGCAACTGCGCAAGGTATTCCAGATACAGCGGCAGATGATCGGGAAGTTCGCGGCTGTCGAGCTGCAGACCGTGCTGTTCATACTGCGCCATCAAGTCAACCATAGCCTGACCACGATCGCGGGACTCGCCGTGTACATGTTCAAACAGCAACAACGAGGTGGCGCGGCCACGGTCAAACAGTTCGCTATAGCTTGCCTGCACATCCAGCATGTCCTGCGCGGTGAGATCGCGCAGGAAAATGCCCAGAGTCTGGGCATCCTCTTTATCCAGGTTTTCAGATGACGCGAGTGCATCGAAAAGTTCCTGCTGATGCTGCCACAAGGCAGCATCCGGGTACTCGAGCAGACGCGAAACAATGACAAGTTCAATCATTGGTGCGGCTCCGTTTTGCTGGTCACATCGACAGCGTCGATGCGGCGGCTGTTGAACAGATTGAATTTAGTATCAGAACCGTGGCAACCGTCACCGAAGGTAAAGCCACAACCGCTTTTCTCCGGGAACGCGTCACGCGCCAGTTCACGATGGCTGCTCGGTACCACGAAACGATCTTCGTAGTTAGCAATCGCCAGATAACGATACATTTCCTGTGCCTGCGCTTCGCTTAAGCCCACCTCTTCCAGCGCACGGGTATCAACTTTACCGTCAACGGTTTCCGCACGTTTGTAGTGACGCATCGCCAGCATACGTTTCAGCGCCAACAGTACCGGCTGAGTGTCGCCTGCGGTCAGCAGGTTCGCCAGGTACTGAACCGGGATACGCAGACTGTCAACGTCCGGCAGAATACCGTTGCTGCCCAGCTCGCCCGCATCGGCGGCAGACTGGATCGGTGACAAAGGCGGCACGTACCAGACCATCGGTAGCGTGCGGTATTCCGGATGCAGCGGCAGCGCCAGCTTCCAGTCCATCGCCATTTTGTAAACCGGCGACTGCTGTGCAGCATCAATGACGCTCAGCGGAATACCATCTTTCAGCGCTTGTTCAATAACAGCCGGATCGTTTGGATCGAGGAACACGTCCAGTTGACGCTGGTACAGATCTTTCTCGTGCTCCGTGCTTGCCGCACTTTCGATCGCATCTGCGTCATACAGCAGTACGCCGAGGTAACGAATACGGCCTACGCAGGTTTCGGAACAAACGGTCGGCTGACCGGCTTCGATACGCGGGTAGCAGAAAATGCACTTCTCAGATTTCCCGCTCTTCCAGTTGAAGTAGATCTTCTTATACGGGCAGCCAGTGATACACATACGCCAACCGCGGCATTTATCCTGGTCGATCAGCACGATGCCATCTTCTTCACGCTTGTAGATAGCGCCGCTTGGGCAGGTCGCCACGCACGCCGGGTTAAGGCAATGCTCACACAAACGCGGCAGATACATCATGAAGGTATTTTCGAACTGACCGTACATCGCCTTCTGCATGTTTTCGAAGTTCTGGTCTTTGGCGCGTTTTTCGAACTCGCCCCCCAGAATTTCTTCCCAGTTCGGACCGCTGGTGATTTTATCCATCCGCTGACCGGTGATCAGCGAACGCGGACGGGCAATCGGCTGCGCCTTACTGTCTGCTGGGGCGTTGTGCAACGTTTGGTAGTCAAAATCAAACGGCTCATAGTAATCATCCATGCCCGGCAGATGCGGGTTAGCAAAGATTTTACCCAGCAGCAGTGCTTTGTTACCCATGCGCGGCTGCAGCTTGCCATTGATTTTACGGATCCAACCGCCCTTCCATTTTTCCTGGTTTTCCCAGTCGTTCGGGAAGCCAACGCCAGGCTTACTTTCGACGTTATTGAACCAGGCGTACTCCATACCTTCACGGCTGGTCCAGACGTTTTTGCAGGTCACTGAACAGGTGTGGCAGCCGATGCACTTATCGAGATTCAGCACCATGCCGACTTGTGAACGAATTTTCATTTTACGCTCTCCTGTACCTGGTCATTGCCTTCGCCATCCAACCAGTTAATGTTCTTCATCTTACGTACAACTACGAACTCATCGCGGTTTGAACCGACGGTACCGTAGTAGTTAAAGCCGTATGCCAGTTGCGCATAACCACCGATCATGTGAGTTGGTTTCGGCGTAATACGGGTTACCGAGTTGTGGATCCCGCCGCGCTGCTGGGTGATTTCAGAACCCGGCAGGTTAACAATACGTTCCTGCGCGTGGTACATCATGGTCATCCCGGCCGGCACACGCTGGCTGACAACTGCACGCGCCGTCAGCGCCCCGTTGCTGTTGAAGACTTCGATCCAGTCGTTATCTTCGATACCAAGATCCTTCGCATCAACTTCACTCATCCACACAATCGGACCACCGCGAGACAGCGTCAGCATCAGCAGGTTGTCGCTGTAGGTGGAGTGGATACCCCATTTCTGGTGCGGCGTCAGGAAGTTGAGCGCTTTTTCCGGGTTACCGTTAGATTTCTCGCCGATCACCGCTTTCACCGAACGGGTGTCGATTGGCGGACGATACACCAGCAGGCTCTCACCGAAGTCACGCATCCACTGGTGATCCTGATACAACTGCTGGCGACCAGACAGCGTACGCCATGGGATCAGCTCATGAACGTTGGTATAACCGGCGTTATAAGACACATGTTCATCTTCCAGACCTGACCAGGTCGGACTGGAGATAATTTTGCGCGGCTGCGCCTGGATGTCGCGGAAACGAATTTTTTCGTCTTCTTTATTCAGCGCCAGATGCGTATGGTCACGACCAGTAAATTCACTCAGCGCCGCCCAGGCTTTAACGGCAACCTGACCGTTAGTTTCCGGAGCCAGCGTCAGGATCATCTCAGCAGCATCAATGGCGGTATCCAGCATCGGTTGGCCTTTCGCCGGACCGTCAGCCTTGGTGTAGTTGAGCTTACGCAGCAGATCCATTTCGCTCTGGGTGTTCCAGGCAATCCCTTTACCGCCGTTACCGATTTTTTCCATCAACGGACCGATGGAGGTGAAACGCTCGTACGTTGCCGGATAATCACGCTCAACGGTCATGATGTGCGGCGCCGTAACACCTGGAATCAGGTCGCATTCCCCTTTTTTCCAGTCCTTCACGTCCAGCGGCTGCGCCAGTTCAGCGGCGGAGTCGTGCTGAATCGGCAGCGTAACGACGTCGGTTTCTTTACCGAGGTGGCCCACACAAACTTCAGAGAATTTCTTGGCGATGGCTTTATAGATATCCCAGTCGCTCTTCGATTCCCAGGCCGGGTCAACGGCCGCAGACAGAGGATGAATAAACGGATGCATATCCGAGGTATTCATGTCGTCTTTTTCATACCAGGTAGCGGTCGGCAGCACGATATCGGAATACAGACAGGTGCTCGACAGGCGGAAGTCCAGCGTAACGACCAGATCCAGTTTGCCGTCCAGTCCGTTATCCTGCCATTCCACTTCTTCTGGCTTCACGCCGCTCTGCTGGCCGAGATCTTTGCCCTGAATACCATGTTCAGTACCCAGCAGATACTTGAGCATGTACTCGTGGCCTTTACCGGAAGAACCGAGCAGGTTTGAACGCCAGATAAACAGGTTACGCGGATGGTTTTTACCGTTTTCCGGCTGCTCTGCCGCAAAGCGAATAGAACCTTCTTTCAGGGATTTAACGGTGTAGTCCACCGGCGTCATACCTGCTTTCTGCGCTTCTTTCGCGATATACAGCGGGTTAGTCCCTAACTGCGGCGCAGACGGTAACCAGCCCATACGTTCAGCGCGAACGTTAAAGTCAATCAAATGACCGCTATAGCGGGATTTGTCTGCCATCGGGGACAGCAGTTCCTGCGCAGTCACCGTCTCATAGCGCCATTGGCTGGAGTGGTTATAGAAGTAGGAGGTGCTGTTCATATGACGAGGCGGACGCTGCCAGTCAAGCGCAAACGCCAGCGGCTGCCAGCCGGTTTGCGGACGCAGTTTTTCCTGCCCTACGTAGTGGGCCCAGCCGCCGCCGCTCTGGCCGATACAGCCACAGAACACCAGCATATTGATCAGGCCACGATAGTTCATATCGAGGTGGTACCAGTGGTTCAAACCGGCGCCGACGATAATCATCGAACGACCGTGCGTTTTATCTGCGTTATCCGCAAATTCACGGGCGATGCGTACAATCTGAGAACGTGATACGCCTGTAATTTTTTCTGCCCACGCTGGCGTGTACGCTTTCACGTCATCGTAACTGGTCGCGCAGTTTTCATCGTTCAGACCACGTTCCAGGCCGTAGTTGGCCATAGTCAGATCGTAAACGGTGGTCACCAGCGCCGTAGAGCCATCGGCCAGTTGCAGGCGTTTAACGGGCAATTTATGCAGCAGAATGTTTTCCAGTTCGACTTTACTGAAG
>Ga0074195_1003611_pt1 | contig 14133 bp, 16 predicted proteins | sample EPASupsiteHSE623_FD_64525 | JGI IMG/M metagenome (GOLD analysis project Ga0074195, IMG submission 64525) | Bioremediated contaminated groundwater from EPA Superfund site, New Mexico - Sample HSE6-23 | ecosystem: Environmental > Aquatic > Deep subsurface > Groundwater > Contaminated ...
GCATGACTTGCCTCTTCTTCGAGCATGCATTCGTGCCATAGTGTAGCCTCCTTATAGACTAAACGTAAGTCCAGAAAAGTACAGTTTATTTACTGACTCCCTGTAATCCCAAAGCCATGTTTGAGGCCATGCGTTTGTGTCGCACGTCGGACTTACATCTGCCAGCACATGTATTAAAAGTGCTTACCATCATTCGATGTGAGGTATAATAAGGATAACTGAGCCGGACTTCCCGCTTTTTGCGCGAGACCCCCCCTCACTATTCGTAAATCGTCCCTCTTCCCAATCTCTCGTGACAATGACTTCCGAACCCATAGAACTCCACGCCGTAGGGAACGTCCGCTCCCCGTACAAAGAAAAGGGTGATGCCCCGCGACAGGGTCGCTTCTCGGATACCATATCTGAGATCGTGGTTGATGAACGCTACCGCCCCGCCCTTTACCAGATAGAGGGGCAGAAACATCTCTGGGTCCTCTGCTGGTTTGACCGGGCGGACCGGGCCGTGCTCCGGGCTATCCCGCCCGGGACTGTGTCTGAGAAGGGAGTGTTTGCGATACGATCCCCGGATCGGCCGAACCCGGTCTCGCTCTGCCTGGTTGATCTCCTTGAAGTCAAAGACAGCGTCTTAAAAGTCCGAGGGCTGGACGCATTTGACGGGACACCGGTTATCGATATCAAAGTGTATTCCGCTGAGATCGACGGTGTCCGGCAAGGGTGACCGTTCGTACGTAATTTTTAGAGATTGAATGACGTTGGCGTGAAAAAAATTTTTGTGAAATCCGTTTTCAGACAATTGTCAAAATCTTCACGACAGATTGGAGGGTGACCCCGTCTCTCCCCCATGGGGGGAGGCAGCCCAAGGGGAGCATCCCCTTGACCCCCGTTATTTCAAAAGTTTTCATCAATAGTAGGAGATACCGTACGATTGGAAGATAATCAGGTAGCGGATAAGGTTGTTGAAAATTAAAATCGGAAAGAAATCTCCTTGCCCCGCCGTGCCTCGGTGAGTCCCTGAGGAGGAGGAGAATCATAAAAACGATTTTCATGGTTTGGGTGTGAATTCCCGTTCATGTCCGTTTCAACAAAATCTAAAAAAAGTGGATATTACCCATTTGCAATCAGCCGCGAGATATAGGCCCGGGCCCAGATGAACGCAACCGTTCCCCCGACAATATCCCCGGCAACAATGCCCCACCAGACGCCATGCTCGCCAAACCCGAGCACGATCCCGAACAGGTAGGCAAAGACTGCGATGAAGACAAGGTTCCGCAGCACTGAGATAACGAGCGAAGTCATTCCCTTTCCTGTTGCCTGGAAGATCGATCCCGACATGATGCCCGGCGGGATGAACGGGTAGAAGAAACACATGATGGCAAGGAATGCGGCGATCTCCGGTGCAAGATGGGCGCTGTCCGGCGAGTACGTGAAGATGACGGCGATCTGCCGGGCAAAGATGAAGGTGATGGCGCTGATGACCAGCGAGATCGCAATCCCGAGCGAGATTGAGAAGGTATGGACCGTCCGGAGCTTGGCAAACTGCCGTGCCCCGTAGGCAGCCCCGGCAACAGAGATGACTGACGTGCTGATGGCGATGAGAGGGATGACGGCGAAGAACACGACCCGCCACCCTGCGGTATAGATTGCGACAGCATCCGTGCCCGCAGTTGCAACTAACAGGCCGTTGATGAAGATCGCGAGGATTGCCATGAGGAAGAACTCGAAGCTTGCCGGCAGACCGACCCCGAGGATATCCCGGATGGTCTTTTTGTCCCACGAGAAAGCCGTGTACGAGATCGTGACGTAGGTGTCCCGCTTCATAAAGAACCAGTAGAGGAGTACGCCCGAGACCATGACCAGCGAGATGATCATCCCCCACGCGGCCCCGGCTATGCCCATGCCGGCGGTGTAGATCAGCAGCGGGTCGAGGATCATGTTCAGGACAGACGACGCTGCCATGACATACATCGCCCGCCTCGCATCCCCTTCGGCCCGGAGGATTGCATACGCGATATTGGTAAAGAGGATGAGCACCATGCCGAGGAAGACAACCTGCCCGTATTCTATTGCAAGCCCGGCAGTATCTCCTGCGCCAAAGAGGTTGACAATCGGGCCGGTGAGGAAGATTAACGGTATGGTGAGGATTGCCGAGAGGATCAGCGTGATGAATATCGCGTGGATTGCCGCGTTGTCAGCACCGGTCTTATCCTTTGCACCGATACGGCGGGAGATGACGGATGCTGTCCCGGCACCGATCCCGCTGCCGATCCCGATCAGGATCATGAAGAGCGGCGTGATGAATCCGACAGCCGCCAGTGCATCGGAGCCAAGGCCGGCAACCCAGATGGCGTTGACGATGTTGTAGGTGGACATCAGGAACATCGCGACGATCATGGGGCCGGAGAGTTTTACGATGGCTTTTTTCGGGTCGCCCATCAGGAGCGCGATGCCTTCGGTGTTGTCTCTGCCCGCCGGGGCATCGGTTGTCCTGTCAGGAGAATCAGTTGTCTGCATCGGGATGGTCTCCTGCATGCTGCATGCTCCTGTGGCTGTTCTCTGCCACCGTTCTCATCAGGGTGTTGAGCGTCTCTTTCTCATCCCGGGACAGACCGGCGCAGACCTGTTCTTCCCACTCGCGGTTTATGTCCTGCAGTACGGGGGCAACCCGTTCGCCTTTTTCGGTGAGAAAGAGACGGACTGCCCTCCGGTTATCGGGGTCGACAATGCGCCGGATGTATCCGGCATCTTCGAGTTTCCTGACTGCCCGGGCAATCGTGCCCTTATCGAGATGATAGTGCCGGACAAGGGTCTCCTGCATGATGTTCTGTTCCTTGTACAGCAGCATCAGGACCGGGAACTGGCCGGCAGAGAGGCCCAGCGGCCGGAGCCGGTCATTCAAAAAGATGAACCGGCCGCGACTGGTGATGGAGATCACAGCCCCAAAGGGGATCTCTCCGGTGATCGGGGATTTCATATGCACCAGTATAGGTTGCCGGTCCGGGAGATAACTGTTGTCAATGCAACAATTGGGCGAGCTCCGGTTCCCCGCACTCTTTTTACCTCCCGGAGAGAACGGGATAGTACAGATGGACAAGATCCCCCTTGAGACTTGTGGCGAGGAATCCGCGATACGGTTCCGGGACTGCTTCTCCGTGCGGTATATCCAGTCGGCAGCCCTGCTCTGCCAGCTCGCGTTTGCGATCGAGCAGGAATACCGGGGGGCAAAAGAGGTTCCTGCCGACCTCCAGCTCCGGCATGAAGTCTTTATTCTCAATTCGGTCCTGTCCTCAGTTGCGTTTCTCGAGTCCACCATCAATGAGCTCTATGCCGATGTTGCCGACGAGGCCTACTTCTTTTCCGATGAAAAGCATGAGGCACTTTTGAGAATGATTTGCGAGAAGTGGAAGAACGAGAAGAACTTCGACCGTGCCCCGCTGTTAAACAAATACCAGAAGATTCTCCTCATTGCGGGAAAATCCCCGTTCGATGAAGATGACCAGGCATTTGCGAACCTGCGGTCCCTCATTGAGATTCGCAATCATCTCATGCACTACAAGCGGGAATGGGTGGTCATCGGTGAGTCCGGGTCCCGGGAGACTCTCGAAGAAACAACCGGTGGGAAATTTGAAAAAAACCTCCGGAAAAAATTTGCAACAAACCCGTTCGCGCAAAAAAAACAGCCATTTTTCCCTGATAAATGCTTAGGCCACGGGTGTGCGGAATGGGCAGTGGTCAACAGCCTGATCTTCACCGACGAGTTCTTCCGGCGGCTGGATCTGCCGGCACCGTACGAAGGAATACGGGGCGACATGAGGACGCGGTAAAAAACGTGGCATAATCGCATCCGGAGGATGCCATCGCTGAGGGAATGAAACCTCAATGAATAACAAAATTATCTGCGATCCATTGGAAATGCAAAAAAATATTCAGAAGTAACCCTTACTTCTTCTTTCCTTTCTTCTTGGGCTCGTCTTTTGCCATGGACATGAGATCGATGATATAACTGCCCTCTTTGCCGACGCTTACGATCCGCTCATCGGTTTTTGCCATCTTCTCAAGGTTCAGCTCATAAGAGCCCGGGGAAACAATCCGGATGGTCTCGACCCGGTCATACATCTCCACTTCCTTTTTTGCAGTAGTGGGCTGCTCGACAACCTCGAGCACCTCTTCTTTGGACTCGTCAGCGATCTCTTCGATGGACTTCTCTTCGAGCACATCCTTGTTGATCTCTTCTTCCTTGACGTAGAGAAACTTCTTGCCGCCGCAGCTTGCGCACCCTCTCAGGATCTCGGTTGAACCATCCTTGTATTCCCGCCCGCATTTCGTACACTTGTGCGGCATGGTCTTCACCCGAAGTATTCGATCATGGTCTCGTAGAGATCCTCAACGTTCCTGCCCTCGAGGCCGGAGATAGCAACAACCGGGTGCTGGGGAAACGCGCTGCGGATACGTGCCGGCGTAGCATCGGGCAGGTCAATCTTATTTGCCACAATAATGACGGGCAGGTTCCTGCTCTCGATGATCCCGATCATCATGATATTCACCTGCATGAATGGATCGAGGGTCGAGTCGAGCATGTAGATGACGCCATCGATATCCTCGCGCAGCCAGTGCATGGCCTCGGCAACACCCTCGGTGGCTTCCCGGGAGCGGATGATCGCTTCGTCCTTCTCCATGCCGAACTCCAAGAATTCGTGGTAATCGATCTTGGTCGTTACACCCGGGGTGTCGACGATATCCATCGTTACCGTGCTGCCGTTGGCGCCGGAAATAATGATATCTTCCTTCTTTCTTGCCCTGCGGGTCTCGTGCGGGATCTCGCTTACCGGGCCAACAGCATCGCCGGTCCAGTCACGGGCAATACGGTTTGCCAGCGTGGTCTTACCCGCATTGGGGGGGCCGTAGATGCCTATCCGGGTTCGCTTCTTCTTGAAAAATGAGTTGAGGAAATTGGAAAATTTCTTCTTTGCCGTACCAAACGTCTGTAAAAATATTTTCACTTATGCACCTCGTTGGTTACGCATTGTACCGGGATACAAAGAATTCACCATGATTCGTTAGTAATGTATAGAATACGCAGTTTATTAGGTTTCTCGTATTTTTTCCAGCGGGTCGCCGTAGGGGGTATCTGCACGGTCCGTGTCGACCTCTTCAATTATTACTGCGCCGCATTGTTGCCCGCCTCGGCCAAATTGTATTTATACAAGGGGAGGGGAGTATGCTAATTGTAAATCATCAGAACAAAAGCGCACCAAGGAGGTGACTCATGAAAAAGACAACCGACGCAATCCGGTTTGAAACCCGTGTCCCCATCGGGGAAGTGATGAAACGCAATCCGACTATGATCGGCATTGAGGCCACAGTAGCAAAAGCTGCAAAGGTGATGTGCCAGGAAGGAGTCGGCAGCGTAATCATCCTCGAGGATCACAAGCCCATCGGCATTGTTACCGAGGAAGACATCAACTGCAAGGTGGTGGCAAAGGATCTCAAACCGAGCAAAGTACACGTGAATGAAATCATGAGCACGCCACTCATTACGGTGAGTGCGGATAAAACATCTGGCGATGCCGCCCATATGATGGTGAAGTATAAGGTAAGGAGACTTCCCGTTGTGGATGAACACCACAAGGTGATTGGTATTGTTACCGTCCGGGATCTTCTTACCGTCTCTACCGAACTCAATGATATACTGGAGGATCTCATCGAGATCAACCGCGAGGAGATCATTGAGCAGGGTATATGTGACCGCTGCAGCCAGATGTCTGATGACCTTAAGCGGGTGGATGGTGTAATGGTCTGCCCAGGTTGCCGTGACGAGGACAAAATCACATGAAAACAGCACAGGATTTCATCTTAGAGATCCCTGTGCTGAAAAACAGTGACCAGATAACAAAGGCACGGCAGATCCTGAGAGATGGCCGGTTCCGGGAAGTCTATGTAGTCGACGGGAAAAAATCCCTTGTCGGCTATATTGACTTGACGGACGGGTTGCGGGTGACTGCAACAAAATCAAATGTGACGGTTGAGGGATTTGTTAAGGATGCACCGATGGTAAGTCCTGAAGACTCAATCGAACAGGTGGCAAAAACAATGAAAAGCTTCCATACGGATAGTGCTGCGGTGGTTGACTCCCCGCATCACATACGGGGAGGGGTTCTTCTTTCGGATCTCTTCCCGGTCATCATCTCACGCAACGAACTGCACGGGACGGTGGCTTCACGCATGACCGGGCACGTGGTTGCAGTAAATCCTGCCGATGAACTCCAGAAAGTCCAGGCACTGATCATGGAGAGCGGGTTCACTGCATTCCCGGTTATCAAAAAGAAGCGGCTCGTTGGGATTATATCACGACGTGACCTGATCAGTCACAAAAGGGTGCGGTCGGCAATCGCCCAGCACGCCCATACCACGATTGAAGACGTGATGACCCATGAAGTGGTCACGATCGCGCCCGATGAGCCGGTAAGGTATGCAGCAGAACTGCTCGTGAAGCATGATATAAGCCGGCTGCCTGTGCTTAACGGGGAGATCCTTGTCGGGATTGTGGACCGGCATGACATCCTTGCTGCACTTGCGTAAAAACCGCGCCATCACCAGCAGGATCAACATGGACAGGATACTTCTGGAAGGAATCTTCCAGGGATAATTACAGACGTGGGTTTTATAACCCTCCAGAGGTGAGAATGCACCAGAATGATCGGGGCATCAAACAGGGCGACCGGCTCTTAAAGATGCAGGGAAAACTCGACCGCGGGCCGGTTGAGTTTAAATCACATATTGCAGAGCAGGAAGGCGAGATCATGGCGATCGCAACCCGCGATGTCATTTCAGTTCCCCCTACTACGAGTATTTTCGGGGCTGTGGAACAGATGACCGCATGCGGTTTCCGTCGGCTTCCTGTCACCGATGCAGGCACAAAAAAACTGCGGGGAATCATCACTTCGGGTGATGTGATCAATTTCATGGGGGGAGGTGACAAGTACAAGCTCGTACAGGTCAAACATGGCGGCAACCTGCTCTCGGCAGTGAACGAGAACGTTCGCACGATCATGACGCAGCAGACGGTCACGCTCACGCACGATGCAACCATCCGCGATGCGGTTAAAGAGATTGTCGAAAAAATGATCGGGGGGCTCCCGATCGTAGACAACGACGGGGTTCTTACCGGGATTGTAACTGAACGGGATGTGATGCGGGTGCTGGGGGCACAGCAGAGTTCGCTCAAGGTCGAAGATGTGATGAGTTCGTCCCTGCGGGTGACTGCGCCGGACTGCCCGATAGAAACAGTCGCCCATGACATGACGAAATACCGGCTCCGCCGGTTACCGGTAGTGAGCGACGATGTCGTGTACGGCATCGTTACGGCAACTGACCTGATGTGCTATCTCGGCAGCCGGGAAGTCTTCTCGCGGCTGACCACCGGGAACATCTCGGAAGTGATGGGACTGCCCGTCAGGACACTGATTAAGGGAAATCTTATCACAACTACTCCGGAAAAGAGCATTAATGAAGCAGCCCGGGAGATGCTTGCAAAGAATATCGGGGCATTACCGGTGATTGAGGATTCCCGGCTGATCGGGCTTGTAACTGAGTTCGATCTGGTCCGGGCATTTGCGAGGGGATGACTGCCATGTTCGCACGCGACGTAATGACCGCACCGGTCTTTTTCGTCTCTCCTGACGCAACCGTAGCCCATGCCCGGAACCTGATGGTGCGGCACAAGATATCCCGCATCCTGGTCATGGAAGAGCAGAAACTGACCGGAATACTCACAAAAAAGGATATTGCCTATCGCCTGAAGCAGGGCGAACCGGCATGGAGGCGGCGCCCGCTCGACCGGATCCCGGTGGGCGCCCTTGCCACTGAAAACCCCGTGACTGTCGATCCCGGTACCGGGATCGAGAAGATCGCTAAGCTGTTTACCGAGAAGAATATCAGCAGCGTTCCGGTGGTTGAAGCAGGATCCGTTGTGGGGATCATCACCAAGACCGATCTGATGAAATCCGTCCTTGTCCGGCGCCTGAGCCTCCCGGTCCGGGACGTGATGGAGGATGTGGTGACGGTCAGCCGCTACCATTCGCTCGATCATGTGATCAGCGTGATGCGGGAACGCAATGACAAGGTGCTGGTGATGGACGATGATGGCCAGCCTGCCGGAATCATCACGGAAACGAACCTTGCATTCTATGAAGATGAGCCCAAGATATCAGGTGTGGTTGGAAAAGACGTAGCTATAACGAGACGTGAAAAAGCGGACGGGCCACGCGGACAGGGTTCGCTTATGGTCGCCTCGGTGACTGCAGAAGATGTGATGACCAGTCCCGTGATCACGGTGCCTGCAAAAACCCGGCTCCCCGACGCTATCGCACTGATGGACAGACATCATGTCAACAGCCTTGTTGTCATGGAGAACAACACGATTTCCGGGATCATAAAACGCGATGATATCATAAAGGAAGTGGCGAAATGACAAAAGAAGTTTTTATCAAAGATGTAATGGTAAAACCGACTACCATAGCCAAATCGGCCAAGATCACCGAAGCGCTCGATAAGATGCTGGCAGAAGGGATCGACCCCCTGATAGCCGTTAATAATAACTCTGTAATAGGCACCGTATCCAGGCAGGCAATCGCCGCGAAGCTGGGAAGCAAGCAGAACTCCGATATCGCCCCAACTTCAATCCATGTATCAAGTGTAATTGAGGAAGACTTCACCAGTGTCTACCCTGATGAGAGTGTCAATGTGCTCGTCCCCCTGCTCCAGCGCTACAAACTGGTTGTGGTATATGACGGGGATCACAAACTCATCGGCCAGGTTAGTGCCGTTGACCTGCTCAAGAAAGTCAAGCCGGAGAACGGGATGGATGATGTGGTAGAAAAGGCCGTCACCATCGAAGCAAACGAACGGGTAGTCCACCTGCGGCGCCGGATGCTGGATGACAACATTACCCGGTTCGTGGTTACGGAGCACGATAAGTTCACCGGCATTGTCACCGAGACGGATGTAGCGGTTGCGATGCGCAAGTTCCGCGAATCGGTTGATGACAACCACCAGGACCACCGGATCCGGAACCTGCTTGTCAAGGACATCATGAGCGCTCCGCTCTTATCAGTGGAACGTACGGCTACCGTCTCCGGGGTTATCGATACGATGGTAAAAAAGAACATCAGCTCGATAGCAGTGATGGACAAGGGCAAACTCTTCGGTCTCATCACCCGCAGATCGCTAATCCATGCGATGTAGGGCAAGATTATCCTTATTTTTTTCGGATTTTTTCTGTAGCCGTTTTTGTAGCATATTATTGCAGAACAAGAATGTTCCGGATTGCACAACCGTACTATTCTGTAATATTTTTTACTCTGACTCTGTCAACCGTCACGTGTATGTAGCTTTCCTGCCAATAACCGTAACAGGAGAATAGGAAAATGGCTGGCATTCAGTTCCGGGTGATGACGAGAGAGGAAGTTGCTGTCGCAGTCGCGTGGGCTGCGAATGAGGGCTGGAACCCCGGTCTTTCCGATGCGGAATGTTTCTCTGCCGTTGATCCGGAGGGGTTTTTCTGTGCGGAAACAGACGGCAAGATCGTGGGCACGGTCTCGGTGGTCAACTACGACGACCGTTTCTCGTTTTACGGCTTCTTTGTCGTCGACCCTGCCTACCGTGCAAAAGGGATCGGGATGCAGCTCTACCGGTACGCAATGCAGCATGCCGGCACTCGCGTTGTGGGCTGCGATGGCGTGGTCGCAATGGTGGCCAATTACGAGAAGAGCGGCGGCCTTTTCCTGCACTACAACAATGCCCGGTACGAGGGTATCGGTGGGGGTGCAATGCCAGCGGGACTAACCCCGATACGTGATGTGGATTTCGACATCTTGGCTGACTATGACGCGGCGCACTTCCCGGCCCGGCGGGAGCAGTTCCTCCGGTGCTGGATCAGGCAGAAGGGGCATTATGGTCTGGCACAGCTGGACCGCGATGGTAAAATCGCCGGGTATGGTGTGCGGCGGGTCTGCCAGACGGGCCACAAGATCGGCCCGCTCTTTGCCCGTGACCGGGCAACCGCTGAACGGATTCTCGATGGCCTTGTTGCGGGAATTCCCGGCGAGCAGTTCTATCTCGATATACCGGTTCCGAATGCGGCTGCGGTTGCGCTCGTGCAGGACCGGAAGATGACCCCGGTCTTTTACACCGCCCGGCTCTATACTTCACCGGATCCCGTACCGCTTCCGCTGGATGAGATTTTTGGCGTGACCACGTTTGAGTTGGGGTAGGTTGCGAGGGTGGTGTACGGAAAATCACTCTGTTCTTTTTCTGAAGTCAAGGTTTATTGTTCATCCTCGTGATAAGGGTGTGTGAAACGAGAGTATAGTTCCGCTTGCCTTACCCGCAGGAAAACCAGAGGGGGGAGGTACCCTGTCTTGCGAAGGACAGGGGGGTAGGGGGACCCCCCCTCTTGTTTGCGAGTGGGGGTGGGGTGGGCAGGTATCCCCCGCTCATTTTTTGGAGAGGGGGTGGGGTATCCCCCCCTCAAATTTTGGACAGGGTACCACCCCCCCTTTTATTTTGAGTGATGGTACTTGCTCTGCGTCGTGGCTCCATGCGAACCCGTGGTTGTGTGGGTGCAACCGGAGGGGGGAGGGGGCCTGTCTTGCGCTGGACAGGGGGGTGGGGTACCCCTCCTCGGGTTTAGGAGTGGGGGTACCCTCTTTGGATTGTGAGGGGCACCCACCCCCCATTAGTATGACTAAGCATCGAGTTCTTTGCTGAGAATACTTAGTGATGAGATTGCGATGAACGCCGCCCCCGAAGGGACGCCCCCGCGGCGGTTCAATGCCCGGGAACAAAAATATTTCACAATATATTTACCTGATTGAACTGACGTTGTTGTTCAGGTAATTTTCTTGACTGCTGACCGCCCCATGACATCCTTCCGCGTTCCGCTTGCCCTGGTGCTGGTGATGGTGGCGATGCTGCTGGCGGCGGGGTGTATTGCAGAAACGAGTAGAGGAACGGGTCTGGAAAATACTAGTGCGAGAGCAACAACACCCGCCCAAACACAATGTACAGCAATTAACAACACTTCTTATTGGATTACAATTGACCCGATTGGCGACAAATTTATCGGTGATAAATTCAGCGTCATTGCCCGGACAAATATTCCGGTTGGCGAAGAGATCCTTGCGGAAATAGCAACTACGTCGACTCATTGTACGAAAGCAAAATGCTATTTTGTGGATGAGAATAGCATTGTAAAAGTCGTTGAGGATATCGATTGCTTCAATAAAACAATTGTTAATGTTAATGCATCGACATACAAACAGAACGAGTATTTGGTGCGTGAACGATCAGCTACCCGGAACACAAGTACTTATCTACTTTTCAATATACTTTCAACCGAAGTAATTACGATACGAACCGTGTCCAATCCCTATAACGAAAGTTCATTCAAGGCCCGATGACCCCAGATCATGTTGAGGTTGTTCTGTCGCTGTCCCATGATTAAGAACGATAGCGCCGCCACCCTCGGCGGGGCGCCCCCGCGACAGATCAATGACCGGGTTCAAAAATATTTCACAATATATTTACCCGATGGAACTGATTTTTGGTTCAGGTTATTTTCTTGAATGCTGACCTCCCCTGGACTCGCTTCCGTGTTATGCTTGCCCTGATGCTGGTGATGGCCGCGGTGCTGCTGGCGGCGGGGTGTGTGGAGCAGCAAGCCGGGGATAACGCATGCTGCACTCAGTTATCTTTGAAAACCGCGAATGTGACCGTACTGCCGGCACCCATTTACATGGCGAAAGATACCCTCGAATCATTTAGGTTTTACCTTGACGAAAAGGCCAGAATGGGAATTAATTCAGTTATTGCTGAAGAAAAATACCGTGAAGCAAAAAAATATGTCGATTCTGCGGAGGCCAGATCTCCAGATCAATATGATATTGCTGCCGCCGAATCCCGGAAAGCGGTAGATATTATCTTTGATGGCTATCAGAGTCTGGATAAAACATGGGCAGAAAAAACCGTGGCTGATGCGGAGATGCGTGTCTATAAGATCGATGGTGTGATCGCCTGGTTCAAGGGGAACCATAGTACATCGAATGACCGGGAACTTCCTGCGATAATTGGGAAACGAGAAGTTGCCATAAGTTACCTTTCATATGCCAACGATGAAATTGCGATTGGTAATTATTCGCAGGCACGGGTCTGGTCACAGCGTGCTTTTGAAAAAGCGAATGAGTCGTACAATGATGCTGTGTTCCGGCAGGGGCATATGATCATGTCATGACTCCCTTCCGTGTAACGCTTGCCCTGATGCTGGTGATGGTGGCGGTGCTGCTGGCGGCGGGATCCGCAGGGGTATCCGGTATAATCCAAGCAACCTCTGAAAAAAATAGCACTCAATCAGGAACCGGGACGTACTGGATTAAAATTGACCCGATTGGTGACAAACATCGGGGTGACCAATTTATTCTTACGAGTACGACCAATCTCCCGGTAGGCGATGATGTTCGTATCCAGATCTATTCAGGACCTAATCATGGTCCGAAGAATCGGTCATATCGGTTTTATGGCATAATCGGAACTGCGAAAGTTACGAAAGGTAGTGAGGATCTGAACAAAACCGTTTTCGATGTAGACTCTTCGAAACTCAAGGTGGACGAGTATTTAGTTCAGGAAGACGCGATGCAGAACTATGCATCCAATGTTGCACTGTTCAATGTTCTCAATGCTACAAATCAACAATATTGGATTAAGATCAACCCGATCGGTGACAGAAAGGTTGGTGACAAATTTACCATTACTGCTACGACAAATCTCTCAGTGGGGGATGAAGTCCTTTGCGAAGTCCATACATCAGAGAGGTTTTCGGTTCCTTGGTGGGGAGGTCATATATCTCAGTATGTCAATGTCACAAACGGTGATGGTGGTCTGAACAAAACGATATTTGATGTTGATTTATCGGGATTCAGGCCAGATGAGATGGTTGTCATTGAGAGTTCAGAACAGAAAGTTGCAACCGGCTCAGAAGTGTTCAATATTCTTGATAAGCAAACACCTGCCTCACCTCCTTCGAAAACGCAATCCCCGGTGTCGGTAATCGGAACATGTGGAGCAATAATCGGTGCCGGTTTAGGTGTATCAATTATGAAAAAACAAGGGGGATGGTAATCTATGACCTTTCTCCGCTCAACGCTTGCCCTGATGCTGGTTATGGTAGCGGTGCTGCTGGCGGCCGGTTGTGCGGGGCAGGTAGTAGGCGGAGAAAAAGCCGCTCCTGATAATCAGACGCGGTCCCACCTCACGCGTGTTTTCACGATGGCCACACCGGTTCCCGGCGATCCATCATTTTCCTCATCAGGAACCCAGACTGAGTATTCTATCGGAAATATCAGATCTGTCCTGAAATCCTGGAATGAAAATATGTACTGGAATCTTTCTTCGGCCCGGATTGAGGATTATGCTGCCAGCATGGAAAACGGCATCTTGAAAAAATACCGTACGAACCCGGATTATCCTCACCTTCTGAATATTCCGGATAAACAGCAGTTTCGTTGGGAAGCAGGTATGGCGCTTGGTTTCACTGATGCCGAGTCAGAAGAGTTTGTGCTGGCTATGAAACAGTACGATCAAGATGAATGGGGAATGTTGGATTGTCGTGATTATGTTAATAACAGCCCTTGTCCGCGACGCACGATCCCGATCAATTTCTCGGTAAAACCAAGGCTGATAGTGACCTCATGATTCCCCTGCCACCTCCCATATGTAATCCTTGACCCGGCACTTTTGAAATAGCATAGCATACATACTAAGGTACTAAGAAAACAACGTCCCGGAAACCCGGCATACATATAAAGAAAAATAATTGGCAACCGGAATGATCCCAGGACCCCTTCTATTCTCTCCCGTCCCGCCAGACCGCTGAGCTCTCAGCCGGACTGCCCGCAACACTTATTACCCAACTGTACCCATATTATAAAGCACCATTCATGGAGCAGTGACTATCCACTGCGAGTGTCTGTTACAAGATGCGAGATTCCTCTGTTGAGGTAGCCAAGCCTGGTATGGCGCAGGTTTGCTAAACCTGTGTTCGAAAGGACTCGGGAGGGCAAATCTCCCCCCCCGCGCCCCACG
>Ga0074195_1003612_pt1 | contig 14127 bp, 17 predicted proteins | sample EPASupsiteHSE623_FD_64525 | JGI IMG/M metagenome (GOLD analysis project Ga0074195, IMG submission 64525) | Bioremediated contaminated groundwater from EPA Superfund site, New Mexico - Sample HSE6-23 | ecosystem: Environmental > Aquatic > Deep subsurface > Groundwater > Contaminated ...
TACTATTATGTGGGTATGAACATAGAGAAATATTAAAGAGACTATTTAATAAACATAAGAATAATATAGAAGTAAAAGAGTATTGGGAAATTGATCTAAACAGTAAGTAAGAGGAATCTAACACCTGCTTCAACCCTATAACGCCTTTTGTCATGGTTTTTGCGAGAAGATGATGCAAAAACCACGCCAATCCTTCGCTTCGCTCAGGAGCAGGCGTTAAGGGTTAAGCCAATGTTAGGAGGACGCCTTCGGCGCAATACGGGATAGAGATATGAAGCTTCAAAACCTTTGTAATACTAACATTGATACTATTCATAAAGCTTTCATTGATGCATTCTCAGAATACGAAGTAAAAATTGATATGCCTATTGAGAAGCTTAATGAGATGTTGCTTACAAGAGATTATGATCCATCGTTATCTATTGGTTGCTTTGATGGTGATCGATTATTAGGTTTTGTATTAACTGGGTATCGATCTATCAATAATAAAAAATGTTGTTATGATGTAGCTACTGGGGTAATACAAGAATATCAAAATAAACACATAGGAAGTTTTATACTTAAAGAACTTATGGATTGCATTGTACGTAATGGTATTGATCAATATCAATTAGAAGTACTAGAGAAGAACATAGCTGCAAGAAGGCTATATGAGAAGAATGGCTTTAGTATTACAAGAAGACTTCGTTGTTATGAAAAAGAAATCATGGGTACTAGTATCAAAAAAATAACTTATAAAGTATCTCATGATAGAAGTCTTTTAGGATCAATAGACGAAATTGATTATGTATCATTTAAGCCGACCTGGCAGAATTCATTTAAGGCTTTCTATAACAAGGAAGATAACTATTACGTTATATGTTTTCTTGACAATGATGTAATTATTGGATATGGAATTATTCATAAAGAGAGAGGGGATATACTTCAGGTAGGAGTAAGAGAGAACTATAGAGATAAGGGGATAGAAGAGACACTTATAAAGGAAATGGCAAATAGTGTATGCAAAGCTAAAGTGATACTGCTTAATATTGAAGATAAATCATACATGCAGAATAAATTAGAAGAGAATCAATATAATAATTTTACGAATCAGTATGAGATGGTATATATCAATAATAGTAAAAGTGTTTTCTCCTAACACCTGCTTCAACCCTATAACGCCTTTTGTCATGGTTTTTGCGAGAAGATCACGCAAAAACCACGCCAATCCTTCGCTTCGCTCAGGAACAGGCGTTAAGGGTTAAGCCAATGTTAGAAAGACGCTGCGCGCAGCATATGGAAAAAAAAGCAATATGAATGATAACCTGGATATCAGTGAACACCGGCTTGAAGAAAGGCAAAGTGTTACAAAAATTATAAAGTTCTTTGAAGAAGAAAGGGATTTTAATAAAGTAATTTATACAGAATGGACATCTAAAGACATTCTTGGGCATATTGTATTTTGGCATGAAAGCTTTGCTAGAAATGTACTTAGCGTAATAGAGAATACAAGATCTAATTTAATAAAAGGAACATTGGCAGAGGCAAATGAACGTGGTGTTAAAGAAATGTCTAAGTATTCAATTGAAGAACTTCTTGATAAGCTTCGTATTGCTCAAATAAAGATTGATTTAAATATTGAGAATAAAGACATTAGGACTATTAAATATAGACAAGGATCGAGAGAATATACACCAATAGAACATTTAGATTTAGTAAAAAATCATTTAGAAAAGCATTTAGAAGATATGAAGAAAAAGTATAGGTAAAAGAGATTAAATAAAATCTACGAAGAATTTTTAAGAGAAGATTTCTAACAAAAGCTTCAAGCTGAGTCGCTTCTTTGTCACGCTTTTTGCAGATCGCTACGCTCTCTCATGCAAAAAGCGCGCCAACCGCTTCGCGGTCGAAGCTCCCAGCTTAAGCCAATGTTAGATTCACGGAGATTATATGGAAATAATTGTTGAAATTGGTTCAGAAGAACAAAAAGATAAAATTAAAAGTGAGATATTTGAATTTTTTCAGCCAATGTTTTCTGAGTTAGCATCATTAAAAAAAATAATTGTGACAGATAACTTTGATTCTATAGTTGAAAAAAATGGAGCTTATACTTATTCGGCAAAACGAGATGATCTTAATCAAGAAGCAGTGGCAAAGGTTTTATCAATAGATAGGGAATCTAAAATATTAGTTATATCTAGTGTTTTTTATAGCAACAAATTTGACAACTTCTGTAGATATGTATTTTTTCTCCATGAAATAGTACATATTGTAAACGATAGAGTTGATATAGAATGTTTAACTAAAAACGATCAATATTTAAATACAATAAATATTCTATTAGATGAATATATTGCGTATTCATTATCATGGGAAATCGTTAAAAATAAAGTAACTAATGGTTCTGAAAAGTTAATATCAGTGTTTAATGATATATACGATCCATTCTTTGAAGAAATTAATGAATTTATTATTAGTCCACAAAAAATTATTTCTTTAAAGAATGATATAAGACTAAAGAAAATTAATTTTATTGATGGCTTTGCTCAAATAGAAAAATATTTATTCGACTATTTATTAAAAATTGTTATCATTTTTGCAATGAATATAAATACTAAGATTGATTTACCTATACCAATTACCGATCTATTAACCGAGTATAAGATAAAAAAAAGAATTAATCCTGAATGGATTGGTAATACAAAATTGCTTGATGAAATATTTAAATATTACAATATAGTGTTTATGGATAAAGAATTAAAAGAAGTAAGAATCTATTGGTAGAATACGGAATCTAACACATGCTTCAACCCTATAACGCCCTTTGTCATGGTTTTTGCAGAACAACAATGCAAAAACCACGCCAATCCTTCGCTTCGCTCAGGAGCAGGCGTTAAGGGTTAAGCCAATGTTAGGTGGACGCCTTCGGCGCTGAGGAAAAGATGCCAGTAAATACAAATACACTGATTCACTTCACAGATAGCATTAATACAATGCAATTGATTCTTATGAATGATTTTTATCCACGTATGTCTTTAGAGGATTATGGCTATATATTAAACGAAAATGAAATTGGAAAAATAGCTCTACCGATGATATGTTTTTGTGACATACCGCTACACTTAATTAGCTCTCATATGGAAGAATATGGTCATTTTGGTATTGGCCTAAAAAAAAGTTGGGGTATAGAAAATGGACTAAATCCAGTTTTGTATCTAAAAAGAGAAACGTACTTAAATGAAGTTATCATAAAAATAAATGAATATTTAGTTAACTTAAAAAGACAAAATAAATCAAAATTTGAGATGAATTTGATGTGGAATTTACTTGCTTTTATTAAGCCTTACGAAGGAATTAGTCATAAAAACGGTAAAAACAAAGTATTTTATGATGAAAGAGAATGGCGCTATTTCCCGAATTTCTTTGAAAGTAATAATATTGATGCAAATATTCCATTATTGTTTGAGAAAGATTTTAACACAATAAAGAAAGATAATTTAAATAATTACCTAAAAAGGTTTCCATTAAAATATGAGCCTTCAGATATTAAATATATCATTGTAAAAGATGAAGAAGATATTTATTTAATGTCAAAAATAATTGATGAAATTAAGAGTGATAAATACACACAGAAAGATATTCAGATATTGAAAACAAAGATCATTTCTTCGAATTATATGCTTGAAGATTTTTAATAATAATCACCTAACACATGCTTCAACCCTATAACGCCTTTTGTCATGTTTTTTGCGAGAAGATGACGCAAAAACCACGCCAATCCTTCGCTTCGCTCAGGAACAGGCGTTAAGGGTTAAGCCAATGTTATGTCGACGCGCGCAGCCGCGCGCGCGTTGTACTTTTATAAGAGGAATATGATGATTGCATCTGTAATTCTTGCTCATCCATATGATAAAAGTTTTAATCATGCAATATTTCATACCGTTGAAAAAACATTTAAAAACCAAAATGTAAAGGTATATGCTCATGATCTTTATAAAGAAAGATTTAATCCTGTATTAACTACTACGGAACTTGGAAAGAAACCAACTGAAGATAAGCTTGTGCAACAATATATTGATGAGATGATGCAATCAGAAATTTTAGTATTTATTCATCCAAATTGGTGGGGACAACCTCCTGCAATGATGAAAGGATATATTGATAGAATATTTCGACCTCCTTTTGCATATGATTTTGATGAAAACAATGAAGGGAATTCTGGAATACCAAAGTTAACTGGGAAATTAGGGATAGTATTTAATACAGGGAATACCGAAGCTAAAAGAGAAGATGAAATATTCCATGATCCATTGGAAAATGAATGGAGACAATGTGTTTTTGGATTTTGTGGAATAGAAAAGTATTATAGGAAATTATTTAGAATAATAGCTAATAGTAGTGAAGAACAAAGGAAAGAATGGTTAAAAGAAGTTGAAGAAATAATAAGAAAAAGCGTTAAATAATATACATAACAAATGCTTCAACCCTATAACGCCTTTTGTCATGGTTTTTGCGAGAAGATCACGCAAAAACCACGCCAATCCCTCGCTTCGCTCAGGAACAGGCGTTAAGGGTTAAGCCAATGTTAGAAGGATTTAAGAAATAATCAACATTTTGTTACATTCTTCGAGGTATTTGCATAATATAATCATAGGAATATCATATGGAGATAAATACAAAAAGGTTAATAATTCGGCCATTTATTGATTCAGATCTTGAACAATTTAAAAAACTCTTAACAATTAAAGAAGTGGAAGGTTGGATAAAACAGCAAGATAGAGCAAAACAGTTTCTTAATTGGCATATTTCAAATTATGCTACGATGGATATTATAAATGGAATTGTTTGTTTTGGGATATTTAATCTGCATACAGGTGATATTGTAGGTGCAACTGGTGCTGGAAAACATGATGATCTTAATGAGACAGAAGTATTTTATCATCTTCTTTCAGAGTATCGAGGACAAGGATATGCAACCGAAGCTGCAAAGGCGGTTACGGAATGGGCTTTAGAGTCATATAATCTTAATAAGATCATAGCTACAATTGAAGTTGAAAATGAATCATCAAAAAGAGTAATAGAAAGAATTGGATATCGATGTAAAGAAAAGAAAGAGCTATTTATCAATATAATAAATACTAAAAAGTTATTTGTATATTATGAATATGAAAAGGGGAATACCTTCTAACACCTGCTTCGACCCTATAACGCCCTTTGTCATGGTTTGTGCAGAACAACAATGCACAAACCACGCCAATCCCTCGCTACGCTCAGGAGCGGGCGTTAAGGGTCAAGCTAATGTTAGACGGACGCTATCGCGCCCAAAGAGAAAGAATACTTGTAATGAAATTATTACCTCATATTCCTAATCTATTGTCTGTTATAAGAATTGCACTCGCTTTGTCTATTATTATCTTTGCCAATAATAATAAGTTCGTATTTTGTATTGTGCTACTGTGTGGATTAACTGATGTTCTTGATGGATATATAGCAAGAAAATATCATTTTGAAAGCAAATTGGGAGCTAAATTAGATTCATTGGGAGATTATGTTTTCTTTCTAATACTTGTATTGTACTTTTTTATATGGCATATAGACTTGATTAAGGATAATAGCATTTTAATTGGAATAATAATTATAGTTCGGTTATTATCTTTATTCATATGTTGGATAAATAATAGAAAGATTTATTCCTTACATACAATTTCAAATAAGATAACAGGTTTATTACTATTTATAGGAATATTAGTCGAAATACTGAGTGAGAGGAAAGACATAATACTATTTCTGTTAGTGATCGCATTAATCAGTGCATTTGAAGAATTAATGATAATGATTATAGAGAAGGAACCAGATATTAATATAAAGAGCATCTTTCATAGAGAAAGAAGCGTCTAACAAACGCTTCGACCTTATAACGCCCTTTGTCATGGTTTGTGCAGCTCGCTTCGCTCGTTATGCACAAACCACGCCAATCCTTCGCTTCGCTCAGGAGCGGGCGTTAAGGGTCAAGCCAATGTTAGCCGGACGCTACGCGCGCAGTTAGTATAACAATTATGGCAGTATTCATTACAACACCACGTTTAGTAGTGCGCACTCTAAATGTTAAGGATGCACCATCTCTGTTTTCATATAGAAGCTTACCAGCAGTATATCGTTTTCAATCCTTTAAACCTAAAACTATAGAAGAAGCAGAGCAATTCATTATAGAGAATACAAAGCACTTTGATAAAGAAGGTACTTGGCACCAACTAGCAATAGAACTAGAAGAAAACGTTATAGGAGATATGGGGTTCCACTTTATAGGGCCTATGAATCTTCACTGTGAGATAGGATATACCTTAAGTCCAGAATATCAGCATAAAGGATATGCAAGGGAAGCAGTAGAGTATGTACTTAAGTACTTATTTGAAGAGAGAAAGAAACATAAGGTAGTAGGATCAGTAGATCCAGAAAACATACCTTCAATAAGGCTTTTAGAGGACTTGGGGTTTAAGAGGGAAGGAGTTTTAAGAAAAAGTGTATTAGAAGAGAATGAATGGAAAGATGATATGATATATGGGATATTAGAAGAAGAATGGGAGAAGATTCGGCTAACAAAAGCTTCGACCTGACAATGCCTATTGTCATGGTTTTTGCGTATGAATGAAAGCAAGATAATACAAGTAGGCGCAAAAACCACGCCAATGCCCACGCCAGGAGCGTGGGCCGGCATTGCAGGTCAAGCCAATGTTAGAATGGCGCTCCCGCGCAGGAAGATAAGGAAAGATAAAAAGTGGATTGTACATCAAAGATTCTTGTTGTTGGTACGAGTGGATCTGGTAAAACAACACTCGCTAAAAATTTAAGTAAAATATTGAAGATTAAAGACATTGAACTAGATGCACTTTTCTGGAAAGAGAATTGGGTTCAATCAGAACAAGGGGAATTTCGAGAAAAGATTCAAAATGCGATAAAGAATGAGAAAGGATATGTAATACATGGGAATTATAATAAAGTTAAAGATTTAACCTGGGGAAATGTAGAGACAGTTATATGGCTTGATTATAGTAGATTTATTGTGATGTGGAGAGTTCTTAAAAGAACAATTTCAAGAATGATTACACAAGAAGAGCTTTGGTCAGGAAATAGAGAGACATTTAAGAATTCCTTTTTAGCTAAAGATGCAATTGTGTTCTGGGCATGGAATACATATAAGAAACGTAAAGAACAGTATTCATTAATGTTAAAAGAGAATCCATTCAAGATTAAAGAGTTTATAGTATTAAAGAAACCAAGAGAAGCTGAAGCATTATTGAAGAAGATAGAAGAATTCTAACAAATGCTTCAACCCTATAACGCTCTTTGTCACACTTCTTGCGAGTCGCTTCGCTCCTTTACGCAAGAAGCGCGCCAATCCCTCGCTACGCTCGGGAGCGAGCGTTAAGGGTTAAGCCAATGTTGGATGGACGCCTTCGGCGCAAAGAAAAATATCAATAGTAACTGAATGAGCAATTCCAAGATGATACAAGAACTTACGAAAAATAATTTACCTTCTAATATAAGCAAATATATGGAAGAAAGATTGGCAAGAACAACTCTTGGTGCCTTATCTCATACATATATATTTACTATAGAAAATTTATTTATTGGATATTGTATACTTGATTTTGAAAAAGGAAACATAGATAGAGGATTATCGTTATATGAAATAATGATAGATCCAGACAAAAGAAGAGTTGGTTATGGATCAAAACTTTTGAAAGAAATAATTGATTTAACAAAAAGGTTAAGTTTTTATTCAATAGTGTGTAAACCATGTCCAATAGAAGAATTTGTAGATAAAGACGACTATAGAATGAAGCAAGAAAAAATAAGACAATGGTATATTAAAAATGGATTCAAGAAATATAAAAATGATGATTATATCTATAAAATATAGCATCCAACAACCGCTTCAACCTTATAAATCTTTTGTCATGGTTTGTGCAGAAATCCTATGCACAAACCACGCCAAGCCTTCGCGGTAGCTCAGGCGCAGATTTAAAGGTTAAGCCAATGTTCGGCGGACTCGCGTATCCACGCGAGCAAATGATATTGAGAGTTTTAATCTCACTACTTTATAGGAGATAACATGATAGCTGAGAGTATAATCAATAACTACAAAGAAGAGGGAATAGATATTTCAGAGCTTTCAACAAGTATAGAGACACTTTATAAACGATGCACTGATGCTTCGATAAAGATCAGTGAAATAGCGAATTATGATGATCCTTCATTAAAAAGTATTGTCATTGAACGTAATGCGGGAAGAGATATTGTTAATATTATTCCATATAATTATCAGCGAATTAAAGATTTATTATCGATAGAGTTTGAGAAATATACTTTTCTTTATCCTTATCAAGGAATCTGTTCATATGAAAAAGATTATATTGAATGTATCATTTCGGGACGTATGAAGTATATTGAAGATTTATTTGCACTAAAGGAAGGAAAACTTGAAGAAGTAGAAGATTCTGAAGATGAGGTTGAAGTAAAGAGAGAGTTTATTCTTGAAAATGGAGGAATTAAAGTACAATTTCAAGAACCAACAGAAGAAGCGAGAATACTACTACATGGTAGGCCATTGCAACAAACATCGATTATTATTACTGGAACTGAGGCTAAAACGTATGATCAAGTATCAAAGATTTTAAGTAAAATATCCGGATCATTATTTTTTCAGTTTGATCTTTCTTATGGTGTTGTTTTAGAATTACAAAGAGCCCCTCGGCGTCATTTATTACGAGGTCGAACAAAAGAGCAAGTCGAACAGGCTGATCTGCCAACATTTCCTAAGCAAGAATTTGATGAAGCACCATTGACATTATATTGGTATGGAAGAAAAGCACATAATATGCCACTTTTACAGTTCTTATCATTTTTCCAAGTAATTGAATTTTACTTTCCTATATATTATCAAGCGGAGATTAAAAAGCGGATCATAAAAGTATTAAAAGATCCGACATTTCGCTATGATAAAGATACAGATATAAGCCGGTTGCTTGGCGCTTTTAAAAGTAAAAGTATTACCTATAGCGATGAACGTACAATGCTTAAAGCTACTATAAATGAGTGCGTCGACGCAAATGAAATACGTAGATTTATGCAATCATCGGATAAATTTAAAGAACAATTATCAAATAAAATTAAGGGTGTTACTGATGTAAAAATACCAATAAGTAATCAAGACGCAGATCTAAGGAACGAAATAGCAGAACGTATTTATGATATCCGGTGTAAGATTGTTCATACAAAGAGTGATGGTATAGATAATAGTGATATCATTCTTCCATTTTCACCAGAAGCTGAACTAATGTATTATGATATCATTCTACTTCAATATATTTCACAACAAGTACTTATTAACTCTAGTACTGCATTAAAGATATAGAGGAGACGCCGAACACATGCTTCAACCTTATAAATCCTTTGTCATGGTTTTTGCATGAAGATCACGCAAAAACCACGCCAAGCCTTCGCAGTAGCTCAGGCGCGGATTTAAAGGTTAAGCCAATGTTAGGTTTATTAAGTTTGGAGGATATTATATGCAAACATTAATTGATGGGATCTTATCAAGACATAGTGTTAGAAAATTCACAGGAGACCCAATCAATGAAAATGATTTAAATACAATAGTAAAAGCAGGTATGGCTGCTCCATCGGCGATGAACATTCAACCATGGTCATTTATCATCATAACTGATAAAGCAATACTTAATAATCTATGTAAATCACTACCATATGCTAAAATGCTTGATAAAGCTGGTGCTGCGATCATTGTATGTGGAGATTCTAAAGAAGCAAATTGGGTAGTTGATTGTGCTGCTGCAACAGAAAATATACTGCTCGCAGCTCATTCATTAGGATATGGTGCAGTTTGGACAGCAGTCTATAAGTATGAATCAAGAATTGAACCTGTTCGAAATGAATGCAAAATACCAAATGGTATAATTCCACTCAATGTAATACCAATAGGAATAGCAGTTGATAAAAATGTTAAGCCGATAGATAAATATAATGAAAGTAAGATACATAAGATTATTTGGTAAGAAAGAATATTAAGAAATTGAATCAAAATCGAAAAGTAAGAAAAACCTAACAAATGCTTCAACCTTATAAAGCCTTTTGTCATGGTTTTTGCAGAACAACAATGCAAAAACCACGCCAATCCCTCGCATCGTTGCTACGCAACGCCGCTCGGGCCAGGCTTTAAAGGTTAAGCCAATGTTAGATGGACGCTTCGCGCTATTGTTAAATGTTAATAGCTGTTTTGAAATACAGTAAAATTGGTATCGAAATAGGAGATTATTTTGGAGTTTATTCAACCGACAGAAATTGCATCGAAGATAATGACCTTAATGGATGAAGCGGAGCTTAAACTAATACTTGTATCTCCGTATAATGATTTTTCGAAATGGATTAAAATGAAGAAACATCTTAAAAGTGCTATTGAACGTGGAGTAGAGTTAAAATATTTTATAAGAGATCAAAAAAAAATCGATCTTAACCAGTTTAAAGAGTTGAATATAGATCCTATAGTAATCAAAGATTTACATGCGAAAATATACTTAAATGAAAAATATGCAATAATGACATCTATGAATATATTAGAATATTCCGATATTAATTCACTTGACTTTGCATACAAAACAGAAAATTCTAGAGAATATAAAGAAATAACAAGCTTTATTAAAATCCATTTAGATAAGAAAATTAGTATTCATGAAGAAGCAGAAATAATTGAACCATTAACAGAAAAAGAAATTGAAATTCTTGAAAAAACTATTAAAAAACAATTTAAAACTATTAAAATTACTAATGCTAAAACATATCTATTTTCAAAAGATTTATTATATGGATTTGACCTTATGATAAGTGATAAAGTAATTGTTAAATTGAAAATATATAAGCCAAGTGATAAAAATATATTCGATGATATGTATGGAGATATCTACAGAGTGTTTTGTCAAACATGCAAAATTATATTAGATACTTCAGAAAGTAATTGCTATATAAGTATTGTACCTAAAAAAGAATATAGTAAGAATGATAGGGTTAATACAATTTTTGAGATTATAAAAAAAGTAAACTTAATAAAAGATAAACCTGAGAAATAATAAAAAAAACATCTAACAACTGCTTCAAGCTGAGTCGCTTCTTTGTCACACTTTTTGCGAGAAGATCACGCAAAAAGTGAGCCAACCGCTTCGCGGTCGAAGCTTCCAGCTTAAGCCAATGTTAGGTTGACCCTTCGGGCAGCAATAAAAAATTTGAAAATTGGAGGCAACATGAGTGTTGGGCTGCTAATAGTTGATGTTCAGAAAGATTACTTTCCTGGTGGAAAAATGCAGCTAGTTGGAAGCGTAGAGGCAAGTGAAAAAATTAAGAATGTAATAAAAATATTTAGAAATAATTTAAAGCCAATTATTCATATAAAGCATATATCAATTAGAGAAAATGCTTCATTCTTTATTCCGAATACTGTAGGTATTGAGTTTCATGAGAATGTAAATCCTATAAAAACGGAAACCATTATTCAGAAACATTATCCTAATAGTTTCAGAGATACAAACCTAGACAAAATTTGTAAAGAAAACGAAATAGATCGCTTAGTAATTGTTGGAATGATGACACACATGTGTATAGATACAACAACAAGGGCTGCATATGATTTAGGATATAAATGTATTGTACTTGAGGATTGCTGTGCAACGAAGGACTTAAGATATAAGAATAGGATAATAAAATCAAAAGATGTTCAAGCATCATTTTTAGCTGCTATAGACGGTACATTTGCACGAGTTATCAGTTCTGAAGAATATTTAAAAGAAGAAACCTAACACATGCTTCAACCCTATAACGCCTTTTGTCATGGTTTTTGCTTGAAGATGACGCAAAAACCACGCCAATCCTTCGCTTCGCTCAGGAACAGGCGTTAAGGGTTAAGCCAATGTTAGATTGACGCCTCCGGCGCAAAAAGATACATGCTAAACTTTTTAATACCTATGTTAGATTGCCACTTAAGCGCAAGATAAGGGTAGATAGAAGGAGTCATGTAGTATGGATGAAATAATCATCAGGCACATTATAAAGCCAGGAGATATTGGATCCATAATCAAATTACATGGAGAATACTATCATAAGAATTATAAACTAGATTCTTCATTCGAACCTTATGTTGCAATTCCATTAGCTGAATGTATTCAAAGGAATCTTATTAACGAGAGAGTGTGGGTAGTAGAAAATGAAAATCAAATAAAAGGCAGTATAGCTATCACAAAATATAATAATACAACTGCTCAATTAAGGTGGTAATTGCTTGATGAATCAGTTCAAGGAAAAGGAATAGGCGGAAAGCTAATAAAAGAAGCGATAGGATTTTCAAAAGACAAAAAATATAAGAGTATAATATTATGGACTTTTAGTGAATTGAAAAAAGCAATACAGCTTTATCAAGAGAATGGATTTATCTTAATAGAAGAAACTGGCCATTTTAAATGGGGAAGATCAATAAAAGAACAATGTTTTGAACTCCATTTAAAAAAAGAAATCTAACAAATGCTTCAACCGGATAATTCCTTTGTCACGGTTTGTGCAGTCGCTTCGCCACTATCGTGGCGCCGCTCCTTCATGCACAAACCGCGCCAAGCCCTTCGGGCACGGAATTACCGGTTAAGCCAATGTTATGTGGACCCTACGGGCAGCAATAGAACAAGAAAACTATGAATGCAAATTGCTAAGAAATCAAAAGAATAAGAGGAAGCATATGGGAATAGTAATTGCAATTATTTTAGGCTTAACTGCTATGACGTTAATTGCAGCTGGATTCGATTACATGGGTAAAAGAAGCAAAGGAGTATCTAAGGAGCTTCTAAATAAAATTGATACTATCGAAGATAGAATACATACACTTGAAAAAACATTGATTGAAAAAGATGAAGAGATCAAACAATTAGATATAAAGATCCAGTTTATGGATAGACTATTAGAAGACAAGACTAATAAGAATAAATAAACTAGTAAGAAAGAATTACATTAAAGAAAAGAAGATATAATAAATCATAGAAGAAAAGAAATATGATGAAGACACATAACAATCGTTTCAACCTTGTAACCCACTTTGTCATGGTTCTTGCGAAAAGATCACGCAAAAACCACGCCAATCCCTCGCTTTGCTCGGGAACGTGGTTTAAAGGTTAAACGTATGTTATGTGGACGCTTCGCGCAGAGGATAGAAGAATATGAATGCTGAACTAGAGTTTCAATCGCGACAGCAATTCAGGCTTTGGTTAACAGAACATTCTCAAGATAGAAATGGTATATGGGTCATCTTTCGAAAAGATAAGAAATCAAGCATATTAAGAGCAAATGAGGCATTGGAAGAAGCATTATGCTTTGGTTGGATTGATGGGCAGATAAAACCTATAGATGATATAAAATATAAGAAGTATTTTGTTTTACGAGGAGAAAAGAGTAATTGGTCTGAGAAAAATAAAAAACTTGCTGAAGAGCTTATTAAGGAAGGATTATTCACAGAGAATGGATTAGCTGCAATAGAAAGGTCAAAAGCTAATGGTTTATGGGATAAAGAAAAGAAGAAGATAGAATTAGAATCAATAAATGAGATACTTTTAGAAAGATTAAAAGAAGCTAGCTTAATAGCATATGAAAACTATAAATCTTCATCAGAATCGAAACAAAGGCAAATGGCCCTGTTTTATAATGATGCCAAGAGTGAAGAAGTAAGGAATAAGAGAGAGAATAAGATAATAGAAGCATTAGTAGAAAAAAAGAAAGGGATGTTGTATTAAGAGGAGACACATAACAACCGTTTCAACCTTATAAATCCTTTGGCATGGTTTGTGCAGAACAACAATGCACAAACCACGCCAAGCCCTTCGGGCACGGATTTAAAGGTTAAACGTATGTTAGAGGTATTAGCTGCAAATATAGTAAAGGACATGCAAATGAGATGGCAGCGAAAAGCTTTACTATTCTTTTGGGGCTGTACTAGATAAAAGTCTAGATTGAGCACCATTTTCTAAGAATTTTAAGTTGATTCTTTGGTGTTCCATAGTTGAATCGGAACTCACATTCTTTCAGGAACAGATAGAAATATTTCTT
>Ga0074195_1003613_pt1 | contig 14122 bp, 13 predicted proteins | sample EPASupsiteHSE623_FD_64525 | JGI IMG/M metagenome (GOLD analysis project Ga0074195, IMG submission 64525) | Bioremediated contaminated groundwater from EPA Superfund site, New Mexico - Sample HSE6-23 | ecosystem: Environmental > Aquatic > Deep subsurface > Groundwater > Contaminated ...
CTTTCGGGGGTAACATTTCCGCAAAAGGTACATTCGCCTATGTCGCTGTTGATCTGGTTGTCGTGTTTTTTGAAATATAAAATCGACTCAATAGGATTTCCGTAATAAACAGGATATCCTTCAACATCAATAACAACAAGGCTGTCGAACATTTTAAAAATATTCGAAGAAGGCTGATGTATAACGGTAAATATAAGCTTTCCTTTTATGGTAAGTTCGCTCAGAAGTTCCATTACATTTTCAGAATCTCTTGACGAAAGACCTGAAGTTGGCTCATCCAGAAACAGAATGGCGGGTTCACGTATCAGTTCCAGCCCGATATTAAGACGTTTACGCTGGCCACCGCTTATTTTTTTGTTTAGAGCATTTCCGACTTTAAGATGGCTTATATGGCTAAGTCCAAGATTAGACAAGACCTCCATCACCCTGTTGTGAATCTGTTCTTTTGAAAAATCCCTGAAAACCAGTTTTGTGTTAAAATAAAGATTCTGGTAAACAGTAAGCTCTTCGATCAAAAGGTCATCCTGGGGGACGTATCCGATAATCCCTTTTAATTTTTTTGTTTCGCTGTGCAGATCTATCCCGTTTATCAGTACTTTGCCCTCAGACGGCTTTTCGCTTCCGCACAGAACATTCAGAAGAGTTGTTTTACCGGCACCGCTAGAGCCCATTATTCCGATAAGTTTACCAGACTGCTCATATAGATTAATGTTCCGCAAACCAATCTTCCCATTCGGGAATTTGTACGAAACATTATTAACCTCAAAGGATACGGTATTTATATTTGTGTCGTGAATAAATTTCTGTACCACATCGGTATAAAAACCGGGTTTGCCCTTTGGAGGTTTTACTATACTTCCGCTTGCAAAAATGTGAACCCTGTTGTCGTTAATCGGGAATCCGTTTAACAGTATCTCATCAGTACCAACATATCTGATGAAATACAGATCGACACCCGGTACACGGATTATTAATAGATGGCCTTTAATATTGGTTGCCTCAATGTATTTACATTCGCCAGAAATACCCTCGCTATTGTTTTTTATTATTAAAATATCGGGGTTTGAAAACTGTTTAACATCATCGCAAACAACAAAACTGACTATGCTGTCAAATTCCTTTTTACTGATATTGAAAGCTTCACCAACGGTATCGATAATAGCCATCCTCTGTGAAGTAAACTGTTTGTCGCAGTTCACCATTTCTAGTAATCGTACAAGTACTACGACTTTCTGTTTTTGTGAAAGGGTTTTATTTATTTTTTTACAAATGCCTAATGTTTTAACAGAATCTTTTACTGAAGTTAGCTTAACCGATTCCTTTTCTTCTTTTTTATCGTTGGAATTGCCAACGAATTCGTCGAACAGTTTCAGGTATTCCTGAACCGAGTTCTCGTTTAGCTGGGATTTTAAGAAAGTGAGCACATATTCTCTTTCATTTGTGGAAATACCAAAATCCTGCTTTACAATTATTGCAAACAGCTGCATCAATGCTTTAAGTATAACCTCACTCATTTTCTTAAATTTTTACATAATGGTGTTTAAAACATATGTTGATTCTTTATTATCTCTTAAGCAAGAAGCATTTCAATAAGGGATAAATTCAAATTCAATTTCTGCAATCTCAGAATATTCTTCTCCGGCCTCTTTCATGTCAAGGTCGTTGGTCTTGTACATCCACTTAACTGCTAGCTCTTGTCCTGTTTCCCTCAGATCCACTACCTTAAGCAGTATATCGAGAATTATTTTTGAGGAAGCGGTATTAAAGTAATCCATTTTAAACTCAACAGTGGTTTTTTTCCTGGCCTGACCTATGTAATTATCTATCCATTCCAGTATAGGATTATAAAAACTCCTTACGTCTTCGGGTAGTGACTTACCGCTGAATGATAAGTATGCATCGTCTTCGCTCAGATTTACATTGGGAGTTTCATCGGTTGCTTCAATGATTAATCTTTCCATGGCATTAAATTTTAGTTATATTGGTTTTTAAGACAAAAAAACTTGAGTCGTTTGTAAGGCGCTCAATATGGTATTCGAATTTGTTCCCGGTTTTTTTGGCAATATCCAGAAACCCCAGACCTGCTCCGCCCTTTTCTGAATAACTGCCCTCTTTCATCTGTTTTACATAGGCTGCCTTAAGCTCTTCTTTCGAAAATGAGTTTATTGTATCGATTGTGACCCTGATCTTCTCAAGATTGCTGTTATTTACCATATTGCCTGTTGTAATTACATAATTTGATTTATCCTCACTGATCATGAAGATCTCATTTGCAACTATCTCAGAATTATCATCTTTTTTTGCATCAGAATGTTTGCACAGGTTCTGAAGGCATTCAATCATAACATGATAAACCTTTCTTGTAACTGCAGCATCTTCGTTGCCGTCTTCGAGTTTTTTTTCGGTTAAAGCAGCAAGTACTTTTGTAAGTGATTGGTTAATCTCACCTTCGTAAATCAGTTTAATACCATAATTGTGCATCATTTTATATGTAAGCACAACCGCTTCCATGTGATTTATTTTTTCGGGACTTTCCATATCTGAGTTAAAATTTGAAACCAATAAATAAAATATCGTCCATCTGCTTGCCTTCGCCCTTCCAGGAGATAAACTCCTCAAGCAAATTTTGTTTTATCTGGTCGAGGGTATTCGTGTAATTTTTTACAAAGAATTCCTGTAACCTTATAATTCCATATTTTTCATTATCCGGGCCACCGAACTGATCCTGAAATCCATCAGAAAAAATAATAAAGACATCATCTTTTGCAGATTCAATTTCGTAGTCCAGATAATTCTTGTTTTTATACTGCATTCCTCCGATTGGCAGCCTTGCGCCTTTATACTCGGTTAAACCATCGCTGTTTAACCTGTAAAGTGATCTGTGGGCGCCCGAAAAACGCACCTTACGTTCGTTTCTGTCAACTTCGCATAAAGCGATGTCCATTCCGTCCGATGCATCATTTCCCTTTACGTCCTGTTTCAACGTCCTTACAATCATATTATGCATCAAAAGCAAAATCTCTGAACCTCTGTGCCTGATGCCTTTCGACAGGATTTCGTGAAGAATCAGATGCCCTATTATCGACAGCATGGCACCCGGAACGCCATGGCCGGTACAGTCGACAGCTGCAACATACGCCTTATTCTCATCCTGATACAGGAAGGGAAAGTCACCACTTACAACGTCTTTTGGTTTGTACAGAACAAACGAATCGGGAAGCAATTCTTTAATACTATTTTCGGTAGGCAGGATCACGTCCTGTATGCGCTTAGCATAGTTAATGCTTTCAGAGATCTTTTTATTCTGAATTTCTATTAAAGTTTTCGATTTTTCAAGCTCTGCCAAAGTGTTAGTGAGAACCCTTTTCAATTCCCTTTCCCTCCATGTTGCATTAATCAGATTCGAGTTGGTCTGTTCCAGCTCCGACATCATAATGCCCATGCTTTCGATCTCCTTTTTCAGAGCATCGTTCTCTTTAATAAGACTTGATATTTCAATATCAGACAACATATGAGCTTTTTACTGTTTATGATCTGTGTTCGAAGAGAAAGTTTTTTCCTTTACATCGGCAATGATTTTATTAACCTTATTGAAAAAACTATCGTCAAGTAACCATATAAATTCAGGGGAGATCTCAACTTTTTTTGTTATGAACCTTGTATTGAAATAAAATATTTTCAATTCACCCGGGTTGTTTTCTCTGAGGAACTCATTAACTTTTGTGCTGGGCAATATATCAAGTTTCGGAACGTCTCCGTATATGTTATGTTTCAACAGATTTGAAAACTGAGTAATAACAGACGCTGTGATAATATTATCTATTTCACACAGAAAATCGCGTATCATCGATAATCTTTGTTCTGCGTCGAAATTTGTTACAGGACCGAAGTTTGTTTTAAAGATCGTTTCTACTTCCTGCTCACTAAAGATCAGGTAAGCCTTTCCCTTAAAATCTCCTTTTACAGATGTTGTGAGCAGGTAACTATTGTTGTAATTGTTACTTTTTTTCGAAAGAGGGAAATAATTGTCTGTATTAAATTTAAGATCAAAAGGGTTCAGGTATACTTTTTCATTAAGAAAAAATGAAAGAGAATCAGCTGACTTTGCCAGTCCTATGCTTATGATCTCTTTAGTGTAATCAAGATCGATATTATCGAGATTTGTTGTCATAGTTCAATCGTTTTATTTCTAGACAAATATTTTATTTACCTCTTCCAGCAGGCTTTCAGAAGTAAAAGGCTTTACAATGTAATTTGAGGCCCCGAGACTTAATCCTTCCTTTACAATTAATTCCTGACCAACAGCACTTATCAGCACAATTTTTGATTCAATTGCTTTTTCCTGTTTTAATATCTTAAGAATATCGATCCCGATCATATCTGGAAGAATGTTGTCGAGAGTTATTAAATCAGGTTTGTGTTTCAATGCAAGTTCAATTGCAGTTTCACCATTTGCAGCTTGTGCAATAATGTCGTAACCAGACTTTTTTAATGCTTCGCTGATCATTGTTCTCATGTAAAGAGAATCGTCTACTACTAAAACAGTTTTCATATTTTGTTTCTTTTGGTTTTTTTAAAATTCGACAGTAAAGATTTCGTAAAAAAAGTTTTTTAAGCTTTCCCTTTTTGCAACAGGAATCACCAGAAAGCAGAGAATGTTACGTTGGTTTAAACAATGTATCATCCTGTTATTTTTTATTTTTGATGTTCATGTTCGATGTGAATTAAATGATGTGCAATCTGGTTAAGGGGCAGGACTTTTTGCACGCCGCCCATTCTGACAGCTTCCTTTGGCATACCGAAAACAACAGATGAGGCTTCGTCCTGTGCTATTGTATATGCGCCAGCTTGTTTCATTTCCAATAGGCCAGCAGCTCCGTCGCTTCCCATTCCTGTCAGAATTATACCTATGGCATTTCTTCCTGCAAATGTTGCCGTCGATCTGAATAAAACATCTACCGAGGGACGGTGTCTGTTTACCATAGGTCCATCTGTTACTTCAACAAAATACTTGGCACCGCTTCTTTTAAGAAGAGTATGAAAGTTTCCAGGAGCAATTAACGCCCTCCCTCTTATCACCGAGTCGTTGTTTTCGGCTTCCTTTACAGATATCTTGCAAATTGTGTTAAGCCTGTCGGCAAATGATTTTGTGAACTTTTCGGGCATATGCTGAACTATTATTATACCCGGACAATCGTATGGCAGTGATTGCAGTAATTCAGTCAAAGCCTCAGTCCCACCTGTCGATGCGCCTATAGAAACAACAAGTTCGGTTGTTTTTACCATACTCTGAACAGTTGCTTTCTTTAGTATAACATCAGCTGATAGTTTTGGCTGGATTACAACATCTTTTGTTAAAAGTTTTCTTCTTATAACAGCTTTAGAGGCTGCTTTTACCGCGTCACATATCAGGATTTTCGATTCCTCAAGGAATGTTTTTGTGTCAGAACGTGGTTTGGTAATTATTTCAACAGCACCGTATTCCAGAGCTTTCATTCCGGTTTCGGTGCCTTTGTCTGTTAAACTTGAAATGATAACAACCGGAATAGGATGCTGTGACATTATTTTTCTCAAAAAGCTAAGTCCATCCATTCTGGGCATTTCAACATCAAGGGTAATTACATCAGGAACCTCCTCGGCTATTTTATTAACTGCAAAATAAGGATCCACAGCAGTTCCAATGACCTCGATCTGAGGGTCAGAGGATAGTATATTAGACAATGTTCCCCTAACTACAGCAGAATCATCAACAATCAACACTCTTATCTTTTTCTTTACCATCATTGTCATTTAATCTGATTAATTGCACCTATTGTTTTTTCTTTTAAATTACATGTTGCCAGCTCGCTCAGATCGGTTTTCTTTATTATTTTCTGCATTACAGTTCCTGTGCCGGTGTAGAAAATTATCCTTCGCCCCTGATAATCTCCAACGCTCATGTTGGTTATGGGAATTCTTTCATGAGAAAGCATTTCCTGAGCAAGAAGAATGTTTCGTTCACCTATATTGAATTGCTTTATCTTTGTCTGAATTATTTCTGCGCCCCCGAATACCTTTGCTATTAAATTACTTTTACATGCTCCTAACAACAGCATCCTTTCAATAAGTTTGTCGATTGCAATATTTCCATACTTCGGAGAAGCCAGACCCTGTCCATTCCAAAGAGGAAGCATATAGTGATTAATACCTCCGATTTTCAGAACAGGATCATAAAGACAAACAGAAACACAAGAACCTAAAACAGTTGTTACTGCTACTGGTTCCCTGCTTGCAAACAAGCCCGCTGGATACAGGTAATGGCTGGATTCTTGCTTCTCACTCCACATATTCATCTGTAGCTTTTCAGAATATTTCGTTTGATTCAAAAAAGAATGAATTCCCGTCGGTGGCAAGTGTGTTGTTGTTTTCGTATCCTGTTACAGAAGGGATCAGCATTTCAAATTCGCTTCCTTCGGCAGGGTTGCTTGACAATGATATACTGCCGTTCAAAAGCTCGGTATAATCTTTTGAAACCGACAAACCAAGACCATGTCCTTTATTCAACGTGTTAATACTTCCGTCAACCTTCGAAAATCTGTCGAATATTATTTTTTGGTTTTCGTGCGAGATCCCAATCCCTGAATCCTTTACTGAAACTTTAAGCATTTCAGGTGTAAGGAGAGTATTAATAACTACTCTTGAATTGTCGTAACTGAACTGAACAGCGTTACTGATAATATTTGAAAGGATCAGCTGCAGCTTGTCCTGATCTGTAAAAAACGAAAAATCACCATTATTATCTTCGTAATTGAAATGCTGTTCGATTGTAATTCTTTTTTTATCTGCGAAAAATTTTAAAGAATCAATGGTATTGTCTATCACACTTTTCACATCAACCTTATCGATCTTAAGCATTGCATCGCCGGCTTCAATCTCGGCTGCTGCAAAAATGTTTCTTAATTGAAAGTTTAGGTGAAAAGCTTCTGAATAAATAAGTGTCATCACTTTTCTGTAGTGAGAAACATCATCTTTGTCAGAGGTCATTAACGAGCCCGACAACCCTATTATAGCAGAAAATGGATTTATTATTTCGTTTCTGATATTCGAAAGAAAATGACCTTTAACAGATTCTGACCTCTCGAGTTGTCTGTTAAGTTCGGTTAATTGCAAAGTAAGTTCATGCAATTCTTTCATTGCTTTTTCTTTCTTGCTGAACCTTTTTTCCAGTTCATCCAGAATTTCCTTATCGGTAAACTCGTTCATATCAATTTATTTTATTGTTTTAAAAAGACTGTCGGGTATATGCTTTTTAGAGGTACATTCAGATTTGTTATACTTTCAGAATGTCCCAGAAACAGATACCCGCCTTCTCTTAGTTTGGACGAGAGCTTGGTTATTACGCTTTCCTGGGTTTTTCTGTCGAAATAGATTATCACATTTCGGCAGAATACCATATCGAATAATTCGGGTATGCAATACACTTCATCCATCAAATTCAGTCTTTCAAAAGATATCTTTGACCTGAGCTCAGGCTTTATCCTGACTTTGGAAACAACAGGGTCCTTGTGTTTAAGCAGGTATTTTTTCTTCATTTCATGCGGAATGTCAGAGATCCTGTCAAAAGGATAAATTGCTTCTATTGCTTTACCAAGAACTTTTGTAGAGATATCTGTTGCCAGGATCCTGTAACCTGGGATATTCCCTTTTTCCTGTTCTGATTCCAGAACCATTGCTATTGTATATGGCTCCTCACCCGAACTGCACCCGGCACTCCAAACTGACAGGGGTTTATATCCATCTTTTTTTACAAATTCAGGAATTATAAATTGTCTTATGTAATCGAAGTGTACAGGCTCTCTGAAAAAGTCTGTTTTATTTGTTGTAACCACGTCAAGCATGTGAACAAGTTCATTTTTTTGCCCCTCTTTGCTGAACAGAAAGTCCAGATATTCATTAAAGTTGCTCATTGACAAAGCTTTCAGCCTTTTCTGCAGCCGACTTTCAAGCATTACCTTTTTTACTTCCGGCATCTTAATTCCCACCTGAGTAAAGATGAACGAACTCATCTGTTTGAACTGAGCGTTCGTCATTCTGGCTTTTATTATATCGTATGGGTTTACTTCCACCAACTCAAGTATTATGGGTTAATTCATCCAAATAAAACATGACCTTATATTCAGTGTATTCTGGAAATTAAATCTGAAGTTTTTACAAGAGTTCCGTCTCTTTTTTCTTCGTCCTGGACAATTTTATAAAAGTCACAGGCCATACAATTCTGCATTTTTTGTGCAAACATGCCCTGTACTTTTCCACCACACAATGTGCCTGCCAGAGCCCAGCAGCTTCTTCCTCCGTTCTTGCCACTGTTAGTGTTGTTTAATTTTGTGTTTGTCGCAGCGGGACATACACCAAATTCAGCGACTTTTAAGCCCCCGGGCTCTCTGCCGCATTTTTTGAATTCCCAGCAATTTGTTTTCATATTCAAAAGTTTTGTTTAAAAATTATTTAAAGTTGAATTTCGCTTGTGAGTTCTATTCTGTTTGAATTCTCTTTGTTGTTGTTTGCCTCATTCACATTTTCAGAATTGAAGATGGAACTGCTGTTGTTTTTAATAGAGTTAGTAATTACGTGATTTTCAATAACTGAATTATTACCATCAGGATAAATTTTTTCAATTGGGTCAGTATTTGATGTATTTTTTTGCATTTTGCTTATTAAGGTTTTAACATACAGGTATCCGCCTGCTGACGGATACCTGTATTATTAATGTTTAAAACTGTTCGAACTCAGAATCTCTTTTGTCGCTTCCTTTAAGGTTAATATGTACACCACCTTTTGACTTATCAAATGAAGCGAGATGCTGTATGTTTACCTTTTTTTGGTGACTTGATTTTCCGTTACCACCAATCTTTTTTGTATGTTCATCTTTATGTTTCACATTAAAGAATGAAATGAGCTCTCTAAGCTGGTCGGCCTGGCTGCTTAATTCCTCTGAACTTGTGGCCATTTCCTCAGCAGCTGCAGCATTTTGCTGTGTAACCTGATTAAGCTGGTTGATAGCATTGTTTATCTGGTTTGCCCCTGAATTCTGTTCCATACTTGCAGCCGATATTTCCTGTACCAGTTTTGAAGTACGTTCAACTTCAGGAATAATATGAGACATCAGATTACTTGCTTTTTCAGTAACGTCAACACTAAGTTTCGAGAGAGAGTTAATCTCTTCTGCCGCTATTTTGCTGTGTTCTGCCAGTTTCCTGACTTCAGACGCAACAACAGCGAATCCCTTACCATGTTCTCCTGCTCTTGCAGCTTCAACAGCAGCATTAAGTGCAAGTATATTTGTCTGGAATGCGATATCTCCGATTATCGAAATCTTATTTGCAATTTCTTTGATTGACTTTAAGCTTTCCTGAGAACTTGTAGCAACTTCACGTATACCCTGTGCAGCAGAAACTGCAATCTTTTCTGTTTGCTGAGCATTGTCGGTGTTCTGCTGAATGTTAGATGACATTTCTTCCATTGATGAAGAAACTTCTTCGGCGGCAGAAGCCTGTTCTGATGCACCCTGTGAAACCTGCTGTGAATTTGAACTCATCTCCTGAGAAGCATCTGCTATGTTGTCGGCAGTTAACTGTACCTGTGTTACAACTTCTGAGACCGATGAAACCATTTGAATTATTGAACCTATCAATTCGTCATTCTCTGAACGCTTCGAAATCTCAACCGTAAGGTCACCTTTGGATATGCGGTTCAGTTTATTTACAATATCAGTCATCACCTTCACCATTTGTTGCAGCGAAAGCATCATTTCATCATTTGCCGAACGCATTTTGAATTCAATATCCAGATTACCCAGACCAAACTGAGCAATATTATTAGAAACTTCGTTTGTTGAATTTATAAGAAGATTAAGGTTGTTTTTTATTTCATTGAAATCTCCGTTATATTGCTTTGTGATGAGTGGCGGAATATCTCCTTTTGAAATCAGGTCAACATATTCTGCTGCCATATTAATAGGTCCGATTAATGCATCCAGTGTGTTATTTACACCTTCAACTATCAGCTGGAAGTCTCCAGAATGTTTGGTAATATCTGCTCTTGTCGACAGCTTGCCATCGATTGCAGCTGCGGCAAGAATGTTGACATCTGATATCAGGTTTTTAATTGAACCAACGCTTTCTTCAAGAGCCTTACCAATCATTTTGAAATTATCCCTTACTTCGTTGGTGTCTTCATCGCCGCTTGCAATTTCAATTACAAGGTTGGTTTCACCCTTGGCAAGCATGCTAAGGTTGTTGCTTATTTTTACAACTTCCTTTGTCTGGTAGTCTGAAATTTTCCTTGCAACTCTTGCTGCTTTATTAATTGCAGTTTGATCTACTGCAAACTCAAATGAGCCAATAATTTTTCCTGCCTCATCCCGTAAAGGAATACCAGTATATGAAATTTCCAGATTGTGATTTCCGGGATGTGCGTCTGTTTCACTGGTACAATCTCTTCCCGTTTCCATAGCTCTGAAACAGGCACACTTTTCAGTTTTACAATCACTGGTTCTGAAGAAGTCGTAGCATTTTGTTTTTGATTGCATGAGGTTTAATCCGGTTGTATTACCTAAAGATGCTCCGGTCTTGTTCATGAAAAGAATTTCGAATTCTCTGTTTATCACCATACTTGGTATAGGAATTGAGTCAATTAATCCTACCATAATATCAACAACCTTATTCATTTCATTAATCACTCTTCTGTAATCACCGCTATGTCTTTGAGCATCTACTCTTGTGTTTAGTTTTCCTATAGTCACTTCTTTTGCAAGGTGTTTTGTGTCTATGATAAGGTTGTTGACTGAATCGATAGACCTGTTAAGATTATGAATAAGTATATTATAATCTCCTTTAAATTCCTGGGTGATTTTTTCAGGCATTTCTCCTTTGGAAATACTATCAATGCAATTTGCTGCAATATTTAATGGAATTACTATTGAATCAATTACATTATTCATCCCGTTAATCACAGGGAAGAATTCATGACTGATATCTTCTGTAGAGGCTCTGAATTTCAGGTTTCCGTTTACTGCATTAACAGAGGCTTCGTCTATTCTTTCTATAATGGTTTTTAGATTCTTGTTCAGTCCCCTTACTGTATAATAAACCACACCAAGTATCAGCAGAAGTGAAACAAACAGTGCAATAAATATAAAAATGGAAATGGTGTTTAAATACTTAAGCATGTCATCAGTATAGAATCCTACAGTAACATAGCTGTCAATTGCTTCAACGTATTTATAGAACTGTGTTTTTTCTTTTCCTTCCCATTCGTAAGTTACAACATCATTTTTATTATTTTTCATTTCTAAAAACCAGGGTTCCTCAGATACATTTTTTCCAGCTGACTTTGGGTGTGCAGTAATAATACCATCTGAATTTACAATATATGGGTAACCCGACTCATAATATTTTTTTGTAGCAAAAAATTTACTTAATTCGGCATAGTTGATCTCTGAATTTCCCACATACAGCATCCCCTTTATCTGACCATTTATGTATATAGGAATATAACTGGTTGTATACCATTTGCCAACAACAAACGCCCTTCCGCTATATCTTTGTCCGCTTTCAATTGCTTTTACAACAGGACTATCCCAAGTCAGAACTGTCCCGGTTGCACGAACGCCATTTGAATCTTTTACCGTTGTGGATACTCTAACATAACCCTGTTCGAACCTCTGAAAGATTGTTGCTGTCTCAACTCCTTTTGAGCAGATCTCTTCAACAATTTCATTATTATTCTGTATCTGACGTCCTCTTAGTGTCCATCTGTTAAGAATAATATTATTAACCCTGATGTTCTGTTCTTCTTCAGAAAGTTCTCCAAGACTCTCAAAATATTCTTTTGCATAGTTCATGTCAGATTCCGTCTTGCTCTTTTTTGACATTACTTCAAGCAAAACAGAGTTCTCGATGTTTTCGATGTTCTCTTTCATGCTCGTGTTAGCATTTTCAATTAAATTGGATCGAACCTTTGTTATAAGAAAGATTCCAATTACTATGAAAATCACGACCAATGTTACACTAATACTTACAAAAAGCTTAGTACTTGTTCTCATTTTTTTAAACATATTTCGGGTTTTTTAGTTAGACTTTTGAACTGTTATTTACGGTGTTCATCCTGATCTCTGAAATATCTTCAGAAGTGAACAACTTATCAATATCAAGTAACATTATGAACTGCGAATCATCCATTTTGTACATGCCATAAATAAAATCGCTATGATACTTGGTTCCGATATTGGGCGGGGGCAGAATTTGGGAGTTTTCTATTTCAAGAACTTCCTGAACCGAGTCGACCAAACCACCTACATGTATCTGTTCACTGTTGCTTTCTATCTCAAGAACTAGAATGCAGGTGTTTGGTGTAAATTCAGTTTCGGTCATTCCCAGCTTGATCTTTGAATCAATTACAGGAAGTATTGACCCTCGCAGATTTATCACACCTTTCATAAAGTCGGGACATTTGGGGACTTTAGTAATCTTGATCATCTCGAGTATGTTGAGAACTTTACTAACGTTTGCAGCAAATATCTCATCACCGAGTTTGAATGACAGATATGAGTTCAGTTTGTACTTTGGTTCAACATTCATATTTGAAAAATTTAGATTGTTAATGCTTCTTGTCTGGAATAGGTTTCGATGAATTTATTTGTGTCGATAACCAGAGCGATACTACCATCTCCAAGTATCGAGGCTCCTGAAATGCTTTCCTGAACCCTGAACATTTTGCCAAGAGGTTTTAAAACGGCCTGATGCTCACCAATAACTTTATCAATAACAAGAGCTATTCGTTTGTCGTTATATTTAACAACAACAACCTGAAGAGTTGTTTTCTCATTAAAGTCGGAGTCATACCCATATTCATCTCTCAGATTAAAATAAGGTATGTTTTCTCCCGAAAGTATTATCAGGTTATTGTAACTGTTCTTGATCTGAGCATATGAAATTCCATAAATCTGATCGACTGAAGAAAGAGGAATAATAAATCTGGTATCCGAGATCTGTACCAATAGCCCGTCCATAATTGAAAGACTGGGAGGTAGTTTAATAGTTACTTTAGTTCCTGCGTTCAGGACTGAATCAACCTCAATCTCACCATTTATTTCAGAAATCTTTCTCTTTACAACATCCATTCCCACGCCTCTTCCAGAGATATCTGTTATAGTCTGGGCGGTTGAAAATCCCGGAAAGAATATCAGATTCAAGAGTTCTTTTCTGCTGAGATTTGCGTTCGGTTGTATAATTCCTTTCTCTTCAGCACTTATGCGAATCTTTTCGGGATCTATTCCCGCTCCGTCGTCATTTATTTCAATAATTACATTTGATCCCCTGTAATATGATTTTAACAAAATCGTACCCTGCTTTGGTTTCCCGTTTCTTATCCTTACATCTTCAGATTCGATACCATGATCAAGTGAGTTTCTGAGCAGGTGTAGGAACGTGTCTGTAAGCTTTTCTATTATCGACTTCTCGATCTCAGTTTCGGTTCCTTCGGTTATGAAAATAACATCTTTATTTAATTCTATTGATAAGTCTCTTACAAGCCTCTGATACCTGACAACAAGAGTTTCGATAGGAACCAGGCTCATTGTAAATGCATTGTCGCGCAACCTCCTTGTGATCTTCTCGATGTTTTCAGCAATCGTTTTTAGTTCAGAAAATTCGCTGTTCTCTGCAAAAAGACTTAACCCCGCCTGTGTTGTAACCAGTTCGCTTACAAGATTCATCAGTTCATCAAGTCGTGCTGACGATACCCTGACATTGGACATGCTTTTGACACTTTCGGATTTCAACTGTTTTTTTTCTGGCGATACAATGGCTTTTGAGTCAATCAGAGTCGAGATTATTCGTTTTTCTCCGACAGGTCCTGTCCAGGTCTGAAGCTTTTCAAGTTTTTCAAAAGCCCCGGATTCCTTAAGAATATTCAGGTTTGCTATTTTTTTAATTGTAAGGTCAGAATTCGACTCAACAAAAATGAAGACTTCTCGTAATTCATCTATCGTACTTGAGGTTGCAATAACTGACTCGAAACAAGTATATGAGAATTCCGGAATGATCTCTGTAAACTCAGGAAGATTCAAAAAATAAGGCAGAGT
>Ga0074195_1003614_pt1 | contig 14116 bp, 13 predicted proteins | sample EPASupsiteHSE623_FD_64525 | JGI IMG/M metagenome (GOLD analysis project Ga0074195, IMG submission 64525) | Bioremediated contaminated groundwater from EPA Superfund site, New Mexico - Sample HSE6-23 | ecosystem: Environmental > Aquatic > Deep subsurface > Groundwater > Contaminated ...
CAGGTCAACCCCGTATTTTTCGCAGGCCAGATGAATTCCTGAATACAATTCTTCAACAGCTTCGAGTGAAAATTTCGATGAAATAGCTATCGATACCGTGATTTGTTTCGGGGTGGCATTCATGGCAAAAACATCCGAAAGATTAACCACTACCGCTTTGTAGCCCAGGTGTTTCAGCGGAACGTACATCAGGTTAAAATGAATTCCTTCAGTTAACAGGTCGGTAGTTACCACAATTTTTTTATCCGGATAGCTCAACACGGCGGCATCGTCGCCAACACCTTTCAGCGAGCTGGTATTTTTTAACTGTATCTTTTCGGTCAGTCGGGCAATCAGTCCAAACTCTCCGAGTTCGGAAAGAGGGGTTTGTTTTTGTTTATTTTCCATGTTAAATATTCAGACTTGCAGGTATTTATTACCTGCAAACTTTCGACAAAAATAGCTTTACTTCCTTATCTTTGCAATTAATTTTAAACAGTCGGTAAGTACGATTGTTAATAGGACTGTAATTCAGAAGATAGAGAAACAGACGATCATGGAAAATCAGGATAAATTATTAAGCGATATAACAACGAAGGAATACGAATATGGTTTTGTAACCGATATCGATACCGACGTTATTCCGAAAGGCTTGAACGAAGATGTCGTCAGGCTGATTTCGTTGAAGAAGAATGAACCCGAATTTATGCTGGAATTCAGACTGAAAGCATACCGAGAATGGTTGAAAATGAAAGCTCCGGAATGGGCCTATTTAAAGATTCCGCCGATTGACTTTCAGGAAACCATTTATTATGCAGCACCACGAACCAGCCCTAAATACCAGAGTTTGGATGAGGTTGATCCGGAGTTGCTCGAAACATTTAAAAAGCTCGGAATTCCGATTGAAGAACAGAAACATTTGGCCGGAGTGGCGGTTGACGTGGTAATGGACAGCGTTTCGGTCACTACGACTTTTAAAAAGGTGCTGGCCGAAAAAGGGATTATTTTCTGTTCGTTCAGCGAAGCCTTGAATGAGCATCCAGATCTGATTAAAAAATACCTCGGAATGGCTGTTCCGACCACCGATAACTTCTTCGCAGCATTGAATTCGGCCGTTTTTTCTGACGGATCGTTCTGCTATATCCCGAAAGGTGTTCGTTGCCCGATGGAACTTTCAACCTATTTCAGGATAAACACAGCAGGAACCGGCCAGTTTGAGCGTACTTTGATTATTGCTGAAGACGACAGCTATGTGAGTTACCTCGAAGGCTGTACTGCTCCGATGCGCGACGAAAATCAGCTTCATGCTGCCGTAGTGGAAATCATTGCCCTGGATCGTGCCGAAGTGAAATATTCTACTGTTCAGAACTGGTATCCGGGCGATAAAAACGGATTGGGAGGAATCTACAACTTTGTAACCAAACGTGGAATCTGTCGCGGCGAGTCCTCTAAAATAAGCTGGACTCAGGTGGAAACCGGCTCAGCCATTACCTGGAAATACCCCAGTTGTGTGCTGATTGGCGATAATTCGGTAGGAGAATTCAACTCGGTGGCTTTGACGAATCATCATCAACAGGCCGATACCGGAACCAAGATGATCCACATTGGCAAAAACACCAAAAGCACGATTGTCTCGAAAGGTATTTCAGCCGGAAAGAGCGATAATTCGTATCGCGGACTGGTGAAAGTGATGCCCGGAGCAATCAATGCCCGTAATTTCTCGCAGTGCGACTCGCTGTTGCTGGGTTCAACCTGTGGCGCGCACACCTTCCCGTACATCGAAGTGGGAAACAAATCGTCGATCGTGGAGCACGAAGCAACCACCTCTAAAATTGGTGAGGACCAGATTTTTTATTGCAACCAGCGCGGAATTTCTACGGAAGACGCCATTGGGATGATCGTAAACGGTTATGCCAAGGAGGTATTGAATAAGCTACCAATGGAATTTGCCGTTGAAGCGCAGAAATTACTGGCCATCAGCCTGGAAGGCAGCGTAGGGTAAAATAGCCAATGTCAAATATTGAATATCCAATATCGAATATAAAATAAGAAACAAGGAAAGTTCCGATAAACGGAGCGAAACTTGAAACTTGAAACTTTTTTATAATGCTATCAATAAAGAATTTACGTGCCTCGGTTGAAGGCAAAGAGATACTGAAAGGGATTAATCTGGAAGTAAAAGCTGGCGAAGTACATGCCATCATGGGCCCCAATGGTTCAGGAAAAAGTACGCTGGCCAATGTGTTGGCCGGAAAAGCAGATTACGAAATTCTCGAAGGGGAAGTAACTTATATGGGACAGAATTTGCTCGAACTTTCTCCTGAAGATCGCTCACGCAGTGGCTTGTTCCTGAGTTTTCAGTATCCGGTTGAAATTCCGGGAGTGCCGATGATCAGTTTTCTGAAAGCTTCAGTGAACGAGCACCGTAAGTTTAAAGGTCTGGAACCTTTAACCGCCGGAGAGTTCCTGAAACTGATGCGCGCCAAAAAGGAAATGCTTCATCTGGATTCTGAACTAACCAACCGTTCGGTGAACGAAGGTTTTTCAGGAGGAGAAAAGAAGAAAAACGAAATATTCCAGATGGCTATGCTGGAACCTAAACTGGCTATTCTCGACGAAACCGATTCAGGCCTTGATATCGATGCCCTGCGCATTGTTGCCGAAGGCGTAAACACCCTGAAAAAGCCTGAGAATGCGACCATCGTTGTTACTCACTATCAGCGGTTGCTCGATTACATTGTGCCCGACTTTGTGCATGTATTGTACAACGGAAAGATTGTGAAATCGGGCGGAAAAGAATTGGCGCTAGAGCTGGAAGAAAAGGGCTACGACTGGATTAAAAACGGGAACGATCAATAACCATGAGCATCATTCATGAAAAAATATCGCAAACTGATCGGTTGGTTTCGCTGTTTGAACAAAACAAAGAAATACTGAATCAGGGCTCGTCGCCTATCCTGAACCGGATACGCGAAGTGTCAGTCAAACGTTTTGCCCAAATCGGAATTCCGGATTTTAAACACGAAGACTACAAATATACCAACCTGAAACCGGCATTTGAAAAGTCGTATCGTCAGGAATTGGTCAGGGAGTCGGGTTTAATTAACCTGAATGAAGTTTTCAAATGCAACATTCCGCAATTGGATACACATTTGGTTTTTCTGGTAAACGGTTGGTTTTATAGTGGAAATAATCCGGGAGCAGAGTTGCCCAAAGGAGTGGTTTTGCGAAGTCTGGAGCAGATTGCCAACGAACAGCCCGAATTGTTGCAGAATTACCTGAACCGACAGGCCGGCTTGTCGAATGATCCGATGGTGGCACTGAATACCGCTTTTGCCAAAGACGGTTTTTTTCTCAACATTCCGAAAGGTGCGGTCATTGAAAAACCCATTCAAATCATTAACCTGCTTAGTTCCGACGATAATTTGATGGCAACACAGCGGAATCTGATTGTTGCAGAAGCCGGGAGCCAGGTAAAAGTGCTGGTTTGCGACCATACGTTAACTTCTGCTTCGTTTTTGTATAACTCGGTTTCTGAAGTATTTGTCGGAGAAGATGCTTTGGTTGATGTTTATACCATTCAGAATCACCACAATCAATCCACGACCATCAATTCTTCGTTTTACAGGCTGCAGCGTAATTCCAATCTGGTTACCGGAACAGTTAGCCTTCATGGAGGACTAATCCGCAATAATTTGAAAGTTACCTTTAACGGCGATCATTCGGAAGCCAATGTGAATGGTATTTCGTTTACCGACAAAAAACAGCATGTCGATAATTTTACGATGATCGAACATGCCATGCCCAACTGTTTGAGTAATCAGATTTATAAAAACATATTGGATGATGAGTCAACCGGTGCTTTTGCCGGTCGAATTCATGTGGCGCGCGATGCCCAGCAAACGAATGCTTTCCAGCGAAACAACAATGTGTTGCTGTCGGACAAAGCGCGGATGCAGACCAAACCTCAGCTTATTATTGATGCCGATGATGTGAAATGCAGCCACGGGGCAACGGTTGGCCAGATTAACGAAGAAGCTTTGTTTTTCCTCCGTGCACGCGGAATAGGAGAGAAGGAAGCCCGAATGATGCTGATGAATGCTTTTGCCCGCGAAGTGGTTCAGAAGATCAGTATTGAACCTTTACGTGACCGCATTGACGAACTGATTGGAAAACGCCTGAACGGAGAAATCAGTCGTTGTCACGATTGCGATTACCAGTGTAACTGTTAGTGAAAAACATAATAAGGAAGCCTTGCAGGAAACTGTGAGGCTTTTTTTGTGGGGCTTCGATTGGATCAATTCATATTCTTGAGGGAAGAAAAAAGATGGTCTATTTGTATTCAAACATTTCTGTCCTCAAGCCGGACTGACCTTCCTTTTCCAATCGATGAAACTTCTTCACCGGATGACTTTATTATATGCAAAAAAACCGTCTTAAAACTAAGACGGTTTCTGTATATGATTTTGGGAAGAATTTCTTTTTTAGATCTTGTTCAAGTGTAGAACCAAAGAAGATTTTAAATTGGCAGCTTTGTTTTTATGAATGACATTTTTTTTAGCAAGTTTGTCAATCATTGATACAACTTTTGGTAAAGCTTCAGCAACTACTTCTTTGCTGGTCTCAAGGCGTAATTTTTTTACTGCATTACGCATTGTTTTGGCATAGTATTTATTCTGCAAGGTTTTTACCTCGTCTTGTTTAATTCTCTTCTTTGCCGATTTATGATGTGCCATCTTTTAAGTCCTAAATTGTTAAAATTTATTTGTAGCCCGTAGGGGATTCGAACCCCTGCTACCAGGATGAAAACCTGGCGTCCTAACCCCTAGACGAACGGGCCAACTTGTTTATTCCCTGATTTGGGACTGCAAAAATAATTCAATTTTTCTAGTCACCAAACTTTTTAAGAGATTTTTACCAAAAATCCTTCAGCTTCGTTTAGCTGTCAGCGTTTTATTTTGGCGATGCAAAGGAAATTAAGTTTTTTGAAAGAACAAACAAAAGAACAAAAAAATTATCGCCATTCTACGATTGTTCCGCGGCCCTTTTGTAGCAGCTTTTCTGGCATTGATGCAACTATTTCTTTCCAAAGCAATTCGACCAGTTTATACTTGGCAAAGTGTCTTGAGAATACCAGGCTAACCTCACGAAGCGGATTGATGTCGGTGAAAGTGCGCACGTGGTCGAACCGGGCTTCGCTCATTCCGATGGTGGCCAATTCAGGAATAATGGTCATTCCGCCTTCTTTGTCGATGATGTTCATGACAGTTTCCAGCGAACCGGCTTCAAAAAAGAAGGGTAGGGCAGTATTGGCAGCTCCTTTAAATGAACAGAGGTTGATGACCTGATCGCGGAAGCAATGGCCATCGCTCAGCAACCATATTTCGGGAGTTGCTATGTCTTTCAGTTTAATGTTTGGTTTCTGGGCCAGTGGATGATCGTCGTGAAGATAGAGCAGCATTCCTTCATAAAAAATGGGCTTTTCGTTGATGCGGTCTTCGTGCAACGGGGTAACAAGAATACCTACATCGAGCAAATCGCGGTGCAGCCGATCGATAATATTGGCCGTGGTTAGCTCTTCAACCTTAATGTTGATGTTGGGGTATCTGCGCTTGTAATTTCCGATGAACAAAGGCAGCAGATAGGGAGCCAAAGTTGGGATAATCCCGATTTTAAGTTCGCCCGAAATCAGGTTTTTATGCTCTTTAATAATGTTGTTTATTTTCTGCGATTCCTGAAGTGCAATGCGTGCCTGATCAATAATCCGGCGACCCACATCCGTTGGAATCAGCGGTTGTTTGCTGCGGTCGAAAATGATAACTTCCAGGTCTTCCTCCAGCTTTTTTATTTGCATACTCAAAGTAGGCTGGGTGATGAAGCAGTTTTCAGCAGCACGTCCGAAATGCCTGAAAGTGTCAACAGCTACAATATATTCAAGTTGGGTTAAGGTGATCATGGTGTCATTAATTTGGTCAGCTAAATATAAGTAAAAAGTCAACTTCTCAGCCAAGGTCATTGGCAAATAAAATTAGCGGCGAATTAGTCTCCCTGAATGTTTTTACCGAAAAGCATTTGCCGCTGCCATTCGAATAAGGCTACCGCAAGGGCATGCGATACATTCATCGATTTGCATTTCCCCGTCATCGGTATATGAACGTGTGAGTTGCATTTATTCAGGAGATCAACAGGAAGGCCGTTTCGCTCGCTTCCCAGCAGAAATACGATCTTTTCAGGAAGGTTGGCCGCAAAAATATTTGCAGATTCTTTGCTGGTTTCAATGGCTACCAATTGGTACTCTGGGTTTAACTGACTGAAGAAATTTTCAGGCGTAATAAACGAAAGCCGAATGTTACTAAAACTAAGTCCGGCTGTTTTCCTGATTGACGACATTCGGAGGTGAAAATCTTCACCCAGGATATAAACTTCTTCGGCACCTACATTATCGGCCAGCCTGATCAGATTCCCGATATTTTCCGGATTAATGATTTGCCAGGCTGCAATAATTGGTTTATTTGGCAGTTCCTGATAACTTTGGGCATTGAAAAAAACTACAGAATTTGTTTCCATCGTTCGTAGAATATCTTTTTCTTTGAAACGCAAATGACAGGTTTTTTAAACTGAAAACAATGGGGAATATTAAAATAGTTGCAGGTATTTTGTTTCTTGTCGTGCTTTTCTCGTGCGGAAAATCAGACAAGAAGCGGGCTGCCGAAAAATTAGAGCAAGCTGCCGGTTTTTACGAAAAGGGTGATACGCTTTCAGCTCTTCAATACCTTGATTCGATTCCGCTTATCTTTCCGGAAGCTTTTGAAACGCTTGAAAAAGCAAAAACGCTTACAAAAAAGATCAACTCCGAGATTTTGTTTCGCAAACAGGACCAGTTTGACCAGCTCTCAACACAACTTATAGAGCTAGAAAAGCAATTTGATACAGAAAAAACGGAATTCGACCGTTTTACGCAATACATACCCAAGCGGCAAAACTTTGAACGACGTTGGAATCAATCGTTTATTCAACTGCACCTCGACGAAAGGGGAGAACTTTATATTTCGAGTAATTATTACGGGGCTGAATGGTTAAATCACGTTGGATTACGCGTTTACGATGGCGTTTTTCAAGCTAAAACCGACTCGGTTGCTTTAGATGATCCGAATAACCACCACAGCGAGTTTATGAATACCCATTGGGAAAAAGTGAGCTACAAGAATGGCAAAGACAATGGTGTAATCCAGTTTATTGCTGATAATGCAGATCGTAACCTGAAGGCTGTTTTTCTGGGAAAACGTATGTATTACATTGTTCTTGAGCAGTTTGATAAACAGGCGGTAAAAGATGCATTAGCTCTGTCGAATGCCTTGAAACTTAAAGCTCAGCTCGAAAAGGAAATCAAGGATCTTCAATCGAAGGTTCGATAATAACGATTTTTGCATGCCGGTTTAAAATCCAACGCTACTTTCCCATGAAGTTTCTGATCTCAGATCGTTGGTTTAAATCAGTTTCTGAATTTCTTCTGCCGGACGGGCAAGAACAGCATGTGAGCCTTTAATTACCAATGGCCGTTGAATCAATTTCGGGTTTTTAACCAGAATGTCGATCCATTCTTCTGTGGTAAATTCTTTCCCCTTAAACTGCTCTTTGTATAATTCTTCGGTGGTACGGATTATATCGGTAACCTTGAGCCCCGATTTGGTCAGGAAATCTTTTATTTCACGAGGCGTAATCCCGTTTTTCATGTAGTCGATAACTTCAATTTCGAATCCTCTTTCTTCAAGATACTTGAGTCCTTCGCGGCTTTTCGAACATCGGGGGTTGTGGTAGATTTTCATGTTATTCTGGTGTCTTTTTTTGATGTAGTTGTGATATTCTTCCTGGGCACGATGGCGTTGGCCATTGTTGGGATTGTTGTACCGGTTACTTAGCTCGCTATCCAGGATCCGCGCTTTGGTGTTGTCGCGCAATTGTACCCGAAGTAATTCTTTTAGTTCTGTCCTGATTTCAGGAGAATAGATGGGACAGGCTACTTCAATACGACGATCGAGGTTTCGGGGCATCCAGTCGGCTGATGAAATATAGATGTCTTCCTTTCCTCCGTTGGCGAACAGCATAACGCGCGTATGCTCCAGAAATTTATCGACGATGCTGATGGCTTCAATGTTTTTACTCAACACCGGATCTCCCGTTTTAAGTCCAAAAATTCCGCGGATAATGAGTTGTATTTTTACTCCGGCCTGACTGGCTTCGTAAAGTTTATCGATCATGATCTGATCGATCAGGCTGTTCATTTTCAGGATCATATAAGCCTTCTTCCCTTTTTTTGCATTGGTAATTTCCTGATCGATTTTGTGGATAAAGAAATTACGCAGGGTGAACGGGCTTACAATAATTTGTTTGAAATTAAAATGCCTGTAAGTGTGTTTGAAAAATTCAAACATATTGGCCACATCATTAGAAATTTCAGGATCGGCCGTTAACAGTCCTTTGTCGGCATAAACCCGGGCAGTTCCTTCGTGGAAGTTTCCGGTTCCAATATAGGCATAATTGCGAAGTCCGTTTTTTTCTTTGCGCTGAACCCATGCCAGTTTGCTATGTATTTTTAACCCCGGAATACCGTTGATGACCTGTGCGCCTTCTTCCTGTAATTTGTTTGACCAGAAGATATTGGCTTCTTCGTCGAAACGGGCTTGTAATTCGATTACCACCGTTACTTTTTTGCCGTTTCGGATCGCATTTAACAGGGCATTCACCACTTTCGAGGTTTCGGAAACCCGGTAAATGGTGATTCCGATTTCGCTGACTTTTGGATCGATGGCTGCCTCTCTCAAAAAATCGATGAAATGTGAAAAGCTCTGATACGGGTAATGGAGCAAAACATCTTTTTGCCTAAGCTTTTTCAGGATACTTTGGTGTGGTGGCAAATCCTTGTGTGGAACGGGCGGTAACGACTGGTAATAATGGTGTTGTTTTCCTATTTCCGGAAAATTCATAAAATCTTTATGATTGTGGTATCTGCCGCCTGCCACCGTTTTATCGGCTCCATCGAGTTTCATTTTTTTCATAATGAATTCGAGCAGATCGTCGGGCATTTCCCGATCGTAAATCAGCCGGACCGGAATGCCCACCTTGCGTTTTTTCAGACTGATCTCCATCTTTTCCATGAAGCTTTTGGAGATGTCGTCGTCGATGTCTAATTCGGCGTCACGGGTAACTTTTATGGTAAATGCTTCAAAGTGGTCGTAATTGAAGATGGGGAAGACGTCGTTAAGGCAAAACCGAATGACATCGTCAACCAGAATGACAAATTTTTTGTTCCCCTGATCGGATAATACCAGAAATCGGGAAATGGAACGGCTGGGCACACGAATGAGCGCATAGGCAAATTTTTCAGGAGCCCTGGTTTTCGATAATTTAACAGCAAGATACACCGACTTGTCTCGCAGATAGGGGAATTTCATGTTCTTTCCCAGCATAATGGGGATGATGTTAGGAAGAACTTTAGTATTGAAATATTTTCGGACATAAACGCCTTGCTCGTGTGTTAGCAGCTTTTCGTCGAGCATGATAATATTTTCGTTGGCCATTTCCTGCCAGATGTTCCGGTAAATTTCCTGGGCTTTTTGCTGATGCTGGATGACCGTTTCCTGGATCTGATCGTATAATTCGTCGGCACTGTAATTGCCTAAAAGCGTCTCTTCATCTTTTCCCAATTCCAGCATTCGGCGAACCGCTGCAACCCGTACTCTGAAAAACTCATCGAGATTGTTCGAGAAGATTCCGAGAAAACGTATCCGTTCAAATAATGGAACAGTCGGATCTTCTGCTTCCTGAAGCACTCTCGCATTGAACGATAGCCAACTGATTTCCCGGTTGTTGTATTTGCTGTTGCTTTTCATCCGCCCGTAATTTATTTTTAATTGTCAGATGCTGCCTGCCACAGAGACAGGTAATTCGCCAAAATACTTATTCTTTCCTTGCAGGTGGTTCGTTTCATTTTTAAGTTTCCGAAATCTTACTGAAAAACAAAAGTTTATAGTTTTAGTTTATTCAAGCCGTTCTGAATTGCTTCGTTAAAAACAGGAAGCCCGGTGATTTCCTCCAAACGTAAAATCCGATCTTTTGGTGTCTGACTTTCGTCCTGAAGAAACAATTCGAACCAACCCACGTTCTGCCATTGATTCAGCTTATAGCCTACCTTCGAGAACTCGGCGCATTTACGGTATCCGAAATATTCGTGAAAGGTGACACTTGGTTCGTTGGGCATGGTGATAATGGCCAGTAAATTGGCTATTCCCTGGTAGCGTACCATTTCGTTGAGGCTGGTGTATAAGGCATAAGCCACTCTCTTCCGATGAAAGTCGGGATGTATATAAACCGAAACTTCTTTGGTCCAGCGGTAAGATGCCCGGCTACGGTAGCCTGAGGCATAAGCATAGCCAGCAATCCGACCATCAATTTCGCACACCAGGAAAGGCAGTTCGGCCATGATTCCCTGAATTCGTCCCCAGAACGATTCTTCCGAAGGCACAGCTTCTTCAAAGGTGACAGCGGTATCGAGAATAAATGGAGCATATATTTCCAGGACTCCGGGAATATCCCGTTTTTCGGCTAATCGTATTGTTGCGTTCATATTAAAGTAGTTTCAAATTCCAAATTTCAAATTCCACACACCGAAACTCGTAACATGCATCAATTATAAAGACCCTCAATCCTTAAGCTATATTCTCAACTTGCCATTCTGTAACCGGAAACTGCGACTGAACACTTTCTTCTCAATCTTCATCACTGAATTCCATTAAAAAGGCTTTGATAAATCCACTAATATCTCCGTCAAGAACAGCATTTACATTCCCCGACTCGAAATTGGTACGGTTATCCTTGACTAATTTATAAGGCTGTAAAACGTACGACCGGATTTGAGAGCCCCATTCAATTTTTTTCTTGGTGGCATTAATCAGTTGTTCGGCTTCCCGACGTTTGCGCAGTTCGAGTTCGTACAATTGCGATTTCAGCAGCCGAAGGGCATTTTCTTTGTTGCCAAGCTGAGAACGGGTTTCGGTATTTTCGATGATGATACCTGAAGGTGCATGTCGCAGCCTGACTCCTGTTTCAACTTTGTTTACATTTTGGCCACCGGCGCCTCCCGACCGAAAAGTTTCCCAGGTGATGTCGGAATCTTTGATTTCAACCTCAATCGAGTCGTCGATAGCTGGCGATACAAACACCGAAGCAAAAGAAGTCATTCGCTTATTTTGGGCATTAAAGGGAGAGAGGCGTACCAATCGGTGAACGCCGTTTTCGCTTTTCAGGTAACCGTAGGCATACTCACCTTCAAATTCAATGGTACAGCTTTTTACTCCCACTTCGTCGCCACCGTGATATTCGACTGTTTTTACTGTGTAGCCCTGCTTTTCGCCATATCGCATGTACATGCGCATCAGCATTTCGGCCCAGTCATTACTTTCTGTTCCGCCGGCACCTGCATTGATACGCAGGATGGCGCCCAATTTATCCTCCTCTTTCCGGAGCATATTTTTGACTTCGAGGGCCTCAATTAACGACAAGGTTTCGTTGAAATGTTGCTCAATATCTTCTTCTGTAGCCTCTTCCATTTCGTAGAAGTCGTACAAAACGAGCAAATCTTCCATGTTCCTGGCTACTTCGTTGTATCCATCGGTCCATATTTTTACAGACCTGATAACTTTCATCTGAGCTTCGGCTTGTTTGGGATTGTTCCAGAAATTGGGATCCTGAGTTTTGAGTTCCTCTTCCTGTAGCTGAATTAGCTTCTGATCATAGTCAAAGATGCCTCCTTAACGCATCCTGGCGATCAATAAGACCTTTTACCTGTTCTTTGAGAATCATTTTTCAGTTTTAAATTACTGAAAGCAAAAGTAAAAAATGAAACGTGATAATTCAATAAAACTAAAGATTTGTGAGCTTTTATAACTGACAAACCCGATGTTCGGGCAAATATGCCAAAGCATCGGGTTTGCTATTTGAACCTGATTTTACTGAAAGATTACCCCTGTGTTTTACGCAAAGGCTATTCGCCCCAAGTAACGGTGGTTTCTGAAACCGATGACGCCTGAACATTGTAAGAGTTTCCACTGGATTCATATAAAAAGGCCAGAACTTTAACTTTATAGGTTTTCCCATTTGCAGGAGTAAAGCCTGAAGCCCATCCACTTTCGTTGGCGCTGATGGCATATTCTTTTGCTGTGTTGGCCAATTCAACACTTCCAAAAACACCAGTAGTACCATCCATGATATTAATGGCATAGCTGTCGGCATCAGTTAGGGCCGCCCAGGTTATTTCGAGCTGATTCTTGGTCGTATTGTATTCACATTTCTCAATTACAGGTAACGAAAGCGTTTTATCTGACAGGACATCCTGAAATTCCTGAGTCGCATTGTTTTCGAAAACAGCCGAGAAATTAAAGGTTGCTGCAGCTGGTTTTGTGGTTGTAAATTCGGTGTCAGGAGTTTCCAGGTAGAAGTTGGTTTTATAGCCCTGGTTGGATTTCAGCGTATAGGTCTTCCCGCTTTCGGCAGTGCTGACAGCACTTACACTTTTAAAAGCGCTGAATGTATAGGCATAAAGCGCTAACCCATATACGATGTCGTTTCCTGATTTTTTTGCAACAATCAGAACATCTCCAACACCAGTGGCATCATTTTCTTCATCGTTGCACGAAGAAATAGTAAGAGCCAGTAACAGAATGGTAATAATTTTTAATTGTCTCATGTGAATTGTTTTTTTGAAAATATTTAGATTGCCAATAATAAAAGATGCTTTCTGAGCCTTAAAGGTTGTTTGATGCAAAGATATTAATCTTTGGAAAACGATTTTGAATTCAGGATTAATGTTTTACCTTTGCGCCACAAATTTTTTAATAACTGTTTATCATTTAAATTTAAGCAAAATGCCAGCAAAAATCAGATTGCAGCGACATGGTCGCAAACGGTATGCTTACTATCACATTGTGATAGCTGATAGCAGGGCACCACGGGATGGTAGTAATATTGAAAGGATTGGATCTTATAATCCAAACACAAATCCTGCTACTATCGATCTCGATTTTGACAAAGCTTTAACCTGGCTTGCCAACGGTGCTCAACCAACCGACACAGTAAGAGCTATTTTATCTTACAAAGGAGTAATGTACAAAAAACATCTTTTGGGTGGTGTAGCCAAAGGCGCTTTCACTGCTGAAGAAGCTGAGGCTAAATTCGAAGCTTGGGTAGCCGAAAAAGCGAATAAAGTTCAGGCTAAGAAAGATGGATTGGTTGTGAGCTCAGAATCTTCGAAAAAAGCTCAGCTTGAAATGGAAGCTAAAAAGAGCGCAGAACGTGCCAACGCCATTGCCAAACGCAATGCCGAAGCCGCTGCTGCCGCTAAAGCTGCTTCTGAACCTGCTGTGGCAGAAGTAGCTGAAGAAGCTGCTCCTGAAGAAACTGAAGGATAAGAATCAGTCAAATCTGGTTTTAAATTTCGATTTAAAACGGACAACTTATAAAAGCGATAGAGAAATCCATCGCTTTTTTCTATTTTTACCACGATGGAAACAATACCCAAAAGCAATTGCCAAAAAGTTGGCTTTATACAAAAGCCACACGGAATACACGGTGAATTGGTCATTCGGTTTCAGGAAGAATATTATGAAACCCTTGAAGAATGCCCCGCTTTATTTCTCGAAATAGATAATCTACTGGTTCCTTATTTTATTTCGGAGGATGGCTTACGCTTTAAATCCGGAGAATCGGTAATTACCCGCCTCGATTGGGTTGATTCGGATAAAAAGGCCAAAGACCTTTGTGGCTTGTCGGTTTATGTCGGGCAGGATGATGTGATTGTATCGGACGAAGAACTCAGCCCGCACGAGCTGGTTGGTTTTCAATTGTTCGACGAAACAATAGGATTGATTGGCGAAATTAACGACGTGCACGATTATGCCGGGAACTTGTTGCTTTCGGTTGATTATCAAGGCAAAGAAGCCCTCGTTCCGTTGAACGAAGACTTGATTGTGCGAATAGACGAGGAGTTGCGCGAGATTGAATTGCAAATTCCGGAAGGATTGTTTGATCTCGACGAAGAATAGCCCTTTTTATGCTTTGGTCCAGATGCGTGTATTCAGGTTTA
>Ga0074195_1003615_pt1 | contig 14115 bp, 14 predicted proteins | sample EPASupsiteHSE623_FD_64525 | JGI IMG/M metagenome (GOLD analysis project Ga0074195, IMG submission 64525) | Bioremediated contaminated groundwater from EPA Superfund site, New Mexico - Sample HSE6-23 | ecosystem: Environmental > Aquatic > Deep subsurface > Groundwater > Contaminated ...
AGCGCGGCGCACAGTATGCAGGATGCATTTTTCATAAGATGACGGCCGTCATTATATCAATTATTGAGGGTTGCGTAAGTAATGGAAGCGTCCCGGCGCCTATTTCTCTCCGCTCCTCAACTCCCTGTCGCAAAGCCGGTAAAAAGTCCCGCAGCTCATGGTCGTCACGCCCTGAGCCGCCGCCTTGCCGGCGACGCCGCGGTCGTTCGATACTATCACGCAGCGCGCTCCCTCCGCCGCGAGAAAAAACGACCTCTCTATAAGAAAGTCGTCCGCGGATTCATGATCGCTGAAATAGATGCTGACCGCCGGGTTCGGCGCGACGCCGGACTCGCGCCAGGCCCCGTCAAAAATCACGCGAAAACAGGAGGCGCGCAACGGCTCGAGCCGGGAGACCTCGTCCAGCCAGGCGAGGAACTCCGTCTCCAGCCTGTCCGGGGTCCCGGCCAAAACGCCGCCCCGGAAACTCCGTGAAAAATTGGAACCGTCCACCAGGTAAACCGTCGCTTTCGAAGAGAGGCGCTTCATCTTTCCACCTCAAGCACGGGAACGCGGCGCGAGGCGGGCAGCAACCGCAGTCCCAGCTGGTCTATAAGCCGGGTATTAATGCCGGCCAGGTCGTCCGGTCCGGGTATGAAAGAATAATCGTACTCGCCTTTAAGCCCGCTCTCGTCGATAAGCGGCGCGCCCAGCTTCTCCTCCAGCATGGCGCACAACGGTTCCACCGTCATTTTCTCCGCTTTGAGCGTCCCGCCGTCCAGCCTGGCGGAACGGACCGCGGCCGAGGAACGCCCGAACCCCCTTGGCCCCCCGCGCGCGGGCTTGAGCAGATACACCTGCGCGCGCTTTTTCACCGCCTTCAGCCGCAATCCCAGCGACAATCTCAGATTCTCCGCAAAGAATTCCCTCAACCCGCCGCCCTCGCCCCGCCAGGAGGCCGAAGACAGCCTCACGCGCAGATCGCAGCGGCGCGCCAGGAGCTCCGAAGCCGGGGCGGACGCCTCGATCTTCTCCGCGTCCGGGTAAAAATACCGCAAAGCGGACGACAACGGGAGATTACTCCCCGTATAATGGTCCGGACCGAATTCGGACATTTCGTTCTTCCCGGCCGGTTCGCCCAGATAGAACTCGGCCGCCGTGCCGGCGCCTGCGGCGGAAACGGGAGCGGGTGAGGCCTCCGCCTGTCCGGCCAGCAGCAGGTCCAGCCTTTCTTCCGTCAGTTCTCCCGGGACCGTCACGGCCGCCACTTTCTGATCCCTGCCGATAAGCACGGTATGAGGCCGGCCGAAAACCCTGTAAGCCCGGAGCGCCTCCGCGGACGCCCCGGCGGCCACCCAGCCTTCCACGCGGGTTTTTTTCAGAAATTCCTCCACCACGGCCGGCGGCTCGTCGGTGAGCGAGATAAAAACCACCGGCTTTCCCTTGAACTTGCCGGCAAGGAGATTGTGCGCGGGAATGCCGTCCACGCACGGCTCGCACCAGGTGGCCCAGAAATCAAGGACCACCACCTTCCCCTTCAGTTCGCTTATATCAGAAACTCTCCCACCCGGCGCGTTTATCACCCCCGACAACGATAACGCCGGCGCCGTTTCTCCCGCGCGCGCGAACTCCGGGCGCGCCCGGGGATCGGGCCTGGAACAGGCGCAGGAGAGGAAAAGGAACGCGCAGAGAACGAAATACCGGTTCATAATATCGGGAACGGGGCGCCGCTCAGCGGCGCGACGGCAATATTTTACAAAATTATGCCCGGGGGCCTTTAAGGCTCGTTTTGACGGGCCCTTATTTATTTTGCTTCCCGCCGATTTATTTTGCTATATTCTCCAACATGGCAACAGCGAATATCAAGTTCGGCGCCTCCGGCTGGCGGGCCGTTATCGCCGAGAATTTCACGCTTTCCACCCTGCGCCGGATAGCCCACGCGGCCGCCGAACATATCCGTGAAAACCGGGAATACGGCTACAAAGGCGAGGAATACCTGCTGCATCTGCGCAATCACGGCCGCCCCGCGCCCAAACTGCAGCATGTGGTGGTCGGTTATGATACCCGCTATTTTTCAGAAGAGTTCGCCAGGAGCGCCGCGGAGGCTTTCGCCGCGGAAGGACTGACGGCGCTGCTGACGGATTCCGACGCGCCTATCCCCGCCACCGCGCTGGCGGTAATGCGGACCTTCGCCGCCGGCGGCTTTACGATAACCGGCGGGAATTCTCCGGCGCATTACACCGGCGTGAAATGGACCCCCTACTGGGGCGGCCCGGCCCTCCAGGAGGTGACGGATGATCTCGAGCTCCGCGCGCAGGGCCTGACCATAGCCGAAACCGAAAAGACAGTTCCCTACGACCACGCGGTCGCCTCCGGCGTGATCAAACTGACTGATTTTCACGAGGGCTATTTCAAGCAGGTGCTTTCCCTGCTGGACGCCGAAACGATAAAAAAAGCGGGCTTGAAAGTCGCCGCCGACCCCTCTCACGGCGCGGGGCGCACCTATCTGCGGCCGGCGCTGGAGAAACTCGGAGTGAAAGTTCTGCCCCTGCGCGAGAACAGGGACATCATGTTCGGAGGAGCCGTGCCGGACGCTTCCGAGGAAAGCCTGCGGACGCTCCGGGAAACCGTGGCGAAGAACCGCTTGGACCTCGGCCTGGCCTGCGACGGCGACGGGGCGCGTTACGGCATCGTCGATTCCGACGGGACCTGGCTCCATCCGAACCTGGTCCTCGGCCTGGCGGTGGAGCACCTTGCCGGGAACCGCGGCTTCAAGGGACGGGTCGCCCGTTCGCTGATGACCTCTCATTTCGTCGACTCCGTCGCCAGGCATCACGGCCTGACGGTCAGGGAAACCCCCGTCGGTTTCCGGCATGTGGGGAATCTCCTGCGCACGGGCCAGTACATAGCCGGCGGGGACGAGGCGGGCGGCCTTTCCATAACGGGGCACACTCCCGAGAGGGACGGCATCATGGCCTGTCTGCTGGTGGCGGAAATGGCGGCCTGCGAGCGAAGGCCGCTGAAGAAGATCCTGGCCGAGCTGGTGAAGCGCGGCGGAACCTTCGTCAATTCCAAGGCGGTCGTGCGCGTGGAGCAGGGCGTCAATCTGGCCGCCGTGACGGAAAAGCTGACCCACCGGCCCCCGCTGAATCTGGCCGGCTCTTCGGTCTGGCGCATAGACCACGCGGACGGGTTCAAGTTCATCATGAAGGACGGAAGCTGGCTAGGCCTCCGCCCCTCCGTGGCGCAGCAGTCTTTCGAGATCTACGCCGAAGCGTCCGTAAAGCCAAAAATGGACGCGCTCGTGGAAGCCGGCAAGAAGATAATGAGCGGCAAGTTCTGACGGTCCGCCGGCCGCAACGGTCAAAAAGGAGAACACGACAATGGACGCAAAGATCAAAAAAGTGGTTTCCCGCGAAGTGCTGGACTCCAGGGGTTTCCCCACCGTGGAGACGGATGTCTGCCTGACCGACGGCTCTTTCGGCCGCGCGGCCGTGCCGAGCGGGGCCTCCACCGGCACCCATGAAGCCCTGGAACTCCGCGACGGCGGGAAACGCTACATGGGCAAGGGCGTGGCGAAAGCCGTGGAAAATGTCGCGCAGCTCATAGCCCCGGAAATTTCCGGACTCAAAGCCGATCCCGTCAAGATAGACGAGCTCATGCTGGAGCTGGACGGGACCCAGACCAAATCCAAGCTGGGCGCGAACGCGATCCTCTCGGTCTCCATGGCGCTGGCCCGCGCGGCGGCGGATTCCTCCGGCCTGCCGCTCTACGCCTACATACGCAAGGCATACGGCCTGAAGCACAAGAATTTCCTCATCCCCGCGCCGATGCTCAATATAATCAACGGCGGCAAACACGCCGACAGCGGCATAAACATACAGGAATTCATGATAGTCCCCACCGGCGTCGCGAAATTTTCCGACGCCATACGCGCCGGCGCGGAGATCTACCACACGCTGAAGGCCATCCTGTCCAAGGGCGGATATACCGTCTCCGTGGGGGACGAGGGGGGTTTCGCGCCGAAGATCTTCACGCACGAGTCCGTGATAGAGACCATCTGTAAAGCGATCAAGGACGCCGGTTACACGTTCAAAGAAGTGCAGCTGGCGCTGGATTCCGCCGCCAGCGAATTCTACCAGAACGACCGCTATGTTTTTGAGAGCTCCAACCTGACCTATCAGGAGCTTACCGGCAAATACTCCGAGTGGAAAAAACATTTCCCCCTTATCTCCTACGAGGATCCCCTGGCCGAGGACGACTGGGAGGGCTGGGAGCACATGACCAAGCATCTGGGGAAGAAAGCCCGCATAGTGGGCGACGACCTCTTCGTGACCAATCCCTCCAGGCTCAAGCGGGGCATAGAAGAGGGCATAGCCAACGCGATCCTGATAAAACTCAACCAGATCGGCTCGCTTACCGAAACCGTGCGCGTCATAGAGATGGCTCACAAAGCCGGTTACGCCACCATAATTTCCCACCGCTCCGGGGAAACCGAGGATTCCTTCATCTCGGACCTGGCCGTCGCGACCAACGCGGGGGCCATCAAGACCGGGGCTCCCTGCCGCTCCGAACGCCTGGCGAAATACAACCAGCTTATAAGGATAGAGGAAGAGCTGGGCAAGAACGCGAAATACGCCAGGGACATCGCGTTCAAATTCTGAACCGATAACAGGGCGCGGAGGCAAAGCGAAAAACGGCGGTCCCCGCCGCGCATCCCTTTCCTGGGCGCGTGATGTTTTATGAACCTGCACAGGCACCGGGACAAACTCAAGTACATACTTATAACGCTGCTGGCGGTTTTCCTCCTGGTCAACAGGGGCGCCCGCTCCCTTATAAGGAACTGCCTGGAGTATCGCAGACTGGAAAAACAAAAACTGGCGCTGGAGCTTGAAAGGGACCGGCTGGAAAAAAATCTGCGCGCGGGAAAGGAACCCGGAAGAGTGGAGGAAAGCGCCCGCAAGGAACTGGGCATGGCGCGAGCCGGAGAAATAGAGTACCGTTTCGCTCCGCCGGAAAGCAGGAACAAGGAAACCATAAAATAAAGCGGCGAAAGATAGCGCGCGTTTTACACTTTACGCTTTACTCCTCACTCCCCGCACTATGGTCATTAAACAGCTGAAACTCGGTCCGATGGACAATTTTTCCTATATACTCTGGAACTCCGGGGAAGGGGAGGCGGCGGTCATAGACCCGGCCTGGGAACCGGAGAAGATAGCGGCCGCTCTCCGGGAGGAGAGCCTTTCGCCCACGCTCCTGCTGCTGACCCACGCGCATCCGGACCACATAAACGCGGCGGATTATTTTCTGTCCAGGAACAAGACTCTTCGCATAACCCTGCATAAAGAGGACTCCTTCCTTCTGGAAGGCTCGGCCTGGCCGCTCAATTTCCCGGAGGACGGCGAAGAGCTGAAACTGGGAAGCTCCTCCATAAAAATTTTGCACACTCCCGGACACACCCCGGGGTCGGTCTCTTACCTGGCCGGCGGAGCCGTATTCAGCGGCGACACGCTGTTCGTGGGGGCCTGCGGCCGCGCCGACCTCCCCGGTTCGGACCCCAAGGCTCTGCGGCGGAGCCTGCTGCGGCTGGCCGGCCTCCCCGGGGAAACGGTCCTTTACCCGGGTCACGCCTATAACGGCGATGTTTCGACCATCGCCGTCCAGAAAGAATACAATGTCTACATGAAACTCGCCGCCCGCGGCGAGGCCGAGTTCCTGCGGTCAGCGGTTTAAAAAGTTATAATTTCAACATGCACCCGTTCCTGCTGCGTTTCGAAGGCTTCGGCGTCCCCGCCTACGGCTTCATGGTGGCGCTCGGCTACGCCGCGGCCGTTCTTTACCTGTATAGGAGCCGCGCCCGGACCGTTCTCTCCCGCGACCAGGAGACCGACCTGGTATTTTATCCGGCCCTTGCCGGCATCCTCGGAGCGAAAGCGCTGTTCGCCGTCACCTACTGGCCGGAATTCGGAGCGGACTTCGCTTCCCGCCTGGCGTACATGCTCAGGAATTTTTCCTACGGTTTCGTGTTTTACGGCGGCTTCGCGGCCGGGACGGCCGCTTTCCTTGTCTATTGCCTCCGGCACAAACTCTCCTTTCTGTCCACGGCCGACAGATTCGTGCCGGCTCTGCCGTTAGCCCACGCTTTCGGCCGCCTGGGCTGTTTCCTGGCCGGCTGCTGCCACGGCCGGCCGGCCGGCGCCGGTTTCGGAGTGGTCTTTACCGATCCCCGATGCGAAGTCCCGGGAGTTTATCTGGGTGTGCCGCTTCACCCCGTACAGCTTTACGAGGCCGCCGGCAACTTCCTGATCTTCGGCTGGCTGGCGCTGCTGGCCGGACGGGAAAAGGCGAGGCCGGCGGGAACCCTTTTCTCCTTCTATATCCTGGCCTACTCGGCCCTGAGGTTTTCCGCGGAGCTGCTGCGCGGCGACGACCGCGGCGGGACCTGGCTGGGGCTTTCTCCCGCTCAGGCCGCGGCCGCGCCCGCGGCCGTTATCGCTCTGTTCATTCTGTTGCTTAGGAAAAAATAATATGAGTTCACACGAGATGGTTTTTGAAGGGGCGCCGGAACGGCTGGATGTTTTCATAACGCGCTCGGAAACCGGCCTCTCCCGCGAATTCGTCAAGAAACTTATAACCGAAGGCCGCGCGCTGGTGAACGGCAAGCCGAGAAAGCCCTCGTTTCTCCTTAGCCCGGGCGATTCCGTGGCCCTGGAGCTTCCGGACGCCGGGAAGAAAGAAACGGCTCCGCTTGACGCCATTATAATCCACGAGGACAAACACCTCCTGGCCGTGGCCAAACCGGCCGGTCTGCCGGTGCATCCGAACGATTCCAACTGGGAACGGCGGCCCGAGACCTGCCTGCTGTCGGAGGAAAGTCTCGTTTCACTTCTTCTCAAGGCGCGGCCGGGCCTTGCCGACAACGCGGTACCCCGCATGGGCCTGGTGCACCGGCTGGACCGCGATACCAGCGGCCTGATGCTGGTGGCCAGGACGGCCGAGGCCCAGACGGTTCTGCAGGACCAGTTCAGAGAACGCCTGGTGGAAAAGATCTATGTAGGCGTGGTAAAAGGGGTGCCGGCGCAAAAGACCGGTTCGATAAACGCGCCGATAGGCCGGGCCTCCGGCTTCAAGAAAATAAAAGTATGGGAATACGGCAGAGAAGCGCAGACCGACTACAAAGTAAGCGAAAAAGCCCGGAAGCATTCTCTGCTGGAGGTCTATCCCAGGACCGGCCGCACCAATCAGATAAGGATACACCTGGAATTCATAGGCCACCCGATAGTGGGCGACAGGCTTTACGGCGGGGAAAAAGCCGCCCGCCTGCTGCTCCATTCGCGCGAAATAACCTTCACCCACCCCGCCACCGGCAAGCCGATGAAACTCGTCGTCCCCCCCCCGGAAGACTTCCTCCGCGAATGGTCCCGGATAAAGAAAGACGGATAAAAGGGGACAATATTAATCCTTGGACAGGATTAATATTGTCCCCTTTTAGAATTTTGAAACGGAGGCGAAGAGGCGGAAATCCAGGCGGCCCAACAGGCTGTTCTTTTTTTCAAGCTCGGCCAGCGCTTTTTCATCCACGCGCTTTTCCAGCGCCTCGGCCAGCAGCCGGGCGGCGTTGGCGGCATGCCCGTCCACACGTTCGGCCGCGTACTTTGCGTGGGAACCGATATACATAAGGAAAGGCCAGTCCGATCCCTGCGCCAGCAGAACCTCGCGCGCGGCCTGGTTGAGCGCGCGCAGCGCCGGCGTGGAAACCTCCTGGTTCAGGAACCTGTTGGCGGTACCTATCATCAGTTCGGTGACCGCCAGCACCTTGTGGCTGACCGAATCGTTCTTCTCATTCACCCAGGGATCGAAATAACCGTTCTCCCCCCACGAGGAGATCTGCGGGCTCACCTCAGCCGGTTCAGGACAGGTGTTCAGGTACTCTTCCGGGGTCACGAATTGCAGCGGCAGGCGCTCCTGCCGTGTTTTCCGTATCACCGCCTCCAGGAACGCCGGGCCCTCGAACCACCAATGGCCGAACAGTTCCGCGTCGTAGCAGCCCGTTATCACCGGTCTTACGCCTTTGGCGGCGAAGATCTCGTCCGCCTGCTTCAGACGCCGCGCCAGAAAATCCGCGGCATGTCTCTCCACCGCGGCCATAGCCTCGTCCGGATCGTAATACTGCTTGGCCGACAGATCCACAGGGCCGGTTATGCGGTGATATTTTATTCCAAGGGCCCGGCGGGAGCCGTCGGCGCTTAGATACGGCTTTATATATTCCAGGTCGGCGTCATAGCCGAGATCGCGATAAAACTCCCTGTAGGCGGGGTCTCCGGGATAGCCGAATTTGGCGCTCCACACCTCTTTTGAGGATTCGGCGTCGCGGGCGAAGACATTAAGGCCGCCAGGCGCGCGATAAGCGGAATAAACTCCGTTCGCCGCGGCGGGGGTCCGTACGGCGTGCGACTCCGTGAAAAAATATTTGAATCCGGAAAGCCGCAGATAGGCCTGAACGCGGGGGTCATAGGCGCATTCCGGCAGCCAGAAACCGGACGCTTTGCGGTTGAACCTGTCGAAATAATCGTCGGCCGCGGCCGCTATCTGGGCCCTTAGGGCCTCAGGGTGCGCCAGGGTGGGCAGCACGGCGTGTGTGGCGGCCGTGGTTATTATCTCTATCTGTCCGGAATGCTGAAGTTGTTTCAACGGGGTGATGAGGTCTCCGCTGTATTTGTGTATGGTCTCGGCGGCCTGCGAATAAAGTCCGGCGTAAAGCCGCGCGGTCTTCAGTAGAACGGGGTCGTTCTCAACCCGCGCCAGCTCTTTTTCCATCAGCTCCAGGCGGCTGTCGATATAGCGCTTCAGTTTCTTCTCAAGCTGTTCGTTCTCCAGCATCGCGCCCAGCGTGGGCGAGATGGAAATGGTCAGCCCCGGCCTTATCCCGTCCTTCACCAGCCGGTCAAGCATGGAGATAAGAGGCACATAGGTCTCCACCACGCCCTCGAAGAACCAGTTCTCCTCCAGGAAGTCGGGGTGCTCCGGATGATTTACATACGGAAGATGCGCGTGCAGCACCAGCATTATGGAGCCCCTGGGCCTCATACCGGCTCCTTGCGGAAAAATTCGGCGCTGGCGTAACCGGACTCGAGTCCCGGAGCGGCGGCCGGTCCGGGAACCAGGGCGGAATTGCTGTCCATGAGCTTTTCCCTGGAACCGTCCTTTTTGCGCGCAAAAACGGAAGCGGTGCATATCCGGCCGCCGGCCGGCGGCTTAAGATATAGTTTGCCGGCGGCCCAGGACGCCGGATATTCCGAGGCGGGGCTGTTGTCATCCTCGGCGGAAAGCTTTATAAGTATCTCTCCGTCGTAAACTCCCGCGGTGAAAGCCTCCGCGCGCGCCCTGCTCCAGGTCCAGCAGACGAACACGGACGAAGGATTCCGGACCAGCAGATAGGCCCTGTCGCTGTTTCGGAGGAGCTCGTTGATGTCCGGCATATCGTAGGAATAATCTACAAAATTTGCCATGGATTAAAAACATTTTTTTAGTCCCTGTTTTTTTATATGATAAGTGTTCCGGCGCCGCCGCCGGAATGCCGTAAGCCATAGGCTATGAACCCGCGGGGAGCGTCAGTTCAAGGCTTACGGCATATGGCTTATGGCGGGAATTTTCATCCATCCGTTAACAGGAGAACACCCATGCATTTCGACACCCTGAAATTCGCCGACGAAGAAGTGGCGCTCCTCAAAGCCGAGAATCGGTTCCTGAAACCGAGGGTGCTTCAATCGGCCCAGGAGCCCGTGTCCGTGATAGACGGGAAAAAGGTCGTCAATCTGACCTCCAACAATTATCTGGCGCTGGCGAACGATCCCAAGGTGAAAAAAGCCGCGATAGCGGCCATCGAGAAGTACGGCGTCGGCTCGGCCGCCGTTCGGACTATCATTGGCACTATGTCGCTTCACCTCGAGCTGGAGGAGGAATTCGCCGCCTTCAAGCACGCAGAGGCCTCCATCCTGTTCCAGTCCGGTTTCACCTCGAATGTCGCGGTCTGCCAGTCGCTGATGTCCGGCGAAAACGACCTCCTGATCTCCGACGAACTGAACCACGCCTCCATAATAGACGGCGCGCGCCTGGCCAAAGCTCCCAGGAAAATATACCGGCACAAAGACATGAAGCATCTCGCCGAAATACTTGAAACGCCGGAAGCGCGCAAGGCCAGGCGCAAACTTGTGGTTACGGACGGAGTCTTCTCTATGGACGGGGATATAGCGCAGCTGGACGAGGTGAACGCCGTGGCCCATAAATACGGCGCATTCGTGATGGTGGACGACGCCCACGCCAGCGGCGTAATAGGCCCGGAGGGCCGCGGCACCGTCAGCCATTTCGGCCTGGACGGCAAGGTGGAGATACAGATCGGCACGCTTTCAAAAGCTTTCGCCGCCGTGGGCGGCTATGCCGCGACTACCCGCGGACTGCGGGATTATCTCGGTTCCGTGGCCAGGCCCTTCCTCTTCTCCAGTTCCCAGCCGCCGGCGGTGGCGGCCTCCTGCCTGGCGGTCCTGGACATACTGCTGAAGGAACCGGAACATCTGAAACGCCTCTGGACCAATACCGCCTTCCTTAAGGAGGAGCTGAAAAAAGCCGGATTCGATACCGGCGTCTCCGTGACCCCGATAACGCCGATCATGACGGCCAGGGCGATAGAATTTTCCGCCCGTCTGTTCGAGGAGGGCGTTTTCGCCCTGGCCCTGGGTTTCCCTACGGTTCCGAAGGGCAAAGAACGCCTGCGCACCATTGTGACCGCGGGGCACACGATCAAGGACCTTGAGTTCGCGGTAGACAAGTTCAGGAAAGTCGGCCGGTCCCTCGGCATAATCGGCCGATAATCCGGTACTATCCGGTGACATAATACTTAATTCGGAATTAAGTATTATGTCACCGGATAGTACCAGCACCGGACAAACGGGGGTTGCAATGAAATCATTATTAGTATTATGCGGCACGATGTTATGGATGGCGGCGGTTGTGTCCGCTGCCGAAAAACCGGCGGCGGCTCCCCGGGCGCAGGCAGGCGCGCTCAAAGCGGACCCTAAAACCATGGCCTGGATACCGGCCGGAGAGTTCACGATGGGTTCCCCGGAAGGCGAGGGTTCCCCCAATGAACGGCCTTCCCACAAAGTCGTGCTCGCGGCGTATCTTCTGGACCGTTACGAGGTAAGCGCCGGACAATATAAGGCTTTCGCCGACGCCGCCAGGCGGAAACTCATAAAGCCTGTGCCGCCAGGGAAGGAGAATCTTCCGGCGGTACATGTAAACTGGCACGACGCACGGGCGTATTGCGCCTCCCTCGGCAAACGCCTCCCGACCGAGGCGGAATGGGAGTATGCCGCGCGCGGCGGGGAAAGCGGGAAATACTGCTTCGGCAATGAAGAGGCGCGCCTCGGGGAATACGCCTGGTTCTGGAGCAATTCCGGCAAACAACTCCATCCCGTCGGCCTGAAAAAACCGAACGCTTACGGGCTTTACGATATGCACGGCAACGCCCTTGAATGGACGGCCGACTGGTATTCGGCGGATTATTACGAACTGAGCCCCCTGATAAACCCGGAAGGGCCGGCTGAGGGTGAAGAAAAGGTCGTCAGGGGCGGTTCGGCCTTCGTCTCCGCCGGCCTATGCCGCTCCGCCGCGCGCATGAGGAGCACTCCGGACACGGCGTACAGCGGCCGCGGCTTCCGCTGCGCCGCCTCCATCCCGGCGCCTCCGGCCGCCGCCGAAAAGTCCTCAGGAACACATGAACAAAAATAAAACATCCTGGTTTTCCGGACTATTGACCTACGCATAAGTAATAGAATTGCTGGAGGCTTGGATTTGAGATGGATGCGAGGCGCGACGAACGAGCATGCCGGTGGCCTGTGAGCGAGGAGCAACGAAGCAGCCGCTCAAAGGCAAGCCTCCCTTTTCCTTCGAAAAGGGCCGGGCGCTTTTGGGCTGCAACTGCGTCACGCGTCGCTTACATAGCCCAGCTATGCCGCGCGCCGCGTTCCTTGTTTCGCTCCAAAATCGGCCCGGCCAACATTTCTATTACTTATGCGTAGGTCAATAACTGCGGACGCCAGGGACCGCTATATGGCCGCGGCTCTGGCCGGCATAGCCGTTGCCGCATGCCTCCTCGCCTGGGCGATATACATGTACCCGTTCCTGACGAGGCAGAGAGCCATGACTGCAACAATGGCCCCGCTGCTGAATGAGGCCCGCAGCCTGAAAATAACATACGAAAGCGTTCTGGCTTTTCCATACCAGACCATAGGCAAACCGGCCGTCTGGTGCATACAGAAACCGGAACAAGGCAGGATCTATTACCGGGGAGATATGAACAAGAAGATAATGGAGGACTCTCCCGGAGAGATTCCGCTCTTTGTGGGCGGGAAACATTCCGCCTGCACGGATATGCTGGTCATTATCAAAGGCGTAAAAACGAACACCGTCGGCGGATACAAAGCCGCCTTCGTCTCCATCCAATTCGTCTCCCAAATCTGATTAGTGTTTGAAGTGGCGGATGCCGGTAAGGAGCATGGCGGCGTTCTTCATATCGCAGAACTGGGCGCAGAGCAGGTCCTCGCGCCAGCCGCCCGGCTGTATGACGGCGCTTACCCCGGCCAGCAACGCGGCCTCCAGCGTCTTAAGGGGCAGGGCGGCGTCGCAGGCCATTACCAGCGGGGCCTTGCTCTCCAATATCGGATGCTTGTCCTTAAGCTTCGCCGCCGCCCCCAGCACGGCGTCGTAAGTCGAGCTTTCCGCCGCGCTTATAGCCGCGGCCGAACCGCCCGCCGCCAGCACCACCGCGTAGGTCTTGGCGTATTTGGAGGTCTTCCAGGCCAGCCTTAGCGAGCGCATTTCTTCGTCGGTGGGTTTGCGCCTGGTCACGCACTGCGTTTCGGGGCCGAGCACTTCCTGATCCTTGGATTCTATCAGCACGCCGCCGGCCACCGAATACATTTCAATTTCATGCGGAGCCACCACGGGGGCGGGCAAAGCCACCACTTTCAGGCCTTCTTTGGCCCGCAGCAACGCCAGGGCCTCTTTGCTGTAGTCCGGGGCGACCACGGTCTCTATGAACACTTCCTTCAGGGCTTTGGCCGTCTCGACCTCCACCTGCCGGTTGAAAGAAGCCGTGCCCCCGGCCGCCCCTGCCGGATCCGACCGGAAAGCGCCGCGAAAACAATCGACCGGCCTGGCCGCCGCGCATACCCCCGCCGGCCGCGCATGCTTTGAAATAACGCAGACAGGCTCGTCGAACTCCGCGGCCAGCTCGAAAGCCGTATCCAGGTCCAGATAATGGTTAAGATTGAGCTGTCCGCCGGAAAGTATGCGGGCCGAGTTCAGGCCGCGGGGACGCGCGCCGCTCAGCGCGTAGAATGCCGCCTTCTGATGCCGGTTCTCCCCGTAGGCCAGGTCGGCGCCCTTTTTCAGGCTGAGCACGAGGTCCTCGTCCAGATGGTCCCTGGTTTCCGACAGATACTGCGCCACGGTGGCGTCGTAGGCGGCCAGATATCGCCAGGCCTTTGCGGCCAGCTGCCGCTTGTTCTCCGGTTCGAGGCCCCCGGCGGTCCTCAACGCCTCCAGCGCGGACCCGTAATCCTCCGGACGGCAAAGGGTGATCACATTCTCAAAATCCCTGGCGGCCGCTCGCAGCACCGAGGCGTTGGCCTGATCCAGGTAGCCGGATAATTCGCCCACGGCGAAATCCTCCTGGCTCACTATGTTGGCTATCGGATAAAGATTCGCCGCCACCACATAAGGCTTCGGCACCTCCACGCCATTCTCGGACAGCACGGCCGCGCGGCCGGAAAGCGCTTTCAGCACGGAAACCGGCACAGGCGGCGAATAACGGATCTCCTCGGCCTCTATCCCGGCCTCTTTGAGGGACTTGAAAGTTGAGCCGGACGCGTAGATCTCGAAACCAAGCTCGCCCAGCCCGGCGGCCAGTTCCGCGATGCCGGTCTTATCGTATACGCTCAGATACGCGGTCTTATCCATTTAGGGCTCGTTAAGAAATAACTGACCGATTTGGAGGCGCAGCTTTGAGCCGGATGCAAGGCGCGACGACGAGGGTGCAGCTCAAGCTGCTTTGAGGAGGAGCAACGCGGCAGCCGG
>Ga0074195_1003616_pt1 | contig 14113 bp, 13 predicted proteins | sample EPASupsiteHSE623_FD_64525 | JGI IMG/M metagenome (GOLD analysis project Ga0074195, IMG submission 64525) | Bioremediated contaminated groundwater from EPA Superfund site, New Mexico - Sample HSE6-23 | ecosystem: Environmental > Aquatic > Deep subsurface > Groundwater > Contaminated ...
TCGGGTGCGCCTTGAGGAGCGTCCGGATCTTCCGGGCGATGGCCCGGTCCTCTTCAAGGCCCATGAGAAGTGATGCACCATGTAGATATAAATAACGGGCGAATCTCGGGCGAATCGCTCTGAGACAGCGATCGGAAGATTCTTCATACGAGGCCTCCGATCAGATGCAGTCCCCCGTGAAGGGGTTGCCATGCCACTCTCTCTGCGTTCCCGTCCCTTCTCCCAGACCCTCTTCGTCTCCATAGTGGCCCTGATCGCGATCATCGTCATCGGGATCACGCTCGTGGACTATTCGATCGCCGAGCGCAACCTCCGCGACCACCAGCGCATGCTCGAGGGGCAGACCGAGATCGAGTTGAACGACTCCATCATGCTCGTTGATGCCGGGCTCAAACTCTTCGACGACACGATGAACGGAGAGATGGAGCGAGGGCTCGCTCAGTTCAACGACGAGTACGAACGGGCGGATCGGGATGCCTCGGCCATGAACCTGACGCGTATCAAGCGCGAGGTCTTTCTGGACGAGATGGACCTCTACGTGATCAACGCGTCGAATACGATCGAGTTCACGACCTATCCCCCCGACCAGGACCTCGATTTCAACACCCAGCCCGAATTCGCCGAGTACCTGAACCGGATCCGGAACACCAGCGGTTTCTACCCCGATCGCGTGGTCCGAGAGCCCGGGTCGAACGTGCTTCGCAAGTACGCGTACGCCCCGACGTCCGATCACCGGTATATCCTCGAGCTCGGCATGATCGGCGAGACGTTCAGGACCGAGCGCCAGCGCCTGAAGTACACCGCGATGATCGAGGACATCAGGTCCAGCAACCCCTACGTCGAGGAGATCAGGATCTTCACACGGTTCGGGCGCCAGGTCGGAAACTCGAGCTTCCGCTCCGACCCCACGCTCAAAGCGCGGCTCGACCGGGTGATCGAATCCAAGGTCGGCTTCGACTGGATCTGTCCGAAGACGGGCGACAAGATACGGTACAAGTATATCGATCTCTTCGACGCGGACTACGGCACGGACCTCTCCATGGTCGCCGAGCTGACCTACAGCACGGCCCCGCTCACTGAGGCGCTCGGAGATCTCGTCTGGTTCCACGCGATCGCGGCACTTGCCGCGCTCATGGTCGGGCTCGTGACGGCGGGCATCGTCTCGGGCCGCCTGACGGGACCGATCCGCGGGCTCGTCGGGGACGTCGATGCGATCGCGCAGGGGGACCTCGAGCACCCGATCGCGCCCATCCCGGCTCGCGAGTTCACGGTCCTCGAGACGTCCATCACCTCCATGATCGAGCGGCTCAAGGGCACGATCGAGCAACTCCAGCAGCACGAGATGAGCCTCTCCGAGAGCGAGGACCGGTACCGCCGGACGCTCGACCTGGTCTCGGACTACGCCTTCTGCAGAGTCCTCGAGTCCGACGGGAGATGGGTCACCGTCTGGTGGGCCGGGGCCCCGGAGCGGGTCTGCCAGTATACCTCCGACCAGATCGACGGGCTCGGCGGGTGGGAGGCGCTCGTCCACCCCGACGACCGGGCCGCTCTCGAGGGGCATATGACGGCCGTACTCGTCAACGAGCCGTACGAGAGTGCGTTCCGGATCCTCTCGAGCGAAGGGGAGATCCGGTGGGTCAGCCATCGGACCATGCCGATCCTGGACCCGCTGGCGGGCCGCGTGACCGGGTACTACGCGGCCGGCCAGGACGTGACCGACCGGAAAAAGAACGAGGTCGCACTCCGCGAGAGCGAGGAGAAGTACCGGCAGCTTGTGGAGGACGCGGGCTCGATCATCCTCCGGCTCGGCCCGGACGGCACGATCTGGTACGTGAACGAGTTCGCCGAGCGATACTTCGGGTACGAGCCCGGCGAACTCCTGGGCCGGGACGTAACCGGCACGATCGTGCCGGAGCTCGATGCCGAGGGAGTTCGGATGGGCGACGTCGTGCACGGGATCTGCCGGGACCCGTCGGAGAACTTCATCCACCAGAACGAAAATATACGCAAGGACGGCTCCCGGGTCTTCATCACCTGGACCAACCGCCGGATCGTCGGCGAGGACAGGAGTCCGCTGGGGATCCTCTGCGTCGGCAACGACATCACGAGGCTGAAGGAGGCCGAGGCCGAGAACCGACGGCTGTATGCCGAACTCGAGGAGCGCGTGCGGAAGCGGACGGAGGACCTGGCCGCCGCGAACCGCGAACTCGAGTCGTTCACCTATACGGTCTCGCACGACCTGCGCAGTCCTCTCCGGGCAATCGACGGGTATACCTATATCCTGCAGCACGAGCACCAGACCGAACTGACCGGATCCGCACTCCGGTACCTCGACCAGATCAGCCAGAACGCCCGGCGGATGGCCCGGCTGATCGACGACCTGCTCAACTTCTCGCGCACGGGCCGGCAGGCCCTGGTCCTCCGCGACCTCGACCCGGCCGTGCTCGTGGCCGAGGTGCTCGACGACATCGACGGCGAACGGCAGGGGCGGGACGTTCAGGTCACGGTCGGCGGGCTCGCTCCCTGCCGGGCCGACCCCGCCCTCCTGAAACAGGTCTTCGCGAACCTGATCGGCAACGCACTCAAGTTCACGCGGAGCCGCGAGGTCGCCGAGATCGAGGTCGGGTCGTTCGAAGAGAACGGTCGGCCGGTCTACTATGTCCGGGACAACGGCGTCGGGTTCGACCAGAAGTACGCCAGCACACTCTTCCAGGTCTTCCACCGGCTCCACGACGCGACGGAGTACGAGGGGACGGGAGTCGGGCTCGCCATCGTGCAGCGGATCGTCGAACGGCACGGCGGACGGTGCCGTGTCGAGTCCGAGCCGGGCCGGGGAACAACCTTTTTCTTCACGCTGGGCGAGGAGAATGGAGATGGAGCCGAACGGAGAGAAGGACATCCTGCTGGTTGAGGACAACCCGCACGACGTGGAGCTGATCCTCCACGTCTTCGAATGGTCGAACCTCCACGGCCGGGTCCGCGTCGTGTGGGACGGGCAGGAAGCGCTCGACGCCCTCTTCGAGGAGAAGGTGCGGCCGCGGGTCATCCTGCTCGACCTGAAACTCCCCAAGGTGGGCGGGCTGGAGGTGCTGCGCCAGATCAAGGAGGATGCATCGCTCCGCGAGATCCCGGTCGTGGTCTTCTCCTCGTCGGCCGAGGAGCGGGACATCGCGCTCAGCTACGGCCTCAGCGCGAACAGCTACATCGTCAAGCCGGTCGAGTTCGACCGTTTTGCGGAGGTGGTCCGCGAGATCGGCTGCTACTGGCAGCTGATCAACCGGACTCCGGTGGGCGGGTCGAGACCGGACTGAGACAGCACCCCGTCCACGCCGTCCGGGGGGAGTATCACCCCGCCAATCCGGTCCGGGAGGGGGTGTTCGTGGAGCCCTCCGGCGTCACCGCTCCGTGCCCCGTCCGTCGTTCGGACGCCGTTTTTCGCCCGTCGTTATCGCCGTGCATCGTTGGGGTGCAGCGTCGGGGTGCAAATTTCTATTATACGGTCGGGGAGAGGTGGAGGTGCTGGGGAGGTTCAGCACAGGAGGGAGAGAGATGGAGAAGCAGCAGTCAGTCAGCGAGCTCGTCCAGCGGCTCGTGCAGGGGACCACCTACGAGATGCTCGACGCGGCCGAGGCGGTCGCCGGTTACGGCGGGAATGCGGTCGGTCCGATCGCAGACCTGCTCGTATCGAGCGAGCGGCAGACGCGGTGGCGGGCGGCGGTCGCGCTCGAGCGGATCGGCACACCGGCCGTCGACGCGCTCGTGGCCGCGGTGGGCCACGAGGACTACCTGGTCCGCGTCCCGGCGATCTGGGCGCTGGAACACATCGGCGATCGCCGCGCCGTGGACCCGCTCGTCCGGAACCTGAACGGCAACGACGAGTGCTGCCGCTGGATGGCCGCGGCAGCCCTCACGAAGATAGGCGGCGAGGACGAACGGGCCGCCGTCGAGAGTGCATTCGCGAACGATCCGGCGGGGCGGGGGATCGTGGAGGAACTGATCGAGGGCTCCTGACCATCGCCGGCAGCCGCACGTCGCCTCGACTTCGAGTACAGGGTCGATCCCGATACCGGGGCCCTGCCCCGGCCTTTTTTCGAACACGACCGCCCTCACCCGCACATTTCGATCCGGATGGCAAAGGCAATCGGTGAACCGGCCCCGGTCGAACCCCCTGAGGATGCGGGACGGCGATCTCACGGGTGCCCGGCCACAATAGAGATTCCCCGCCTCCCCTCTCCCATGGGGGCTCGGGTGACAGGACACGCAGTTGTGAGAATCCTTCCTCTCGATGCAGGCTGCACCTCGTGGCCGACGGCGACCGCTCGTCCGGCCCGATCTCTCGGAAGCAACGGCGTTCCGACGTCGTCGACGACGTGGTGATCCCGCCGGGGGTGCTGTGACCGCCATCTCCATTCAGGCTTGAAGGAGAGAAGGACGAAAGGCCTGAGAAAAAAGGGAGGTTCCGGTGTGAATTACGCGAGGTAATCTTCGGGGCGCGGGATCTGCTCTTTCAGGCCCTTGCGCTTCCGGATCGCCATCACGACGTCTTTCACCATGCTCGCGGGGACGATCTCGAACCCGGCGAACTCCTGGGACCACATGGCGCGTCCCTCGGTGGCCGAGCGGATGTCGCCGGCAAAGCCGAAGAGCTCGGCGACGGGCGCCTTGCCCACGACCGTGATCGTGTCGCCCTCGGAGGTGATGTCGAAGACCTGGCCGCGCCGGCCCTGGAGCTGCGAGGTGGCCGCGCCCATCTGGTCCGTCGGGACCGTGATCGAGATCTTCTGCATGGGCTCGAGGAGCGAGTCCCCGGCGATCAGCAGGCCGGCCTTGATCGCGGAACGCGAGGCCGGGATGACCTGGGCGGGGCCGCGGTGGATCGCGTCCTCGTGGAGCTTGACATCCACGAGCCGGATCTTCATGTTCTGGACCTTCTCGTCCGCGAGCGGGCCGCCGGCGAGGGCCTCGTGCACGCCCTCGAGGACCAGTTCCATCGTCTCGTTCAGGTACTGAATCCCCTTGGTCATGTCGATGAACATGTTGGTGCCGTAGATGTCCTTGACGGACTTGGCCTCGTCCTTGTCGAAGCCGGCCGCGACCAGGGCGTCACGCCGCTCGAGCATGGGCTGGTTCATCGAGATCTCGCCGGCCTTGATCAGCTCCACGATGTTGTCGGGCAGGGGTTCGAGGTCGACGTAGAACCGGTTGTGGCGGTTCGGCGACTTGCCCTCGACGTTCGACGCGATCCCGGTCGGGGTCTCGCGGTAGACGACGATCGGCGGCGAGGTGACGATCTCGACGCCCTTGTCGCGCTTGATCCGGCCCGTGATGATCTCGAGGTGGAGCTCGCCCATGCCGGCGATCAGGTGCTCGCCGGTCTCCTCGTTGATCGTGACGTTGAGGGTCGGGTCCTCCTTCGCGACCTGGCGGAGGACCTCGACGAGCTTGGGCAGGTCCTTCATGCTCTTGGCCTCGACCGCGACGGTCATGACCGGCTCCGAGTAGTGCTTGAGGGACTCGAAGGGCGTCATCTCGCGCAGGGATGTGACCGTCGAGCCGACGATCGCGTCCTTGAGGCCGGTGACCGCGGCGATGTTGCCGGCGGGGAGGGATTCGACCTGGATACGGGACGGGCCCATGAAGATCCCGGCCTGCTGGATCCGGTTCGATCGCTGGGCCGCGCCCATGATGTAGACCTCGACTCCGCGCCGCATCGTGCCCGAGAAGAGCCGGCCGGTCGCGATCTCGCCCGCGTTCGCGTCGAACGAGATGTCCGTGACCATCATCGTGATCGGGCCGTTCGGGTCGCAGGAGTACATGGCCTTCCCCTCGGCCGTCTCCTTGTCGCCGTGCCAGATCACGGGGATCCGCCGCTTCTGTGCGTCGATCGGGTCGGGCAGGTGCCGCACGACCATGTCGAGCAGGACCGCGTGAAGGGGCGACTTCTTTGCGAGCTCCTTCATCTCGCCCTTCCGGCACATCTGGTAGACGTCCTTGAACGAGATCCCAGAGGTCTTCATGAACGGGGCCGAGACGGCCCAGTTGTAGAGCGCCGAGCCGAATGCGACCGTGCCCTTGGCCGCGTCGAGCTTCCAGCCGGCGTTGTACATCTCCTCGTTCATGCCCTTGATCAGCTTGTTGACCTTGTCGATCACCTTGCCGAGGCGGATCTGCATCTCCTGCTCGTCCACCTTCAGCTCGTTGATCAGCCGGTCGACCTTGTTGATGAAGAGGACGGGTACGACCTGCTCCTTCAGGGCCTGCCGGAGCACGGTCTCGGTCTGGGGCATGGTCCCCTCGACCGCGTCGACCACCACGACCGCACCGTCGACCGCGCGCATGGCGCGCGTCACGTCGCCGCCGAAGTCGACGTGGCCGGGCGTGTCGATCATGTTGATCAGGAACTCTTTGTCCTCGTACTCGTGGACCATCGAGACGTTCGAGGCGTCGATCGTGATACCACGAGCCTGCTCCTCCGCGTCGGAGTCCATGAAGAGCTGCCGGCCGGCGAGCTCCTCGGAGATCATGCCTGCACCGCTGAGCAGGTTGTCCGAGAGCGTAGTCTTGCCGTGGTCGATATGCGCAACGATCCCGATATTACGGATCAGCTCCGGCTTGTCCATGAGCTCTGTGACCCGGTCTACCATCTTCTTGCCGCGTGACATGTATGCACCAGAAAAAGGGGGAGGCGATTATCTTAGCGGGCGGACTTCGCAATCCGCTCGCGTTCTTCTTTCTTTCCGACCGAGTAGGCCTTGACGTCGCCCTTCGAGGCCGCCATCAGCTCGTCGGCGAGTGCGGCCGCAACCGACTTCTTACCGCGGCTGGCCTTCTGCACGCCCTCGGTGATGAATTTGAGTGCGGAGTCGACACGCCGCTGGGGGGCCGTGTCGACCGACTTCGGGACGTTGATCCCGCCGTACTTCAGGCGGACCGTCTCCTCGCGGGGGCCCGCATTGGCGACGGCCTCGACGAGCACCTGGACGGGGTTCCGCTTGCTCCGCTTGGCGATGATCTCGAAGGCGTCCTTGACGATCCGGATCGCGAGCTGCTTCTTGCCCGTGTTCTGTTCGGACTGCATCAGGCGGTTGATCAGCCGCTCGACGATCAGCATCTGGCTCTTCGTGAAGTCCGCTCCGTTCAGCTTGCCGCACGAGTGCGGCACGATCATCGAGTGGAGGTTCACGTACCGGTGGAGTGCCGGGTCCGCGATCTCCACTTCGCCGACGTCGTAGAGGTTGAAGAGGAGCTTCGCAGTGCCGGTCGTTGTCTCCGGCTCGTGGGTCTCTGCTTCCATGATTAACGCCTCGGCTTCTCCTTCCGCCCGATCACCATCTCGTGAAGCGAGACGTTGTTGACCTGCGTGACCACGAACCGAACCCCGGGAATATCGCCCATCGACCGGCCGAGACGACCGCCGATACCCTCGACCACGATCTCGTCGTGCTCGTCGATGAAGTTGATCGCACCGTCGCCGGCCGCGAACGCCGTGATCTGACGGCCGTTCTTGATCAGCTGGACGCGCACGCACTTGCGGATGGCCGAGTTCGGCTGCTTGGCTTCGACGCCGACCTTCTCGAGCACGATCCCCCGCGCCTGCGGTGCGCCCTCGAGCGGGTCACTCTTGATGTCGAGTCCGAGGAGTCGGCGTGCATAGTTCACGTCGCTCCAGCGGAACTTGTTCGAGTCCCGCTTCAATTTCCTGGCTGCGAATTTGCCCTGTCCCATGGGATACCCTCAGTGAATACAGATATCGAGAACGGCTGTCACCGATCGTGAGATCAGTACTGCGACGGGAGCGAATATATTGATTCGTACGCCCGGTCCCCGCTTGCGTATATTATTCGATCGCACCGGGTAATAATATATTTCTCACGGCACAATGGATCCTGATGACTGTCCGGATCTACAAGGAGGTCGAGTTCGACGCCTCGCACCGCCTCCTTCAGTACGCGGGCAAGTGCCATAATCTTCACGGCCACCGCTGGAAGGTCGAGGTCTGGATCGAGGGCGTGCCCGACCCTGTCTCGTGCATCCTGCTCGACTACGCGCGCATCAAGCAGGTCGTGCAGCGGTTCGACCACCAGATCGTCCTGAACGCCGCGGACCCCATGGTCCGGGCGATCGAGCAGTTCCACCCCGTGGTCGTGACCGAGGGCGACCCGACGAGCGAGCTCCTGGCGCGCATCATCGCCGACGACCTCGACGCCGAGTGCCGGGCCGTCGGCGTGGGCGCGCGCGTGACCCGGATCCGCGTCTGGGAGTCGCCGAACGCGTACGCGGAACTCGACCGATGAGGGTCGTCGAGGTCTTCCGCTCGCTCCAGGGCGAGGGTCGCAACCAGGGCCTCCCCACGGTCTTTCTCCGCCTCGGCGGCTGCAACCTCGCCTGCCGCTGGTGCGACACGGCGTACGCCCGCGAAGGGGGAGAGGAGATGGACCCGGGCGCGATCATCTCCGCGGTGCACGCCGCGGCCGGCCCCTGCCGCCGCCTCTGCGTCACCGGGGGCGAGCCACTCCTCCAGCAGGAGGCCCTCGTTCCGGTCCTCACCGCGCTCGCGGACGAGGGATACGCATGCGAGATCGAGACGAACGGGACGCTCGCGTTCGACGCCGCCGCCGCCCACGCGGCGATCACGATGGACGTGAAGTGCCCCGCGTCCGGCGAGGCGAGCGATCTTGCCCTCCTCGCCCGGCTCGGGCCGCAGGACGCGGTCAAGTTCGTGGTGGCCGACCTCGCCGACCTCGCCTACGCCGAGCAGGTCCTCCGGGACCACCCGACGCGGGCCGAGGTCTTCGTCTCGCCCGTCCACGGGGCCGATGCCGGCTCCCTGGTCGAATATATCCTCGAGCGGGACCTCCCCGTCCGGTTCTCGCTCCAGCTCCACAAACTGATCGGAGTCCGATGATGAAGGCGGTCTGCCTGTTGTCCGGCGGCATGGACTCGTCCACGCTCGCCTATCTTGCACGGAGCCGGGGGTACGACCTCCTCGCGCTCCACCTGAACTACGGCCAGCGCACCGAGGCCCGCGAACTCGCGGCGGCCCGTGCGGTCGCCGAACGCCTCGGCGTAACCGAGTTTCTGCCGGTCTCGGTCGAGTACCTTCGGCTCTTCGGGCGCTCGAGCCTGACCGACCCCTCGATCGGGGTCGAGTCCTTCGACCCCTCGAAGCCCGAGCTGCCGAACACCTACGTCCCGTTCCGGAACGGCAACCTCCTCGCGATCGCGACGAGCTACGCCGAGTCGCGGGACGCGGACGCGATCTTCATCGGGGTCCAGGCCCTGGACTACTCGGGGTACCCCGACTGCCGGCCCCAGTTCATCGCCGCCTTCCAGCGTGCGATCGACCTGGGCACGGCCGACACGACCTCGATCCGGCTCGAGACCCCGTTCGTGGGCCTGACCAAGACCGACATCCTCCGGATCGGGACCGACCTCGGGGTGCCGTACGACCTGACCTGGTCCTGCTACCAGGCGGAGGACGAGGCCTGCGGCGTCTGCGGCTCCTGCCACTTCCGGCAGGCGGCCTTCGCCGAGCTCGGGCTCGAAGACCCGATCCCGTACCGGGGCCGGTCCTGATGGAGCTCTGGCGCGGGCGCCGGCTCTGGATCGAGCAGCGGTCGGTCGACCTCCCTTCGGGGAGGAAGGAGTACGTGGTGGTCCACCCGGGCGGCGCGGTCGCCATCCTGCCCGTCGACGGGGACGAGGTCGTGCTGATCCGGCAGTACCGGGCCGCGATCGACGCCTGGATCCTCGAGGCCCCGGCCGGCACGCTCGAGCCCGGCGAGGACCCCGAGGTCTGCGCGGCCCGCGAGCTGATCGAGGAGGCGTGCCTCGCGGCCGCCGAGCTCGTCCCGCTCGGGGCGGTCCTGACCACTCCGGGATTCTCGGACGAGGTGATCCACCTCTACCTCGCGCGCGGCCTCTCTCCCTGCACGGACTACGCGCCGGACGAGGACGAGCAGATCGAGGTGGTCCGCCTCCCGGCGGACGAGGTCCGGGCGATGGCCCTCGACGGCCGGATCCGGGACGCGAAGACCCTCTGCCTGGTCCACCGGGGCCTGGGGGCCTCCGGCTCCCGGCCATGACCCGGGCCGCGCTCCTCGTCCTCGTCCTGCTCCTGGTCGGCGCGGGCTGCACTGCGCCCCCGGCCGGCGACACCTACCGGGTCGGCGACGACGGCCGGCTCGTCCTGAACATCGCCCCGGAGGGGGGCCCGACGGTCGAGGTTCTGAACCGCACGGATACCTTCACGCTCTCGCGCCTGGTCTTCTCAGGCAGCGGCGTCCCCGTGACCGCATATCTCGGCGCGCCGCTCCGTCCGGCGGCCGGGGTCGTCTACGTGCCCGGCGCGAACGAGCCCATCTCGGGGCACGAAGAGCGGTTCCGGACCTGGGCCGCTGCCGGGTTCGCGTTCCTCTACCTCGACGTCCGCGGGAACGGGTTCGAGACGCCGGGCGATCGGGCCGACCTCGGGGTCGAGTACGCTCAGTTCGCCCGGGGCGAGTGGCCCCAGTCGTTCCGGATCGTGGCCGATGCCGTGCGTGCGCGGGCGTACCTCGACAAGGCCTACGGGGTCCCCGTCTGGGCGGTCGGGTCGTCGAACGGCGGGCGGTACGCGGCCGTCGCGGCGGCGGTCGACACGGAGTTCGCCGGGTACGCCGGGGTCTCGACCTCGGGGTTCGGTCCCCTCGACGGCGTCGGCGCCGGGCCCGGGCAGTTCCTCGCCTCGATCGATCCGGGCTCGACCATCGGCGCGATCAGTCCGCGTCCGGTCCTGCTCTACCACGCCCCGGCCGACCCCGTCATCCCCTACGCCGACGGCCAGGCGCTCTTCCAGGCCGCCCGCGAGCCGAAGACCTTCGTGCCGTTTCAGGGCTCGCACGGGATCGACCCCCGGGTCGACGCGGACCTGATCGGCCGGCTGACACAGGTTTATGCCCGGTAAGGGGCAATATATAACGACACCCAGGAGGGCCGGATGACAGAACAGGTCGAGATGGACGAGGCACGCCGCCGATACGAGTTCAAGAAGGCGCTCGAGCGGCTCGAGGCCAAGCAGGGCGCGGGCACCGAGCTGATCACGCTCTACATCCCGCCCGACAAGCAGATCTACGACGTGACGGCCCAGCTCCGCGACGAGTTCGGGCAGTGCTCGAACATCAAGTCGAAGCAGACGCGCACCAACGTCCAGTCCGCGATCTCCTCGATCCTCTCGCGCCTCAAGTACTACAAGCGGCCCCCCGAGCGGGGCATGGCCGTCTTCTGCGGCACGGTCCAGCTCGGCGGCGACAAGTCCGAGCTCGAGTGCCAGATCGTGGAGCCGCCGGACGCGATCAACCTCTATATGTACCGCTGCTCCTCGACCTTCGAACTCGAGCCCCTCAAGCAGATGCTCGAGGAGAAGTTCGTGTACGGCCTCCTCGTGCTCGATCGGCGCGAGGCGTACTGGGGCTTTCTCCGCGGCAACCGGATCGAGCCGATCGGCGGCGCGACCTCGACCGTGCCTGGCAAGCAGCGCAAGGGCGGTCAGTCCGCGGTCCGGTTCGCCCGCCTCCGCGAGATCGCGATCAACGAGTTCTATACCAAGGTCGGCGAACGCGCGAGCGCCACGTTCCTGGCCGAGAAGGACTACTTCGAGCGGTTCAAGGGCGTGCTGATCGGCGGCCCCTCCCCGACCAAGGAGGAGTTCGAGGCCGGCAACTACCTCCACCACGAGGTCCAGAAGCGGATCATCGGCCTCTTCGACGTCGCGTACACGAACGAGTCGGGCCTGGCCGAGCTCGTCGACAACGCGCAGGACGCACTCCGCGATGTCGAGGTGACGAAGGAGAAGGCGAGCATGAACCGGTTCCTCAAGGAGCTCGTCAAGGAGGACGGGCTCGCCTCGTACGGCGAGGAGTCGGTCCGGAAGAACCTGGAGATCGGCGCGGTCGACACGCTCCTCCTCTCCTCGGGCCTCCGCGAGGTCCGCCAGAAGATCCAGTGCGAGGCCTGCGGGTACGCGACCGAGCGAACGACGAAGTCCAGGCCCGGCGAGCGGACGAGCGATCTCGAACTCGGCAACTGTCCGACCTGCTCGGCACCCCTCGCGCTGGCCGAAGAGTCGGACATCATCGACGAGCTGACCAACTTCGCGGACCAGTCGAGCGCGAAGGTCGAGATCATCTCGGACGACTTCGAGGAGGGCTCGATCCTGATGACGGCGTTCGGCGGGATCGCGGCCATCCTCCGGTACAGGACAGGATACTGATGTATATCGAGACCCACGACCTGATCAGATCGGTACTGCAGGAGGCGACCGGCGAGGAGGACGTCCTCATCACGGACGGCGGTGAGCACGCGGACCTCGCCTCGACCGTGGCGTTTCCGCTCGCGAAGAAGCGGCGCGCTCCGCCCGCGGCGATCGCCCAGGAGCTCGCGACCGGGCTTGCCGAGACCCTCGCCCCGCGCGGGGTCACGGTCGAGGCGACCGGGCCGTACCTGAACTTCCGGTTCGGCCGGGAGTACCTCGCGGCCTCGACTCGGGCCGCGCTCGCCCCCGGGTACGGCGCGCTCGGCCCCCGGGCGACCCGGGTCGTGCTCGAGCACACCTCGGCGAACCCGAACGGCCCGCTCCACGTGGGCCACATCCGGAACTCGATCATCGGCGACACCCTCGCCCGGGCCTTCAGGAAGGCCGGGTACTCGACCGAGGTCCAGTACTACGTCAACGACATGGGCCGGCAGATCGCGATCGTGGTCTGGGGCATGGACCACCTCGGGATCGCGGAGGCCGAGGGCGAGAAGCCCGACGCCTACATCGCCCGGGTCTACGTCGAGGCGAACCGGCGGATCGAGGCCGACCCGGCGATCACGGCCGAGGTCGACGGGCTGATGCAGCTCGTCGAGAAGCAGGACCCGCCGACCGTCCGCAAGTTCCGGCAGGTCGTGGGCCGATGCCTCGACGGCTTCCGCGAGACCCTCGGCGACCTCGCGACGCCCCACGACCGCTTCGTCTGGGAGTCTGACTTCCTCCGGATCGGGGACATGGAGCGGGTCTTCTCGCGCCTCCACCGCCTGCCGCAGGCGCACGAGGAGGAGGTCTTCTACCTCGACCTCAACGAGTTCGGGATCGCGAACCGCTACATCCTCCGCCGCTCGGACGGCACGTCCGTGTACGCGGCCCGGGACCTCGCCTACCACCTCTGGAAGGGGCGGAACTTCGACCGCGTGATCGACGTGCTCGGCGCGGACCACAAGCTGATCGGGAGCCAGCTCCAGGCCGCGCTCCGGCTGATCGGCGAACGGCCCCCCGAGATCGTCCACTTCGAGTTCGTCTCGCTGCCCGAGGGCTCGATGTCGACCCGTGCGGGCAAGTTCATCCCGGCCGACGACCTGATCGCCGAGACCCGCCGGCGGGCCTTCGACGAGGTCACGATCCGCCGCCCCGAGCTCCCCGAGGAGGAGCGGCGTGCAATCGCGCAATCGGTCGCGCTCGCCGCGATCCGGTACGACATCGTCCGGATCTCGCCCGAGAAGTCGACGGTCTTCGACTGGGCGACCGCGCTCGACTTCGAGCGGCAGTCGGGGCCGTACATCCAGTATGCCCACGCCCGGGCCTGCTCGATCCTGGAGAAGGCCGGCGAGTACAGGGAGGTCTTCGCCGCCGAGTCGTCGTACGAGCAGGCGCTCGTCCGGCAGATCGCGAAGTTCCCGGCGGTCGTGAGCCAGGCCGTCGAGGAGCTCCGCCCGCACCTGATCGCGACGTACGCGCGCGAGCTCGCGGACCTCTTCAACACCTTCTACCACTTCGAGCCGGTCCTCCGCGCCGAGGGCGAGACCCGCGACGCCCGCCTGACCCTCGTCCGGGCCGCGCAGAACACGCTCAAAGAGGCCCTCGAGACCCTCGGGATCGATGCCCTCCGCTCCATGTGAGCCCGCCCGGGAGGCGCTCTCCCGGCAGGGCTACCTCTTCTTCGACCGTCGGTCGACGGCCGCGGTCAAGCCCTGCCTCTGGTGCCGGCGCGCGCTGGGCGGGGGCGAGACCTGCTACAAGCAGCAGTTCTACGGGATCGAGTCGTACCGCTGCGCCCAGATGACCCCGACCCTCCGCTGCAACCAGCGCTGCCTCTTC
>Ga0074195_1003619_pt1 | contig 14087 bp, 11 predicted proteins | sample EPASupsiteHSE623_FD_64525 | JGI IMG/M metagenome (GOLD analysis project Ga0074195, IMG submission 64525) | Bioremediated contaminated groundwater from EPA Superfund site, New Mexico - Sample HSE6-23 | ecosystem: Environmental > Aquatic > Deep subsurface > Groundwater > Contaminated ...
AAGATGATTGGGAAGGAGTTGAAAGAAATTGATCCGCAAAAGGATGTGAAGGAGACCATGAACAAGATTGTAAAGGCGGAGAATGAGAAAATTGCGGCAGTTGATTATGCAACCGCTGCCGAAACCAAAGCTGATGGCGAAAAACGGGCGGAGATCCGGCGTGCAGAGGGTGTTAAACAGGGTCAGATCCTAAGGGCAGAAGGTGAAGCACAGGCGATCGCCCTGGTTAATGAAGCTGCTGAGAAATATTTCATTGGCAACGCCCAGATTTTGCGGAAAATTCAGGCACTTGAAACATCGTTGAAAGACAATTCGAAAATTGTGGTGCCCGCCGGTTCCGACCTGGTTAATGTGCTTGGTGACATGGCTGGAATTATTCCTATCAGGGATAAACCCGATACTAAATACGCACCGGTATAGTATTGGCGAATGGGTTTCAGCTCAAAACCAATCTGATTATCGGAGTGTAACCCTTGGAAGTACCACTTCCAGTAATTTATTTACAGACTCTTCGATGGTAAGCAGATCGGTCCGGATTTCGAGATCGACATGCTGTGGTGCTTCGAATGGGGAGGTGATTCCGGTAAATTCTTTGATTTCCCCACGGCGGGCCCGTGAGTACAATCCTTTGATATCGCGCTCCTCGCAAACATTCAAAGGTGCATTTATGTAAACTTCAATAAAATCATCCTTGCCGATGATATTCTTTGCCATCTCCCGAATATCTTCGGTGGGGCTGATAAAGCAATTGATGGTGATCACCCCGCAATTCACAAAAAGTTTCGATATTTCTGCGATGCGGCGAATATTTTCATACCGGTCCTGGTCTGAAAATCCAAGGTTGTTGTTGATTCCTGTCCTCACATTATCGCCGTCGAGCACCTGGGTAAAAAAGTGCCGTTTAACCAGTTCTATTTCAAGATACTTTGCTATGGTCGTTTTCCCGGCTCCAGAAAGGCCGGTGAGCCAGATAACCTTCGATCTTTGGTTTAAATTTTTTTCTTTCTCCGTTCGGCCCAGTATCTCATGATACACAGGGAACAGGTTGTTGCTTGATGTGGTCACGGTAGTTTTTCTATTTTGAGTTCAGCGGGTGCAAAGGTAATTTTTATCGCGGTTAATTCAGTTTGCAGACCCAATTTCCTTGGTCACCTGTACTTTTATGGAAATAAACTTTTAACGCCTTATTTTTTGATCTTTTTCTCCGTGGCATTGAGTTCACCCTCCAGCTCCTTCATCCAAACCTCCTCGCTGTCGATAAACTCAGCTCTCCAATTCTTCTCGGCATAGACGAAATTGAATCTCACTTCATTATCCGTCGGTTTCGGATTGACAGTAACCAGCCAGAAGTACAGCACTTTTGGTTTTAAGAGGTCTGATCCAATGATGACTGTAGTATCGGAGTGCAACTTCGAGTAGACCTCCTTTACCCCGTTTTCATAAATTTTAAGATATTTTGATGCAATTCCCGGGGTAGGGTGCCAGGTAAACCGGATAATATCGGATGAAATTACTGATGAATCCGATGGGAGGATCATATCTGTAACTTCAAAACTCTTCCGGGTTCTGTAAACAGCTCCTTTTATAATCATAGCTGTAAGTGGTTCCTCTTTTTCCATAATGGATTGCGCAACATACTTTAAATATTCGATTGTCAGTGTAGTCTGGTTCTTCTGGCAGGTTGTCTTGATATTTCCATATGAATAGGTTCCGGGTGTGTTAATCCTCATTGCTTTTTCAGTTCCGCTTAGCAGGATCACAGATCCATCCGGTGGCACAATCAGTGATGATTGTTCGTTGAGGCGATGGTTTTTAAGCAAAATTCCTTTGATTGACCCGGGATGCAATGTAACATCCCCTTTTGTCCGGTATATAATGAATTCATTGCATTGAGAAAAAACACCCGGGGAAATGGATAACAGGATCAGGGTGGTCAGTAGCTTATGTTGCATGTTGTTATTTTTAATGAAGAAAAATGCTTTTAATTGCAATGTGGCGGCTCATTATTAGCAATACTCTTTCGTAGTAGGTCAGGAATGTCTTGTATAATATAATTGGAGCCAGAAAATATGCGGCATGAATACTGTAATTGCAATATTTGTAGAAAAGGAAGAAAATATAGACTATCACCATGTTCAGCAATAACAGGAATACAGGAAAGGCAACGTTGAAAAGGAGGGGATTCCTCGCATTGAACCAGGTAATGAACACAATATAAAAATAGCAGGCAATAAATGCAAGAATCATGCTAAGCCAGGCCGGCATCAAATTAATGTAATCCCGGGCCAATATCATATGAATAATATTGGCGTGTATCACTATCCCGTGCATGTCAGGCAATGAACGACCTGCAAGAGTTTGGTTCATAGGTGTATAATAAATATCTTCCAGGTCCGGCGGAGCTTTAAACGATTCTCCCATATATCCCATGAGCACAATTTTACCCTTGATTGATTCCAGGTCGGCAAGGGTATCGAAAATTTCATCAGCATCGAAACAGGTAAATGCATTTCTATTACCAAAATAGTGAATGATCTCTCTTTTTTTGTTTCTGTTTTTGAGCTCCTGAACAGATCCGGGATCGAATCTGTTTGCAACTGCCACTGCCCAGGCATTTAATGATCTGCCCCCGATAACTTCTGATGGGCTGAAATAACGAACCGTTGAGGTTTCCATATTTGAACCACCCAGATTTACGAAGCCGGTGGTATGGTTCCTAAACCAGGGATCGGAATTTTCGACTTTGTCGAATTTCCCGTCCAGTTCATTCATTCCGGTGAGATAGCTGGCAAGAACAATATCGCGCTGGCTTATTTGCACCTGTAGCAATGCATCAATGGCAGAATCCCTACGGTCAGAAAAGAAACCGTCAAATCCGATCACCCTGGGCCGGTGTTTTCGGATGATCCTTATCTGTTCAGCAATTTTGGCACGGTCAAGGCGACCAATGTTTACCAGTACGATGTTTGTATCAAGCGCATCCTGGTTTGTATTCACCTTTGAATATAGCAAATCACTGAAATTAAAGTCGGTGAGTGCTTTAGTGATCGGATCAAAAATGGTCAGGTTAAAGGTTATGAGCCCGAGCATTGTCACCGTAATAAAAAGGGACATGGTGACGATTACATAATCGGCTTTAAACCAGGAACGATAAAAGGAAGTCTCCGATACCATCTTGTGAGTTTTAGGTGATCATCCACCGAAATTAGAAAAAAAAACTTTCGGCAGCGACTTTTACCTTAAACAGTTTTTTTTGCTTTTTGTGCATTACATCATTACATTTGTGTGAACAATATACTCCTTTAACGAGGAGGTATAAACAGGAAAATCCAACCAAAACCCTTATCATGAAAAAAATCTGCATCCTTGTCCTTGCAATGGTATTCAGCACTACCTTGACAACGGCACAGAAAACCGAGAAAGAACTTAAAAATGATGTAAAGGAAAATGCCTCCAAACAAGCCCGCCAGGAGGCAAAATCGCTCACAAAGCAAGGCTGGAAAACAAATCCAGGGGCTTATCCTTTAGATAAACTTCTGGAAGATTCCTGGATGAAACAGTACCAGACGGATGAAAATGGTCAGCCGGCATATTACACTGCCGACGGTAATGGTGTGGCCGAAACCAAGTCAGTGGCTGAGGCCCAGGCCATTGAAATGGCCAAACTGCAGCTTGCAGGATTAATTGAGTCCAATATTGCCTCGATTGTTAAAACAAATATTGCAAATACACAGGAGGCAGCACAGGATGCCACATCGGTGAACGAACTTGTGCAATCCTCCAAGAACATTATTGCCCAGCAGCTGGGATATGTTAACCCTGGTTTTAAGATATATCGTGACCTGGAAAACAAAAAGATCGAGGTACAAGTTCGTATATTTTATGAGGCAAATCAGAGTTTGGCGATTGCAAAAAAGGCTATCCGCAAGGAACTGAAGGAAAAGCTAAATAAGACCGATGAGCAGGTTGACAAATTATTGCAGGATGTTTCAAAATAACCCTCAGTCATGAATATCAGATTGAAGATGCTGATACTCCTGATCTCTGCAGGAATCAGTTGTTTTGCCCAGGTCGATTCCACATTCGGTGATATTGAAAAGTCGCTGCAGGCGGAATTGGATGCCTTTGTTCAACAAAATGAACAGGAGTTTGAGGAGTACCAGGATGAAATTGACAAGGAGTTTTCTGATTATCTCCGGAAGAACTGGGAAGAATTCCGCCTTTTTTCAGGAATCAAACCTGATACGATACCAAAACCTAAAGCCCTGCCAAAGTATAACCCTGCCATACCCAGGTTAAAACCCGGACAAACTCCCAATGAAATACAACTGCAATCAGGGACCGGTTTGCCAATGCCGGTTTTCATGCCTGTGCCAAATACCCCCACAGTGATAAAATCAGAGCCGGAAGAACCAATAGTCCAGCCAATAGAGACGACAATTGATTTTTATGGGACAAACATTGATATTTCCTATGATCCTAAAATTTTGGGAAGCTTGCCGCAAGAGATACACAACACAACCATTGCCGATTTCTGGGACAGGATCAATAAGGTAAACTATGCTGGATTGATCAGAATGTTCAATGATTGCCGGATAAAAATGAACCTGAACGACTGGGGATATTATATGCTCGTAAAAAAGACTACTGAGCAAATAAGCCCTTCAAAAAACTATTCAAAGCTTCTGAGCTGGTTTTTACTTACCAAATCGGGTTACCGCATCAGGGTAGCATATGCTGAGAATCAGATCGCCCTGATGTTCCCTTCATCAAATACCATTTATGGATTACGTTACTTCACGATCAACCAGGTGAAATTCTATGCTCCTGAATTTGCTCCGAATCAGATCTATACCTATGAAAAGGATTTTCCCGGTGCGTCGAAAGTGTTCGACCTGAACGTTTACCATGCCCTTAACATTGGTGACCGGGTAGCTGAACGCCCGTTCGACCTGTCATTTAAAAACAAGGATTACAAATTCACCATAAAATACAATATGAATGCCATCGATTTCTACAAGGATTTTCCACTCTGCGAATTGAATATTTATTTTGATGCAGTGGTAACTCCTACGGCCAAGGAATCGATTCTAGAGGTGCTCAAACCTCACCTGGATGGTCTTTCCGCACCCGATGCTGTTGATTTCCTGCTCAATTTTGTTCAGAACGGGTTTTCATATAAAACAGACCAGGATCAATTCAATGGCAATGAAAAATTCTTTTTTCCAGAGGAAGATTTGTATTACGCCCATTCCGATTGTGATGACCGTGCCGTGTTTTTTGCTTACCTGGTCAAGGAACTTTTGGGTTTCAAGGTAGTAGGTGTAGTATACCCCGGGCATGTGGCCACCGCCGTGAGGTTTCCATCGGAGGAAGCTGGTGATTTTGTTATGTATAAAGGAGATAAATATCTTATTGCCGACCCTACTTATGTAAATGCTCCATTCGGACTGACCATGCCAGGAATGGTCAACTCTAAGGCCCAAATTATTGAATTGACAAACCAACAGAATAGGGACGAGAAGCTGGCCTCAGTCTGGGAAAAAACCATCGCCGGTGGCGGGATGAAGGGCGACAATCGTCAAAATTATTGTGTGGATGCAGAAGGAAACCTTTATTTAACCGGTTATTTTCGTACAACAGCACAGTTTGGGGGGGCAACCCTGACCTCAGGTAACGGGCGAAATGATGCGTTTATTGCCAAATTCAATGCTGCAGGAAATCCGGTTTGGGCTGTCTCAGGTGGAAGTGATGGGAACAGCCTTGGTTACAACATCGCCATTGATCCAAAGGGTAATATATACGTGAGCGGTATCTTTGAAAAAAATATCTCCTTTGCACGGGTCATGACCCTGGCCGATGCAGGAACACGTTTTTTTATCGCCAGGTTTGATAGCGATGGTCGCCTGATGTGGCTTAACCAGGTTGCACAGGATTCTGTTTCAACGGCGGGAGATTATTTATTTACCTCCTCTTTTAGTGCAGCTGGTAAATTGGTTTCAAACAGGAAATTTCCCCCGGATGCCAGTTTTACGGACTGGGGTTTATCACTCGATGACCAGGGAAATATATACTATACCGGCTCCCATAATGCAGCTACCGGGATGAAGGTAGATGAGATCAAGCTGAGTGCCGGAACCAGTTTTAATATCATCGAAACGCTTCGTTTGGAAATTGAAAAGCAGGTTGCAGAAAATTGCGAACCAACGATAGCGGGCTTGTTTGGCGCATTCGCTTTGATGAAATACAACAGGATCATTATAACGGGGAGTGACATTCAGCACGCCTTTGAAAAATACAATCCCCGTTTCAAGGAGTATGCTCCATTGATATTTGAACGCCTGGGGAAATTAACACAGATTAAAAATGAAGATGGGATTGTGACCATCACAACAGACCAGGCGAAACCGGTTGTGATTGACAAACTTAAAATCCAGAATGAGACCCGCCTCAAAGTCACTCCCCTTCAAACCGGTGATTCACGCGTCGATATTTTGAATGGGATAAAAGTAGGCAAGGCGTTTATTTGGTTTCCCCTTAACTATGTAAAGCTTTACAGAACGAGCGGGAATGTGTTGTTTGATTATGACTCTGACCACAGCCAGATCAATATGAATATGAAAAAGGATATCCTGATGTGATTACCGCCTGATGATCACTGTAGCGATTTTATACTCCTGGATATCAATTTCTGTTTCGAATACCTTTGTTCCTTTAAAAGTCAGGCGGCGCTTACCGACAGGAATATTGAACAGTTGGGTCTGCGTCCTTTCAACGACAGTTTGGTATAAAACATCATCAATGTAAAGATCTCCCGTATATTCGGCCAGAACAATGAGTTCACCGTATTGGGTGGCAGGTTTAGCGTTTGTTTTGTTGACAGCTCCAGGGTTCGCCTGCCGTTCAGTCGGTTTGTCAGTCGTTTTATCAGGAAATTGTTCCGAACGTGCCGGTTCCTTGGCAACAGGTTTCCTTGCATTATTTTCGCCATTTGCAGAAGGAATCACAAAAATGAAATCCCCTTTATCCAGATTAGGATTTCTGATCTTGCCATACTGAGGATGCTGTGTCTCCCTTGAATAATTTGTAACGGATTTCTGAAGGTATTCACCTAATTCAGTCCCGGTTACGTAGCCATCACGGTCCCGGTCGGCTTCCCCTTCAATGGCAACCAGGAATTGCTGGCAAAAAATACTTTCATCCGGAACCTGCTCCTCCGCAGTCCCGCTGGTAATAAACTGGCGAACAGGCAGAAGGGTTTTCTGGCTGATTGGTGACGGCAGTGTGATACTGGTGGCGAACAGAGAGCCTGAGAAACAGGCATCGAAGATGAATAATGCATGTTTTGATCGGATCCTTTTTGCATAGTTTTCAATCTGGGTCATTTCCATCGCCTTGTTCTGAAACTCGGATTGATTCGTTGACGGACTTGGCGCGTCAACAGGCACAATATAGCCCAATTCTTCCCCCAGGGTTGTCTTAAGTGTATATCCATGGCCGGCAAAATAAAATAAAAGCCGGTTGTTTTCTTCCTGTCCATAGGTATTGATGAACGAGTTATATGCAACTCCCATCTCCTGGAGATCAATGTCCAACTTCAGGATAACTTTGAATCCCTGGTTTTCAAGTTTTTGTTTGACACTTGCCATATCCATGCTTACCCCCATCAATGCAGGCAACCCATTCGTATAGTTAGATATCCCGATCAGCAATGCAAAACTGCCGTCATAAAGATGGGTAGGGGTGTTGTTTAATTTGATGGTGGTGGGTTGATACCCAAGCTGGGAGTATGCAGGGATGCAAGTGATTGACATTAAAACCAGACAAAGAAATATTCTGATTATGCGCATGGTTGAAATTTATGCATTATCCCTTGTTATGAAGCATACTAATGAGGCAATGTTGTAAGGTCCAGCCGCTTCTCCGTGATAAATTCCAATTGTCCGATTGGTTTCATCCCCCTGACATTTGCCAGGATTGAACCGACATCATCGATGATCAGCTTATAGCCATCCTTATTGCTGACTGTAAGCTGTTTGAATGGTCCTGATTGGGCAATCAGCTGGATGGTCTCCGATCCAAAGGGAGCGTCACAAACGAACTGGTCGGGCAACAAAATGGTTTGCCCGATTTTATCGTCACCAATAAACCTGTTGTCAAGCAATAGGGTTCGTGTGCCATCCGAAAAGTAATATATCAGCCTGATAAAACATGGCTGGCTTACACGGATATAAACCCGCATGGTATCTCCTTGTTTAAAGATTGGATTATCCTTTCCCTGGTTGGTCCATAGCTCGGCGATCATCCCCTGGCCAACGATCTCATTTTCTGCGAACTGTTTCTGCCGGCTGACAGCCTGCTGGTAATTGTCGGCAAGATATTTCACTGAATTATCATTGCACCATTGCTTTGGGAGTAATTCTTCGACACCAGCAATGGTGTTGTTTGTTTTTAAACTCCGCAGGTTTCCAACTATCTTCAGGTTTTCCCCCTCTTCCCAGTAAGTTCCGGAAAAAAGGAGCCCTGCCGATGCCGAAATGGATTTCTCATTATCACGGTTTAAAGCTGAACCAATGGTAAAACCACGCCTGACCATTTTTTGTTCAAGGCATGAAACCAGCCGTGAAGAGAATTCACTGCCTGCGCGGGAATCCCTGTAGGTGAATGAGCCCAGCGCAATGCTGGCAGAGAAATTCAACCCCTCTAACTGCTGCCAGATCCCATCGGACATTAAAATGCAGACGTCATCGAGTGAATGAATCCGTTCTTTTCGCAAGTTGGCGATGGATTTGTTGATTCTTAACTCATCATTTTCTGTACCTCGTGGCATGGGTTCCTTGCCGATGGCAACCAACATGGCTTCATTTTGCTCGATATCCCGGATAATGGGGAAACACTGGTAGTATGATTTCAGGGCTTGCTCCAGGTTCCCGGCAGTGGCATAAGCATCGGCTGCATCTATTTTCCTTTTTAACAGACCTGATTTTTCAACGATATCAGCTTTACATGCCCTGATTAGTTCAGAAATGCGCACATATGCAAAAACGTAGATGATCTTCCTCTTTTCATCGTACCAGTTCTCGGTTTTCAGACCTGAAAATTTTGCCTCTGAAAATGATACGCTGGCTTGCTTGAATTGCTCAAGGCTTTGTGAGTTCAGGTTCTCAAGGTTGAGGGTTGCAGAACTTTTAATGTTTACGCTGATGGATTCAACGAGCTGGGCTTTGGCAATTCCAAGGTGTTTTTGCCTCAATTCATCAATGCTTTCTGTTTTCCGGAGTACTTCAGATGAAAACCCTGTTAAATAGACATCTTCCGGGTAAAGTGATCTTCGTTGAATTGGATCGGTCCAGTCGGGGTTTTGAGAAATACCAACATCATAAATCAAAAAAAAGAGAACAAATGCCAGTATTTGTTTCATGCTATGGGATTATTCCTCACGAACAACGCGCAATCCAACATCATTGTATTTGGAGGAGGGGCGTACAAATTTCCTGTTGGTTACTTTCAGTTCCTTCACATTAAATTTCCAGCTTCCGCCTCTTATTACCCTGGCATCACCAGACGGGGGACCTTTAGGGTTGTCGCGCGGGCTTGATTTGTAATATCGGTCCTTGAACCAATCGGAACACCATTCATATATATTGCCACTCATATCATAAATCCCAAGTTCATTGGGCTGCTTTTTCCCGGCAGGGTGTGTGGACTTCTTTGCGTTTTTATCATACCAGCCGATGCTGCCAGTGTTGTTTCCCCCGGCATAGGGGTATCCCATGCTTTTATTGCCTCCCCTGGCAGCATATTCCCATTCAGCTTCTGTTGGCAGGCGATAGTGTTTCCCTGTTTTTTCGCTGAGCCGTTTCAGAAATATCGTTGCCTCATCATAGCTCACTTTCTCAACAGGGCATTCAGGGCAGTTGTCAAATGCACTGGGGTTAGATCCCATGATTTCGCGCCATTCCCTTTGGGTGACCTCATATTTTCCGATATAGAAGCTGTTAATTGATACGGGATGGACAAATGATTCCATTGGTTCACCCCTGCGGTCACCCATCTGGAAAGTGCCTCCTTCGACATAAACGAGGGGAATTATTTCACTTGCATCCAGCACAACATCTTTGGGTTTGCTGATTGGCTGGGTCTCAATGGGTTGTGGATTTTTTCGTGTTGTACCGGTTGCGGGTGTCTGTGTTGGCTTGGTTTCTGCAGCCTTGGCAATTCCGGAAGAAGAAACACTGGAAGTTGTATTTGTGTTTTGAGGAAACACGAAATCCCCCTTGTCCAGGTTTGGACTTCTGATCTTGCCGTACTGTGGATGCTGTGAATTCCTCGAGTAATTTACCACAGAAGTTTGAAGAAAATCACCCAGTTCACTTCCGGTTACGTATGAATCTTTATCAAGATCTGCTTCACCGCTGATAGCTCTGACGAACTGTTCACCGAAAACACTTTTATCCGGAACCACCTCATCGGCTCCACCACTCGTTATGAATTGCCGGACCGGTAAGGTTGTCTTATAATTGATAATTGCCGGGACCGCCCTGGTATTTGTAAAAAGTGACCCGGAAAAACAGGCATCGAAAATAAACATGGCATGTTTTGCCTGCAGTCGCCTGGCATAAATTTCAATCTGAGCCATTTCCATTGACTGGCTTTGAAACTTTGCCAGATCATAATTCGGGTTAGGTGCATCAACCGGGACGATATACCCAAGTTCTTCCCCGTAACTTGTTTTCACTGTAAATCCATGACCGGCAAAATAAAATAGCAACCGGTTGTCGATCGCTTGTCCGCAGCGGGTGATAAAATCAGTGAAAGCTTTATCCAGGGAGTTTTTATCGGGATTCATAACCACGTCGACGATAAATCCGTTGGCTTCCAAAGCGGTTTTTACCGTGGCGACTTCATCCCTGACACCTGGCAGTTGTGACCATCCGTTGGTGTAATCTGCGACACCGATTATCAGAGCGTAGCTGTTTTGGTAAAGTGTTGTGGGTTTCCCATCGATGGGAAGCTCAATGGGTTTCATCCCACGGTTCTGGGCGACCAGGTTTAAGCCCAGAAGGCAGAGGATACAGATGCGAACGATCTTTCCAGCCATGTTCTATGGTTAAAATCGTTCAAATATACTAAAACCGCTGAAGGATACAAAGCCTTATATGCTGTTTTTTTAATCCGGGCCAATTTTCCTGCTGTTATAGATATTCAACACCACTCCCGAAAGTTTCAAATGCCTCCCATTATAATTTTAGCAAGGAAATGAAAAAATAAGAAAATGGCGTTTGAGTTTGCATTTATTTGCAAACTCAAACCGTCCAGTATATTTACACTTGCATATAATCTAACCTCTAAAATTCGTGACCGAAGGGTTACGGTGGATCCATTAGGAATTTTATATATTTGTAAGGATATCTGACTCCATATGAAACGACCCGCTACCGCCATTATCAGAACACTATCTATCGTTTCCCTCATCTTCACCGTACTATCCTGCGATTACAAAGCGAAAGACCGCTTATTCAGGGAACTTGACCCGCATCCGGAGGCGCCGGTCATCAATCTCAATATCAATACAAACAGTGATACGGTGTACATTGCTTCCAACCAGTGGAACACCACGGTCAGTATCACGACCGGGATAACACGGAAACAATGCATGGTTGTTTACCTTAACGATATTGTCCATGACACTACCTGTAATACGAACGGGGAATTCACGATCGATCTCCGGTATGTCATTTCCTCACCAGGAACTTATAAATTAAAAGTCCGCGTTTACGTTTCCAGCGGTACAGGCAGCATTGGCGACAAACTGGATGCAGAGCATTTTTTATATGAAAAGATATGGTGGCTGATGGTTTCCGCCGATCCGGCCCTGGGGGCGGTGATCACAACCGCTGTGCCTGAAAATGGTAATATTAGGATATCCTGGACTCCCTTTAAAGGGATAGGTTTCGGATGTTGTGTGCTCCTGAGGACGATAAAGCACGGATGGAATTCTGATACGATTACCATTGTCAACGACATTTCCCGGACATGGGCATTTGACACAACCTACATCGGGGAGTCATCCACCTACCAGCTTAAGATCTATGCCAGTTATCCCCCTGATGATGGCTTCGACCTCATTTCAACCAGTACCTATGACTACTATTATGGCTTCCCTGAACTCACGGTTCAGCCTTACAATGAGAAGGAGCTGAAGGTGTCGTGGAAAAAAAGCATCTTTGTTGACCACATCAGCAAATACAGGATCCAGGTCTTTCTGGAAAACAGCACCAGTTATGTGGTCAACCAGGACATCCTGAATACAGACAGCACGAGTTATATCCTGCTGAATCCTCAGTTCACATCCCGTTATGATTTCAGCATGATTTCCTATCCCTTCAAGGGTATTCAGTATAGCTATGAGGGTGAGTATTCGTCAACAGCAAGCGGCTACTCAGGAACACCCTCCTTTTCATGCAACAGAATATTTGCACCAACGGGGACTGACATCTGGTACTGGCACGCCGGGAACATCGTCAGGTACAATGTTTCAACGAACACGGCAATCGACAGCCTTGTGACGTCCGCAGGGTATTCCCTTTTTGGATTTTCCGTTTCCCCGAATGATAAATACGTCGCTGGGCTGACGACGGGTTCAGTGACATTATACAATGTCCAGACTCAAGTCACAGATCATATCAGTCTGAGCGAGATTTCACCCACATCCACTGCATTCAGCACCCTTACCATCGCTGATAACGGTATTGGCGTGATCTCCGATTACGACAATCTTTTCTTGTATGATTTTGTCGGTCATCACCTGATCAACACAGCAACACCTTCCGGAGAGTTCTGGATGGAGGCAATTTCGGCCGACGGCAAATATATTTTATTGGAGAATAATTACCGGGACTACTGCTACCGGTTCACTGCTTTTGAATACACTAAGGTGTGGGATGACCAGGATAATGTGAACAAGCGGTTCTATTTTGATCCCAGGGATGCCTCCCGTGTTGTTCTTTATTCGGGGAATACTTTATCTGTGTTAAATATTTCTGACTGGAACCCAATATCTGCAATTGGACTTACTGCAAATAATCTGAGTAACATCGATTTCGGGGCGGATAGGGTTTTTGGGTATACGGGTGAATATCTCCGGGTCTTCAATTTGTCTACAGGAGCACTCCTGAATGAGCTTCCCACAGACATATCGCAGCATGGCATCCTTCTGAAGGATAAACACCTCTATAGCATGGAAGGTCGTAAATTAAAGATCTTTTAACATGAAGAAACACCTGTGGATGTTGTTTTTTATGATCCTTCCCTGCTTTCTCCCGGCGCAGCAGGTCGAGATCGCGGTTGGAACGGGATATGGCGGCTGTTCCATGAGTGATCTGCAAAACTTTAACGAAGAGATCATAAAGAGTCTTCCCTTCGAAGCGGAAGTGGTGGATGATTTTCCTGCCTGGTTCATCTACAGAGTAAGCGTGACCACTACGATTGACAAGATGATAAGCCTGGGTGCCATATATACACATTCCTCGACTGGAAGCCGGGTCAGTTCCGCCGATTATTCCGGGGAATATTATTTCGACACACAACTGGCCGCCAACTCACTGGGATTCCAGCTCGCATTCAAAGTATATCACCTAAACAATCTGGATGTACGTGTAAAGGCGCAGGTGGGAATGATGTTCACCCACGCAGGTTTTCACGAGAACCTGGAGGTTTATGGAGGTTATTCGTCGGATGATTATATTATGAATTCTCTCAGTCTTTACCTCGATCCGGAAATTGCAGTGCATTACAGGTTCGGACTGCTGGGCGTAGCCGTTTTCGGCGGTTACCGGTTCAACACGACAGGGCATCTGAAATACAACGGCCAGAAGACCAACCTTACGACAAATTGGTCGGGGTTCAATGCCGGAGCGGAGTTGACTGTCACTATCCCGTTTGTGAAAGGAAAGCGTGACGGAAAAAAATAAAGTGCAAAGTGCAACATAATACACATTGCACCTTGCACTTTAGACCTGTCTTGTGATCAGCCTGGGATTCGAACCCAGGACCCCCGCCTTAAAAGGGCGATGCTCTACCGGCTG
>Ga0074195_1003620_pt1 | contig 14085 bp, 18 predicted proteins | sample EPASupsiteHSE623_FD_64525 | JGI IMG/M metagenome (GOLD analysis project Ga0074195, IMG submission 64525) | Bioremediated contaminated groundwater from EPA Superfund site, New Mexico - Sample HSE6-23 | ecosystem: Environmental > Aquatic > Deep subsurface > Groundwater > Contaminated ...
TATCCAGGTCAATTTTTCCTTCATTTGCCAAAATAAGAGTTGCCATTCCCAAAAATTGTTTCGATATGGATGCTATACCTAAAACATGATGTGAATCCAGCATTTCCTTTTTACCTAAATTCGCATAACCTAAATATTTCTCATAAATAATTTGATCTTCATGTGTAATAATTAAGGAAACACCTGCATCATCAGTCAATAGTTTTTTACTTAACTCCGTTTCATATTTAATTAGTCTTTCTTGAAAATTATTGGCATTCTGAGCAAGTGCACTTGTCGTGATAATCAGGTAAAATACAGCAATTAAATTTTTCATAATATACATGGTTAATTTTTAATCCATTATGATTTTTTATGTTGCCCAACGGATCAGTGCAAACGTTCGCAGCTTTTAGGCTGTGACGTTTCGCACAATGTTAGGCCACGTATATTTTTATTTATCATAGTGATATCGACAACTAATAACTAATATATCGTTTTCTCTTACTTGATACACCAACCTATGCTCACGATCTATTCGACGAGACCAATAACCTGCCAAATCATATTTTAGGGGTTCTGGCTTCCCTTTCCCTTCATACAGAGTCCGTTGTATATCCTTTATCAATTCATTAATTCGCTTCAACATTTTTTTATCTTCACTTAACCATGAAGTATAGTCTTCCCACGAATTACCAGAAAAAACAATCCTCATCTCTCCTCAATTAATTGTTTTTGAAAACCTTGCCCTTCATTGAGCTGCCGTATAGATTCATACAACCTGTCGGCATTGGCTTTTGAACTTAACAGATGAAGCGTTTCTGTAATTGAATTATATTCCGATAAGGATATTAAGACAGCTCCATTTCCTGAGCCCCTCTTAATTATAAGAGTTTCGTTGTTATCTTCCACACAATCAAGATATTTTTTTAATCCAGTTCTGAATTCTGTAAAATTTGCTGCTATCATAGCTGTAATATATAAGTTACTATTTAAGTACAAATGTAAGTACTTTTACAATAACAAGCAACTTGCTTAACAAACTTCTTATTGCTCTACATATGTGGCCTAACGGACGGGGGTTGGTAAAGTGCAGGAGATTGAAACGGTTCATTGTCCCATGCTATGAAGTTACAAAAATGCGAGAACGTTTCCTAATCCACAGGATACCTGCATCTTATTAACCCCTTGTTAGCGGCTGGTTGACTCCTTCAAAATTTTGTCAAAATCGCTTAAAGCCAGTTTTATACTCGAAATAACGATTTCGGGATCATCAGTTTGCATCATATGCCCTGAACTTGAACTATAAAAAAATCGCCCATATTTTAGTGGATACAAAAGTTCCATCCATCGTTTAATTTGTATGTTGCTATTAATTCGCCACATTTTTTCTCTGTCGTAGATAGTGGGTGGTTCGGTATTAGCAAAACCGCCAGCCTTTATAAAATGAACAGGCACGTTTGGTAAAGGGTTTTTGTCGCACTCATCAAAATCGGTTTTTGTTAATTGACGTAAAATTTTTACTTCTTCCACGTAGTACTTAGGCATTTCGGCATATAATTTTTCAGTGAAATTTTTATATGGTTGCCCAAATATTGAGTCGATTTGATGCTGGGTCAAACCAATTTCAAGATACGGTAAATCGCCCATTCCTTGCTTTTTCGTAAAATCAACAGGGTCAACAAAAACAAGCCCGGCAATTTCGTTGGGGTAATCTGAAGCAAAACGTCGGATATAAGCTCCACCAAATGAATGGGATACTAATAAGTAGGGCGGCTTAAGTCCTTTTTTGATTAGCATTTCTCTCAGATTTTCAACTATATGTTTCGTAGTTGGAGGCACGCTGTCGTCTTCCGATTCACCAATTCGGGGACGGTTATAGGCAAAAACAGCGTGTGTTTTTGAAAATTCACCAATGATCGAAGTCCATCTTGTATAGTTATCGGCCATTCCATTTTCAAAAACAATTACGGGTTTGCCCGATTGATTATTTTGCATACCGGTTACAAAAACTTCAATCTTATGCTTATCTAAAGTAACAAAATCCAAACTGGCATAAGCCTTGTCCTTATTAGTTTTCACTACTTTGATTAGTGCTGACCATCTACTGTCTGAATGTAAGAATTTTAAATCGGGGTCAGTTGTGATATGCCCATAATTGGTATAATTCATATAAGTTGCTATATGATTTAAATTAAAAAATGCGCTGTCAGGATTGTTCGCCAAAGCATACGAACATGCTGCATTATACTGATGGTTCATTGTGATTTTTGCATCACGTACTTTAAACGCCTCCGTAAATGCAAATGATGAATTCTTGAAATCGTTTGCACGATAAAGAGAGTCAGCCTTGCGGATATATGAATCGTAACTTTGCAACTTGGACTGAGCCATAATTGATAAGGCAGAAATTAGGAAAACGAAAAGAGTTGTTGTTATTTTCATGTTTTTAAATTTATTGTGTAAAATTAATTGATACTCCATTTGTTAACAAACCAAATTCCTGCCATCGCCGAAATATTTGCCATTGCTTTGCTTCTGAAATTCAATATTTTCGAATATCGGTAGCTACAACACTCTTTACTTTCGGGCATATCGAAAACGGAATAATGCCGGTTCCTGTCCCAATATCAAGTATTTTTTGAGTGCTTTCCAATTCCGAATTGAGATGGAAGAGAATTTTTTTGTAGGTTTTGCGGAACATTATTTTTATAAAAAAATCGTAATGGTTAGCAAAAATGTTCCAAAACGTGTTCTCTTTTAACTGCCTGTTAATCATTTTTTATAGTTTATTATTGCTCGTTTTTAATGATGTCGGTTTTGATTGCTTCAACGCCATTAAAAACAAATCCGGTGATGGCTCCTTGTGAGTTTGATAAAAATTTGAAATCGGTTTTAACTTCGAAAACAAAAAATTCGGTGTCGGAAGTAAAATGCATTTCCCATACCTTGTCGCCGAAATGAAGGAACACATTACCATTTGTCTTGGTAATGGTTAATTGTTGTCCTTTCCGAGTGTAACTTCCTACAAATGAATTTAAACTACTATCGGAGACTGTGATAACATTCTTTTTTACCGGCGCATAATCCTTCCAGCTATAAACACTTGCAACGCTGTAAACTATTTCCTGAAAAATATCCCAATTATCAGAATTGGCCATAATAACGACTCCTTTCCCATCAAAACTGCCCATGTACTGGCATACAAAACCCTCATTACCTCCATCGTTGGTAAAATATTTTGTGTTCCCCATTTCAATTATATATACGCCATAAGCTGGTGAACCTTCCATGAAAGGAGTCAACCGTAATTTTGTCATTTCGGGCGATTGGATTTTCCCGGTTTCTCCATTATAAGACCGTTGTGTTTCGATAACATATTTGCACAAATCGGAAGGTGTTGACCATAATCCGGCAGCTGACTGTTCGGGATACAGATAATATTTTCCCTTAACCTCTTTCCCTTCAGAATATCCGGTAGCCAGTAATTGGTTTTTATTTTCAGGTGAAGGTTGCGAAAAAAAACTGTTTGTCATTCCCATAGGTTTCAACACATTATTCCACATGTATGCGTCGTAGGTTTCATGAGTAATGTCCATCAGCATCAATTGCGAAATAACATATCCCCCGCCCGAGTAAGCAGATTTTAGCCCCGGTTCAAATTTTGAACGAACAGCCGAAGTGTTTGCCGGTTTTTTGCCATCGAGAATCTGGGTAATTGACGGCAAGGAATCACTTCTGCTATATCCCGGAAAACCGTCGATGGTTAATCCTGCGGTATGGCTTAAAAGATTCGCCGTTGTAATTATTTTATTTTTTGCTGTCGAATCATAAGGGAATTGCCAACTTGTGAGGTATTGGTTGATGTCGGTGTTTAAATCAAGTTTCTTTTCCTGTACCAATTTGAAAACGGCAACTCCATGTAAAGATTTGCTCAGCGAAGCAGCCTGAAAAAGTGTTTGAGGTGTTACCAAACGATGTTCAGATGAATCGGCCCAACCATACCCTTTTGCCCATTCAATCCGGTAATCGTTTATTACGGCAATACTTAAGCCCTGCATATTATAATGCGCCATACGGTCTTTTATCTTCCAATTTGACGTGTTCTGAGTTTGAACCCAGCGTGTTAAATTATTTTCAACCTGCTGTATATGTTTTTCAACCTCGGGCGAATATGTTGTTGTTTGTGCTTGAAGGCAACTTGCCTGAAATATTGCAGAAATCACGAAAAAGCTCACAGACATTCGTTTTATCATATCAACGTGTGGTATCATGCGACTATTAAATTACAGTTTATTTGCTGAAACAAAATAAATTACTACAAATCATTTAAAATTGGAAAAATGCGAACATCTCAGTTTATTTTCTTGTTTGCCAAAAGAAATTCAGATGGTATAAATTTCCCGGGCAATGTTCGTACAATGGTTTTAAAGGTATTTATGAAGTGAGCCTGGTCGTAAAAATCGCTGTCCATTGCAAGTTGTGTTAGCGAAGAGTTTGCCTTGGACGATGGATATGCCAATAAATCAATTGCATTTCTCAATTTGATGATAATTGAAAACTCTTTCGGTGTCAGACCGACATATTGAAGAAATAACTTTTGGAGATATCTTGGTGAGCAGCCTAATTGCTCGCTAAGTTTTTTAATTGAAACACCTCCGTGGCTGTTTATGATGCTGATGCAAGCTTTGTAAAGTAGCAAAGTATGTTCGTTTTTAAACAGGAAATCAGTAAATTGATTGTACAGGTATGCCAGAATTTGATTTTCATCGAATGTGTTTAATGAACTTGCTTCATTTTCAAACTCTTCGTTGATGTTTTTGAACGGAATAATTTTTCTTTTGCAGAGCCTCATATCGTAATTTGTAAACATGGATATTGCCCAGGGGAATAGTTGAACCATATTTACTTTGGTGGCAGGCAAAATGTCCACAATAACCGATTGTGTTGCTTGTCCGCAAAAATAAATTCCTTGGCTTAGCCGTAAAGGTTTTTGGTCAATATAAACGATAGCACCTTGCCCGGCTATAAAAGCAATGTTAAAGCAGCCGTTGGGAACAATGGTTCTATTGTTTTCCGGTAAAGGATTGGAAAGGTTGTCGAGTATCCATATTTTTTTAATATAATATGCCAGCGATTCATTGATAATAAATTCATTATATTTGAACATAGAATTATTTTTAGTTCATTTTTATTCTTTCATTTTGTCAAATAATATTATTAATCCGTCTGGTAATGTCTTTCGCCAGCCTGTCCAGTCGTGTCCGCTCTGAAATTCCTGATAATAAATTTTATATCCTTTTGATTTTAAAATATCTCTCATGTAGCGATGTTTCTCAATGAAATTAAAGTTGCTAAAGGTACGCATAACGGTTTCCTGCAATCCGCAATCCATGTAAAAACGAATTGGTAATTTTTTTGTGCGTTTGTATTGTTCTGTTAGCCAAGAAACACTATCGGTTACTTTAATTCCACGCCAATAGCTGCCAGATTGTGATAAAACATTCCCAAACAAATTTGAGTGATTAAAAGCAATATAGCTAGAAGCAAGACCACCATAGCTTACACCTGCAACTATTGTTTTGTTTGGATCTTTTGATATTTTAAAATTTTGGTATGCCCAAGGCATTAATTCTAACGCCACAAAATCGGCAAATGGTTTATATAAAGGCAATTCTATTTCACGCCTTTCTGTTGGCTGGTTGTCGACAAGGATGGCAACACACGGGGGAATTTTATTATCGGCTATCAAATTATCAAGTATGGTTGGCAAAGGAACTCTGTCGATATATAAAGATTGATCAAAAATGACAATAGAAGGATATTCTTTTGTATTATCGTATCCAAATGGTTTATATACAATTATACTTCGTGAATTTTTCAATATTTTACTTTCTATTGCATAATTCGTCAAAACTCCTTTGGAAAATCCTTTTCGTTCATAAAACCAAACCTTTGAACTATCAAGAAAATAATCGAAAGCGTTAAAACTATAGCTTGTATTCAATCCAATAGGTATAAGATTACTGTTATACTTATCGGTTAGGTATATTGTTCCTGAATTATCAATTACCTTGAATCGGTAGGCAGTGGTCCAATCAGCAGGGATTTTATAAGTCCTGTACCATATATCGGTATTTTTAATTGGAAGTAGGTTCATATCGCTTACTCCATTTCCCAAATAAACATTTTTTATATCAAGATCTACTTTGATATTATTTTTACTGCTTCGGTACAAAAAAGTAATAATCAAACTCCTGCTATCACTACATTTTTCGACCATTGGAGTACCTGCTCCTGCAATACTGTCCCAAAAATGCTTGATTTCAGTTTCGTTTGCATTCCTTAATCTTTCTATCGTTGGACTATAACCAACAATTGGTTTAATCGTTTCTGAATCCGTCCAATTGGATAATCTCGTGTTTAAACGTCCTGTGGAGATCTCTTCTTTTGGATTTTTATTTTCAGGATTATTGCAGTTTATTAAAAAAACAATTGCAACTGGTATTAGATAACTTATTCGTTTTTTAACCTTTTGATTACTACGGTTTATCATATTAACTACCTATTAATATTTATCTGCTTACTCTGTTCTTTTACTAATTGATGCTGTTAACTGTAATTATTTATAAGGGAAGGATTGTTTATTCAAATTTTTCTTTAGAAATTCCAAAGGATTTTCAAAGTACTCGCTTAGTTCCTCTTGGCTCATACATAACCAACTTGCACAGCAATAATCATCTATTCTCTTTTTAATTTCAAAATGCAGATGATCATAATTGCCATTATACCTCTTTGCCTCAGATTTCGTATACAATACTCCAATTCTTGTATTGTAATCGACCTCATCACCATTTTTAACAAAAATGTCTTTAAGATGTATGTAGGAGCTATAAATATATGAACCATCATTCAGTCTATGTCTAATAATTACCGTTTTATTCGGTGCTATTGGACGAATTAAACATACAATTCCTTTATTAATTGGATATACGAATACAGTATCCATTTTATTTGATGGTAATATATCTATCCCTGAATGCTTATGCCCTTTTACATGTCCTGAACGATAAGTCCCAAATCCACTTATTATTTGAATCGAATTTAAATTTGATCGGTTTTGTACGTAAAAAGGAAGTGTCCATTTTTCAGCAATTTTTGAAGGCTCTACGTTAATATAAAACGCCTTCATCCTTTTACTATACTTTTTAATGCTATCAGATTGGCCAGTAGTACAATTTAATGTATCCTTAACTTTAATAGAGTCATTTTTTAGTACTTTAATGTTTTTATCATTATAATTTGAAGAACAACAATATAGTACAACAACCATTAGTAGTGGAAAATACTTCATTTTTAATTTTTTCAATTTTTGTAATTACGTAATCAAATCACAAAGAAGTTTAGTAATATAACCACTAACATTTGCTGCTAAAAAACGGCGGGGAGTTAGAAGCAGCAATCTTGTCTCTCGTTAAAACTATTGCCAATATACTAAATAAAACTTATCTACACACCAACCCAGTTGGGTTTTAGCAGCTATTGGTGACAGTTATTTATTCCCCGAAACCTTTTTCTTTTAGCCATGTTGTCATGGTTTCAATATAGCCTTCGCAAAACTCCCTTTTATCTATTGCTTCGCTTGATGCACCTGTTTTGCACTTTAATAGGCTATGGTTACCATCTGGAAAAGTTTTAACTGTTAGTTTTCTACTGTTATTTGTACCAATAGTCTCCTTATAAAGAGCCAGAGTTCTTCGCCAATCTACCACATAATCTTTTTCCCCATTTATGGCTAGAACAGGGCATTGAATCCTATTAAGGACCTCTTTAAAATCTGGAACCATTATTACCGCTTTTGTTTTCTCATCACGTTTGTAGAGAATTTTCCCTTTGATTGATTCTTGCTCTTTATAGTAGACGTCTTTTGTTATACCACCTACCATACCTAAATAGGCAATGCAAAAGGAATCTTTTAGAAGATGTTGCTCTGCTTTTAGAAATTCTTCATAGGTTCCTCCATTTTCAAATAATTCCCCTCCACGAAGATATTCTGTGATTAATAATTTTGCTTCTGACTCACTTTTCCCTGCAAATCGAAAATCCGATTCTATCTGGTAGGGAGAAGAATCAAGACCATCGGTTCCACTCACTGAAATCCAAAAAGCAATAGAAGGATATTCCTGAATTACTAAAGGACAAATATACCCTGCCCGGCTAATTCCCCATAACCCAATTTTAGCATAACCATTTATTTTTCGACGTTTCAACTCTTCAATTGCAGCGATGATTTCCTTAGCACTGCTCTGAACGGTTTGATTATGATTATACTCCCCTTCACTTTTACCACAACCTGCTTTATCCCAACGAAAACATGAAATCCCAAGACTTTCGAAGTTTGAAAACAGTGAATCGTAATACCAAAAACTTTCACCAAAATTTGTCCTTTCATGGCCTGGCACTATAATTATAATTGCCGATGGGTCTCGGCTTACTGGCATATCTATGAAGCCACTAAGTTTTTTACCCTCAAATACAAAATTCAGAGTGTCTGTTTTCATTTTCTCTTGCCCAAACAGAAGAGCAGGACTTAATAAAGAACAAATAACTGATAACGTTATTATTTTTTTCATATTTTCTAATTCTATAAATACTAAAATATATGTAGATGGATAGTTTTTATAATTGCCACTAACGGTTCAACGGTAAAATCCCGTTTTAATGGGATTTAATGCGTGTTAGCAAACGTTGTTACTTAATCATATTATCTTCAATTTTCTTTAATATTTCGGTTACTTCAAAATCTAACACTGAAAAAGCAAACCATCTCTTTCCTAAATCTTTCAAAGATGCTCCTATATGATAAATTATTTTTTTGTCAATGATCAGAAAACGGTCATGAGATTTATTAAACTGCTTTATGCTTATATCGGGATATTGAAAACGATATTTTCGCAGGTCTTAGAATGATAGATTCTTGAGCTTTTCTGATTAGATCAATTACAAAAATATAAGCATCAAATATTTGCCCTTCAAAGAAAATTCCTTCTTTTGGTGGCAAGTTTGTTTTAATCTGAAAATCAAATTCTTCTACCTTTGTTTTTAAATAATTTACATCTTTTTCAATCCTGTCAAAGCGATGACTTAAAGCATAACCTTTAAGTAAATAATCTTTAAGAACATTATTTGCCCATATCCTAAATTGAATGCCTCTTGATGATTTTACACGATAGCCAACCGAAATAATGACATCTAAATTATAATACTCTACTTGATATGTCTTCCCATCAGTTGCAGTTGTCGCAAATTTTGCGACAACTGGAATTCCTTTCAATTCCTCAGTCAAGACATTGGCGATATGTTTTCCAATTGTTTTAATATCTCTTTCAAATAATGTCGAAATCTGTTGTCTATTTAACCAAACAGAACCTTCATCAATCTTAACTTCAAGTCTTGTTGTTCCTTCATCTGCCTGATAGATTATGATTTCATCTTTCATTTGTTAATAATTAATGTTTTTTGAAAAATGTATAATTGAGTTATTATCGACAATGTTTGCTAACGGTTTGGCGATATGAAAAATTGGGGGTTACGGAGCGATTCTCTATCAAGCTACACGACACCTGATGCGAGCCATAACCCTTGAATAACCTATGAAATCCCAATTTTTTATATTGCGCGTTAGCCACTATTGATTCTATTTTATTTCAAATTCATAAATCAGTTTATAAAAACTTTCTGTCTTAGCCCACCATTTAGTTGTATCAGTGTCTAAATAATTTTTATAACCGTGAGAATTTCCTGTAGTTGAAAAAAGTAATTTATATTCATACTTGTTTGGTGGCAATTTATAAAATAGACCAAAAGAACCAACCGTTGCAATTCTTGAAGAATCAGGATATAGAGGTAGTAAATCAGCAAAATTCTTATCAATTTGGCCTATCAACTCTCTACTCCGGGTTGAATCATTAATAAAAGTTAGACTACCCCAGAAATAGCCTGGCAAATGCTCACCGTAAATGGTATCTTTTGAAAAATTAGTTAATGTAAAAAATGGTCCTTTGTAATACTCACTCGATTCAATTTTTGCGAATTTCAAGTTTATGGATTCAGGAGATTTAAAGTATTTTACTATTGAAATATAACATTGATTTTTCCTACTCAATTCAGTCCACTTATTATTAATCCATTTAGACTTAATATCTTGTCCTAAATCAACACTAATTTCTATCTCATTCTCATTACCGCTTAATTCAAATGAATAGTCTATAGAGTCAATACACTTAGAATTAATTAAATATCTGCAATATAATTTATATTGACCAGGTTGAGTAAAAAAGTTCTTTTTTAAATCATGATATCTTTTAGTCGTATCAATGTAAAGCAGTACCTTATTTTCATTAGGATTCGTCAGTGAAATATCAATTTTTACAATTTCTTTGAAATCCGACAATTCGTAATTAAATCTCAAATCAATTTGTCCAAAAAGTCTTGAACTAAATAAAATTAATCCTAAACAATATAATAACAGTTTGCGTTTCATTTTTTTCAATAGTGGCTGACGGTTGGCGCTAAAACTAGGTGGGCTTTCGTGTCGGTTAGCCAGCGAGTGTTAGTTTATTTTTTTATTTGTCACGTGGAGTATGCCCACTTAGTTTTAGCGTTTATTATGTGGCGTTTTTATTTTTTCATCTGATGAATTAAATCTATAAATATCAACATCTGTTATTGTCTGGGTTCGGTAAAGAAAATCTATTGTTTTTAAATCATGTCCAATCGCTGGTGTTGGCTTATCAGGATTAGTGTCAATATCCAAAACGATTTCCAAAACTGAATCCAAATTTAATTCTTTTTTAAGCTCATTAGTAATCTCAATTTTATCACTAAGCTTAGTTACTATTTCATCAACGAGTTTATCAATATTAATATATTCCTTTCCTTTTTCTGTAGATAATTTCCAACAAGAATAATTTAAATTTGGATTATATTTTCCCTTGTTTCCATTTTCCCATGAATCTGAGGGCTCAATCCCAATCCTATCGCTAATAATTTTAGGGTCAAAATCTGCTCCCTTTAGAGCAAAATAAACATATGAATTACTCAATTCCATTTTTAAAATCTATGGTTTATAATCATCTGATTTATCTCTATTACAATCAAAACAAGTCAATCTAAGATTATGCTCCTCGGTACTGCCACCCTTTGACATTGGTATTATATGGTCAAATTCAATTTCATCATCTTTTAAAACTCGCCCACACACTTGACATTGATTGTTATCTCTACGAACAACTTTTAGCATTATATGTCTTGGAATGTATCGTCCAATTCTTCTCTTTTCCTTTGTTTCAGTCAAGGGTTCATTAACAAAAAATACCGGACATAAATGTCCAAAAATAGAACATTGCTTTTCTAAATCGTGAGAATCATGTTTTACTGGATACTCCGTTGGATTAAAATCTTCTACTTCCTTCTCGAAAAACAATCTTCTTTCTTCATCATAAGCACCTTTAGAAAGTTGTTCTTTCAAAAAATCATTATGTAGTATTGCTTCTTGTCTTGTAGAAGATAACAAAGGAAATTGTTCCACCAATATACCATAGGGACAATATTTAATCTCCCAACATGGTTTACAAACGTTCTTTGTTCTTTTTTCCCAATCTTTCCGAACTTCTTTGTCAGAAGTCTTAGGGTCAAATCCGAGTAATTCTTTTATATAAGGATTCATAATCGTAGTGTTGTTTTAAAATGCCACCTAACGATTTGGAACTATATGCAGTTGCGATAGCAATTGACATATAGTTTTTGTTATAGCCAGTTTTCATTTTTGACCAATCTGTTTAATAATCTTCTTTTTATATCTGTTCTTTGGATAAATATATATGTCTCCTTTACCATTTCCATATAAGTTTTTGGATTTCTTCTCTTTAACAACTTTAATTGTCTTTATCCATTTGGGTTTGATCTGTTTTATTGAAATACTATCAAGTATTATCTCCAAAGTGTCTATTACCAAAATCATTTTAGGACGAAAAGACGTATCTGTCTCATCACTAATTGCAATTCTATATACAGAAAAATCTTTCTGTCCGTGGAGTAGAATTGGAAGGAATACAATCAATACTAGTAAGTGTTTCTTCATCTGTTAAATAGGCTATAACGGTTGCGGCTTGCAGTTTGCGCGTTAGCGTGAATGCAAGTTGCTGTTAGCGGTAGTTAATTATTTTCTCAAATTCTTGTCTAAATTATTATTATCATATTCAATAAAGTCCCAAGGAACTTCTTTTTTGAAAATCTCAATACTTTCTTCGAGTAAGTCTAATGATAAGTCTTTTTGAAAAAGTGTTACAGTTCTTGTCCGTTTTGTGTCATCCCGAAATATTTCGATTACTAACTTGTTGTCACGATAAATTTCAACTCCAATTCCGTCTCTATCGCTCACGTCACCTGCTATTATTACCCTGTCTCTAGGTAGTTCCATTTATCAATTTATTTTGTTTTATGTCGTGATCTCTAATTACCGCTAACGGCCGGCGGCTTGCAGTTTGCGCTTTAGCGTTAATGCAAGCTGATGTTGGAAACCGTTTATTGATTTCTATGTTCAATGCGATCAATTTTTTTATTTAATTCCTTTATTTCATTAAGCATTTCTACCATGAATGGATTTGAATATGACAGATTTCGCTGTTCTTCTTGCCTAAATCCAAGTTGAGAATCAAGGTAGCCTAAGACCAGAGAAAAAATAATAAATAATATTACTGCAATAGGTATTGAAATAAGTGCATAATCAAAGATTGTCTTTCCCCAGGCTGTATCTTGGTATTCTTCAAGAAAAACTATAGCAATTAAAAAAAATTGAATATAACCTATGTACATTCTCGATCTATCAATATAGATTTTCCATCTAATTAAGGATCTCTTGTTAAATACTATCTTCATATTTGTTCTTTTAGTTTTCGATATAAATGGCTTCCAACGTTTGTTGCTAAAAAACGACGGGGAGTTCTAAGCAGCGTCTCTGTCCCTCGTTAAAGTTAAAACTTTTATTGTAATTAAAAACTTATCTGCGCATCAACCCCGTTGGGTTTTAGCAGCTGTTAGCAAACGTTAATTATTGTCTATTTTCAATGATTTCAATGCGAATATGAATTCTTTTTCTAATTCAGGATATATGACTGTCAGGACGTCCATTATAACCTGTACTCCTTTTTTGTTATTTAATAAATGAACTACAAATACTGTATGTTCGCCGAATTTGTCCTTATAAATTGCTTTATATGCAATTGCATTTTCAAAGTCAATTCTCCCGTCGTCATGAATAAAGGCTTCCTTAACTTCAAATGGAGCATTTATTCTTTTCTGCAAAGAGAAATTGATAACGTCAATACTGTCATTTGGAAGATTTTCAATAACAAAAGAAATATTTGGAATTATCTGTCGATTATCTTTATCTGCAATTGGTTCTCTTTTGTAAAAATATATTGTAAATTCATTTTCATTTTGCTTTCCTTTCAATTCCCACTTTTCATTAGGCTTTTGAAATGATATTTGTGCTTCTTTAATTTTCTCCTGACTTATACATTTCAGAGAAAAAACAAGTACTAAAAATGTCGTAAAAAGAATTCTCATTGTGCTTTGTAGTTTAATGTTTGCTAACGGTCGGCGGTATGTTTAGTGCCGCTTTCCAAGTCTTTTATTAGGTTATTGATTGGTTTCTTTTCAAATCGTTTTTTTCTTATTTGCAGTTTAAGTAGCATTAAATATGACCGTTTGTTATGCAACGTTAATTTTAATCCTCAGTAAATCGTAGAACATCTTCGACTTTCCATCTTTTACCTATTTTTCTCATTATCAAAGTTTCTGAATGTGATCCGAAAAGATAACCTGATATCACATTAAATTCTATTAAAGCAATTTTTTTGTCTTGAGAGAATATAGGTTTTGTGAATTCACAATATTTCTTATTAAGATGTTCGTGTATTAGTCTGTATTTATTCTTAAATTCAAAAGGATCGATAATACTTTTATTGATCGTATCTGCCATTGCATTATATTCTTGGAGTTTATTATTGTCAATTAATTCTAGATCAATAGCACTTAGAAAAC
>Ga0074195_1003621_pt1 | contig 14079 bp, 7 predicted proteins | sample EPASupsiteHSE623_FD_64525 | JGI IMG/M metagenome (GOLD analysis project Ga0074195, IMG submission 64525) | Bioremediated contaminated groundwater from EPA Superfund site, New Mexico - Sample HSE6-23 | ecosystem: Environmental > Aquatic > Deep subsurface > Groundwater > Contaminated ...
CCAACTGCTCCTCGACGGTCCGCAACCGCTGCTCTTCGCTACGTTTGGTGACAAAACCGCTGAGCAGCAGGCTGAGCAGCGCGACGGCAACGATGACCACGACGGTCACCGTGAACCACTGCGACCGGAACTCGGCCATGGCGCCGAGCACCTCCTTGGCCGGAGTGAACAGGACAATCGACCAGCGCGTGTTCCCGGGGAGTTCCAGCGGGCAAACCACGGCATACACCTTGCCCTCACGCCGATCGGCGCCTTGGCGAAGATCGCGGGACAAGGCCAGGACGGCATGCTCCTTGCCGGCGATGGCCGCTCGCAGTTGCGCCAGTTCATCGGCATCGCCGCGGAGCTGGTGGCTGCTTTTACCGACAGTACCAGCGCCGGTCGAGGCGGCGAGAATATCTCCCTCGCGGCTGAACAGGAGGGCATAGCCCTCCGAGGGCAGGGCAATTTGCTCCAGATGCCGTTGCGCAAGCTGGACAAAGGGCAGCGCAAACGACAGGCAGCCACCAAAACGGTCGTTCGGCGCGACGGTGGCGGAAAAATAGATCTGTCCGCCTCCTCCGGGGAGATGGATGAGATCGCTCACCGCCGGACTCTGCCGTTGCTCGATTTGCCGACAATGGATGGCGGCGCCACCGGCACCGGAAGCGTCTTCCGGGGGAATCGAAAACAGGGTGGCGCCGTTTGCATCGATGCGCTCGATGGCAAAAATATCCTCAGGATGAATCGACAAGAAATCCTGGAGCAGCGCTTTTCCGCCGGCATCCATTGTTTGAATGGCGGGTTGCTGCACCAGGTAGGAAAGCGCCTTCTCGTAGGTGGAAAAATATGCCTGGAGCCGAGAGCCCGCCTGCTGCGCCAGGATCGTCTGCCGGCTGCGGAAATCGTCGATGGTGGCATTGCGCACCGAAAGATAGGGCAGATAGAACAAACCGGCGAGGGCCAGGGTCGCCAGGAGCGCGAGAACGATATGTCGATAGCGAAATTTGTGATTCATTGACATGGCACTGGAATGTAGATCAACTAGCGTACTGTGCAATTAACTATAGCAAATTCTGCTTAATTCCATAAAATAAAAACCTTTTCCCCATGGATTGGCCAAGGCGCTACGATCGCCTTCGCTTGTGGCGTCCCGGAACCACCCCCCACCCCTTTGGCCAGGAGACGTTGTGTTTCTGCATCAATCCAACCGGCTTGAGTCGCTCCTGCGGCAACTCCGCGCCCTTGTCCGCGAACCCCTGGCCGATCCCCTGGCCCCTGAGATCGTGGTGGTGCAGAATCCGGGGATGGCGCAATGGGTAGCGCAGCAACTGGCTTTTTCCGTCGGGATTGCCGCCCATCTCGCGTTTCCACTGCCCGCCCGTTTTGTCTGGGAGGTGCTCCAGGGTCTGGCCGGCAGTCCGGCGGAGGAGGATCGCTTTCGCAAGCCGGTCGTGCGCTGGCGGATCATGACATTGTTGCCGCACCTGCTCGGCCGGCCGGGCTTCGCCGAGATCGCCGCCTATGTGCGGGAGGACGACAACGGCAGCAAGCTCTACCAACTGGCGGGCCGGATCGGCGAAGTCTTCGATCAGTACCTGGTCTACCGGCCCGACCTCTTAACCCGTTGGGAGCAAGGGGAGGAAACCCACTGGCAGGCCCGGCTCTGGCGCGCATTGGTTGCCGAGGCCGTTCCGCACCGAGCCCGGTTGGTCGACCGCTTCCGCCAACTCCTCGCCGACCGGGCGGACTTCCCCGGCCGCCTCCCCCAACGCTGCCACCTGTTCGGCGTCAACTCGCTCGCCCCGGTCTACCTGGACGTGGTCGCGCAGCTCAGCCATCACATCGAGATCCATCTCTATCACCTCAGCCCCTGCCGCCACTATTGGGGCGATCTGGTTTCAGCCAGGCAGATGGCCGGAATGCGCGCCGGAAAGCGGCCTCCTCCGTCGCCGGGAATCGATTCCTATTATGAAGAGGGCCACCCGCTGCTCCTCTCCCTCGGCAAAACCGGACAGGATTTTTTTCGGCAACTGTTCGATTACGACTTGCAAGAATTCGACCTGTATTGCGAAAACGAACGTTCTTCCCTGCTGGCCACCCTGCAAAACGATCTCCTCGACCTCCACGACCGCACCGCATTCCCGGCCGAGCGATGGCCACTGCAACCCGACGATCGGTCGCTGCAATGCCACTGCTGTTTTTCGCCGCTCCGGGAAGTGCAGGTCCTGCACGATCGCCTGCTCGATCTCTTCCAGCGGTTTCCCGATCTGACCCCCGGCGATATCCTGGTCAGCGCGCCGGATATCCAGATCTATGCCGATGCCATTGCCGGCGTCTTTGGCGAACCGGGCCCGGCGCGCCGCATCCCCTGGTCGATCGCCGACCAGACGCTGAACCGCGAGCAGCCCCTGGTCCGTTGCTTCCTCGATCTCCTGGAACTCGCGACCGGACGTTTCACCGCTCCCGAGGTCTTGGCCCTGCTTGAGACGCCCGCCCTCCTCGCCCGTTTCGGACTCGATCCGGCCCTGCTGCCGCGCCTGCACGTCTGGGTGCAGGAAACCGGCATCCGCTGGGGGCTGGACGAAACCCATCGCCGCGAGTTGGATCTCCAGACCGGCGGTCTCCACAGTTGGCGATTCGGCCTGGATCGCCTGCTCCTGGGCTATCTCATGGGCGACTGCCGGGAGACCCCGTGCGGCATCCTGCCCTACGCCAACCTGGCTGCCGGCGAAGCCGCCGAACTCGGCGGTTTTCTCGATCTGATCGACACCCTGGCCCATTGGCGGTCCCGGCTCAACCAGCCGCGGCCGGTCGAAGCATGGTGCGCGGACCTGAACTGCCTGCTGACCGATTTTTTTGCACCCGAGGAGGACGACCAGGGGATGCACACCCTGCGCGAGGCCATAAGCGCCCTCAAGGCGGAATGCAGCCTTGCCGGGCATGAAGCACCGCTCGCCTTCGCCGTCCTCCGGGAGCACCTGAGGACAACGCTTGCCCAAGCCGGTGGCGGCCAGGCCTTCCTCAGCGGCCGGGTCACCTTCTGCAACATGGTCCCGATGCGGTCCGTCCCCTTTCGCGTCGTCTGTTTGTTGGGTATGAACGATCAGGACTTTCCCCGTTCGCAACACCCGGTCGCCTTCGATCTCATGGCCAACGAACCGCGGCTGGGCGACCGCAACCGCCGCCAGGACGACCGCTATCTCTTTTTAGAGGCCATCCTCTCGGCCCGAGACGTCCTGTACCTCTCCTGGGTGGGCCGCAATCAGCGCGACGACGCCATCACTCCGCCCTCGACCGTGATCGGCGAATTGCTCGATTACCTGGAGCAGAGTTGTCTTCTTGACGAGACAGGTATCGCGGCCCATCTGACCACACTGCATCCGATGCAGCCCTTCAGCCGCCGCTGTTTCGACGGCTCCCCCCTCACCGCCAGCTTCAATCCGGCCTGGCTACCGGCGGAGCGGGAAGGCGAGCCACCGCCCTTCCTCCCTGCCCGCCTGGAACCGGCCGACGAGACCTGGCGCACGGTCGATCTTCGCCAACTGATCCGGTTCTGGCGGCATCCGGTCCGCTATTTTCTCGAACGCGTCCTCGGCCTGCATGTACGGGATGGCGAGGCCGTGGTCACAGAGAGCGAACCCTTTGCCCTCGACCGGTTGCAGCACTACCAACTGCGGAGGGAGATCGTCGCCGACCTTATGGCCGGGATGCCCGAAGAGCGGATACGACGCGACCTTGAGGCCGGCGGCCAGTTGCCGCAGGGCGGTTTCGGCCAGGTCGAGTTCGCCGCTATCGCCGAGAGCGGCACCGACGTCGCCCGCCATCTGCTGCTCCTGCAGGCTCAACCCCTGGAACCGGTGGAGATCGACTGCACCCTCGCTCCCTTCCGGATCACCGGCTGGCTGACGGATCTCTATCCAGAGGGCCGGGTGACCTGGAGAGCGGGTGCGCTCAAGGGCGCCGACCTGATCGAACTCTGGACGCATCACCTTGTCCTGAACCTGTTGGCTCCGCCCGGCATGGCCCCGCTGTCCATCCACCTCTCATACGACACCGCCCAGAAGAACGATCCGGTGCGGCGCACGACCTTCGGTCCGGTGGCCGATGCCGCCGGGCATCTGCGCCAACTGCTCGATCTCTACTGGCAGGGACTGACCCGGCCGCTCCCCTTTTTCCCGGAAACCAGCCTTGCCTGGGCCAAGGCAGCAGGAACCGGGAAGGAGGAAGAACGGGCGCGCCCGGTTTGGACCGGCGGCTATCAGCGGCACGGTGAAGGCGAGGACCCGGCCTACTCCTATTTCTTCCCCGCGGCCACCCTGCCCCAGACCGCGGATTTCATCGCCCTGACCGCCCTTTTTGCCCCGATCCTGCCCCATCTGGAGGCCCACGACCGTGCAACCGCTTGATCCGCTCTCCCTTCCCCTGCACGGCTGGAGACTGCTCGAAGCCAGCGCCGGCACCGGCAAGACCTATACCCTGACCCTGCTCTTTCTGCGGCTGCTGCTCGAACGGGAGCTGGCGGTGGACCGGATCCTGGTGGTCACCTTTACCCGAGCCGCCACCGGTGAGCTGCGCGACCGCATCCGCCAGCGGCTGCGCCAAGCACTCGACCATCTGGAACAGCGGACCGAGGCCGACCCGCACCTGGCGGCCCTGCTTGCACAGGCACCACCGGAGCAGGCCCGGCAGCGGCTCGCCGATGCCCTGATCCGGCTGGACGAGGCCGCCATCCATACCATCCACGGATTTTGTCAGCGCATCCTCCAGGACCATGCCTTCGAATCCGCCATGCCCTTCGAGAGCGAGTTGCTGGAGAACGAGGCAGAACTGCGGCTGCAGGTGATCGAGGATTTCTGGCGCAACTGCTTCTACCCAGCGGAGGTCGCGGAAGCAGCCTGGGCCGCCGCCACCTGGGGCAGCCCGGCCGGATTGCTGCACGCACTCGGCAACGCGGTGCTGGCCGTGGACTGTGATCTCATCCCAACCGTGGAGGCCCAGGACGTCGATACATTGCAGGCGAAAAGCTGCCGCCTGTTCGCCGAGGTCGAACAGCTCTGGCGCCACGAGCGGGAGCAGATCGCCGCGTTGCTGGCCGAGGACCCTTGCCTCAAACGATGCGCCAAAACCTATCGTCTGTCCGATCAGGTCCCGGCCCTGCTCGCTGCCATGGATCGCCTCGCCCAGCAGGCCGCGCCGCCCTTTCTCCTGCCCGCCGGCATCGACCGGCTCGCCGCCTCGGTGATGGCCGGCCTTCTCAAGACTCGGTGCACTCCGCCTAGCCACGCCTTCTTCACCCTGTTCGACCAATGGTTCGGGTGTCACCAGGAATTCCTGCGCTGGCGAACCATCCACGTACTGCAAGCGGCTGCGCGCTTCCTGCGTACCGAGCTCGACCGCCGCAAACGCGCCCAGGGGTGGCTGGCCTACGACGACCTCCTCACCCGCCTCGAAGCGGCGCTGAACCGGCCCCGAAGCGGCGCGCAGCTGGCACAAGCGCTTGCGACTCGCTATCCGGCGGCCCTGGTCGACGAGTTCCAGGACACCGACCCGGTCCAGTACCGGGTGTTCGCCCGTATCTATCGCCAGGCCGGTTCCACCCTCTTCCTGATCGGTGACCCCAAGCAGGCCATCTATTCCTTTCGCGGCGCCGACATCTACACCTATATTCAGGCCCGCCGTGCCACCCAACCCGATCACCGCGCCACCCTGGGTGTCAACCACCGCGCCACCCCGGCCATGGTCCAGGCGATCAACACCCTGTTCGGGCGGAGGGAAGACACCTTTGTCCTCAAAGAGGACATCGTCTTTCAGCCGGTGCAGGCAGCCGCGCAGCCCAAGGCCCAGCCGCTTGTGCTCGCCGGCCGGCCCGCGCCACCCCTGAGCGGCCTGCTCCTCGACACCGGGAGTCTGAAAAGCGACCGTTCCACCACGATCAGCAAAGAGAGAGCGCTTCAGGCCGCGGTCGTCTACGCCGCCGACGCTCTTGTCCGGCTGCTTGAGATGGCCTGCCAGGGCCAGGCGACCCTCGCCGGGAAGGCCTTGACCACCGGCGACATCGCCATCCTGGTCCGCACCCACCGGGAGGCCGAGGCCATGCGGGCCGGCCTGCGCCGCCGGGGCCTGAGCTGCGTTGCCTTGAGCCAGGAGTCGATCTTTGCCGCCCCGGAGGCCGGCTCCTTGCTGCATGTCTTGACCGCCTTGACCGATCCCGCCGATGCTGGCCGTGTCCGCACCGCGCTCGCCACCGATCTTTTCGGCTGCGACGGGGCGGAAATCCACCGGCTCAACACCGACGAGCCGAGCTGGGAGTCCCGGACGGCCAGGTTGCTCCGCTACCGGCAAACATGGCAGGATCAGGGTTTCCTTGCGATGTTTCAGCGCCTCCTCGCGGAGGAACAGGTTGCCCGACGGCTCACGGCCAGAATCGGCGGCGAGCGCAGCCTGACCAATTATCTCCATCTGGCCGAACTCCTCCAGGCAAGCCCGGCCAGCCGTCACGGCGTCCAGGCCTTGGTCCGCTGGCTGCGCCGCCAGGTGGAGCACCCGGACACCACGGCGGAAAACCAGCTGATCCGCCTGGAAAACGACGAGCACCTCCTCCGGATCGTCACCGTCCACCGGGCCAAGGGCCTGGAATTCCCGGTGGTGGTCCTGCCTTTTCTCTGGTCCGGACGCGCACTGGACACCAGCGGGCCGCTCGGTTTCCACAACCGGGACAGCCTGCGCCTCACCTTCGATTTCGGCACCGGCCGGGAGGAGCACCGGCGTTGGGCCGAAGAGGAGCAGTTGGCCGAGGAGCTACGCTTGCTCTATGTGGCCGTCACCAGAGCCAAATCCTGCTGTCTATTCTGCTGGGGTCGAGTGAGCGGCATGGAGCGTACCGCCCTGGCGTATCTCCTTCACCAGGGCCGCTGCCCGGAGGACGACGCGCACCTCACCGGCGAGCTGCAATCGCTCAACCACGCTGCGCCGCTGCTCGAACTCCACCCCTCTCCCGAAACCTTTGGCACGCACCGGTTTGTCGCCGCAAACGAATCTCCCGTTCCACGGCTGGCATCCTGGACGGGCCGGATCGATCCCGGCTGGTCGATGACCAGTTATTCCCGGCTGAGCGCCGGCAGCGACAATCCCGCTGGCGACGATCGCGACGAATTGGACACGCCCATGGCTAGCGTTCCGGAGGATTTTGCCTCGATCTTCACCTTTCCCCGGGGGCCTGCGGCCGGCACCTGCCTCCATGCCCTGCTCGAACGGCTCGATGTGCACCACCCGGCTGCGGAACAAACACCGCTGGTTGCCCAGACGCTTGAGCAGGCCGGCATCGATCCGCGCTGGCAGGAGGCGACGACCCACTGGCTGGACCATCTCCTTACCGTGCCCCTGCCGGGTGCCTGCGCCATCGGCCAGTTGGCCGGCCCTGACCGGATCCACGAACTCGCTTTCCTTTTTCCTCTGGAACAGGTGGATCTCGCCCGGTTGAACGCGCTCCTCGACGCAGCCGGCGTTCGCCCTCTGACCACGGCCGGCGCTTCCCTGCAGGGGCTGATGAAGGGGTTTATTGACCTCGTCTTCCGTCATCAAGGCCGCTATTATCTGGCCGACTACAAATCGAACTATCTCGGTCCCTCCCTGGCGCACTACGGGGCCGAGTCCTTGGCCGCCTGCATGCACAGTCACCAGTATACGCTCCAGGCCCTGATCTACACCCTGGCCCTCCACCGGTTCCTGGCCACCCGGATTGCGGACTATCGCTACGACGACCACTTCGGCGGGGTCTACTACCTATTTCTCCGGGCCATGCATCCCGACTATCCTCCGGGAACCGGGATCTACAGCACACGACCGGACGGTGGACTGATCGAGGCGCTGGATGCCTGCTGCCGGGGAGGACAAATAAAATGACCACCCTGCTCGATCAGATGCGCGGCTGCCGGCTGTTTCGTCCCATCGACGTCCAGGTGGCCCAATTGCTGGCGCGCCTGGATCAAGGACACTGCGCGGAACTCCCCGTTCTTGCGGCGCTGGCCAGTTGGGCGACCGGACAGGGGCACACCTGTCTGCCCCTGTCCGAGGTGCGCGCCCTGCTTGCCGATACCGGCCTGGACAGCGCACCCTATGCCGACCCGGAAGCCCTCACCCAAGCCCTGCTGACCTCGCCGGTGGTCGGCCGGCCCGCCGATATCCGCCCCCTCATCCTCGACAGGCAGCGCAGACTGGCCCTGTTTCGTTTTCACCGCGACGAGACAGCCATTGCCCGGGCCCTGCGCCAGCGGAGCACCGGCATCGAACCACTGGACCTGCCCGCAGCCCTGCCGCTTTTCGAGACGCTTTTCCCGGCGGTTGCTCCAGCGGACCCCATCGACTGGCAACGGGCCGCCGCCGCCCTCGCCCTGCTGAAACGCTTTGTCGTGATCTCCGGTGGACCGGGCACCGGCAAGACCTACACCGTGGCCCGCATTCTCGCTTTGCTGATCGCGCTCTCCCAACCCAAACCGCGCATCGCCCTAGCGGCGCCCACGGGTAAGGCGGCGCTGCGCCTGCAGGAATCCATCCGGGCCGCCTCGGCCACGCTCCCCCCGCCGCTAACCGAAGCCCTCCCCGATCAGGCCCAAACACTGCACCGGCTGCTCGGCTTTCAGTCGCAGCGTTCCGGTTTTCTCCACAACGCCGCCAATCCGCTCCACCTCGATGTCCTGATTCTGGACGAGGCCTCGATGATCGATGTCGCGCTGATGGCCGCAACCCTGACGGCGCTGCCCCCAGCCTGCCGGGTGATTCTGCTCGGCGACCGGGATCAGTTGGCCTCGGTGGAGGCCGGCAACCTGTTCGGCGACCTCTGCGGCGACGAAACACCCATTCGCTGGTCGGACCGGATGGTCGCACAGGTGCAACCGCTCCTCGGTCAACGGCTCCCACCCTCTCCACCCGGACCGGAACCCGAGCCCCTGGCCGACTCCCTCGTCTCACTTTACACCAGTCGCCGGTTCCGTACAGATTCCGGGATCGCAGCCCTGGCCCAGGCGGTCAAGACCGGCGATCCCGACAGCGTTGCCGGGGTGCTCCTGCAGGATACGGCGGATCTGCGCATCGTCGGCACAGAGGGGGCCGCGCTGGAAACCAGGCTGCGCGAATACCTCGCGCCTTTCCTCCTGCCGCTGCTCACCGCCAGCTCTCCCCTGGCGGCCTTGGAAGCACTCGGCCAGCGCCGCCTGCTCTGCGCCCTCCGCGAAGGGCCTGCCGGGGTCGAGGGGCTGAACCGTCTGGCCGAAGCCATCGGCCGCGACCAAGGTTACATCCCGCCCACAGAACGGTTGTATCGCGGCATGCCCCTGCTCATCCTGCGCAACGAGTACAAGCTGGGGCTGTTCAACGGCGATGCCGGCGTACTCTGGCCCGATACGGAGGGCCGGATGCAGGCCTGGTTCCCCCAGACCGAAGGCGCGGTCCGGCAGATCGGCCTGTCGCGTCTGCCGGCCTGGCAAACCTCCTACGCCCTCACGGTGCACAAGGCGCAGGGGGCCGAGTTCGACCGGGTGTTGTTCATCCTCCCCCAGGACGATGCGCCGGTCTTGAGCCGGGAACTATTGTATACCGGCATCACCAGGGCGCGGGCACACCTGACCCTGCTCTGCCCGCACGATCTGTTGCTCCGGACCATCGTCAGACAGGTGGTGCGTTACTCGGCGCTCAAGGAAAAGCTCCGTCATCCCGAAAGCGGTCCCGCCTCTACGGGACCATTGAACCTCAGCATATAGACACCGGACATGGACATCAGAAAACTGGAGGTATTCCGTAAGGTAGTGGAGCTGAAGAGCTTCACCAAGGCGGCCGAGGCGGCGCTGCTTTCGCAACCCACGGTGAGCGAACACATTCGCAGCCTGGAGGAGGAATTGGGGCTCAAACTGGTGGACCGATTGGGCCGGGAGGCAGCCCCCACCCCGGTCGGACGCCTGCTTTACCAGTACGCCGTCCGCCTGACCCAGCTCCAGCAAGAGGCACTGCAAGCCATTGCAAGGTACAACGGCGCCTTGAGCGGCGAACTCCGCATCGGGGCCGGCACCATCCCCGGTTCGTACATCCTGCCCCGGCTGCTCGCCACCTTCTGCCGCAACTTTCCGGACGTCAAGCCCGTGCTTCGCATCAGCGATTCTCGCGCCATTGCCGCCCAGGTGCTGGAGGGCGCCGTCGATCTCGGTCTGGTTGGGGCGATTTGGAACGAACGGGGCCTGGATTGGATGCCGCTGTTTGCCGATACCCTCGTACTCGCCGTCAGGCCCGAGCATCCGCTGGCCAGCCGCTCTTCCCTGCCGGTCGAGGAACTGCTCAACCATCCCATGGTGCTTCGGGAACTGGGATCTGGTACTCGCAAGGTCGTCGCCCGCATCCTCGAACAACAGGGGCATCGGGAAAGCGATCTTCGGGAGGCCGCGACCCTGGGTTCGAACGAGGCGGTCAGGGAGGCGGTCAAGGCAGGGATCGGCATTGCGGTGCTTTCGGCCCGCTCCATTGCCCAGGACGTCCGGTCAGGCGACCTTACAGCCGTCCCCTTGGAAGATGCGGCGGCCAAACGGTCCATTTCGCTCATCCGGCGCAAGAACCGGGAACCCTCGCCGGTCGCGGCCGCCTTCCTCGACCACCTGCACACTGCTGCCGCGCAGGAGCCGATTGCGGCGCCTTGATCGGGTCGCAATCGGCTCTTCCCGCCTTATCCGCTCGTTTCCGCTTCGGAAGGATGTTCGCTTGTGGCCAGGGTGGTTATCGTTGCGGCCGTCTCCAGCTCGTTTTGTTGCATGAGCCGCTCGACCTCCGCCTGCCACTCGTTGTGCCGGTTCAGCCAATTGAGAAGAAAATCCTGCCGCTTTTCCTGCCTGGCCACCGCGCCCTGCAACCGCTCGCCGGTGAGCATCATCCGTAGGCGCAGTCGTTGCATGGCGATAATGTTGCGCAGGGGGAACATCACAGCTTCCAACTGGCGTGTGGGCGAATCGAAATCGTCCGGTCCGATATCCGCCTGGGTTCCAGGAAGCGCCAGATCGACTTCCTGCAGGGACCGCACCTCGCCGGCTTCGGTGAGGAAGATGCCGCTGGCCTTGATCGTGCCGAGGACGGTGCCATCGGCGCTTTCCAACCGGAATTGTGTGCCGGCATGCATCACCGAAATCGCCCCGACCCCAGCCTCCCGCAGGGTCATCAGGGATTCGCCACCCTGGCCGTCCGGTCGCCAGATCGACAACCGGTCGAAAATGGGGTCGTTTTCGTCGATCCACTGGTTGGCGTCGGTATCCAACTCGGCCAATTCGCCGAAACCAGAGCCGCTCATCGGACCGAACAACTCCAGGCCGTTGTTGATGATGCCGTCGCCGTTGCGGTCGAAGGCGAGAAAGCCGCAACCCCTGCCGGGACAGGCTAAATTCTCCATGCTACCGTTACTGTCGATGTCGAAAAGAAAGGTGCTGTCGCCAAGCAGAGAGGAGGTTGGATCGAATTGGAGAATCAACGGATCGATGAACATGGTGGTCACATCGAGCGCCGAGGCATAGGCGGCCACGGTGGTGCGTTCCATGGACAGACCGAGATCGAACGATATCTCGCGCCCGTCCATGGTCTGCACTGCCCCGCTGGCCGAAAACAGCAGCGATTCCTGCTGCGCATAGATGGTGCCGCTTACCAGTTGCGCGGTTTGCACCCGATAGAGGGGATTGACCGATTGGGTGGATGGGTTGAGGGACGAACCCTGCGAAGATGACCCCAGCAGAGTATCGATGTTCACCGATTGGCCGATGGCTTGGGCGGTGAGTTGGGAGAGGATTTCCTTGGCCGAACCCTGGCCAGTCGAAGCCGGGGCATCGTCGCCAGGGGTGGCCCTGCCCACCTCGGACTGGCCGGAAAATTGGGTTTGGGTGGTACTGGCAAGCAGCCGGGAGAGCCGGATGCCAAAGGCATCGAACGGCTCAGCAGTGTCCATCAAACCCGTTGTCGTGTTCAATCCGGTTATGCGTTGTTCCACTTCCTTGTAGGTTCGTGCTGCATCCATGCTGACCGCAGTCGCAGCAATTTTCATGTATCCTCCTTTTTATTTGATGAGATGAAAGAGTGGGGGTAGGTCCTTCTCTATCGGCGGGTTGGCCCTGGAGGTTAATCGGCAAATGCACTCGAATGCGAGAGACAAGCGAGAAGAGATGCGGACAACGGTCATTTGACAAACCAGCCGGTTGCCCCTATTGATATCGTTATCGCAAGAGAAACGGCAAGATCGGTTCGCATGCCGGTCAATATGCTCCGGTCGAGCAAGGAGGAGACACATGACAACACAGGCACAGGCAATGGTTTTGGCCTCTTTCGCAGCGGACAGTCTCGCCCTCGGCGCCCATTGGATCTACGACACCGACGAAATCGACCGGCGCATCGGCCGGGTGGACGCCTTGCGCAAACCCCTTCCCGATTCCTACCATGCCGGCAAGGAGTGCGGCGACTTCACCCACTACGGCGACCAAGCCTTGGTGCTGCTCCAATCGCTGGCGACAACCGGCGGGTTCTCCCTGACCGCTTTCGCGGCTTCCTGGCGGGCGCTCTTCACCGGCTACCGAGGGTACATCGACAAAGCCACCGTCGCCACCTTGGAAAACATGGACCGGAACCTCCCACCCGATCAGTGCGGCTCGCGGTCCTCGGACCTCGGAGGCGCCGCCCGGATTGCACCGCTGGTCTACTGGTATGAAAACGATCGAGAGGGTCTGCTTACGGCGGTGCGCCAGCAAACCGCCATGACCCATAACAACCCAGCCACCTTGGCCGGAGCCGTCTTCATCGCCAAGACAGCTTGGGAGGTGCTGCACGGGACCGACCCGCTCGCGGCCATGGAAAACGCCCTGGAAGAGGGCGTGGCCGATATCGACCTGGACATCCGCATCCGAGGCGGACTCGATTCCGCAGGCAAGGACACCCGGACAGCGATAAAGAAATTCGGCCAGATGTGCGGCATTGCCGCCGCCCTGCCGGGCGCCATCCACCTGATCGTCACCTACGGAAACGATCTGCAAACCGCCCTGATCGAAAATGTCATGGCCGGCGGCGATTCCGCGGCCCGCGGCCTGGTTGCCGGCATGATCCTGGGGGCGCATCTCGGCGAGGCGGCCATTCCCGAGGCGTGGCGCACCGGCATGACCCAGGCCGGGCGCATCGCCGAGTTGCTTTCCGCCCGTCCCGTCAGAGGATGAACCGGGCTCCTTTCCCCGCTCCGCTGCCCCGACAGCTCCCACATCGTACCACAAATCCGGCACCAATCACTTTCTCATTGACGCCGGCATAAATTCTTTATATCTAACCGTTATCGTCTTTTTTTCTGGTAAAAATTATCACTTTCACCCTCATGTCCGTGAAAAAATTCCAGCAACAGCTCCAGCACTTCGAACAGATGTGCAAATCGGCGGGGCTCAAGGTCACCCATCAACGGATGGAAATTTATCGCGAACTGCTTGAGGCTCACGACCATCCCTCAGCGGAAACCCTCTATAAGCGTCTGGAGAAACGATTGCCCTCGCTCTCCCTGGACACCGTCTACCGGACCCTGGCCACATTCGAAAAACTCAACCTCGTCCACCGCCTGGAGACCGTCGAGAGCCAAGCCCGCTATGAGGCGCTGATCACCCGCCACCATCATTTTCTCTGCGACCGATGCGGCCAGGTCTTCGATTTTGTGTGGCACGCTTTCGATGCCGTCGCCCTGCCTTCAACCCTTGAACACATCGGTGCCATCGACCGGACCAGCGTGGTGATCCACGGCACCTGCCATGGCTGCCTGTCCTTGGAACGCAAGCGCCAGTCGTCCGCACAAGGCGGTACGGAGTCACAGTAACGCCACCCGGCGCCAGGCACCCATTCCAGCCGTACCTCCCGCAGCACATACCCACGTTCATCCAGCCAAGCGTCCCAACTTTTTCTTCGAACCTCTTTTTTTTCTCTCTCCGTTCGGGTTTACAGCTAAAAGAGAATCTGATTACCATCGAACTTCAGCCAGCTTCAGTAGATGCTGCGGGACCGGCTGGGTTCGCAATGCCACATAAGTGAGCCGATTAACCATGGTGTGCAGTTGGAACC
>Ga0074195_1003625_pt1 | contig 14073 bp, 17 predicted proteins | sample EPASupsiteHSE623_FD_64525 | JGI IMG/M metagenome (GOLD analysis project Ga0074195, IMG submission 64525) | Bioremediated contaminated groundwater from EPA Superfund site, New Mexico - Sample HSE6-23 | ecosystem: Environmental > Aquatic > Deep subsurface > Groundwater > Contaminated ...
GCGCGAAAAGCCCCGCGTGGGGACGGTGAGTGCAAGCAGCCCCTCCCTCCAGCACGCAAGCAAGCCCTGGCGGTCGAGGTACTTTGGGTGCAGCGACCACAGTCTCATAGGAAAAGCAGGGACAACAGCGGATAAAACCCTTGGCTGATTGGATTATTGTTATGCAAAACCGGCGCGGGCACTGGAATCCCCTGCAATCCATCCACTCACACCGCCACGGCAACGACGACGCGGACAAAGTCTCCAGCAAGAAAATCCTTGTCTTCGGAAACCCGCTCGTGCCGCAGGACTCGCTTGCCCTTCGCATACTTCCTGCCTTGCGCAAGAAATTTCCGAAAATAGATTTCATTGAACTGGACGGAACCGACGACTTGCACGAGTACGGCCGCAACCTCGTGATTCTCGACGTCGCCGCAGGAATCAAAAAAGTCTCCGTAGTCGAGGACTTGGACGACCTGGAGCTTCCGCGCGTGCTTTCGATGCACGACTTCGACTTGGCCTGGAACCTCAAAATACTTCTTAAGGCAGGGATGATTGATTCCGTAAAGATTATTGCAATCCCGCAGGGGATGGACGAAAAGAAGGCGCTGGCTGGGGTGGAAAAAATCCTTCCAAAATTCGCTACTTCTTCCACTTGACCTTCAAGAAGTGCGTCGCACAGCTCATGCACGGGTCGTAGGCGCGAATCAGCTTCTCCATCTCGTGAACGATGTAGTCCTTGTCCTTGCCGGCGTCAACCTGCTCCTGCACCATCTCGGCAAGGTCCTTTTCCATCCTAACCTGGTTCTGGCCAGTCGGGATGGCAACGGCCATGCTCTGCACTTTCCCTTCCTTGATGGCCACGTTGTAGTAGAGCACTCCTCGCGGCGCCTCGACAACTGCAAATCCCGTGCCGTCCTTTCTTGTGGGCTGAACCGGCGCTTCCTGCTTGAAATCAGTGGACTCCAAAACGTCAATGGACTGGTTGATTGAGTCGATTGTCTCGATTGCCTGGGCCAGGTTGTTGTCGTAAACGTTCTTTGACGGGAACCTTGCAAGCTGCTTTGCGCAGTCTTTTTGCGTCTGCCTGTGCAGGAACTTCTTTCCCAGGTTCAGGCGCGACATCGAGCCTACCATGTAGTCCTTGCCCTGCAACAGGAATGCCGAAGCGGTTGAGTAGTCCTTCCAGATGCGCTCGGCGTACTTGTCAAAGTCCTTCTCCGCAATGTGCAGCCCGCTTGAGGAGACCAGGTCGCCTGAAAGGTAATCGAAATTGGGCCCGACCATGGCAACGTAATTGGTGTCGTGTTCGAACTTCCACGGGCAATCGTAAAAGACGTCCAGCAGCTCAAGGGAGTGCTCGCGCGCGTGCTCCAAGTCGTGGATGATGTTGGGGTACTTTGCCCTGTCGGGGATTTGCGAGAACCCGCCAAGCACCGGCCACGGCGCGTGTATTGAGCGTCCTGCTACCATCTTGGAAAGATTGTTTCCAGCGGCCTTGATTTCAAGCGCTGTTGCTATGATTTTCTTCTCCTCAGGCGAGGTGAAGTCAAACACCGAGCCCTTGTCGAACATGTCCGGAAGCACGAAGAAATAAAGGTGAAGCGGGTGGTCGCGAATCAGGTGCGCCCAGATTGAGAGGCGGCGCTGCTTCATGGTCTGCTCGGACGGTACAAGCCCGATTGCGTCCTCTATTGACTTTGTGCAGCCGAAGATGTGCGACATCGAGCACGTGCCACAGATGCGCGACACTAGCTGGGCAATAGCCTGCATCGGTTTTCCGCGCACAGCCTGAGTATAGAATCGCTTGGCTTCTGGAATCTTGAGCTTGGCGTACTCGACCTTGCCGCCGGTCACCTTGACTTCCATGTCCATGTGGCCTTCGACCTTGCTCAAGCCCTCAATCCCAAGCTCAAGGTTTTCAGAGTCGTGTCCGCCGTGCATCTACTGGTCACCGTACATTTTGATTATCGCAGTCAGGGCCTCGAGGAACTTGTTTTCGTCCATCGGGCAGCCGCCCACTTCCATGTCCACCTTCACGATGTCTTTGAGCGGGTGGACCTTGTCAAGCATGTTGAACTTGTCTTTAATGAACCTGATTTCGTGGATAGTGGCCTCGTCGAAGTTGTTGCGGTGGGCCGAAGGCATCCCGGTGCAGGCGCACGAGCCGATTGCTACAACTGTCTTGCTCAAGGAGCGTATCTTCTTCAGCGTTTCTTCCTGCTCCTTGTTCGCAATCGCTCCTTCCACGAACGCGACGTCCATTTCCTCCCAGCGGTTCTTGTTCTGGAGCACCTTGGCGTGGATTATGTCGAACTTTTCCTGGACCATGAAGAAGTGGTCGTTGAGAATCTCGGCAAACAGCACGGTGTTGTCCTCGCAGCAGGAGAAAGAGAACCAGCCCAGCCGGATTTTTTTGGCCATATTCACTCAGGACGCGACAAAAGGATTTAAACATACCCTTCAAAAGTCAATCAGGGAAGTCGGGTTTAGCTGCTGACAGTGTTCCAAGGGGGCTGTTTCTATGGCAATCGAAGTTTCACAGAAAAAAGGCATCGCGCTTGCGCTTGCCGCGGCGTTAATCAGCGGCCTGTCGGTATTCATCAACTCGGCCGGGGTTGCAGGCCAGGACCCGTTCGCGTACACAATCTTGAAGAATGCCTTTGCGGGAATCCTATTCGCGGCGGCCCTGCTGTTGCTTGGAAACTACAGAGACGTCCTTTCCCTCACCCGCAGCCAGCTCTCCAAGCTTTCCATCATAACCGTCATCGGCGGCAGCGTGCCCTTCCTGATGTTCTTCTATGGCCTTTCCATACTCGGAGGTTCGGCTGGTTCGTTCATCTACCGCTTCCTGTTCGTGTTCGCGGCAATATTTGCTGGAGTGATGCTCAAGGAAAGGCTTGACTACAAGTTCGCAGCAGGCGCGGGGCTTGCAATCGTTGGCAATTTCATTCTCCTTGGTTCAGGCAAGCTTTCGCTCGGATTGGGCGAGGCCCTTGTGCTTGGCGCAACCGTGCTCTGGGCAATCGAGTGGACTCTTACCAAGAAGTTCCTTGTAGAAATCCCCGGAAGGGTGATTGCAACAAGCAGGATGCTTGCAGGAGCGGTTGCGATGGTGGCGATTCTGTTTGCATTTGGCAAGACCGCGTCAATTTCGGCAATGCTTTCCTTCACCCCGTCCGCCCTGTTGTGGGGCGCGGCAGTCGGAACCCTTCTCTTCATCTACCTGACCGCTTGGTATTCCGCGCTCTCAAGGATTTCAGTTTCCAAGGCAACCGCAATACTTGCTCTTGCAGGCCCGGTAACGACCATTCTTGGAATGGCATTTGCAGGCTCGGCGGTTTCGGCAAGCACGGTTTTCGGAATGGTGCTTCTCTCAGCAGGCGCTCTCTTGATTGCCGGATACTCCGAAGTGCTTGCGGCTGCTGTTGAGTATGCGCCAAAAGCCCTCGGCCTAATCCTTTCGCCTTCCAAGGCAGTTGCAAAATGGAAGGAATAGAACTCTGCTCAAGGTTCGGCCTCGCACCAAACCTGCGCGGCTACTGCGGCGACCCCAAATTTAGGAATCCTTTTTCGAAATATTTGGAAAATCCATCCAAGGAAAACGGAAGCCGCCTGCGCAAGGAACTCGGAAAGTTCGGCACGCAAAAAGCGTATCTGGAAACAATAGCGGGTGCGAACGGAGTCGACGACATCTACGATTACGAAGTTGCCGAAGCCTTCTGGATTGGGAACCGGTTGTTGGATTCGGTCAGCCGCGAGGACGTAGTCGAACTCTTTGAAAAAAAGTGGGTTGCAAGGAAATTCGTTTCAAGGCAACGGGCAAAAGAAATCGTCAACGCGCTTCCAAAGAAACTTCCTCCCCTCCAGCACACCTTCCACCCCTACGTTGCGGGCTTTGTCTCGCAGAAGGCGCAAAAGAGCGCGAAAAACAAGGACTTGTGCAGGCCAAGCTGGGCGAAAGTAGTTGACTTGGATTTGGGAAAGGAAAAAATTACTGTCAAGCGCCAGCCCATCGTTTATTCAGGTGGAAAATTCGTGCTTGGAAAAGAAAAAACCGAAAGGCTCCCGTTCAAGGTAGGAAAAATTCCCCTGGTCGAAGACGGCGCAAGGAACGTGGCGTGCCATTGGGGAGTTGCGGTCGTTGGGCTGTCATCTGATGAAACTAATCGAATGCAGCGATATCAGGGCAGGGTCCTTTCTTGTATCGATTAATCCTATTCCTTAGCCGATTGGTTTCAGGTAGTACCATTTCTTGCCATTCTCTTCATGGGTTGAAAGCGAGACCAGTTTGTGTTTCATTGTCTGAAACATCCAGTCGGACAATGCGCGGTTGATTGATTCCTCGTGGTCGGTTCCCGCATTATTTTCGTGAAGCTTTGCAATATTGATTAGGTTTTGTTCGTGCAAGGGTATTGAAATCTGGTTCTTCTCGAAAATTTTGTGGTCGCAAATCCCAAGCAGTTCCAGCTTATTGTGAAGGATTGATGCCTTTTCCGGTATTTCCTTTCCATCGTACGTGCTGAAATGCATCCTGTTTTTTCCACAGTCGCCAATTTGGCCAATTTTCTTTTTAGGTGCCATCTTAACCCCTATTTCTTCATCGGGCTGACCCTGAACCCCTTCGGCCCTATGGTGATGCTTACAAGGTTGCGGTGTTTTTCGGTTACGAATTCCGAGACCAGCGTCTCTATTGTCTCGTAAGGCGACCGGGTGCCGCGGGCCTTCGCAAGCGCGTCCAGCTTCTCGTTGTTTTCCTTGTCCAGCGGGACGAATACGTACGCGTCCTCCTTCACAGCCGCCACCAGGCCTGATAGTGCGTTGTAAACCAACGTGAGTTTTTCCTGCTCGGTAAGCCTGTGGAACACTTCCGGCGTTATGCGTGTTTTCTTTGAGTGTTCGGTCATCGTGAATCTACTTCGTGTTCGGGTTCCTTATGGTGAACCCGGCTCCCTGCACGGTCTCGCGGAAGTCAATCACCGCGCCGCGAACCTCCTGCTCAAGAGCCTTGGAGACTATGATGCGTATCCCGCGGCAGTCGAATTCCAAGTCGTCCTTTCCCGCGACCTGCGCAAAGTCCATCTCAAAGCGGCCAACGGGCCCGCCCTGGGGCTTGAGTATGCGCAACCCAAAGCCGGTCTTTGCCTCGGCCTGCATGATCTTTGCAAACTGCAAACCCGCAGCCTCAGTAATCTTTACGGGAGAATCGGGGCAGCTTTTCTGCATCTGCAACTCGTCCTTTCCTATTGCCTGGTTGATTTCCTCAACCAGCGCGCCAATCTCGGACGGCTTCATGCCGTGCGCCTCCGCGCCCTGCCGGAGCGTCTCGTAAGCCGACGCGTGGCAGCCAACGCAGTGCATCCCCTTGGAGAACATGATGCCTATTGCAACTGGGTACTTGGATGCCAGCTCTCCAATCAAGGTGTCCTTGGTCACGTATTCCTTTACTGCCGGTTTCTTTCGGTTGTGCACGAGGTTTGCCATACAAATCACTTGCAAAATAGCTTATGCCTCTGCTTGAATAATAACCGGCAAGCCCGCATTCCCGCAGTCGTTTTACCCGTTGAAACTTCGTCCTTTGCCGGTTCTGCGAACTTATTTTAACCGCCCCGCAGTTACATTGACAACCCACATTCAACGGAAATCCAGAACAGTAATCCAAAGACAAAAGAGTAGTTTGCTATGCTTGCAGAAATCAGGTTCCACGGCCGCGCAGGCCAGGGCATGGTCACCGCAGCAGAGCTCCTGGCAACAGCCGCGGGCATGGAAGGAAAGTACTCCCAGGCGTTTCCGGTGTTCGGCTCGGAAAAGCGCGGCCCGCCGGTGATGAGCTTTTGCCGCATCTCCGACTCTCCAATTACCATTTACGACCAGATTACCGAGCCGGACGTGGTGGTTGTCGCAGACCCCAGCGTGCTAACAAGTGTCAACGTGGCAGCAGGGCTCAAGAAGGGCGGCATCGTGATTGCAAACTGCAGCTGCACCGCAATCGAGCTGGGAATCCCGGACGCGAAGGTCTATGCGGTTGACGGCACCAAGATTGCCCTTGAGCACCTCAAAAGGCCCATATTCAACACCGTGATGCTTGGCGCGTTCATCAAGATTACTGGAATGGTAAAGATGGAATCCATCGAGAAGGCAATACACGAGGAGTTCGGCGAGAAGGACAAGGCGATTGCGGACAAGAACATCGAGGTAATCCGCGCCTGCTACGAGCTTACGAAGAAAGATTAGATTGGAATTATGTTTTCGAAAATTCGCGTTGATTCAAGATGAAGTTCGCAGTATCAAAACCCGGAACCACCGTCGCAATCAAGACCGGCGAGTGGCGGTCGCAAAAGCCGGTGGTTGACCTTTCAAAGTGCATCAAGTGCGCCACCTGCCAGAACTACTGCCCCGAAGGGTGCATGGGCGCTCCCGGCAACGGCCCGGAAATTGATTACGATTACTGCAAGGGCTGCGGCTTGTGTGCGCAGGAGTGCCCGGTAAAGTGCATCAGGATGGAGCACGAAATCAAGATAGTTGGAAAGAAAAAAGCATAGGGCGGAAAAAAACAAAGCAAAGTAATGATGGAATTAACTATTCAGGGATTTTGCCATGGCCATAAGGACGATGAATTATTCCGACGCGATTGCGGAAGTCGCATCCTACTGCAAAGTCGAAGTCATCGCCTCCTACCCAATCACTCCAAGCACCCCGATTGCCCACGCGCTCAACAAGATTTACGTAAACGGCGGCTTCCCCAAGTTCATCACAGTTGAAGCCGAGTTCTCTGCAGTGTCCGCGCTCCTTGGGGCAAGCGCTGCAGGCGCGCGCACGTTCTCCGCAACATCAAGCCAGGGCCTGATGCTCATGCACGAGGCGCTCTTCTCAACAGCCGGGATGCGGCTTCCAGTTGTGATGGCGGTTGCAAACCGCGCAGTAAGCTCTCCGCTCAACATCTGGGCCGACGAGCAGGACTCGATGAGCCAGCGCGACTCCGGATGGCTGCAGTTGTACTGCAAGAACGGCCAGGAAGCGGTTGACACCACTATCCAGGCCTTCCGCATAGCAGAAAAGACGATGCTTCCGGTGATGGTGTGCCTTGACGGGTTCTACCTAACGCACACAATAAGTCAGGTGGACGTGCCTGACAAGGACAAAGTCGCCGCGTTCCTCCCGCCTTACAAGAACCCCTACGTCCTTGACCCTCAGAACCCGATTACTGTAGGCGCGTACGCAATGCCAGCAGACTACCAGGACTTCCGTGAGGACCTCTGCACCGACGCGGAGGCCGCGCAGGACACCATACTCGAAGTCGGAAAGGAATTCGGCAAGGTCTTCGGCCGCGAGTACGGGCTTGTGGAGTATCACAATTGCAAGGACGCAGACCGCGTCATCATCACGCTCGGCTCGGTATGCAACACCATAGAGAAAGTCGCGGACTCGCTTCGCGCGCGCGGCGAAAAAGTCGGGGTTGCGCACCTGCGCTCGTTCAGGCCGTTCCCGGCTTCGGACTTGCGCGCAAACCTTGCAGGAAAGCACGTGCTCGTGGTTGAGCGCGACGTCTCTCCGGGCGGGGTTCCCCCGGTTTATGCCGAAGTCTCCGAAGCGCTGTCCGGGACGGGCTCGACTGTTTCAGTCGCAGCAGGCCTTTTAGGCGGACGCGAGGCAAAAAGGCCGGCTTTCGAATCGCTGTTTGAACGAATGAAGCAGGGCAAGGTCAAAGGGTGGCTCTGCTCCAAGGACAAGAAGTAGTGGTTTTGATGAGCACTCAATCCGAAATGCACTTGTTCGCACCCGGGCACGCAGGATGCCCCGGCTGCGCGCCCAGCCTCACGCTCCTCACGGTGTTGGATGCCCTTGGAAAGGACATCATCGTAGTCAACGCAACTGGTTGCATGGAAATCAACTCCAGCCAGTACCCCAACAGCGCCTGGAGAGTCCCCTACATTCACTCGCTTTTTGAGAACGCGCCCGCAGTTGCAAGCGGCATCTCCGCCGCCCTCAGGGCGAAAGGAAACGACCACACCACCGTTGTGGTGATTGCAGGCGACGGCTCGACGTACGACATCGGCTTTGGCGCGCTTTCGGGAATGTTCGAGCGAAACGACGACGTCCTTTACATTTGCTACGACAACGAGCTTTACGCAAACACCGGCGTGCAGAAAAGCGGCGCGACCCCCTACGGCGCAAACACCAACACCACCCAGGTGGGCTCGGCGCACAAGGGCAAGGAAGGCGAGCGCAAGCAAATCGCAGAAATCGCAGCTGCGCACCGCATCCCCTACGTTGCCCAGTCCAACATCGCGTTCATCCACGACGTGCGCGCAAAGGTCAAGAAGGCCCAGTCGATTCGCGGCGCGCGCTTTGTAAACATCTTCGCGCCCTGCGCCCTCGGAGCCGGGTTTGACGGCTCGCAAAGCATCAAGGTCGCCCGCCTGGCAGCGCAGACCCGGATGTGCCCGATGTTCGAAGTCGAAAACGGCGATTACAAGCTTTCGGTCAACGTCGCGCCAGCTCAGAAGAAGCCGGTGCTTGAATACCTCTCGCTGCAGAAGCGCTTCAAGCACTTCACTCCCGACGACGTGGCCGCGGTGCAGGCAAAGACAGACCGCTACTGGAACCACCTGATGAAGCTGTGCAACCTTCCTACTGACGCGGAACTTTCGGCTTCGGAAAAGAAGTAGGCCACCACAACCGCCTATAGCAATCTTAATACCTGCATGCCTCATTTTCTTATGCGCGGCCAGGGTGCTTTCGAGTACGTACTAATGCTTTCAGGAGTAATGCTAACCGTAGTGACCATAGTATTCCTTCTCCAGTCCACGACCTCGTCAGCAAACTCCACGCTTGGCCAGAACCAGGAGACCCTGCGCAGCCTCTTTTCTGCGGAACAGAACTACCCCGGAGTGTGGCCTGTATTCGCGCCGCCAACACCTGCAGATGGCGCGACCGCGTCATCGCCTGCGATTTCGATAGTGGTACGACAGAAGGACTCCGGACTTTACCGCTTCCTCTTCAATTGGGACGGCGCGGGCTATGACTACTACAACTCCTCGCTTGCGCTCATGCTCGGACTGGACAACAACCCGTCCCTTTGGGAAGGGGCGTCCAACGCGTCGGACTCGTCGCCAAACGCGTTAAGCGCGGGCCTGAACGGCCCGTCATACTCCGACGACGCGAAGTACGGCAGTTCGCTTCTCTTCGACGGGTCGGACGACTACGCGGAAACGGACCCTTATGCTGCGCAAAACCTCGTCGCAAACCCGTCGTTTGAGGCAGGCTCCAGTCCCCCGACCAGCTGGTCCTGCGCTGCGCCGTACTCCATCTCAACGGACAGCCACACGGGCTCGCGGTCAATCCAGCTGGACGGAAGCACCACGTCCGCCACGTGCACCAGCGCAAACTTCCAAGTCAAGCCGGACACGTATTACAAGATAAGCTACTGGGCAAAGCGGCCGTCTGCGACCAACACGAATTTCGTCATCACCGACTTCCAGGGATTCGCAGGCTCGGCGCGTGGTTCGGAAGGAAGCATCGGCGGCTGGAGCCAGTTCCCTGCAGGCGAGTGGGCCAAGAAGGAATACCTCGTGCGGACGTTCTCCGGCGCCACAAGCGCAAACATCGCCGTGCGCAACTACAACATGAACGGCCCGGTCTACTTCGATGACGTCAGCGTGCAGGAAGTGACTCCGGAGTTCCGCAACGCAGACGGCGCGCTCCTGGACTGGTCCGAGCGCATAGTCTCAGGAACCTACACCCAGTCGTTCAACTTCGGGTTCCAGCAGCAGGCCATACGCAACCTCAACTTCACCGCGTTCCTGCACGCAAACAGGATGAACTTCGGCTCCAACACCTTCGCCCAGTTCGACTACAACACCGCGCCTTACCCGCAGCAAAGCGGCAGGGTAACCCTTTACTGCAACTACTTCTACTCGGGCTCCATCGTGGTGGAAGTCAGGAACTCAACAAGCGCATGGGAGCCGATAGGCACTTTCAGCGCAACAGGAACGTACAACTACGACGTGCCCGCGAAGTACTACCCCTCGTCGGGGCCGCTGAGCGTCCGGTTGCGCGCAAGCTCCAGCACCTCGATGCAGGTGTCCTCGTTCTCCTACGCAAGCCCGCTTGGCGGAAGCCCCGCGAACGCCTACGGGTACACGAAGGTCTCGCCTCTTGACCCTACTGACGGCTTCTCGTTCGAGGCGTGGGTCAAGCCCCAAAGCTGCAATTCCGGCTACGTGCTGGGCAAGTCCCTGCGAAGCACGGTCGGCCAGTACCGCGTGTACTGCAGCTCCGGGAGCCTGTACTTTTCGCTGATGGACCGCGACTTCAACTGGCGCAGCGTCTCAACAGCCGCGTCAAACGGCGCGTGGCAGCACGTCGTCGGCACGTGGAACGGCGCAAACATAGTGCTTTATGTGAACGGCCAGCAGAAGGCAACCGCCGCGGCAAGCAGCATAACCAGCTGGCCCTCGAACGTCGAAATCGGCGCCTCGGAGGCAGCAGAGCACTTCAACGGCCGCATAGACGAAGTTCGCCTGTGGAACCGCGCACTGGCTCCGGAGGAAGCCGCGCTCCATTACTCGTCCAGCTTCAGGAGGATCCAGGACGGATACTGGCAGTTCGACTACTCAAACGCCAGCCTGCCTTCGGGAGCGCACACCTATGGCTACGTCTCGGTGGGCACGGACGCGAAGATGCAGATTGGAAGCAGGACCGTGAATGGCTGAATCTTAAAAATAAGTTTTGGCAGGTTGGCCCGCCTGCCTCGGTGGTCGTCTAGGCCTCCGGCAAAGTGCCGGACAGCGCAGGGCCCATCATCGCGTACGCCGCGCCTGCAAAGACTACGAACAACAGCCCCAGCAGGATTACCAGTAGTATTCCCGGCAGGACCAGGACAAGCACCGCCCTTCCAGTGCTAAGCCCGTGGACGAGCTTCAAAATCTTCACCTGCAGGTATACCGCGTAGCACACGAGTCCGAACAGCGCAAGCAGTCCCACTATGTTGACAACCGGCACTTTCGAAAACAGCGTCAGCAGGATGCTTATGAACCCGGTTGGCATCGCCGCCACCGCGGTAAGGTATGCCTGTTCCCGGAACGCGCCGCTGCCTCCTAGGAGCTTCGCAAAAATGTAGATCATCCCGTTTGAGACGAGGAACATTATGGGCGCGAACACCAGCCCGAAAGCGGCAAGCCACAATGCCATCGAAAGGTCGGTGTTGACAAGCCCGGTCGTCGCATAGGAAATCACGCCCACAAGCGTGACCCACACCAGCGCAACCTTCGTGCTCGCCTTGGCCTTCTGTTCCGCAAACACGCGGTCAGGCTCCTGCAATACCGATTTCCATGCCTCAATTTCCCACATTTTAGCCAACCCCCACGATAAATGAATTTGATTTGGCCTCCCTTTAAAGCGCTCACATACGCAAGGATGCCCTCTGTCCGTAGCGTCATTTCACGACATCAACGACCACTATTTCAGGCGTCGAGAGGAACCGCACGTGGTTTGCAAGGCCAGAAGTCACGTAGATGCGCTTGCCTTCGACTACGTGCTCACCATAGCGGTAGGTGCCGCAGTTGCTGCAAAACTGGAAGTTGAGGACGTTTTCGGTGAAAAACGGCAGGTTTATTCCGCCGCCGTGCGTGTGGCCCAGAAGGACTATTGACGCGTCCTTTGCAAACTGGAGGTTCTCAAGGGTGTGCACAAGCGCAATGTCGCACCCTGACACTTCCGCAGGCCGCCAGTCGTCAACCCCGCAAACCGTCGCCCCTGCAACAACCGCCCTTTCATTTTCAAGGAACGTTGCGCCCATCGGAGGGAGGTTCCGGTCATGGTTGCCAGAAACCGCATAAACCGGCGCGATGCTTGAGAGGTTGGAAAAGAACGCGGAGTGTTCCGCTGCAGATTCAGGAGTATCCGAAAACTCCATGACCCCGCGCACGTCGCCGCCAAAGAAAATCGCGTCGGGGTGCTGCTGCCTGATTTTTTCAAACACCGCGGGGTTGAAGCTTGGAACGTGGGCGTCCGAGATGAACACGAAATGGCCCGTTGCGTTTCCGTTTACCCTTAGATGCCGGACTTCAAGGCCGTCAGGCTCAATGAAAAAACCGTAAAACAGCACCAAAAGCCCGAACGCCGAAAGCAGGGCCGCGACTGAATACGTTGCCCTGGAAATCCCGAACAGCGTCTTGCTCTTTTTCGCAAGCTGGATGCAGAAAAGCAACAAAAAAATCGAGCAAGCGGAAAACGCCGCAACCTCAACAACATCAAGGAACGTGACTGTCAACGGGAATCCCCCAACTATTGTTTTCCCGCGTTGGCGTGCCGGGCTTTTGCAGCAGCCGCGGCTCCAATCGTTCCGGGAAACTCCAGCTTGTGCCTCACGACTTTCGTCTTCCTGGCAGGGCCGAAGCAGTTTGTGGCGATTGCCTTTTTGATTTGCGGAAGCATCTGCGCAAGGGCGTTTGAAAGCGAGCCGCCGACCACGATTATTTCCGGGTCAAGAACATTGATGATGTTTGAAAACCCGATTCCGGCGTGGCGCGCTGCCAATTCAACAACAACCTTTGCGGTTTTGTCCCCTTTCCTTGCGGCTTCGAAGACGCTTTTTGCATCCTTTCCGCCAGCCATTGCAGAAACCGCCTTTCCCGACGCGAAGCTTTCAAGCTCGCCTGCATTGCGGAAGCCCGCAGCACCGCTCCGGTCAGAAATTATCGTGTGCCCGAACTCGCCTGCAGAGCCGTGGCCGCCCCTGTAAATCTTCCCGTCAATTGCAAGCGCACTCCCGAATCCGGTCCCCATTATTACCCCGATTACGTTGCGCCTTCCTTTGGCTGCGCCATATGCCATCTCGGCTTGAAGGAAGCACTTGGCGTCGTTGTCAACTGTGCAGGGCAGGCCTGAAGCCTTGGAGACGATGCGGCCAAGCGGGACGTTCTTCCACCCCGAAAGGTTGGATGCGTCAATTACCATTTGCTTTTCAAAATCAACCGGTCCGGGAATCCCGATGCCGATTGCAACTGTGTTCTTGTCAGCGAGGTTTTTTGCAAGCCCGATGATTTTCTCAATGGCTTCGGCCTTTTTCTTCGGAGTTTCCACAAGCGCCTGCCTCAATATTTTTCCAGAAGAAGAGACTGCGGCGGCGTGTATCTTGGTGCCGCCCACGTCGATGCCGATTGCGTTCGCCCAAGTTTTCATAATTGGGTTAATTTCTGGCTGGCTATAAAGAGTATGCTGGACGGGGTATGTGGTGTGCTGCCCGGTTTCCCTTCGCCTAGGGCGCCTGCCTGGCCTTGACGTCCTCGGCAAGCTCTGCAAGAAGCAATTGCGCCTTCTCGTTGGCCTGCGCAATCTCTTCAAGGATTTTTTCAAGCTCGCCAAAAATAGCCTTCACTTTTGCGGCATCCGCCTGCGGCTTTTCCTTGCGCATCACCGCAACCTCGATCCCTGCGCAGATTGCCGCAAGCCGGGCGTTGGCCGCCTCGGTGCGGAACTTCAGCGCTTCGGCTGCTATTGCAAGCTCGAACCACTTCTTTGCAGTGGACTGTGAAAAGTACTGGTTGGACGAGAAGCTGTTCAGCGACTCGCAGAGCTTCTTTGCCGAGTCCGTGGCGTCCTTTGCAAGCTCTATTGTCGCGCCGTGCTCGGTTGCAAGGTAAGCGGCAATCTTCTGTGCAGCCTTCTCCTCGACATCGTCGCACGCCTTCTTCTCATCAGCCATAAGCAGTCACTACCATTATTATAATCAGGGAATTCTTTATGGCTTTGGCGGATTATTAACCGCAGCGGGTAAAACTACTTTATGCAGAAGATGCCGCAGTTACGCAAGTTCGCAGTCATCGGTTACGCGCCACCCGGATTTCGCGATTTCCTCAAGTCAAAGGGCCTTATGCAGGTCACAAGGAACCCCGATGCCGTGATTTCCTACGGCGGGGACGGCACCACCCTCAAGACCGAGCACATCTACCCCGGAGTAGCAAAGATTTGCGTGCGCGACTGGGACGAGTGCCCCGCGTGCGGCCCTCTTGCAAAAAACATCGACATACCGCGCAGGAGCGGGGTGCAGCTTTGCGCAAACTGCTTTGAAGACCTGCTCGACAGGGTAAT
>Ga0074195_1003626_pt1 | contig 14065 bp, 14 predicted proteins | sample EPASupsiteHSE623_FD_64525 | JGI IMG/M metagenome (GOLD analysis project Ga0074195, IMG submission 64525) | Bioremediated contaminated groundwater from EPA Superfund site, New Mexico - Sample HSE6-23 | ecosystem: Environmental > Aquatic > Deep subsurface > Groundwater > Contaminated ...
TCCTCTTGTGAGGTCGGTGCTAATCACATCAGGTTTAAATCCGGAAACTAAAGCTCGGCGTATTGCAGAAAAAGAGTAATGTTCCCTACCATCTGCTGTATCAAAAATAACACCTTTTTCCCTGGCTGCTCTCACAGAACTCTCAATTTCCCCATTGTCTTTGACGATACAGTGACCTTTGTCTTGATACATATGAGTATATATATCGCCTGGACGGAGAATATTGACAATTTCTTCTGGAGTGCCGGGAGGGTTTGTTGTGTGTACTACCACGTTACAACCAATTTCTTCTGCCATTTCAATGGTTTTCTTTAATGGCGCAAAACCTAATTCGCCAACTATTTCTTGACTTGTGCGCAATTTTAGCCCCAATAATTCTTTACCATATTTTTTCAGTAGCATTTGGGCTTTGTCGACATCAAACAATCGTGGATTAACATTTTCTAATGCCCTTGGTAATGTGGACAGTCCAACAGGGGCAACATTTAAATACGCAAAAATTCTAACTTGGCTATGTGTAATAACACTGTTATGAAAACTTTCATAATTCGCTATACCGGCACTGCCTTGATCAACAGCAGTTGTTACACCCTGCGGTATAAGTGCTGTATCTGGGAAAACTCCAATTTCTGTTCCGGTATGAAATAGATGTGTATGAAAATCGATGATACCGGGGAATACATAGCAGCCAGTTGCATCAATTATCTGAGTTGCCTTTAACTCCTCGTCTTTTTGTGTTGCAACAATTTTATTGTTTTGTACCAGAATATTCATATTGTCGAAAACATTATTGGCTGGGTCGACAACTGTCCCACCCCTAATTAATAAGCTGCCTTTTTGCATTTTCAAGCCCCCTTTTTAAACATAAAAAGCGAGTTCTATCGTTCTGACCACACTCTGTTGTAATTTTTTTATCTTTTATATAGAATAAGTAATATTTATTACTTGAATTGTATCACCAGCAAGCAACAATGTAAAGAGTGAATATTGGCCTTTTATATTATTTTCCGACATTTTTAAGTGACTTATTAATTGACGCGTCAAACATTTCCCCATTAAATTACTAAAACTAATTTAGGGACGTTTGACGCCAACTGAATTCTAGTCGAAATTATCTAGGGAACATCCGCTCAATGTGTCCGTAGGGGTATACTCTCGCTTATATAAGTAAGCCATGGGTTCGAAGGCCCCTAGAGCGAACTTATTGCGAATTTTACAACCTTTTTCATGGCCGTCAAGAACAGAGATTACAGGTTGTTAAACGAGATGAAGCAGGAGTCTCAGTGCGGGTAGCCATCAGATAAATCAGTCAGGCGCGGCAATGTGGAAAAATGCCAACAATCCCAACGTTGACAAGGGATTAGGGCGATGCTATAATACATATTTGTAGAGATGCGGACACCTGACTAAGAAGTTCGCAAATCCTTTTTTAAATAACATGCGCCCGTAGCTCAGGTGGATAGAGCGGTGGTTTCCTAAACCGCGTCTTGCGGGGGTTCGAGTCCCTCCGGGCGCACCATCTAAATACTACAACGGCAAGGCTTCAGAAGTTCTGAGCCTTGCCGTTTTTTTGTGCTTTTTTGGTGATTTGTATGCAATTTGTATGTAACGGCGCTTTCTTGCAAGCGTAGGAAGAGAAAAATTGATTATATTCAGGTAGCTCACCATTTTGTTTGAAATGTAGGTGTTAGAAGTACTTCTAATAGGCTATGGGCGGCGGTTTTATCGATTGCACTTTAGATTATTATTAAATCTTGACGTAAGGGAATATTGACTTTTTTTGTTGAGTAAAATAGAATTTACCTAACAAATGGTCGTTATGGAGGGCGAAATGTGCGCGGTGAAACCAGAGATAAGATAAAAAAGGTAGCTCTTGCTCTATTTGCGAGTGATGGTTATGATGCAACGAGTATGGATAAAATTGCGACTGGCGTGGGGATAAAAAAGTCGTCACTATATGCCTTTATCAAAAGTAAAGAGTCATTGTTCTGGGAGATTTATGAGGAACTAGAGAGTCAATATCTAGATTATATGCAGCAGCTCTTGGTGCATTCAGAAAATATGTTGCCAGCAGAGCGGCTTTTCTATTTGTTCAAACAATATTTACTGTTTTATCATACCTCAGCTACACAGGAAGGAGTAGCAGCCAGAACTTTTTGGATTCGTGTTATGTTTTTTCCGCCAGCGGTTCTTAAAGATAACCTCTTGGCAAGGGCGTTAAGACACGAACAGGAACTTGGCGAAAGATACATAGGAATAATTAGAGATGGTATCGCGCAAGGAACGATTAAGAAAGAAAATCCAGAAGAAATTTTGCTTTCTTTCTATAGTTTGCGGCAAGGACTTTATTCATTAATGAATGTATTTATGTCTGATATGCCGAAAGAACAAAAAGAGGATAAGATTGATAAGGTTTGGCATAATTATTGGCAGGGGATAGAGCAAAGAGAAAAGTAGAGATTTTGGCATTTGCCGAAATCTCTACTTTTCTTGTCGGCTATATAAAAATTTACGTTTTCTTGACTTTTTTAATAATATATTATAATATTTACCTAACGAACGGTCGTTGTTGTTTTCTTTTCCGGAGGCAAATATGACTAAAGAAACTAAAAATAAAGTATCTTCTACGGCGCTTGGAACTTGCATTATGCGTTCTACTTCTTATTATGAAAAAAAGCCTTGTTATAAAAGCGATGATTTTATTGCTCCCAAAGTTATTCCATCGTTCTTGCATGTCATGGCTAAGTACAATATTTTGCGAAGTATTTTAAAAAAAGCGGTATTTAAAGTACCTGGTATATATGAATATGTTATTGCGAGAACGAAATTTATTGATGAAATATTTAAATGTTCATTGGGCAATGTGGAACAAGTACTAATATTCGGCGCAGGCTTTGATTCGCGAGCGATTCGCTTTAGCCAGGAATTAAAAAATGCAAAACTATTTGAGGTAGATGCTCCGCCAACTCAACAGGCTAAGATTAATAGATTAAGGGAAAAATATATTGATTTTCCATCGAATTTGAACTTTATTTCTATTGATTTTAATAAAGAATCATTAGTAGAGAAATTAAATCAAGCCGGTTTTCAAAATGATAGAGTTTGCCTTTTTCTTCTAGAAGGGTTAACGTATTATCTTGATGATGAAGCAATTGATAGTACACTAAGGTTAATAAGCGAGTGCTCTGCGAAAGGAAGTTTGCTTGTTTTTGATTATGCAGCTACTGAGGTGGCTAAACAAGAAATAATTATTGATGAGCGTAAAGTAAAGAAACTACATCAATCTCTTGTAAAAGCAGGAGAAAAACCCGGTTTTATGCTGGAAGAAAAGATACAAAGCTTTTTAGATAAATATAAATTTGAATTAGTTGAGGAAGTAACGTCAGTTTGCCTTGCTAATAGGTATTTTGCCCAAGCTGATTTTGCATTGAGTGCTCAAAAGTTTAGAATTGTAAAGGCAATAAAAAAGTGATGCTTAAGTTATAATTCCGCATATTTCCTTCTGAATCACATAATGAGAATTACTATGAAATATAGTGGGATAATGAGTCTTTGGTTTCACAAAAATATTACATCAAAGAAGTATTGACGGTTTTAACAATATATGGATATAATTAACTAAAAATGGTTTGACCTATTTTGTTGTAAAGTGCATATAATGGTTGATCAGAAAGCTGAAGGCCAAAGAAGTAGGACACAAGGTGTCCTGCATCTTTAGCTTTTTTATTTATCTATTTAGAAGAATAAGGTTGCTCTAGAGATTTAATTATTTAGGGGGCATGTTTATGTCAGACCATTATGAAAGGGTACAGAAAAATGCTGCACCATGAAGGAGGATTTGAGATGGAAGAAACCCAAGTAAGTCTTACTGCATTGATGGCTGCTTACCAGCGTGGCTATCATGCCGAACATGATGATCCAAAGATATTTGATGATTTTTTGGCATTTCAGTTACTTTCGCAGGCGGAACGTGCATTATTCGAGCAACAATATACGAAGATGGTAGAAAAATACTTTCCTGAAAGGTTGTTTGTTAACAAAGCGAGCGCGTTGGAGTTTTTTATTCAGAATATCTCGTCTACCTCTGACATGATTAGTCGCGCAAGATATACAGAAGATAATTTAGAAGAAGCAGTAAAAAACCAGGGAATACAACAGTATGTTATCCTTGGGGCAGGATTGGATACTTTTGTATTTCGACGTCCGGATATGTTAAATCAGCTTCGTGTGTTTGAGGTAGATCATCCTGTAACGCAAGCATTCAAACGTCAACGCATTGCTGAGTTGGGTTGGGAAAAACCACTGAACCTACACTTTGTCCCAGTGGATTTCAAAAAAGAAAATTTACAAACAGCACTTAACCGTTCATCCTATGACTCGCATGCTTTGACTTTTTTTAGCTGGCTAGGTGTTACCTATTACTTGCCGAATGATATAGTATTCGCCACATTAGGTACTATCGCCGATATGGTACCAGCAGGAAGCTGCATCAATTTCGATTATTATGATAGGGAGGCATTTGTTCCAGGCAAAGTGGCTCGTCGTATGCAAGGCTGGAAGCAATATACGCAACAGGCAGGTGAACCTATTATCACAGGCTTTGATCCGTCTGCTTTGGCGGTAGACCTTGCCAGTTTAGGTTTGCGTATTCATGAGAACTTAGGTCCCGCTGAAATCGAAAGCCGCTATTTTCAGGGACGTACAGATAGCTACCATGCGACTGAACATACTCACTATGCGTGGGCAATTGTTGGATAAAATATGTAAAATTATTTTCTGGGGTACAGCTGAATAATCAGTGCCTTTACACATTAACCCGCATTTTGCGGGGGGGGGCGAGTCCCACCGGGCGCACCAACTAAAAACGGCAAGGCTTTGAGAATTTCAAGCCTTGCCGTTTTTGTGTGCTTTTTGTAGTTGTGTATGCTGTGGCTCCATCGTGCAATTTTAGAAGGGCATTGAGTTTTACGCATTTAACAATGATTTCAATTTTGCAGCAGTATCTGTTTCGGATAAAGGTACATGTACGATTAATTTTAAGCCGGAATTGTCAGAGACATCAAAATTACTAATTTCAAAATCTAATATACCTGCAACAGGATGGTTCAATTGCTTATGTTTTTCACCATTACTTTGAATTTCATGTAAAGGCCACCATAAATTAAATTCTGTACTTTGCACTTTTAGATCGTCAATAAACTGAGCGAGCCAAGAATCTTCAATATATTGTCCGCACGTTGCACGAAACCGGCCTAGCAAACTCTTGGCATGCAGGGGCCAGTCGATAAATAACTGCTTATACTTTTCATCTGTAAACATCGCCCAAACTATATTTCGTTCTCGAGCGTTCATTTCATCGAAACTACCGAAGAGTAAGCAGGCTGCTTTGTTCCAGGCAATGACATTCCACCGCTGATCCGTGATTAAAGATGGGCAGAATATTAAACTATCCAGAACATGTTGAAGTATTGGATGTACGGTTCCTTGGTACCCTGGTATTTCTGCCGGAAGCGGCTGATTCGCTAAAAGATAAAGGTGAATGCGTTCTTGTTTATCAAGCAATAAAACTTTAGATAGGCTTTCTAGTACTTGAGCTGAAACATGAATAGGCCTTGCTTGTTCAAGCCATGTATACCAAGTTAAGCCAATACCAGCTAGCTGTGCAACTTCCTCTCTTCTCAAGCCAGGAGTACGGCGACGCGTTCCTGTTCCCAGCCCAACTTGCGTTGGTAAAATTTTTGCTCTTCGCGTTTTTAGAAAATCGGCTAGTTCATTATATCGATGTTTTTCATTAGTCAAAATCATCATCAATCCTGCCTGTTATAATTTATACCAGTATAAATTAGCTTCTATTACTATTATAAGTCCTGTAGTATTATTATTCTAGAAAAATTTGTAAGGTAACAAATAAGGAGAATGGAGGACAACTAATGAAAATACAATCACTTAAACTGGTTTATTTTTCACCTACGGGGACAACAAAAGCGATTATTCAAAATGTTGCACGCGGAATCAATCAAAGCACTGTGGAAGTGTTGGATATTACTAAACCAGATGCGAGAAAACAACCATTGTTAACCCTGGAAAATGAATTGTTTGCTGTCGCTGTCCCGGTATATATGGGAAGAGTGCCTGCTCTGCTGCGTGAATGGCTGCATGCGATTCAAGCGCAGAAAACACCTGCTGTATGTATTGTTGTTTATGGTAATCGTGCTTATGAAGATGCACTACTTGAGCTTAAAGATATTTTGACAAAACGTGGATGTGTCCCGATTGCCTGTGCAGCCTATATTGGAGAACATTCCTTTTCTAGTCCTGAAACGCCAACAGCCGAAGGCCGTCCTGATGCAAGTGACTTAATTCATGCAGAATTATTTGGACGTAAAATAAATGAAAAGTTACTGTCTATTTCAACAGTCGATCAAATTTCTGATATAAATATTCCCGGAAACTATCCCTATGGAGGAATTACGAAGTTATGGAGTGTTGATTTTACTGCAGTTAGTAATGAGTGTTCTCAATGTGGAGTTTGTGCAGCGGGATGTCCTGTTGGTGCTATCGATTTAGAAAATAGTAAGTTGATTGATAAGGAAGCATGTATCACTTGTTGTGCCTGTATCAAGAACTGCCCCCAAAATGCCAGAACGATGAAACCTAGCCTAGTCAAAGACGCCGCAATACGGCTAAATAAACTATATAATGCGCGAAAGGAGCCAGTGTTCTTTTTATAATTAGTAATAAAAAAGAACTCGCAGATCAGTATCCTGTACTGATGAGAGTCAGTTATTTTGAGTAATATTCAAAGAAAGGGGTAATATAATAATATCGCGGGGTGGAGCAGTGGTAGCTCGTCGGGCTCATAACCCGAAGGCCGCAGGTTCAAATCCTGCCCCCGCAACCAGAATATCTGTCCGCATCCTCCAAGGTGCGGCTTTTCCATTTTATGCCCTTCTTTTCGAGTCCCTCAGGGCGCACCACATGAAAATAAAGACTCAGTAAACAATGTGTTTACGGAGTCTTTATTTTGCTAGGGAGAGATTTCGTCTACATGATCGGGTGAGCTTAGCTCTAGCTATAGTATTAGCGTATAAACGTGTTATTACAGGTAGTGGAAATAATTGATTATACTACATTGTTATAGTATAGTAATTTTAAGTATATGGTCTTAAGGAGGTAAACAAGTGTTTAAAGAATTTGCTAAGTTTGCTATGCGAGGAAATGTTATGGATTTGGCCGTAGGCATTATTATTGGGGCTGCTTTTGGGAAAATAGTATCTTCTTTTGTAAGTGATATTTTGATGCCTGTGGTGGGCATGTTTTTAGGAAAAGTAGACTTCGCTAACCTTTTTATCAATCTATCAGGTACTAATTATCCCACAATTGCGGCAGCGAAAGCTGCTGGCGCAGCTACGCTGAATTACGGTTTGTTTATTAACACTATTGTTGATTTTACCATAGTAGCCTTTGCTATTTTCCTTCTAATTAGGCAGATAAACAAGCTGTGTGCTAAACCCCCAGCAGCACCTACAACGAAGGAGTGCCCGCATTGTTTCTCAAGTGTAAATATTAAAGCGACGCGCTGTCCTGCTTGCACGTCTACATTCGAATAAAACTCTGTTACAGCCAACCCGCGGTTCTCTAGTTTGCTTTTTGTGCTTAAATCGCTCTTTCCTAACGGATGGGGCGACTTTTCTTTTCGGACTTCTCCCATCTGTGACAGTATGGATATTTCTAGATTTTGTCATGGTTTTGTCACATTACTATGTTAAATTTACAACAAGTAATCGAGCGATAGTAAGTTATTATATACCAAGGAGAGATGGATATGGTAGTGAAAGTTGCAGCGATACAACCTGTTTACAATCATCAAAAGAAAAATTCTCAATCTCAACCCCAGAATGGATTAAATAAAGAGAAATCAAATTTATTTGCCTGCATTTTGGAAAGCAAAATAAAAAGTGGGGAACAAAAATAATGTCTGCAAATCAGTGAACGCCGCCTGCTTGTGGTTTTGCAGGGCGGCGTTTTTATTTACTGACTGGCTAATCTGCTCTAATGCAGGCGGCATTAAAATCCATTTAAATTAAGTTTTATATATTGGCTTTTTACATAAGTAGTGCTATAATAATATCCATAATATGGAAATTAAGGGAGCGGATATTATGGCTACCGAAATAAAGGAGACGTTAATAAGTAAGTTAACGCACCGTATAAAAGAGCAACTATTGGTAAACGGGATTACTGATTTTACAATTGCCGATGGTAATTTTCATTTTGCCAACACAGATGAAAAGGCCAAAGCAAATGTCATTATCCGTGATTACTTAACTTATGTGCTTGATAATAATAACGCAGAGCCTTTAATGTAATGAGCTTGCGGACTGAATCAAAAAAGAACATTATGTAAGCGTAACACATAGTGTTGTATGCTTACATAATGTTCTTTTGCATTCTTGAACTGATCAGTTCAACCGATTACTAGAAATCAGGCGGCGTCAACAAGCCATCTGATTTAATTCTGCATGGATTAAGCTCTGTCAGCAAACATAGACTTTAATTCATCATAGGCTGTAATAATAACCATATCTTTATTTAATTCCGGAAAAAGGTTAGATTCTAAACCTAATACAAAGTATATGGAACTGGAGGTTTTGATTTTATAAAGTTTCTCCAAATCGAAATATAAATTAGGTGTATCTATAACATAAGCATCATATCCACCATATTCAATTTTAGAATAGATATCCTGAACCTTACTAAATGTATTAAAAATGTTAAAACCAACTGGAAGCTTCTTGTCATCTAGTTTCGAGTTTATATAGTGTTCAGCCGATGATTCTCCGTCGAAAAATAACACTCGTTTACCTGCTTCTGCTAGTTTAATGCCTACCTCAATTGCTTTTGCTGTTTTACCAGAACCAGTATGACCGATAATTAGTTTCATCGTAACGTGTTCCTCCCAGTAATAAGATGTGTATTATACAATTCCGTTCTTTTACATCGTTTTCCTTTAAAATGCATTAAGAAAGTTCCTTGGGAGGGTAGTTAATTAAAATGGCATGCGCGAGAAAGAGGAAAAGGTATAAGCCGTCCTAGTGTGGACGGCTTATTATAGTTTGGGGATTACTTATATTCGGGCAGATGTTCGCTGGGTGGGTGAGTTTTTTTTGTAGGCCATATCTTTCCGGAATTAAATAAATCCCACCAGCATAGTAAATATATTGTGTTCTTTAGGCAAAGGACACACCGAATATCAAATGAAAGGGTGAAAAGGGTAGATGGAAGATAAAACTGTTGCAAGTTCTGCATTGATAATGTCAGTTGTAATGCAGCCAGACCAAGCTAACCCCGCGGGTAATGTACATGGGGGAGAAATTATGAAATTAATGGATAATGCTGCATTTGTTGTCGCACAGCGGCATGCTCGCACAAACGTTGTCACTGCGAGAGTAGATGAGTTGATTTTTCATCAACCCATCTATGTGGGAAACTTAGTAACTTGCCATGCTTTTCTTACCTTTGTCAATCGCTCTTCGATGGAAGTAGTAGTTACGGTAGAAGTAGAGAATCTTTTTAGCGAAGCACCAGGTAAATGTGCGTTAACCGCCTACTTCACAATGGTTGCCTTGAATGTTGGCGGAAAACCACTGCGTATATCTCCTTTAAAATTAGAGACAGATGAAGAAAAAGCAAGATTTGAAGAGGGGCGGCAACGTCATGAATTAAATATGAGTAAAAAGAAAAAAGCTCAGGTATTGCTGGTAGGTAATTGAAGGTATTCAAGTTTATAGCGGTGGTTTTGTCAACAAAAACAGAGAAGTTTACTAATGCCGTGGGCCTTCGGATATACTATGAGCAAAGCCATACAGGTACGGTATTCCAATCACTGCTGCGGGTGAATGCTGGTCATAAAATCAATAAAGGCTTTAGCGGCATTTGTTAGGTACTTGTTAGGATTCCATGCGAGGACAATTTGGAAGTGCAGTGGCTCAGATAATGGGCAACTGTAAATGGAAGAATACCGTTTGGCAATGGTATCAAAGAGGAAGGATATGCCGATATTTAGTTCAACAAGACTGATAATAGTCTCAATTTGGCTGGAGGAGAATACAATATTAGGAGAAAAGTGATGCTTTTTACATTCTTCAATAACTACTTTGCGGTTGTAGGTGTCTTCTTTGAGCAAAATAAACGGTTGATCGCGAAGTTTATCGAAAGAAAGGTTGGGCAAGCTGCTGAGCGGATGGTGGAGCGGCAAACATACATGAATTTGTCCAGTGGTAATGGGGAGTGTTTTAAGTAGCGGAGAAGATTTTGATTGCGTGATGATGCCAATATCAATTCTGTTTTGTTCAACTAAGTTTTGAATGGACAATGAGCCGCCTTCGACTGCCGAGAGTTCAATATGCGGGTACTGCTTACGGAATTGGGCAAATATCTCTGGGAAAAGGAAAACGCCAATCATCGGCGGGATACCAATTTTGATAGAGGCTTTTGGGTGCAACTGGAGATCTTTCATTTCATTTATCGAATCATCGAGCTGCGTTAAAATCGTATTTACCCGCTGTAAAAAAATATGTCCTTCAGAAGTAAGTGCTATTTGCCGTTGCGTACGTCGGAACAACTGAACACCGAGTTCTTCCTCCAGTTTTTGAATAGCAATAGAAACTGAGGGTTGAGAAACATGCAATTGTTCGGCTGCTTTCGATATGCTGCTTAAGCGGCAAGTCATTTGAAAATATTCTAATTGGCGGATTTCCATAGTTTGACCCTCCAAATATAGTATATAACTATAATAACATAAAAATCATATATTTTTAATTAATATGTGATTAAGATATACTGTGTTCAAACACCAATAGTGAATTATAAATGAGGTGAAAGTATGGAAAACAAGGTATTGGTAGGAAACCATAAAAAGAGTGGTAGTGCCTATTCCAAAGTGAGCAGTAAAGCCGGGATTACCTGGAAAAAACATTATCAGGTAATGAACGAGGCACAGGAGCTGCTTTGCAAAGCAGACACTTCTCGCACAACTATTTATGACTCCTTAAATTGTGGCAAGTTGGCGCGTCTGATAGCTTATATTAAAAATGGTAGTACGATTGCACTGCTGTGGATCAGTTGTTACGCAGAGTCTGTACTGGGATAGTATTTTGGGAAGCTCATGTTTCTGTTATTATGCTTATGAAGGTCAAAGCCGTAGACATTGCGTCTGCGGCTCTTTTCTTGGAAAACTTTTCGTTTTCTTTACTATGACTTCTTGCGCTATAATGGGGAAGGATTCAAACACATAACCTAGCAAGGATGAGTGAATGCTAAGGAAGATATGGACTTGGGCGGCTGCAGTTGGACTAGTGATCGTGTTAGGTCTGCTACCGCTAAACGCCAAAGCAGCAAATTATGACGGGTTAGGCCAGCTTGTTGCTGCCTGGCTGGAGGCGCAAAGCAGCCGACAGAATATGCAGATACCCAATTCATCACTCCGCGGGAGAACCATTGTCATAGATCCCGGACATGGCGGAAGTGATGCCGGTGCTATCGGGCCCAGTAATTTGATGGAAAAAACCGTTACATTGGCCATTAGTAAAGAGTTACAAAGTTTACTTACAAACAGCGGGGCAACCGTAATTATGACCCGTGTGACTGATAAATCTGTTGCTTTTGCGGGAGCTAGTGACAAAGCGGAATTGGCAGCCCGTGTTGCTATTGCCAATAAAGCAAAAGCAGATTTGTTTGTTAGCATCCATGCAGATGCATTTGTTGGCCAAGCTGGTGGTACCACCACCTATGTATATGACACTCGAAATACCGAGATTGCGCCGTTAGTGCAGGCTAATATGGTCGCCCAGTTAAAGCTGAGTGATCGAGGCGTCCAGCAGCGTGATTATTATGTCCTAAAAAACACCAATATGCCGGCGATATTGACAGAAGCCGCCTTTATCTCTAATCCCCGAGAAGAAAAATTACTTATGAATCGCAGTTTTGACAAAAAAGTTGCAATAGGAATCTATAACGGGATTAGCCAATATTTTGGGAACTAGCTGCAAAATCCGCAAGCCTTGCTTGCGGATTTTGCTTTACGGAGACTTGAAGAAAAGCTGTGGCTTAGCACAGCTTGGAATTATCAATCGGTTTTTTCAGCAGCAGTAGCCCCTGGCGGAGCTCTTCGGAGTCCAGGTGGCCGTAGCCTAAAGCCAGTTTGTCCAAATGTGAGCCTTTGCAGATGCTATGGTATTCTACCGGCGTCACATAGATGCCCTGTTGCCTGCAGTTTTTGGCAAAGTCGCGGTCAAAATGCCTGCCTGGGAATTCCAGTACAAGATGAAGGCCAGCGGCGTCGCCCCAAGGAATCCAGATGTTCCCGAAGATTTCTTCTGCCAGTTGCAGAAAGGTTTGCCGGCGCTGCCCATAGAGGCGTCGCATTTGCTGGATATGCTTGTCAAGCTTGCGAGTGCGGAGATATTCGGCAAGGGCAGCCTGCTCAAACGGCGGATTTTGTACATCAGTGTGGGTGCGTAAATGCCGCCAGGGTTTATGCAATTGCGGTGGCAGCACGACATAGCCGACGCGCAGAGCGGGAAACAGGATTTTGCTGAAGGTTCCCACATAAATAACCCGCTCGTTATCCATAGAACAAAGCGGTGCTACCGGTGTGCCGCTGTAGCGAAACTCGCTGTCATAGTCATCTTCAATAATGTAAAGGTCATTGTCCCTGGCAAAGCGGATTAGTTCGGCGCGGCGGCTGGCCGGAAGAATCCCGCCAAGCGGAAACTGATGTGAGGGAGTCACATACACGGCGCAAGCTCCCTTGTTTTGTAAATAAGCGGTTTGCATGCCTTGCTGGTCAACTGGCACCGGTCGAATCTGAAAACCCTTGCTCTGTAAAACCCTTAGCATACCGATATGGCAGGGATCTTCCACAATAATTTCCCGATTTTTGCCGGCTAACAGACCGGCTAGCAAGTAGAGGGCCTGGGTAGCTCCGGCCGTAATGAAAATACACTCGGGATCAACCGCAAGTCCGCGGCTTCTAAGCAGCCAGGCGGCAATTTCTTCCCGCAGCGCCGGCAAGCCTTCAGGCCCCGAATAACCCCAGTGGGCGGGAGAAAGAGTTTCGGAAGTTTTTCGCAGTAATTGCAGCCACAAATGCTGGGGGAAGCGTCGAAGATCAGGGCGGCCTGTGCGAAAATCGGCGAGGTAGTTTAGCTGGGATTCTGTTTTCTGTGGCAAACTTTGCGGGGCGGAGACCGGTTTTTCCAGGCAAAGACCGTCAGCAACCCGGGTTTGCGAACCCGGACGGCTTACGATGTAACCTTCGGCAGATAACATTTCATAGGCTTCGTAGGTAGTATTACGGGATACTTCAAGCTGTCTGGCCAACTCTCGGGTGGATGGCAATAACTCGCCGGGTGGTAATTGGCCGGCTGTCATTTGGTCGCGCAGTATTTGGTAAAGTTGACGTGCCAGCGAAAGCTGACTATGGCGTCGCAATTCTATTACTAACATAGTTCCTCCAACTGGCTCCATAAAAGTTGCCTTAAACTGGATCTAATAGTAGGCCGGTTTATCTGCTACCATTATACCATAACAGTAAATTTCTGTAATTTAAGTTGTGGATGGGAGCGATATAGATGGAGCGGTTTAGTGGTATGGCATTTTTGACAGGAGCATTTGCACTGGCAGGCACGTCGGTGGTTGCCGGTCGGTTGGTTGTGGCAACACTGGGAACTTTCACAATAGCAGTTATGAGCCTATTGTTTGCTTTAGTGGGTTTACTGCCACTTTGTGGTAGTAATCTGGGAAAAAGCATCCGGCAACTGAGGTATCGCGATTGGGTGCTAATCGGTATTCAGGCCTTGTTTGGTATTTTTTTATTTCGTCTGTTTTTGTTGCAGGGATTGCTGCGCACAAGTGCAGGAGAAGCCGGCATACTTACCGGTGCAACACCTGCAGCCACGGCTTTGCTTGCTTGGCTATTTTTGCGCGAACCGATGTATTGGTTTCGGGGGTTGGGGATAATCAGCACAATTACCGGCATTGTCGTGCTCCAGGGATTTTTTTC
>Ga0074195_1003628_pt1 | contig 14056 bp, 5 predicted proteins | sample EPASupsiteHSE623_FD_64525 | JGI IMG/M metagenome (GOLD analysis project Ga0074195, IMG submission 64525) | Bioremediated contaminated groundwater from EPA Superfund site, New Mexico - Sample HSE6-23 | ecosystem: Environmental > Aquatic > Deep subsurface > Groundwater > Contaminated ...
TAGTTTTCTATCTTACCATCAGCAGCAGGATACTGAACAATTGCTCCGAAGATCTTTTCATGAAGTTTGAATGTCTTGTAGTCCCCTTCCTCAACGATCATGCCCAGAGGAATTGCACGTGAACGGATCACTGCAAGTGTCTGAGGAAAAATGTTTTTATCTACAAATAGAACATTAGCGCCAGCTTTTACCTTATCTCTCGAACGTGAGTTGAACATCATTATCATTGCTTCAGAACCAGCAGTAGCTTCGTCGAGCAGTGAAGCATTTGCAAAGTCCATGCAGGTTAGTTCTTTAACAACGGTCTGATAATTCAGAAGAGCTTCAAGACGTCCTTGAGAGATCTCGGCCTGATATGGAGTATAAGAGGTGTACCAGGAGGGATTTTCGAGTATGTTCCTTACTATAACAGACGGAGTTATAGTTCCGTAATATCCCTTGCCGATGTATGTCTTATAAATCTTGTTCTTTGATGCAATGCTGCGGAGGCGCTGCAGATATTCATATTCGCTTATTGCCTCAGGCAGGTTAAGTGGACTCTTAAGACGGATCTGGGATGGAACTGTTTTTTCTATCAGTTCGTCCAATGAGTTCACTCCAATTACTTTACACATTTCCGAAACCTCGTGTTCGCGTGGTCCGATGTGGCGGGTTACAAACTGTTCTGTCATGACTTTTTGTATTTATATTTTAACCGTAAATTTATAAAAAGATGCGAAAGAGAAAACTGATTTTTTTTAGGTTGTCGAAAGTCGTGAGTCGGAAGTCAGAAGTCGGGAGACCGAAATCAGGAGACCGTAGGGGTGCATGTCATATGGACTGCTTACCGAAGGGCCATACTGCCACAGATTTCGCAAATTACGCAAATTGATTGTTGAATGTGGAACATGACTTGCGATTGTGGACTGCCGATTGCTGACTGAGTACTTACAACTTCCAACCCAACTTCCTCAAACGGATGCAGAATCAAACCTCATAAGAAAAAGTCCTGCTGTAATTCCTCGCAGTAGTATTGTTCCTGTTTCGGTGTTGTTTTTATTATTTACAGTTATGCAAACAGAGTCCAGAATGGTTCTCATTTTTGGGATATCGAGCATTTCTTTACAAATCTCAGAATTTTCCATCTGGTCAAGGATTTTATAGCCGGTATTTTTGAATTTAGCTGCTCTGTACCCAATGTCAGCGGCCTGTCTGCCGCGGTTTGTATTCCATAGAACTTCGGGAGGCAGTTTCCCTTCAAATGATCTTCGCAGAAGCATTCTGTCGTGTCCTCCAGAAACATAGACGTGATCAGGCACAGAAAGGCAAAACTCTACCAGGCGTTTATCGAAAGTAGGATCGCGCATTTCGAGGTCGTTCCATGCAGCCGACTGTGAATGAAGAAATCCTACAATACTGCTTCCGGGTTTTATGATCTTAAGCCTTGTTTCCAGAGGGGTTGATGTTTTTGTGAAATAGGGACTGTGACCGTCCTCTGCCATCTGTTCCAATAGTTTATGCGAAACAGCATATTCTTTTTTAATAGCAGAATAATCGAGGAAGGGGAGAGGTCCTCTTTTAGTTTTCAGCATGAAGTTCTTAATACTATTGGGAACATAAAGAGGTAGCAAAACTTTTCGCCATCCGATATATGAAATGAAGTGCTTAAATTTTATAAGGTCTTTTTTGTGCGACATTTTAATTATTAACCCCGGTGTGGGCCATGATACTGTTGCATTTCCACCCTGACCAGTTAGCATTGTTCCGATTCCCATGGCCTGTGCAATCCTTTTAATTTCTGTTATCCAGAAAGTATTTGCACCGGCATGAAAGGGTTCATCATGAATTTCTACGCCTTCACGAATTGCTTCGAAAGGATCGACATTGGCAGCATCAACAGGATACCACTCGGTGTTTCCGGTGAAATCAGCTGTCATTTTTGCAAGATGTCCTTCGTCACCAAATCTTGTTTCTGAAGTTAGACCATCTATACCGAATGCAGGAACGTGAGTGAATGCAGGAAGTCTGACACCTTTCTCTTTAAGATGCATTGCTGCAAGAGCTACTACTGTACCCGAGTCGAGCCCCCCGCTCAGCTGGCTTCCTACCGGCTTTTGCGATCTTAAACGGACTTTAACAGCACGAGAATATTCGTCGAAAAACCTTTGATAGTAATCTTCACTGTTCTTATAATTCTCAGTCTTTATATTTTCCGGAAACCAATGTTTTATTGTTTTTACATTAAGAGAATCATCCACTATCATTCGATGTGCAGGGGGGAGTCTGTAAATGCCCGAGTATGAACTGTTTGTGCCATCGCCATGCCACGAGGTGACTGCCTGTGCCACTCGCTTCATGTCGGGTTTTTTTTCTGTTTCATTAAGAGCAAGAAGTGATTTTATACAAGTTGCAAAAGAAAAAATATTTCCATTGGAAAAGTAGTAAAGCGAAGAATACCCATGATGATCACGAATAATTGTAAGTTTATGGGAATTTTGTTCCCATATCGCAATTACCCAATCACCTTCAATGTAATCGGATAAATTATTCCCGAAACGTTCCCAAATCTTTGCAGTAATAATTCCATCTGATATCTCAGGAGTGTCTTTATATCCGGCTAAAGAACATATTTCGCTTCTGTTATCAATTCTTCCGTTAAAAAACAGAACTTCACCCGGCCGGATTATATATGGCTGGTTTTCGCAAATTGATTCGGGAGTGTTTATCCGATGAAGGTAACCGCAAACCATACCATCCCCGTCGTATCTGAAAACGCTGTCTTTTCCCCAATAAGCAGCTGGCGAATGCATTTTCTTAAAAACAGAGTCATTGTCGAATGCCCGTTTGCTAATATAACCGAATAAAGCACCCATTTGAAACAAAGGTAGTATATAAAACTTGAAATACGAAGCGTTATGCTGAGCTGTTTGCGCCATAGGAGGCTTAAGCACGAGGTCCAAAGACCGATGTCGGAATTGGCGTTTGGAGAAGTGGAATGCCGATCAACGGCTGCCGACTAGCAACAGCTTCCCTTTAAGTTCTTATAACAGTTGCTGTTTGTCGGTTTCACAAAAAAACTGTAGGTTTGATGGCTTATTTTTTTAAGGTGATCCGGATTATTGCTTCTATATCATTTTCGATTTTACTGGTAATCTCAGTCGTTGGTTACTGCAGGTCACAAAGTGACAGTTCTGCCAGTGTAAACGCATGGACATTAGAAGAGAGCGGGACAATTCACGATTTTAATATTGATACAACACTGAATGCCGGTTTTCAGTCATATCCATGGTATCACACCTCTGCACTTGGTTGGAACGGTAACACATGGTCTCCTGTTTATCCTCTTTATTTTTCACCCCGTTACAGCGATGAAGGTGAAACAAAAGACTGGCTGAAGTATTATCCCTCGTCTTATAATAACATTTATTTCAATTCACGAAGGCCCTTTACGTTGTTAACCTTTAACAATAATGCCAAAAAGTCGATGCCGGAACAGAATCTGGAATTTCTGCATACACAAAATATAAATCCCTGGTTTAATTTCGGATTGACTGGTAATTTTGCGTCCTCAGCCGGAATGTACCAGCATCAGCAGAACAGACAAAGTAACCTTAGACTTTTCAGCAGTTATACAAGCCCCCGTCATACAGGTTATATCTCTTATAATTTTGGTAAAGCACAGCTTCAGGAAAATGGTGGAATTTCTGAGTTGTCATACTACAAAGACTCTCTGCTTCCACCTGAAAATGTTCCCGTTAATCTAACAGGTGCAATAAACACATTAAAGCACAGAAGTTTATTTGTAAAACAGGAGCACGTAATAGCAAGAGCATCTCAGATTGATTCTTCAAGTAATTGTTATCCATGGGCATTTTCTGTTGGGGCTAATTTCAGGTTCAACAGAATGCGGCATCTTTATACAGACGGAAAAACCGATTTTTATCCAAACATATATATTGACACAGCCACTACAAATGATTCAATGCAGATCAGCAAGTACGAATCAATGGCGTATTTTAAGTTAGATCTGAGACGAAAGTTCGGGTTTTATAGTGGTGGATTTTTTGAAAGACGTGATTATGGTGTTCTCGAGAATCATCTTAGGCATGAGGCAAAAGGTATAAGCAGCGGAGTATATATGCATCTAAATAAGTTTAATGCAGATATTGAATCACATCAGCATTTTAGCGGAGAGGAAATTTTAAACCATTTGCATTCTCACTTTACATATGATTTTAGTGAGGGTGGCCCTGAGTTATGGCTGGAAGCATTTTATACCGAGAATCATCCACGATTTTATGATACATATTATGTGTCGAACAATTTTTTCTGGAAGACAAACTTTAAGGATATAACAGACGCAGGAGTAAAGATTGGAACGGAGATCCCTTATATTCGTGGAGGAGTTTCATTTACAGCACAACAAGTTACTAACGCTGTTTATTACGACAGCATTGCAATGCCAGTACAAAACCCTGATGCCATAGTTTACACTAGTGCAAAGTTTAGTTTTACAATAAATGCAGGGAATTTCAGGTGGACACCTTTATTTATATATCAGAATATTTCGTCAGATATAATGCCGGGAATACCTTCTATTATAACTGTCCAGCATTTTTCCTATACTAACCGTGTTTTTAAAGTGCTTGACGTTCAGTGCGGTACTGAGATTTATTACTCCGATTCATATTTTGGTCCGGCTTACATGCCAGCTACAATGGTATATTATTTTCAGAATTCACAAAAAACAGGAGGATATCCGGTAGCTGATGTTTTTCTTAATTTTAAATTGAAACGTGCTCGTTTCTTTTTTAAGGTGAATCATGTGAATGACCGGCTGATGAAGCGCGATAACTTCCTTGTTGCCGGTTATCCTTTACCCGACAGACATTTTATTATGGGCATTTCGTGGGCGTTTTATAATTGAGGAGATTTGTTACTTGATATTGCCGCAGATTGCTCGGATTACGCAGATTTTTGGGAATTAGCGATAAATCAATTCCGTGTTAAATCAGTGTAATTCGTGTCTTGATTATTAGTGCGGATTTTGTGTTCCTGCATACCATACCTTCACAAAGCTATGGTAGGTAAACCGGCCGGCATGTTGGTGTTTCCGTGGCGAAGCATAATAACATTAAAAGAAAAAGCCGAAGTTCCATCAGGAAATCCAGCTTATAAAAGTTTTTGTTTAACTATTATAGTTTAGGTTTGCTTCTGTTGAACTTGAATGTGAATATCAGTTCATGCGATCCAAGACTATGTTTCTTGATGTCGGTGAGCAGGAGGTCGTATGAATATCCGAAGAAAATGCGGTCTTTCTGAAAACCAAGAGCAATAGCAGCAGCATCCTGTGTGCGGTATGAGAGGCCAAGAGAAACGGTTTGCTTAAAGATGACTTTTGCAGCAATGTCAGCCTGAAAAATACCTGTTTCAATAAACTTTGCAAGCAGAGCAGGCTGAACGGACCAGTTACCATTAAAATCGTATGTATAACCTCCGATTAAGTAATAGTGCCGTACTTGTCTGTTTTCGAAAACACCTTCGGTCATAAGGTCTACTTTACGATTAAAAAGCTGGTAAGACGATAATCCTGCAAACCATTTACTTGTGTAGAAATATGCTCCAAAAGCTGCATCCGGCATAATTAGCTTGTCTGATCCATAAAGTAAAAGGTCATCGTCCATGTCTTCCATAGATAGACTGCTTTTGTTGAGTGAGAATTGGTACAATTGTAGTGAAAGTCCAAGTGACATTTTGACCTGATCGGTAAGTTTCAGATGATAACTGTATGTTCCTTCGATACCGAATTTTGAGAGAGGACCTGTTGAATAATTAAATATTCGTCCACCCATACCCATATTGTCGGCAACAAGTACATGCGAAGAGAGGAACTGCATAGAAGGCGCATCGTCCATACCAGTCCACAATCTTCTGTAGCCAAAAGAAAGAGGGCTGTAAGAAAGAGTTCCTGCAACACCCGGGTTTACCATATAATGATCTTCGGAGAACTGCGAAAATGCTGTCATTTGCTGTGCGTTAACTGAGCTTATTGCTGCGAGTGTCAGTATGCTGATTATTGCAAATATCTTTTTCATATACTTTCCTCCTTATTTCATTAATGTAACTGATCCGGTATAGGCCTCCGACCCGTCTTTCAGGTCGATTACGAAATAGTATGAGGCCGCAGGCAGGGGTTTACCATCCTTTGTTCCGTCCCATGGCGTTTCATAGCCGGTCGATTGGAATACCTCAACACCCCATTCGTTGTAAATGTGAACTTCACATTCAGGGAAATTGTTTATGTATTTTATATTCCAAACATCGTTTTTACCATCAGCATTAGGAGTGAAAGCGTCGTATATTACAATGTGTTTCATAAGACTGATGATCTCAACGCTGTCAACAGCATCGCAATTGTTAATATCGGATACAGTAACAGAGTAGTATCCCTCGCCAAGATCTGTCTGATCTTCCAGTAATGATGCGTTTGACCATTCATAATAATACGGAGCGGATCCACCAGAAACAATCAGGTCAATTTTTCCGGTTGTCTCACCCTGGAACTGAACATTTGTACTTAGCAGAGAAATTGAAAGATTACCGGGTTGAGTAATGGTATAATTCTGTATTGCAGAGCCGCAAACATCACTAATAGTAACTGTATATGTTCCGGCAGAAAGACCTGTTCGTACAGAGTCAGTAAGCGTTGTATCTCCCCAGAAGTATGAGTATGGGGGTACGCCTAGGGAAGGTAAAAGCTCTATAGAACCGGTACTGTCCTGAAAGCACAAAAGATTCGTTGTTGTTGCTGAGTAGGTTAATGCAGGCAGCGCTGAAACAGTTACGTTTAAAACAACGCTTCCACAAATATCTGTTATTGTAACGTAATTCACGCCAACAGCCAGATCGCTTGCTACACTGTCAATATCAGCAGAGCCCGACCATGCATATGAATATGGAGCAACTCCGTCGACAGGAGTAACAGTTGCAACCCCGTCTGAAGAGTCTGGACAGGTTGCAGCAATAGTATTGGTTACGGTACCACTAAGAAGTGGTTTATTTCCGATCTGAACTGAATCGACTTGTGAGCCGCAGGCATCAGAAACTGTAACATAGTTCCAGCCAACCGGAAGGTCAGTTGCCGTAGGGGCAGTTGAACTGCTGTTTGACCATAAATATGTGTAGGCGCCCGAACCATCTGTTGCTGTTACAAACGCTTTCCCATCAGTACTTGTAGGACAAGATGCCGGCAGATTAGCTGTGATTGCAATACTTAATAATGGCAGATAGCCAACAACAGTACTGCTGCTTTGTGATCCGCAGGCGTCGGTGACGGTGACGTAAACTGTATCGTTAGTAAGACCAGTTGCTGTCTGCGTAGTTTGAGCAAGCGGGTCGCTCCAAATAAATGATATTGGGGCGCTTCCGCCTGTATAGTTTACAGTGGCAGAGCCGTTGTTTCCACCATCGCAGCTCGTCGGACTGAATTGTACAGAAGTGATTGAAAGTGATTGATTTAAGAAGAGTTCAACAGAATCTATTATAGTGGTGCCACAGAAATCTGTAACAGTCACAAAACTCCAGCCAGACTGAAGTGAGTCAGCAATTGCAGTGGTTTCTCCTGATGTCCACAAATAGGTATAAGGAGAACCTCCGTTAGAGGCTAATACTGTTGCAGTTCCGTTTATTCCTCCGGGACAGCTTACATTTGTCGAATCTGTTATTATTGCTTCGAGAAGAGGAAGGGATTCTATTTCAACTGAATCAACCTTTGAGGTACAATAGTCAGTTACGGTAACATATTGCCAACCCGTAAGAAGATCGTTAGCAGTATTTGAATTGGATGTAGAGTTAGACCATGTATAGGAATAGGGTGGCACACCGCTTTCAGCTAGTACAAAGGCATATCCGTTTCCTCCGCTTGGGCATGATGCAGGCTGTCCTTCAACATAGTCAATCATAACTTCAGGTAGGAAATTTACACGTACTGTATCGTAGAATGGGTTATTACAAATATCAGTTACTGTTACATAATGCCATCCTGTATCTATTGCTCGGGTTGGGTTTACGTATACGCCATCATCCCATGTGTATGTGAATGGGGCAACTCCATCTTGTGTTAGAACAGTAACTGTACCAAGATCGCTTCCGCAGGTAAGGAGAACACTCTGTGCAGAAAGAGTTACCTGTAATAAAGGTTTATTAGTTATTTCAACGCTGTCGACCTTTGGTCCGCATCCATCATTTATTGTAACATAGTGCCATCCTACTCCAAGTCCTGGTTCTGTTGCGGCACTGCCACCCGATTCCCATGTGTAAGTATAAGGAGCTACTCCGGATGTGACTGTTACAGTTGCAACACCATCTGAAGATGTTGGGCAGCTGGCCTGAGTTGTCTGTGCAACAGTTTCAACAAGAGCAGATTGAACAGAAATGTTTACCGAGTCTACTTTTACGGTTCCACAGAGATCGGTAACAGTAACATAATTCCAACCTTCTCCCAAAGCAATTGCTGAGGCATTTGTTTCGGATGAGGTCCAAAGATATGTATAGCTTCCTCCTCCGTTAGAAGCAGTAACAGTTGCAGAGCCGTTAAAAGCACCACTGCAGTTGGTGGGTGCTGATGATGAGATAATTGTCTGTAAAGTGGGATTAGAAACTATGAGGACTGAATCTACTCTCGAAATACAGAAATCGCTGACAGTAACATATTGCCATCCTGTAAGAAGGTCAGATGCAGTTGCAGACGTGGAAACCGAATTTGACCAAATATAGGAGTATGATGGAACTCCGCTACTGGCTTCAACAGTGGCCTGACCATCTCCACCTGCGGGGCACGATGCTGCGGCAGAGCTTACTATGGATGTCGTTACTTCTGGCAAGTGATTGACTCTGACAGACCCTGTGAATGGATTATTGCACACGTCTGTAACTGTTACGTAATGCCATCCGGTATCAAGATCATTACGGGTTGCTGACGGAGCTAACATGTCATCCCAGGTATATGTAAATGGAGCAACTCCATTTTGTGTTAGTACAGTAACAGTTCCAAGATCGGTAGCACAAGTAAGAAGAATGTTTGTTGTGCTAAGTGAAACAGAAAGCAGAGGCATGTTAGTAACCTGAATGCTGTCAACTTTTGGACCGCATCCATCTGTAATGGTTACTTTGTGCCAGCCAACGGTTAAGTCTGTAGCATTGGCATTAGTATTTCCATTATCCCAAAGATATGTGTATGCAGGGACTCCTGTGATTACAGCAGCTGTCGCAGATCCATTATTTGAGGCAGGGCAACTTGCCGGGCTGTTCAGAGTAACTGATTCTGTAAGCGCAGATTCAATTGTCAAGAAAACTGAATCTTTGCGGGTGCTTGTGCAGGCATCAGTTACAGTTACATAGTTCCAGCCTTCGATTAAAGCTGAAGCTGTGGCATTAGTTTCGGCAGTTGACCAGAGATATGTATAAGGAGCCAGACCAAGAGAAGGAGTAACAGTTGCAGAACCGTTGTTCAAACCTGTGCAAGTTACTTTAGAAATTAGAGTAACTGCAGATGTAACAACAGGATTGTTTGTCACCAGGATTGAGTCTTTTGCTGTTTTACAAAAGTCAGTTACTGTTACGTACTGCCATCCGGTTATAAGATCGCTTGCTTCATTTTCTGTACTGGCAGAATTTGACCATTGATAAGAATAAGGAGGTACACCGCTGCTAGCAAGAGCGAAAGCATAACCATCGCCTCCAAGAGGACAAGAGGCTGCGGTTGAAGAGGTAATATTTACATTTACTTCAGGAAGATAATTAACCCGGATACTGTCTTTATTTGGAACATTACAAATATCAGTAACAGTTACATAATGCCAACCAGTATCAAGATCATTACGGGTGGCTGATGGGGCAACCATATCGTCCCATGTATATGTAAAAGGTCCAACTCCATTTGTTGTCTGAACAGTAACCTCTCCGTTTGTATATGATGCACAAATAAGAAGTTCAGCATGTTTATTAAGTCCTGCAACCAGTGCTGGCCTGCTGGTAATTTCTATACTGTCTTTTTTAAAGCCGCATCCGTCAGTTACAGAAACATAATGTACTCCAACAGTTAGATTAATTGCAGTGTCATTTGTAATACCATTGTCCCACAAATATGAATATGCCGGTTTTCCGTCTGCAGCAGAAACAATACCTAAGCCATTTGTTCCGGCTGCACAGTCTATCACATATGATGCTGCAGACATAGAAGTGGATAGTCCGGGTATTTCTGCAACTTCAACAGAATCAATATATTTACATCCATAAAGACCAGTGATGGTAACTTTATATGTTCCAGCAGTAAGGTTTGTAATTGTTTCGCTTGTGGATGTTGTGCTCCATAGATATGAAGTCATGCCAGAAGGAGTAACTGTAGCTGTACCATCGTTTCCAGAAGGGCAGGTGACACTGTCGGTTGCAAAAGATGGTGTAACCTTGGGACAACCGTATTTTGAAATGAAAACATCCTTATTCGGAGTTCCTACATTGTTAATTGTTGTTGAACCGATGGTAAGAGATGCAGAAGTAAAATCTCCTGCAACAACCATGTTATCGTCATAATCTACAACAGCAGACCATCCGAATTCTGCAAGGTTAGCACCAATTTTCAGAGCATTTTGTACTGTTCCGGATGTGTCTAGATTCAATAAATAGGCATCGGTAGAGCCTGAAAATGTTAAGTTATATGAACCAAAACTTATTGCTGCATTATAACCGCCAGTTACAACAACTTTATTGTTCAGAGCATCAATGCTGTATACCACATCACTTGCGGTTGAGCCGAATTTCTTTGCCCATTGAAGAGTTCCGTCAGAGTTGTACTTTACAATAAGTAAATCGTTGTTTCCTGCTGTTGAAAGTGTTGCTGATGACACTTGAGTTTCTGTTGAATCAACTGTTAGAGCAGCGCTTTGAAAATATCCGCCTGCGTAGATCTTGCCATTTTTATCAGCAATTATACCCTGACCTGTTTCCTGTCCTGCGCCGAATATTTTTCTAACCCAAAGGCCGTTTCCGTCAAAGTCTGTTTTATAAACGAACATATCAGTTGAACCAACAGAGTTAATTGAAAAAATGTCGAGATTAATATTTCCTGTATAATAACCATTAAAATAATATCCTGTGCTGTCGCTTGATATCTGCTTCATTCTGCTTCCTGCAGCAGACTGGGAAATTTTTCTTGCCCAGTATAATACTCCATTGTTGTTGTATTTAGCAATGAAATTGTTTGTTGTTGCTCCACCGCTTGCAATAAGAGAAATTCCTCCCTCCAGATCAATAGAGTTTTGGAAAAATCCGTCTACGACCACGTCTCCATTAATATCCACATCAATACCGAAAGGAACCTGTCCATTTAATCCCCATCCAATTTTTTTAGCCCATACAAAATTGCCGTTAAGAGCATATTTTGCAATGAACATATCGTAACCACCATCACTTATAAGTGTGGTAGACTCAAACTGACAAGTATCCTGAAAAGTCCCTGTAATATAGATACAATTCTCATTTTGGTTAATTGAAATTCCCCCACAACCAATAAACAGATCATCCATATCACTTCCGGCTTTTTTAAGCCATAAAGGATTACCAGAGTCATCAACCTTACCAATAATTATATCATTTCCACCGGTGGATTTTAATCCAATCGTGCCGACATATGCAGTATCAATAAAACGTCCAAAGAAATACACGTTGTTGCTAGTGTCTTTACAGATTGAATAAACAGAATTTTCATTAATTCCTGAAACCTGACTAGTATACAACCAATTCTGTGAAAAGGCATTAATAAAAACAAAAAATGAAGCAAATAAAAGAAAGTGTTTCATAAAATATTTTATTTTAAGATTGAGTATACCCGTCTCCTCCATAACCAAGACCTTCTTTAATCTCAGAGTTTTTTAAAATCTCTATTTCAGGACGTTGCCACTCTGTTTTTCTATTCTCTTCTTTTGGTATATCAATACACTCAAAGAAAGCTGAAATATTTTCCATATTTTAAGTTTTAAGAACCTCAAATATAAGATTATTAGTTTGAATGACAAAGATTAATATTAATTATTTTAAGTATGTACAAGCAAATGTAAAGAGAATTAAGAAAATCAGCGTTTTATATCTATACTTAATAAATAAAAAGAAGACAAGCACAAGTGGATGACAGACAGCATAGATACAATATGATCACGAATGTCAATTTCAATATAAAATCAAAAAAAAATTGAATTAACACTAAACCACAACACCGAGCACTGTAACATCATCTACCTGAGGATATTTTACTTTAGTTTCACCGACCCACTCATCAAAGGCTTTTTCAATTACAGAGCCCTGTTCTGACATAGAGAGGTTTGATGTTTTTAATATTAGCTCCTTAAAAGGTTTATAGAGATATTTTCTGCCCTTTTTTCCTCCAAACTGGTCGGGGAACCCATCAGAGAAGAAGTAAAGTTTGTCTCCTTTTTTAAGCTGAAGCTCATGGTTGGTAAAAGAGTCCATTCTAATATGCACGGCTACTGGCATTTTGTCTCCCTTCACCTCCACAAGAGTTCCGGTTCCGGAAGATAAATCGCCTTTTACCTCCATAAGTTCCGGGCTATGGGTTTCGTTTTTCGGGTTAACTTCACCCGGAACCCGGAACCCGGAACCTGAAACTACATAAAGCGAGTGATTGGCTCCTGCCCATGTGCATTTAAGGGTTTTTGTATTTATTGCTGCAAGTCCCATGTCCATGCCATCTTTCTGCGTGCCTTCGTTGCCTGTTTGTTTAAGTGCTTCGATAATATATGTTCGCAGAATATTAAGGACACTGGCTGCATCTTTTATTTCTTTTTCCCTTACAATTTCATTAAGGAAGCTTATTCCCAGCATGCTCATAAATGCGCCCGGTACTCCATGACCGGTGCAATCGGCAACAGTAATAACCAGCCATTCATTTATATGCATAGCCCAGTAGAAGTCGCCAGAAACAACGTCCTTGGGGCGGAAGAAAAGGAAGTAGTCATCAAACATCGAGTTGAGCTGTGAATCAGACGGAAGTGTTGCAGTCTGAATTCTTTTAGCATAACGTATTGAGTCTTCGATCTCTTCGTTCTGCTTTTCAACCATATTCTTTCTGATAAGAGCAATGTCGTATAATTGTTCTATCTGCTCTTTCTGGATCTGGACCTGATCTCTCTGAGATTCTATTTCGTCGCGTTGTGACTGTATTTCTTCTTTCTGCTGGCGTATTTCCTCATTTTGTTCACTAAGTAAATAGTATGCCTGTTTCTTCTGACGGAACATCCTGTATACTATTACAGAAAAAACAAGTACAATCACAAATCCTGCAAGCGCAGAGAATATAAGTATCATCTGCTTTCTGTTCTCGGCTTGTTGTGCTAATATTGTCTGATTGTCAAGTTCTTTCTCTTTTGTCATCTTGTCTATCTCGAGCTGCTTTTTGTCAGATTCGAAACGGGCCTGCATTTCTTCAAGGGCCTGCGTTTTATCCTCGTTGAACATACTGTCTTTACACTGCAGTAAAACCTGTGAATAAAAGAAAGCTTTGTTGTAATTTCCAAGCAATTCGTATGCTTTAAGAAGTTGTTCGCTTGCAAGACTTTTCCATGGAAGTGCGCCTATTTCATCTGCAATTTCAAATGCCTGTGTGCCATATTCAACGGCCCGTTTAAGGCATAATGATCTCATACCGTTTCCCGATGGCAGGCTGTCAGCCATCTTTACATTAACATCAGCAAGATTGCCATAAACCATTGTAAGACCACGTTTTTCACCAAGAGTCAGACACAGTGCGAGAGCACGGTTATAGTATTCAACGGCTTTTTCGTGTTCTCCAAGATCGGCAGAAACTATACCCATGTTATTGTAACAATTGTAAAGTCCTCTTTTGTCTTCGGATTTTTCATAAAATTCCATCGCCTTTTTATAGTATTCAACAGCTTCGCTGTATTTCCCCTGATTTGCAAGGATATTACCTATATTATTATTGCTTCCGGCAGCGGATTTATTGTCGTTAATTTCTTCGTAGATCTTTAAGGATTTTCTGAAATAG
>Ga0074195_1003630_pt1 | contig 14055 bp, 10 predicted proteins | sample EPASupsiteHSE623_FD_64525 | JGI IMG/M metagenome (GOLD analysis project Ga0074195, IMG submission 64525) | Bioremediated contaminated groundwater from EPA Superfund site, New Mexico - Sample HSE6-23 | ecosystem: Environmental > Aquatic > Deep subsurface > Groundwater > Contaminated ...
GTTATTGATTAATAGTGTAAACTTGCTTCCGACGCCCACTTCGCTTGTCAGTAATACTTTTCCTTTGTGAGACTTAACAACCCAATTGACATAATTCAAACCCAGTCCGAAACCCTTTCCTTTCTGAGAATGCTCTCTTTTATTTACTCTGTAAAACTTCTCGAATACTTTTGACAGCTCGTCTTTTGGTATGCCAATTCCATTGTCTTCTACGGCAATATGGAAATATTTGCCATCTATTTTTGTTGAAATCTTAATATTGACTATGTCGTTGGAATATTTTATTGCGTTGTCGATCAGATTACCTATAGCATTTGATATATGTAGCTGGTCGCCATATATGTTTTCCTGACCGGCAGTAATATCGGTTGTTATTGAAACATTCTTCTTCGACTCAACATTGTGTCGTGCTATATGAGGTTCAATAGCTTCGTTTATATTGAACAATGTTTTGTTGAGGGGAGCCTGTCGTTTTTCAAATTTATTGATGTCAAGTATATTTTCTATCAAACCATTCAGAAAATAGAGCTGCTCCTTTGCCTTCCCAAGAAAATACGGAGCTGTCTGGGCATCGGCCATCTCTCCAACCTCAAGGTTTGTGATTGAAGCCTGCAAGGGCGAGCGTAATTCATGTGTAAGAAAATGGGTGATATTCTCCTTAAGTTTAGCCAGAGACACCTGTTTGAACAGCATTCTAGTCTGTAATATTATGCTTACGAGAATAAAAATTGTAAGGACTAGTGACAAAGACAGGATCAAGAGCAGATCTCCTTTAAATACAGTACTGGGATAGAAAACCTTTGAATCAATCCTTAATTCATTAGAGGATATTAAAGGTATGCTCAGTTCAAAATACGAAAATAATAAAGGTATGGTAGTATATCCACCATCAAATTCCTTTACTACAGATTTGTCATCCTTAGTATAAGTGAGAACAAAATTTGTCGGTTTCTCCAGTTTTAAAAGAAATTCTGAGAAATAATTTGATAATGAATCCAGATTAAGAGGGTAAATATCTTTATAAGCCAATTGCAAAGCCTCTTCTAAGGTGAATTTTGTAAAATCCTTATTATTGTTTTTAAAATTTACAGATTGAACTTTTTTAGAAATTTGGAAGTCTGAAGGAGTATCGTTTGATATTGTAACACTAAATTTATTACTCTTACTAATTTTCTCAATTCGTGTATTCAGCTCTTTATTAATGGCATCCCTTAGTACCTGTTCCGTTTGTTTGCGGAAAGTACTCTTCTCATTATCAATAATTCTGAAAAGCCACACAGCCTGTAGTGACAGTAAAAATAAAATAGCAATTATGGAGATTGATAGCGCCCTGTTTAGCATATTCAGCAAATTGTCAGTATTTAATCAGTATTCTGTATGCAAATGTAACAATTATTATTAATTTATTTGTACAACAAAAAAACAATAAAGTCATGAAAGCAACATTTGAAAAACTGAATGAACAAGAGATGATTAACGTAAACGGCGGAGAAAGACATATTATCGTTGTTACGGACAGAAACGGTAACGTATATTATGTAATTATCGAAGACGGAAACTAGTACTCTGTCAGTAAAAAAGAAAGTTTGATGACAACTTGCTGAATTTCAGCAGATAGCATCGCTTTGTTCAGGCGTAATATTAATTATGCATTGGTAATTTTATCCCTTAATAAGGAATTTGACATTTGAAAAGATTTAAACATTTTTCCCAGTTAGACTCTGCAGATTGTGGACCGACATCGCTTAGAATGGTTGCGATGTATCACGGACGTCATTTTTCACTGGATACACTTAGAAAAAAATGTGAATACACAAGAGAGGGTGTAAATCTTTTTGGAATATCAAAGGCGGCAGAAAGTATTGGCTTAAGGACGCTTGGAGCAAAGTTGTCTTTTGAAGATCTCTGCAAATCAAATTTTCCATGCATTGTTCACTGGAACCAGAAACACTTTGTGGTCCTTTACGGAACAAAGGGCAAGGGTAAAGATTTCAGAATGCTTGTTGCAGATCCCGCAACCGGCCTGGTTAAACTCACTGAAGGCGAATTCAAGAAATCGTGGTTCAGCACTGTGAGTAACGGAGAGGGAAGAGGTATTGCACTCTTTCTTGATCCAACGCCACAATTTTATGCAAATGAGGGCGAAAGGGTAAACACAAAAGGCTTCGGTTTTTTATACTCATATATAAGACCCTACAAAAAACTCATAATTCAGCTTTTTCTCGGTCTGCTCGTTGGCAGTCTTCTTCAGCTGATTCTTCCATTTCTAACACAGAGTATTGTTGACGTTGGTATAGGATCTCAGAACCTAGGTTTTATCTGGCTTGTTCTGATAGCCCAGCTAATGCTCACAATAAGCATGGCCTCCGTAGATTTTATCCGTGGATGGATACTCCTCCACCTCGGTACAAGAGTAAATATATCTCTTATCTCAGATTTTCTCGCAAAACTCATGAAGTTGCCGATTGGTTTTTTTGACACAAAAATGACCGGAGACTTGTTACAGAGAATAGGGGACCATAAACGCATACAGACATTTCTAACAGGATCGTCGCTGAATATTCTTTTTTCATTGTTTAATATTGTTGTTTTTGGAATAGTCCTGCTTTACTACAGCGCATTGATCTTCGGAATTTTCCTTGTTGCTTCAATAGTATATGTTTTATGGGTTATGCTCTTCATGAAGAGGCGCAGGGAGCTTGACAATAAGGCATTCACTCAGAATGCTGCAAATCAGAATTCTGTAATACAGCTTATTACAGGAATGCAGGAGATTAAATTAAACTCCTGCGAGAGACAAAAAAGGTGGGAGTGGGAGAGGATACAGGCTAAACTTTTTAAGGTAAGCATAAAGGGTCTCGCTTTGGGCCAGTATCAGGAGGCAGGTGCCACTCTTATAAACCAGATGAAAAACATATTCATAACTATTGTGGCTGCCAGCTCGGTTCTTAACGGAGATCTGACACTTGGTATGATGCTCTCTGTACAGTTTATAAATGGTCAGCTGAATGCGCCTATTGCGCAGATTATAAGCTTTATGCAATCTTCTCAGGATGCAAAGCTGAGTCTGGAGCGGCTTTCGGAGATTCATGATAAGAAAGACGAGGAGAATAATGATTCAGAATTGCTTTCAGATATCCCCAAAGACAGATCAATATCAGTTGAAAATCTCTCTTTCAAATACGAAGGTGCCGGATCTGAGATGGTTTTAAAAAATATAAACCTTACAATTGAGAATGCAAAAGTTACAGCTCTTGTTGGAACAAGTGGCAGTGGCAAAACGACCCTGGTAAAACTTCTCCTGGGATTTTATCCACCGGTTGTAGGTTCGATAATGTATGGACAGCATAATCTCTCTTCGTTGAGCATGGAGGCATGGAGAAAAGAGTGCGGAGTTGTAATGCAGGATGGATTTATTTTTTCAGATACAATTGCAAATAATATTGCTCCCGGGGCAGAAATTATAGATAAGGAGAGGCTTTTAAAAGCTGTTGAGGTTGCCAATATAAGAGAATTTGTAGAGAGCCTGCCACTGGCTTACAATACAAAAATAGGGCAGGAGGGACATGGACTCAGTCAGGGACAGAAACAGAGACTGCTTATTGCACGGGCTGTTTATAAAGATCCGCAATTCATTATGTTTGACGAAGCTACAAATGCACTTGATGCTAATAATGAAAAGCAGATAATGGACAACCTCAACGAGTTCTTTGTAGGCAAGACTGTATTGATTGTTGCTCACAGACTTAGTACTGTAAGAAATGCAGATAATATTATAGTACTGGATAAAGGGGAGATTATTGAAACCGGTAATCATGAAGCATTGGTTGAGAAACAAGGAGCCTATTACAAGCTTGTAAAAAATCAGTTGTATGTCTAGCGAGAGGAAGATAGAAATAAGATCGGAAGATGTAAACGACATACTCTCGAGACCTCCGGGATGGATAATATCCTGGGGTACTGCCGTCATACTATCTGTCATTCTCCTGATTCTTGCAGGTAGCGCAATATTCAAATACCCCGACAAATTAACTGCTCCCGTATTGATAACATCAGAAAATCTTCCGGCGCAACTTGTTGCCAAGACAAGCGGAAGTCTCCAGAAGGTCTTTAAAAACGAAGGGGAGTTGGTTGCCATAGGGGAAGTTGTGGCAATAATCGAGAATTCAACGGCTTATGAAAACTATCTGGGTATAAAGGCGATTGTGCAGCAGTTTTCTGACACACTCGAGGTCAATGGTAATATCAGCAACTGCTCTTTTGGGTCAAATCTGCAATTTGGGGAGCTTCAAAATGGATATACACAGTTTTATAAAAGCCTGAACGAGTACAAAAACTTTCTGCAGATAAACTATCACAAGAAAAAAATTGCAATTATAAAACGTCAGATTGAGGCACAGAAATCACTTAAGTCACTGAGTGAAAGACAGGTCTCTCTTTCTAAGGAGCAAATGGAAATTTCTGACAAAATATACAAAAGAGATTTATCGTTGTTTGACCAGAAGGTAATTTCTCAATTGGAGATAGAAAAGAGCAAAAGTATCCAACTGGCAACAAGACAGCAACATGAAGCAGCATTGTCTGACCTCAACAATATGAAGATAAATATTCTTCAGGCAGAACAAAGTGTCTTTGATATGGAACTGGCAAGGGAGGAACAGATAGGTCTGCTTGAAAGGTCACTCATGGGTAACTACGATAATATGCTAGCCGATATCAGGCAATGGGAACAGAACTACCTTCTTGTCAGCCCGGTGAATGGTAAGGTTTCGTTTACAAAATTCTGGCAAGAGAACCAGAACGTGTCAGTCGGAGATATTGTGTTCACTATCATACCATTAAAAGCTGCAAGAATAAACGGGAAGATCTACCTGCCTCTAGCTGGTGCAGGAAAAGTAAAAGTTGGACAAAAGGTCAATATCAAGCTTGATAACTATCCGTATATGGAGTTTGGCATGGTTGAAGTAAAAGTAGAAAGTATTTCTATGGTTCCGGCAGACATGAATAATAATAAGGTATATATAGTAGGTGTGAGTTTTCCTGAGAGATTGAGGACCAACTATGGCACTGACCTTATCTTTACGGAACAGATGCAGGGGACTGCAGAGATAATTACGGAGGATCTGAGTCTGTTGAAAAGAATGTTGTTCCCGTTTAAACATATATTTAAAAGCCGGTTATAATAAATAAAATATGAGCGTATCAATCATAATACTTTCTATTGGAATAACTTCTGCAATATGCACAAGCATTATAGCATCGGTATTGCATAAGATGAGCTGGCATAAGTCTGTAAAAAAATCGGAATGGAGTAACGTTAATATGTTCCTAAGCAATTTCTACCAGTTCAACTATCGTTTTTACAGTTCGTTCTCATTTCTAAGGGAATTGATGATGAATTCATTTATAATAAGTTTGATTTTCAAGTTCCTTGTCTGCGAACTCAACCATATGCAGATAAGTTGTATAATAGGATCCTTTATCCTCACCTGTATAATCAGGCTTACTTGTCAACTTGTGGTATACTCCAAGTTTTATGACGAGGAGCTTGTGAAATAGAGATAAATTTGTACTTTTGTGCTCAATGAAGAATGTGCTGAAATATTCAGTTTCTATATTACTGGCATTTATGTATTTGCTGGCAAGCGTGGGGATTGGTATACATGAGTGTTCTGCTTCGGGTACAAAAAACATCGTGTTTTTCTATAGTGACAACTCATGTGAGGCAATCCACTGTCATTGTGCCTGTGGTTCCCACGATTGTCATAATATCAAACACTCCAAGAAATGCTGCGAAACAGAATTTCACCATTTGAGCAATGACTACGATATAAGTCAGTCCAACTTCCATACACAACAGTTTATCCCGACTCTAACAGCATGTATTTGCATATCTGATTTATACAGTTCAAACTATTTGTCGTCAAACAGCAACAATGCGAATGTTTTATTTGCCGACCATCCACCGTCAATAAAAAATGACACATATTCGTTCCACTCTCAGTGGAGATTGTAGAGATTCTATTCTTTTAGGAATAGTTATCTTTTACAATTAATATGAATATGAAAAAAACAGTTATATCATTTTTACTTTTTATTTCCATAGCATCGTTCCTTAACGCACAAACTATAACAGGTATTGTTAAGGTTCAGAAAGCTAACGGCGAAGTCGAACCTTTGGCTTACGCATCAATTTACTGGCTTGAGGGAAAGTCAGCATTTGTTTCCGATGACAACGGGCAATTCTCATTTAATGGCAAAAAAACAGAAAATATCTCTTTGATAGCAGCATACATTGGTTATGTCAAAGATACGATTGTGCTGGCTCAAGGTCAGGATAAGGTAGAATTTATCCTGAGAGAGAGTAATAACCTTAATGAGGTCAGAGTTGTAGGAAGACAGCAAGGAAACTTTCTGTCAAAGACAACACCTGTGAAAACAGAAGTTATATCTGCGGCCGGTCTGTGCAAGATGGCTTGTTGCAACCTGGCAGAGAGCTTTGAAAATTCTGCTAGTGTAACAGTTGGTTATGCCGATGCTATCACCGGAGCAAGACAGATTAGATTGCTTGGGCTGTCTGGTCAGTATACGCAGATGCTCGACGAGAATCGTCCTGTTATGAGAGGCATCGCTTCTCCCTTCGGGTTATCATACATTCCCGGACAATGGCTTGAAAGCATACAAATTGCAAAGGGCCCGTCGTCTGTAGTAAACGGATTAGAGGCCATTACCGGCCAGATAAATCTTGAACACAGGAAACCTACAACCGAACAGCCACTTTTTGTGAATCTGTTTCTAAGCAACACTTTAAGGTCGGAGGCAAATGTGGTCTCTTCCCTTCAACTTAACCCTAAGCTTAGTACAGCAATATTCGGCCACTTTTCGACTGATCCTCTTGGTCATGACGGAAACCATGATGGTTTTAAGGATGAACCTGTATCTATGCAGTTCAACCTTGCAAACAGATGGCTATATATGTCAGAAAATGGTACCCAGGTAAGATTCGGGTTTAAAGCAATCTCCGACGACAGACTTGCCGGTCAGAATGATTTTAAAAAAGATTCTCCAAGGGATTATACAATATGGGGTTCAGGCATAAAAAACAAAGGAGTGAATGGTTACTTAAAAGTAGGTGTGCCACTTAATGAGGGCAATACAAAAAACATCGCAACTGTAATTGACTACACGTATCATAATCTGGATTCCTATTTTGGTATGAAAGATTACAACGCTGAACAGAATTCTGTGTTTATGAATCTGATGTTTATGAATACCATTAATGAGAATCATAAATATATCCTTGGACTAAGCGGTCAGTACGACAACTTTGATGAAAAGGTCAGTAACCATGGAACCCTCAATTTTGAAGAGATGATTAACCCGCTCGCTCATGACATAGACGCAGGAAGAGAGGAGAGATCATTGGGCGGTTATGGAGAGTATACGTATACAGGTGGCGATAAACTGACATTTGTTGCAGGACTTAGATTAGACAAGAACAATCTGCATGGTTGGTTGTTTGCACCTAGAGCTAACCTTAAATACGCTTTTATGGAGAAACTCATATTGAGGGCATCCGGAGGCAGAGGGTTCAGATCGTCCAATGTGATTGCAGATAATCTGGGAATGCTCTCCACAGGAAGAGATATAAGGATTGACAACAATCTGGATATTGAAGATGCCTGGACCTATGGTGCTAATCTTACAAGCTATTTTTCTTTGGGTTTTGGAGAAGATGCATCGCTTAGCTTCGATTATTTCAGAACTGATTTCAACAAACAGATAATTGTGGATCAGGAGAGAGATATGAGATATGTATGGCTTTACAATCTGGATGGACGCTCATTCACAAATACTTATCAGCTTGACTTTACAGTTGAACCTATAGAAAGATTTACAATTCTGGCAACATTCAGATATACAGACGCCAGGGTTACATTAAACGGACAGGGTCTGGTTGAAAAACCACTAACCAGCAAGTACAAGGGCGTTTTGAATGTCCAGTATGCTACCAATATGAATAAGTGGACGTTTGATGTTACTGCTCAGCTGAATGGCCCAAGCAGGCTTTTCTATTTTGCAGATATGGAGCAATCACCGGTGTATGGTATGTTGTATGCTCAAATTACAAAGAAATTCAAGGACCTTGATGTTTATATAGGAGGAGAGAACCTGACAAACTATCGTCAGCACAATCCAATCATAGATGCACAGGATCCTTATTCACCAACTTTTAATTCCACTGTTATATGGGGACCCTTGATGGGCATAAAAGTTTATGCAGGTCTTAGGTTCACAATCTGGAAATAATCATCTTTTTATTAAAACTTTTATTTATTTTTACAAACAACAAACAAAAATGAAAACACTTATAAAATCACTTACATTAGTGCTGGTTGCACTTTTCGTGTTGGCAAACAATACAAACGCACAGAACAAGAAGGTCAATAAAGAGGCAGAAGTTACTTACACAGTTGATATTGACTGCCCAAGCTGCGTAAAGAAACTGGAAGCAAAACTTCCTTTTGAAAATGGTGTTAAGGACCTCAAGGTAGACCTTGCAAAAAAGACAGTTTGGTTCAAATATCAGACAGAAAAGACAAACAAAGAAAACTTAGCAAAAGCACTTGAAAAGCTAGGATACCCTGCCAAAGAGGTAGTGACAAAAAAATAAACAGAATGAAAAGACTTTTGTCTTTTACAATATTGATTGCAATCACCTTTGGCCCCCTGTTTTCACAGGTGACCAAAGGTGATTCTCCTTTTTATGAGCAGATGAGGAGCCTCTCATTTGAGGATAGAGAAGCACTGATATACAAAGAAATTACCTCAGGCAACACACCGGGTTATCTAAAAGGATTTGTGGCAATAAAGAGTGTAGAGAGAGATTCTAAGGGGCAGAAGCACAAAGTTGTAATTTTTGTCAAGCCTGATTATCTGTCCATTGGCAATGACAGTTGTTCTTTCATAATTCCTATGGGACCCGTTACCGCACAGAAGATTGCCGATAATTTTGACTGCTCTCTGCCAACACCAAAAATTGTTGACATGATTTACAAATACTCCGTTCTTAAGCTTGAGCCATTCAACTACATTCCCAGAGGAAACAGAAATGAAACCCCAGATATTCTTAACGATCACTCCAGGGTTATTTTTGCGCAGATGAAGGCTGCCGGATATAAATCCGGCGTCTTTGTTGCCGGTACAAAAAAGGACATAGTAATCTCGTCAAAACTAAGCGACCCTGTAAGAACAAAAAACGTAACCATATATGGCTGGCACAAGCTAGACGGAAAGGCAATCCAACCGGTATACAATGGACATATAGATATTTATGTGGATTATAGTCACGGAGTTCGCCTTATTTCTAACAAGGTTACAATTGATGGCAGAGATTATGATTACAGAGATATTCTCAAAGATCCATTACTTCACTCTCTGTTGAGTGATGAGCCGGAACCCCTGCAAAGGACATCCTATCTTGACAAATAAAATATAAACAAATCATAAAAAACAATGAAAAGATTAGCTCTTATAGTGATTTCCTTACTTGTAGCTGCATATTGCACTGCATCAGAACCACAGTCGTGGATACGGGTAAACCAGGCAGGATATCTGCCGACAGATATTAAAGTAGCTGTCTTTATATCACTTGCAGATAATACAAAACCCACTTTTGAGCTCTATGAGGCCCTTACAGGTAAACGAATCTTTACAGGCACAGGAAAAATTGTAAATGCTTCATTATGGGGAATGAAGGGTGCTTACAGGCTGGACTTCTCCAACGTAAATGTTCCCGGAGGATATTATATAGTATCTAATGGAGTGAGATCTCAGAACTTCAGGATATCTGCAGATGCATACGACGGACTTTCAGATTTTCTTCTGGTTTATATGCGTCAGCAAAGATGTGGCGACAACCCTTATACAGGAGTGCTTTGCCATCAGGATGACGGCTATATTGTTGACCACCCTACAAGGACAGGCGAAAAAATAGATGTAAGAGGAGGATGGCACGATGCGACTGATTATCTTCAGTATCAGACTACATCGGCAACAGCAGTGTATCATCTGATGTTTGCATGGGAGCAGCAGAAGGATAAATCTGTTTTTAAAGATTTGTACGATGCCAGAGGAAGAAAAGGTTCTAACGGTATTCCGGATATACTAGATGAGGTTAAATGGGGACTCGACTGGCTGATAAGGATGAACCCGGAAGACAAGGTGATGTTCAACCAGATAGCAGACGACCGTGATCATGCCGGATTTCGCCTTCCACAGAACGACAAGGTGGATTACGGCTGGGGACCGGGTACAGGCAGACCTGTCTATTTTGTAACAGGGGAGAGGCAAGGGTTGAAAAAGCACATCAACCGCACAACCGGTGTATCATCTACAGCAGGAAAATTCGCCTCAAGTTTCGCACTTGGAGCAGAGGTGTTTAAAAATATTGATCCAAAGTTTTCTGAAACCATGAGGGTAAAGGCAGAACAAGCCTTCGCATTTGCAGTGGAAAAACCGGGCAACACTCAGACTGCCTGTGTTACATCTCCGTATTTCTACGAGGAGGATACCTATGTAGATGACATAGAGCTTGCTGCAGCTACTTTCTATAATTATGGCAAGGATGCAGCATGGAGACAAAAGGCCGACTACTGGGGAGAGCTTGAACCTGTCACTCCATGGATGGAACTTGGCAGGGGAAGACATTATCAGTATTACCCTTTCATTAATCTTGGCCACTACTACCTTGCAACATCGGAAGACAAGGGTGTAAGAGAAAAATATCTTGCCTATATGAAGCAAGGGCTGGAAGATCTCAAAAACAGAGCAGCTGATGATCCATTTGTATATGGTGTTCCGTTCTTATGGTGTTCAAACAATCTGGTTTCTGCTGCAATCACTCAGGCTCATCTTTACAGAAAGGCTTCAGGCGACAATACCTATCTAGAGATGGAAATGGCCCTGAGAGACTGGCTGTTTGGTTGCAACCCATGGGGAACATCTATGCTTGTGGGCTATCCTGAGGGTGGTGATTATCCTGACTCTCCGCACTCGTCATATACAAAGGTGAATGGCGACCTTACATACGGAGGTCTTGTAGATGGCCCAATTTACTTCGATCTTTTCAGGACAAGAGCGGGTGGTGCCTTGACCAAACCAGACACATATGCACCATTCAACAAAGGACGGGCAGTTTATCACGACGATATGGGTGACTACTCTTCCAATGAGCCGACAATGGATGGGACGGCGGGATTGAGTTATTACTTTGCATCTATGGAGAGCGAAGGGAAGGAGTTTAAAAATGCAAAAATGAATGTATCTTCAGTTGTAAGGGACTCACAAGGTGCCGTTATAAGGATAAATCCCGACAAAAAGGTGATCTATCTCATATTCTCTGCCGATTCCATGTTTCAGGGAGGAAGTAAGATTCTCTCTACTCTTAAAAAAAACAAGATAAAGGGATCATTCTTTTTTACAGGAAATTTTTTCAGACTAGACCCACAGAAGTCTGTCATTCAAAAGATAATCAAAGAGGGCCACTATGTGGGCGGGCATTCTGACAAACATCTGCTGTATGCTCAATGGGGCAACAGGTCAAAGTCACTTCTCACAAAGGACAGCGTTGCAAACGATCTTAAACTGAATTATGCAGAGATGGCAAAATTCGGCATTAAACATGAAGACGCTACATGGTACCTTCCTCCTTATGAGTGGTACAATACGGAGTCGGTAAATATTGCTTCAAGTCTGGGTATAACAACAATGAACTACACCCCGGGTACATCTACACCTGCCGACTATACTGCACCATCAATGAAGAATTACCGTTCCAGCCAAGAGCTTATAGACAAACTGTTCAGCTTTGAAAAATCTGATGGATTAAACGGAGCATTTATACTTATTCACCCCGGAGTTGTAGATGAGAGGAGCGATAAACTATACAACAGACTGGGAGAAATAGTTGTTCGTCTTAAAAGACTTGGTTACTCTTTTGAACGTTTATTCTGAATTTCACCTACATTTCTTAACTTTGCAGCCGATTCCCCTATTTAATCATCAAAATATGTACAAAATACTTTCAAAGAGGTTCCTGACCCCCATAATCTGTCTTATGGAGGTAGATGCTCCCCGCATGGCCAAGTCGGCAAAACCGGGACAATTTCTCATAGTAAGGGCTCACGAAAAGGGTGAGAGAATTCCACTTACAATATGTGACTATGATTCAGAAAAAGGTACAGTTACAATTGTCACACAAATTGTTGGCGCATCGAGCCGTCAGATTTGTCACCTGAATGAGGGTGACTCTTTTGTGGACTTTGTAGGACCCTTGGGGCTCCCTTCGGAATTTGTCCATATGAGCGATGATGAGATAAAGGGAAAGAAAATCATCTTTATTGCAGGAGGTCTGGGAACAGCTCCTGTATATCCTCAGGTTAAGTACCTTCACTCAAGAGGGGTAAGTGTCGATGTAATAATTGGTGCAAAGAACAAGGATATGATCATTTTCGAAAATGAGATGAGAGCCATCTGCAACAATCTTTACATATGTACAGATGATGGTTCGGCGGGGCGAAAAGGTCTTGTTACCGAGCAGCTTAAAGAGCTTTTGGACGGAATCGAGGCCGGCACTGTTAATAATGGAATTAAATATGACCAGGCTGTGGCAATAGGTCCTATGATAATGATGAAATTCGTCAGTATCACTGCAAAACCTTATGGGTTACCATTAATTGTCAGCCTCAACACCCTCATGGTAGATGGAACCGGAATGTGCGGAGCATGCAGGGTATCGATAGGAGGAAAGACAAAATTTGCATGTGTGGACGGGCCGGAATTTGACGCCTATCAGGTAGACTTCAATGAGGCAATGCGCCGTCAGGGCATGTATAAGAATATAGAGACAGAGGCAGATCATAAGTGTAACATAGGGCTTGACCAAAAGTAAACGAAATTTATTGTGTAATGAGAAACAAAATTCCCAGAGTACCTGTAAGAGAACAGGATCCTGCAGTAAGAGCAAAGAACTTTGAAGAGGTTTCATATGGTTACGACCAATCTGAAGCAATGCTTGAGGCATCTCGTTGCCTTGGATGCAGAAAACCATCCTGTGTGCCGGCCTGCCCGGTCAGCATCCAGATTCCCCAATTCATATATGCAGTTGAAAGCGGTAATATAGAGGAGGCAGCACGCATTATTTCAAAAGACAGCTCTTTACCCGCAGTTTGCGGAAGGGTCTGCCCACAGGAGAGTCAGTGTGAAGGAGCTTGTATTCTTGGTGTAAAGGGAGAGCCGGTTTCAATTGGAAAACTGGAACGTTTTGTTGCTGACTGGAGCCGTGAGAGGGGTGTTAAATTTACTGACAAGGCAGGGCCGAATGGAAAGAAGGTTGCAATAGTAGGAAGTGGTCCGGCTGGATTGGCTTGTGCAACCGACCTTGCAAAAATGGGCTACGATGTTACAATATTTGAAGTTCTGCATGAAGCAGGCGGAGTTCTGCAATACGGAATTCCTGAGTTTCGTCTCCCTAAGGAGAGCGTAGTGAAATACGAAATAGACAATGTCCGTGCCCTCGGGGTAAAAATCGAGACAAATATAGTTGTCGGAAGAACTGTAACAATAGATACCCTTATGGATAAAGAGGGTTTTTCTGCGGTTTTCATTGGTTCAGGCGCGGGCCTTCCAAAGTTTATGGGAATCCCGGGAGAAAATCTTAACGGAGTAGTATCTGCAAATGAGTTTCTTACAAGAAACAACCTTATGAGAGCATACGACCCCTCGTACGATACACCAATTTATGTTGGTAAGAGAGTGGCAGTTGTTGGAGGTGGAAACGTGGCCATGGATGCTGCACGTTCTGCTTTGCGTCTGGGTGCAGATGTCACAGTAGTATATAGAAGGACTGAAAAGGAACTCCCCGCACGTGTAGAGGAGGTTCATCACGCCAAGCAGGAGGGAATAGTATTCAGGATGCTGACAAATCCCGTTGAGGTTCTTGGCGACGAGAGAGGATGGGTTACGGGACTGAGATGTCTCAAAATGGAACTTGGA
>Ga0074195_1003631_pt1 | contig 14051 bp, 13 predicted proteins | sample EPASupsiteHSE623_FD_64525 | JGI IMG/M metagenome (GOLD analysis project Ga0074195, IMG submission 64525) | Bioremediated contaminated groundwater from EPA Superfund site, New Mexico - Sample HSE6-23 | ecosystem: Environmental > Aquatic > Deep subsurface > Groundwater > Contaminated ...
ATATCGTAAACCACCCGGTTCACGCCCTTCACCTCGCTCACTATGCGCGAAGAGATCTTCTGCATCAGCTCGTACGGCAGCCTGGACCAGTCGGCGGTCATCCCATCCACCGAACTTACGCAGCGCAGCGCCACAACATTCTCATAAGACCTTTCGTCGCCCATTACCCCTACCGTGCGGGTGGGGAGCAGCACGCAGAAAGCCTGCCAGATCTTCGGATACCAGCCGAACTTCCGGATCTCCTCCCGTACCACCAGATCGGCGCGGCCCAGCACGGCCAGCCGCTCCGCCGTCACCTCGCCCAGTATCCTTATGGCCAGGCCGGGACCGGGGAAAGGGTGCTGCATCAGTATGGGCTCCGGTATTTTAAGGCTGCGCCCCAGCTCGCGCACCTCGTCCTTGAACAGAAAGCGCAGGGGCTCCACCAGTTCCATGCCCATTTTTTTAGGCAGGCCGCCCACATTATGATGGCTTTTTATGACCGCCGACGGCCCCTTGACGGAAACCGACTCTATCACATCCGGGTAAAGCGTGCCCTGCGCCAGAAACCTGGCGCCTTTTATCTTGCGCGCCGCGCGGTCGAAAACCTCTATGAAGGTGTGGCCTATGATCTTCCTCTTCTTTTCCGGGGAGGCCACGCCTTTCAGGCGGCCCAGGAAAAGTTTGGAAGCGTCCACTATCCTCAGGTTGAACCTGAATTTCTTTTTGAACACCTCCTCCATGCGCGCGCGGTCCCCATGGCGCAGCAGGCCGGTATCCACGAAAATACAATACAGGTTCCGCCCTATGGCGCGATGGGCCAGCACGGACGCGACGGAGGAATCCACGCCGCCTGAGAGTGCGCAGATAACGCGCCCGTTCCCGACCTGTTTCTTTATGCCGGAGATAGTCTCGCCCAGGAAGGACGCCGGCGTCCACCGGTCGGAATAGCCGCAGATGCCCCTGGCGAAATTGCGGAGCATGATCTCGCCGTGGTCGGTATGATGCACTTCAGGATGGAACTGCACGGCGTAAAGTCCGCGCTCGGAGCTTTCCATGGCCGCCACCGGCACGGCCGGGGTGCGGGCAGTCACCTTGAAACCGTACGGGGCCGTTTTGGCCTCGTCGCCGTGGCTCATCCACACCCGTATCTCGCCCGACACGCCGCTGAAGAGCCTGGAGCCGGCGGCGATCTTAAGCTTCGAAAAGCCGTACTCGCGCCGCTCGGCCCTGCGCACCTTCGCCCCCATGGCGCGCGCCATGAGCTGCATGCCGTAGCAGATGCCCAGCACCGGCACGCCGAGGCTGAACACGGCCTGGTCCGGCAGGGGCGCTTTTTTCGCGTAAACGCTGGACGGCCCCCCGGAGAGGATGATCCCCTTGGGCGAGCGGGAGAGGATCTCCTCTATCGGCGCATGGTAAGGCAGTATTTCGCAATAGACGCGCAGGCTGCGCAGACGCCGGGCTATAAGCTGGGTGTACTGGCTGCCGAAATCCAGGATCAGTATCTGGTCCATGGGTCTTGTTTCCTCTTGTTATCCGGTGAGAGCGGGCAACTGCGACAGACCAATTCTAACAAATTATGAGAAAGTTTTCGCCACCGCCGGGCAACGCCCTCGCTCCGCCGATAAGGAGAAACGGGAACGCTTCTATTTATTTGCGACCGGTCTGGATTTATCTATTATGGCGCGCTAGGGGAGATAGAAGCGTCCCCTGAAACACACCCAAACCGAACTTTTCGGGAAGTGGCTCAATACTTTCCCCATGAATTACGACTATGGCGCAGCTTTCAATGTTAGTTCTATTTCAGTCAGACTTAAATCGTTTCTCTTCGCAGACAAATCTCCGCGCATGATCAATATTGTCCTCAAAAAGTTCTCCCTGATAGGATTTTCTATGAAGGATTTAACAGAAAGGATGACTGCTTTGGAAGCATAGAGCATCATTTCATGATATTCCATTTTCAAATATTCCATGACATCTTGCGCGCCATCGATATCAGCTTGTCGACTTGAAAGATACTTAATGTTTTGTGGCTCAAAAAACGCATCCATGTATAGGAGACAGGATTTATATCTTTTCTCTTTCTGTTCCAATACCTTAAATTCTCTTTCCTTTTTCTTATCAAGCAAGTATGCGATGTATCCTCCGAAAACACCTCCAAGACCGAGGAATGTTAATGCAGACATGACGGTTTGTGCAAGACCATCCATTCAATCCCCCTTTGATAACGGAACAGCGACGAAGACCTTTGTTTCAGCGAACACTTATATTTTCGTGCGTTCCTTCTACGAATATTATACCGGCTTTAAGCAGGGGCTTAAATGCGTAATACGAGCCGGAGGCTTTTACCCTTAAAGCATGGCCAACATTACGGATGCCCATCGGGTCGCGCTCAGACCGGGTGCGGCTGGCTGAACGATTATTTCCCTTCCATGATCTCTATCAGTCTATTCAGCTCTGCGATTTGTGATCTTCTTGAGTCCAACAGTCCCTTAGGAAAAACCTTGGGATACTCGCTTAACTCTCGCCGCTTTTTCTGTGGCAGATACTTTGACTCAAACTCTCTTTTGCACCAAGCGGAGCCTTTGTCCCCTGGTTTCCCCTCGACAATCGATAAGAGAAGACATTCCAAACAAGGAGTGTTTTCTATCAGCTCGATTCCTTTGGCAGCAGCCTCCACCCTGGCGCTCTTCATTTCCGGCTCCGGTTTATCGTTATCGAGAACCACTATCTTGCGATCATATGCCCCGGACCTGTGAGCGTCGATCACAATACTTCGAGCGTTGCCACCCCGTCCATTTCTGATGGCAATAGCGACATTGGTGTTATAGGAGTAAAGGCCCTTTAAATGTTTTAGGAATATTCCTTCACAGAGCCCTTCTCCGAACATCAGAAGGGTTTTGCTGGCTCGGCGGCTTTTCTTTTTTGACCGTCCTATTCTCGCCATATTGTCGAGTTCACAATTTAGGAACAGCTCCATAGGCGCCGGCAAGATACTTAGCATAATAGTTATCATCAGGTCTTACGCCGGACATCTCATCTAGCCGCCAGGACTCGCTCGCACCTTTTTCGTTCTTTTCAATGAGAATGATCTGGTACTTATCCAGTTTACTCAGGATCAGATGACTATGGGTACTGAACAATATCTGGGCGTTATTAGGATTCGTTTCCGGCTGAACGAACAAATCAAAAAGGGCCACGATAATCTCGGGGTGCAAATTAACATCGAATTCATCCATAACAGCGATGCCCCCCTTATCCAGTACAAGCAAAATGGTTTTTAAAAGGACGAATAGCTGTTTGGTGCCGGACGATTCATATTGCATCGGAAGATATTCGGTTTGCCCCCCAAAAGAATGAGCGACCTGCACATTTATGGAAAAACCGTTCTCTTTTTTTTCTTTTTTAATGTCAAAAGACTCCAAACCGAGATCGAACCGGGATAGCAATTTTTCCGCCTCTGTTTTCAAAACCTCGTTCTTGTCTTCGCTAAAAAAATCCAGGGCGCTGAACAATTGCTGGCTGCCGCTTCGCAAATAACGATCTCCGGCCCACCCGGCTTCCACTACATTGGTCCTGACTTTTTGCCAAAAATCAAAAATCTCCTGGCTTTCTTTATGTGTCAGGCGTATAGCCGTACTTACAACGCTGGCATTGGCCCTAAGCGGAAACTCCTTCGGAAGGTTGAAACTTTTGTCATCCAGCAAATATTTGCCGGTCTTTTCATCCCATTCGCGGGAAAATATTTTTTTGCTTGTGACTTTCTGAGCGCTTTTGCTCTTAACCCTTAATTCTTCCGCTAGTATTTTTTGATCGTTAAGGACAAATTTGTAAGTATAGATGTTTTTGCCAATTTCGAAATCAACGGACAACTCACTAGGGTCATTTTTAAGTTTACTGAAAAGAAATGATTTCACCGGCAACGAATTGGACGGATTGCCTATAAACGAATCGACAATGAGCCATTTCAAAAACGGCAAAACCTTCAACAAATTCGTTTTGCCTGACGCATTGGGACCGATAACAGTTTCCACCTTCGAAAGACGAGTGGCGGAGGGGTCGACAAAATAGCCGTTATTATCCGGGGCTTTCTCATTCACAACGAAGCTAACGGTGGCAAGATCAGTAAACGAGTAGAAATTTTTGCAAGAGAATGAATGTATCATAGGTTATTCGGGAGTATTATTTTCTATTCCACAGACCGCTAACAAATCTAGCAAAAAACATGTGTGGATGTCAATAATCAACAAAAATTTGTGATAAAAGGCGTTGCGACACACGAAACTATACCGTCTAACGGATTTTTGCGCGGTTAGAAGGGAGAGGAAAACGCTTTTATTTGTTGATTCCGCTGAAAAACTCCCTGTCTTAGAAAATTATTTTTTCAGAACACCAGGACACCAAGGGCCGCAGCCGCTTTGCTCCTCGCTCACAGCCCCCCCCGGTATGCTCATTCGTCGCGCCTCACGCTCGTTCCAGGCTCGGGCCTTCAAAAAACCGCGTATTAGCCGGTCAGAGCACTAGGCCATATGCTCGGTTACTGAACCAGGGAGGATCACCCAGGAACGCATATGGTCTTCGTAAACCGAGAATACCGGGGCCGGGAGATCGCGGTTATCAAATGCTCCCGCGGGAACGCTTACTGAATCCGGAAAATCATCTATTTCCCAATATACCGTAGCCCCGCAAAAGGGACAAAAATAGAAATGGACATAATCACCCTCGTCCGTTGGGCGGTCAAATTTAGTCGTTTGACCGGTGATCTTTACTTTCACCTTCTCCAGCCTGGTCTGTACGCCAAAAACGCTACCGGTCCTTTTCTGGCAGGCGAAACAATGGCAAATCGATGTTCTGGTTATCTCGCCCTCATAAACCAGCGCAAGCTGTCCGCATGAGCATGAGGCTTTGTACTTTTCCATAATTCCTCCGATCCGCCGCCTTAACCTGAAAAGCTCAGTTGAGCTTTTCCGTCCGCATAGCGGACGCCCTTCGGGAGGCATACACCTCGTCGCACATTCGCGCATAGCGCTCCGCGCGACGCCCGCTGCGCGGGGAATTCCTCAGTATTTTTTCGTTCACCCTGTTCCGCAATGAAAACTCTCTCCAACTGAGGAATTCAGGTTAAAGCTTGTTTTTCACATACGCCTGGGTCCAGGGACAGAGGACCAGGCATTTCATGCAGGTATTGCATTTGGACGCGTCGAGCATTTCTTCTCTCGTTGAATGAACGCTCCAGGCGCGGCCTTTCAGACTTTTAACGGCGCAGATGTCCGCGCAAACGCGGCAATCCCCGCACCGGCTGGGCAGAGTCTCATGCAAAACGGTTTTCAGCGGAGCGTCGGTCAGCACCGTTCCCAGGCAAACGGCGCTTCCGAATTCCGGGGTCACCAGCAGATTGTTCTTTCCTATCCAGCCCATGCCGGCCAATGAAGCTATGGTTTTATGAGGCAAAGGAGTTTCGCCGCGTTTCCCGTCAAAAAAACCCGTCGCCGCCTGATTGCCGTCCGACTGAGAATAAGCCTTGTATCCCCTGGCGGCCAGATAAGCCGCCAGATGATCGGCCAACTCATCGGTACGGCGCTCTTTTAACTGCAGCTCGTCATCGGCAAAATTGTAATTGTCCGCTATCCTTCTCCGGACATAATCGGGCTCGGCGCCCACTTCCCGGACATAGCGCGCCGACAGAACGAGCCCGAACAATACGGCGTTGGGGAAGCCTTTGTTCCGGCCGGCGGGCAGTTTTGATATATCGACAAATCGGACCAGCTCGGCGCCGAGCCCCTGGAGTTCCGACCGGATATTCTCTTCGCAAGGCATCTACGCTTATGCAACTCACTTCTTGACTACCAGCACTCTCGCCTCGTTAGAAACGAATCCTCTCCCTTTCCACATAAATCGATGCGCCCCAGGCTTCAGCTTCAACGCACTCAAAAGGATTCCGAACTGCAGGGAGGCTCCTGCAGATAGTGATTTCCAGTCCGGCCCCGGAGGCCCAACCGTAAGCAGGGCTCGCACGCTGTGAAGGCTGACCGGTGAGTCGTCCAGATAGAGGACGCTGGCGCTGCGGGAGATATCGGCCGGGATAGTTCCGCTGTTCGCTATGAGAAAAAACAAAGAGTGATCGGCAAGCAATTCCTCCTTAAGGTAAAGGCCATCGACACCCAGCATGGCGGTCAGTTTCGCGCCTTCGCCGCTCCTCGCGCCCTCGGACGCTGACGCATGTACACCACAGGTTAATAACGCAAACGAAAAAACGATTGTCTTCAGCATGTTCATGGTTCTATCCTTACCTGCCTTCCGGTTAGATCGAGACCGGAATCAGTACCGCCATAATCGATATGTTTTTCTTCATGAGTTTAAATCTCGTCGCTTTGGCTCATGCTCCCCCGCATCGAACCGGCCGCGTCTATTCGTTCACCGCGTAGTTGGGGGTTTCTTTGGTCACTTTGACATCGTGCACATGGCTTTCCTTCAGGCCGGCGTTGGAAATACGCGTGAAACGGGCGTTCTTCCTCAGCGCGGCGAGGTTCCCGCAGCCGCAGTAGCCCAGGCCGGCGCGCAGGCCGCCGGTAAGCTGATGGACTATATCGGAGACCGAGCCTTTATAAGCCACCTGGCCCTCTATACCCTCCGGAACGAGCTTCTCTTTTTCCACGCCCTGCTGGCCGTACCTGTCCTTGGAGCCGGCGTCCATGGCGCCCACCGAACCCATGCCGCGGTAGGCCTTGTAACTGCGCCCCTGGTAAAGGATTATGTCGCCGGGCGCCTCTTCGGTGCCGGCCAAAAGGGTCCCGAGCATTACGCAGTCGGCCCCGGCGGCCAGGGCCTTGGTGATGTCGCCGGAGTACTTTATACCGCCGTCGGCTATCACCGGTACGCCCCGTTTCGCCGCCGCGCGGCGGCATTCCCGTATGGCCGTCAGCTGCGGCACGCCCACCCCGGAAATGATGCGCGTGGTGCAGATGGAACCCGGCCCTATTCCCACCTTTATGGCGTCGGCGCCGGCCTTTATCAGGTCCCGCGCGCCCTCGTAAGTGGCGACATTGCCGGCTATCACTTCGATATCCAGTCTGCGCTTCACCTCTTTGAGCGTGCGGAGGACGGCCTCCGAATGTCCATGCGCTGTATCCAGAGCTATCACATCCGCTCCGGCCGCCGCCAGCTCCCGGGCCCGTTCCACCCCGGCCTCTCCGACCCCTATGGCCGCGCCGACCATCAGGCGGCCGGCTTTGTCTTTGCACGCGCCCGGGTACTGTTTTTTGTTGAGGATATCCCTGGTGGTTATAAGGCCTTTGAGATGATAGTTCCGGTCGACGAGCGGCAGTTTCTCTATGCGATGCTCATGGAGGACCTTTTCGGCCTCCTCCAGGGTGGTGCCGACCTTGGCGACCACGAGTTTCTTGGTCATCGCCGAGGACACTTTGCGGTCGAGGTCTTTGGCGAAGCGCAGGTCCCGGTTGGTAAGCATGCCCGTTAGCCGGCCATGCGAGATGACGACCAGGCCGGAGATCCCGTGCTTGCGCATCAGTTCGAAGGCGTCCTTAAGGGTTTCGTCCGGGGAGATGGTGACCGGGTTCGTTATCATGCCGCTCTGGTATTTCTTTACCTTTTCCACTTCCTGCGCCTGGCGGCGGGCGGGCATCGCGCGGTGTATGATGCCGATGCCGCCCTCTCGCGCCATCGCCACGGCGAGCGCCGATTCGGTCACGGTATCCATGGCCGCGGAGACCAGGGGGATATTGAGTTTTATCGCGGAAGTCAGCCGTGCCTGGATGTCCGTCTGTTTCGGAAGCACCGCCGATCTGGCCGGCAGCAAAAGAACATCGTCGAAGGTAAGGCCTAACGGAATCTTGTCCTGGAGCATTTGGGCACCTCTTTCTAGAGTTTAGCTATTCCTGAACCTTTTTTCCAATACGCCGCGCGGAACCGCGCCCTACGGCCTGGAACAGCCGTTCATGTTTTAAAAGACCCGCGGCAAAGGCTTGCAGGGACGCCTTTCGCAATACCGCGGCGCGGGCCGCTTTGCCCAGGCGGCGGGAGGCGGCGGGACTCAGGGAAAGCGCCCTGTCCAGCTGCCGGCGCAGGCTTCGCGGGGAAAGGTCCGTATACAAAAATCCGTTCACGCCGTCCCGGATGAACCGCTCGGTATAGCGGGTGCGCCGCATGACCACCGGCCGGCCGCAGGCCATGGCCAGAAAAGCCATCGTATCTCCGGCCGCTTCGTTCCTGTGCTCATCGGTCACCGGAACAGCCACCACAGCGGCGCCCCGTATAGCCCCCCTCAGCGCGTGGAGATTTTTTGAGAGAGGCAGGAATTCGGTGAAGGCCGCGAGTTCCGGAGAAAGGGCCGGGATCTTGCCGTCAGAAAAGACCTTAAGCCCCAGCCCGGTCCCTTTCACCGCTTTCGCCAGCGCGGAGAAATTCCTTCCGGCCGAACCCGCGGCGAACACATAACCGCGCGGACCGCGCGCGTTCCCGGGGATCGCCGCCGGTCTGTAATGGGAACAATCAACGGCGTAACCTCGCGAACGCAGGGCCGCCGGTCCGGCTCCCATCTTTTCCCACAGGGTTCTGTCGTCCGACCCGAGCATGTAAACCCGGTCGAAACCGCGCATAAGCCCCAGCTTCCGGACCAGGTCGGCCGTGGGATTATGACCTGGCATAGGGATGAGATGATTGGCTATAAAGATCCTTTTCCGGCAGGACGAGCCTTTAAGCAGCCACAGAAAAGGCGCGGCGCAGGAACGCCGCTTCGCGAAATCCAGAACCACAAGCAGATCGTAGCTCCCGCGCAGATCTGTTTTAAGCCCCTCCAGCGACAAACAGCGGACCCGGCGGCCGTCGCCGGGCGGCGGCCCGCTCTTTATAAAAGAATAGGGAAAGCGGAAATCATGGACTATGTCCATGTCCGCTTTCTTTTTCCGCATGGCGCGGCCGAACGCCAGCTCGAAATGCAGGTTTTCCGGGCATTCCGCGAAATTCACTAACAGCGTCCTCACAAGGCCGCCAACCCGCCGTAAGTCCTCATGGGGCAATTATATAAAACCCGGAGCCGCGGTTATTGTGTAAAGACAATGGATATATAATATAATCCTTGTAACATGCGGAAAATGCTTGCTGTTCTGACGGCGGCCGTTCTGTCCGGCCTTGCCGCCCCGGCCGGCGCGGCCTGGTGGGTGGAGAACGATTATTCCATAGGTTCCAAACGGTTCCAGCGGGACTCGCTCTCGCTCACCGTCAGGACCGCCCCCCGCTTTACGGCCGGCTGCGGCGCGGAGTTTTACAAGGACGACGCCCACGACCTGAAAAAAGCCTACGCTTTCCGCGCGCCCCTGACTTATTCCTCCAGCAAGTTCATCCTTTCGCTCAAGCCTTTCATTTATCCCGCGTCCTCCGGAACGGGCTCCAGCGCGCGCGGGTCCAGACTGGCGGTCCTGCTGCCCCTCAGCGAGAAAGCCGACGGCAGCTACCTCCGTTTTTCACTCGGAGGCGCCCTGGCCGGACAACGCACTCCCCTGCTGGCCCCTTCCGCGGCGGCCGGCGCCGAGTCTTTTTCCGAAACGGCCGTGGAGGGCCAGCTGGAAAAAAGTTTTTACAACCAGTTCTTTTTCCAAGCCTCGGCCGCCGGCTTTTCCAGGACCGGGGACAGGAATTCCAACCCGGCCGTCAAGCCGGGGCCGGACCGCATAAATCCGGTGATGGACCACTCCGAACTGGCCTATATGGGGGCCTTCAGGCCGGTGACCGCCCTGCCTAAAATGGCCCTGGCCGCGCAGCTTGCGCGCAATATGGCTCCTGATTACGATAGCTACCTTTACGCCGGATTTAGTAGAATAACCTTTCGCGATACCCGCGACGCCAACTCGCTGCTGGGCGGGATAAAGCTGAGGCTGAATAATACGGCGGCGATGGATCTGGGCTACAATTATTTCCGGGTCAATGGCGAAAGCGGCGAGAATTATTATAAACTTCTGATCCAGGTATTTTTTGACAAAGGCGGCCGTTAAATGATGGCGATCCAGTCGCAGGAAAGTCTGGAAATGCTGGTGATGGTGTCGCGGCTTCTCTCTTCGAAGCTGGACATCTCGGAACTTCTGCTCACCATTATGCGCCTGGCCTCGCGCGTCGTGGGCGCGGAGCGCGCCTCGCTGTATCTGCTGGACGAAAAAACGCAGGAACTGTATTTCGATGTGGCTTTGGGTCTGCCCGAAAATGTGCAGAAAATGCGCTTCAAACTTGGAGAGGGCATAGCGGGCACCTGCGCCAAGGAAGGCCGGTCCCTCATCATAAACGATGTGGCCAGCGATCCCCGCCACGCGCAGAAAGTGGACAATAAGAGCGGCTTCGTTACCAGGGCGCTCCTGACCTGCCCCATGATAATAAAGGGCAAGGTCATAGGCGTGGTTCAGGCCATTAATAAAGCCGATGGGGAATTCGTAGAAGCCGACAAGAACAATTTCGAGGCCTTCGCTTCCCAGGCCGCCATCGCCATAGAGAACTCCCGCCTCTTCTCCGTTGTGAAGGAAGAAAAGCGCAAAATGGAGATAGTCTTCAAGCGCATCAGGGAAGGCGCTGTGCTCACGGCGCCGGACGGCGAGATCTATATCCTGAACCATTCCGCAAAGCTTTACCTGGAGTACGAGAAGTTCAAGTTCGGCAACATCTCCCAGGCGCTGGCCAATTTCTCGGTCAAGCCGGGCTTCGACCAGATAGTAAGCTCGGACGAACCGGTGGTCCGCTTCGAGATCATGCGCGAAAAACCGAAGAAATTCTACCTGGACGGTTCGGCCATAAAACTGTACACCGAGGACCGTGACGGCAACTCGGTGGCGGAAGGCTGGCTCTGGATACTGTCGGATGTCACGGCGCAGAGGCTGGAAGAGTGCATGGCCAGGAACTTCCTGTCGCTTATCTCCCACAAGTTCAAGACCCCGCTCGCCTCCATAAACGGCTACGCCCAGATGCTGGGCGAAGAAGCGGCCGCCAAGGGCGTTCCCGAACTGATAAAAAAATCCGCCGGCACCATAATGGGGCAGGGCGCCAAGCTGGCCATTCTGGTGGACAGCCTGCTGGATTTCGTCACCATAGACAGCCTGGACGAGACCGGCGTGCATCCCGAGGAATTCGACGCGGCGGAAGCGCTAAACGAAACAGTGGAACTGATGAAGGTCCGTTTCCGGGACATCCCCTCCCTGACTTTCAAGGTGGCGGCGCCGGAACCCGTGAAAATCAAAGCGGACAAGGCTCTTCTCAAGAACGCGTTAAAGGACCTGGTGGACAACGCGGTCAAATTCAACCAGGGCAAGGATAAGCTCGTCATCCTGTCGGCGCAGGTTAAGGACGGCAGGGCCATGCTCTCGGTTGGCGACAACGGCCCGGGCATACCGGGAGAAGAACTGGACAATATCTTCAATAAATTTTACCAGGTGGAAGCGTCTTTTACCGGCCAGGTGGACGGCTGGGGCCTTGGCCTGGCCCTGGTGAAGAAGGTCGCCGAGATCCACGGCGGCAGCGTCCATGTGAAATCCCAGTTGCAGAAAGGCTCCGCTTTCACCATCGTCCTGCCCCGCTGACGCGGCGGCCATCCCCCCCGTATTATCTTCAGGCCAGTTTGTTGGAAGCGACCAGCTTACGCAGTTCGGCCATATCGGGCTGGATCAGGTACGGCTTCCCCACGGACTTCATGGCGCTCGCTATATCCTTCAGACCGTTGCCGCTTATTATCAAGACCACGGATTCGTTGTCCTTGACCTTGCCTTCCTTTACGGCTTTTTTCAGGCCCGCATAAGTCGCGGCCGCCGCCGGTTCGGCGAAGACATTGGAACCCATCGCTATTTCCGGTATGGCGGCCAGGATCTCGGCGTCGGAAACTGAAACGGCGAAACCTTTAGAATCCCGGATGGACATCACGGCGGCCATCCCGTCGCGCGGCGTGCCGACGGCTATGCTGTCGGCCACCGTTTCGCCGGAAACGGATTGAATATCCCCGCCGGATTCGAAAGCCCGCTTGACGGCGTCCGATCCCTCCGCCTGTACCGCCACCATCTGCGGCAGACGCTCTATGATGCCCAGACGGTGAAACTCCACGAAACCTTTCCAGATCCCGCTTATCATATTGCCGTCGCCCACCGGAACCAGAACCTTATCCGGCGTTTCCCATTTCATCTGTTCGCAGATCTCGAAAGCGCAGGTCTTCTTTCCTTCGCGCGTGAACGGATTGACGCCCGTGCTGCGGTTGTACCAGCCGTACTCTGCCGCCGCTTTAAGGCACAGATCAAAAGCGGCGTCGTAGGTGCCTCTCACCATTATAACGACGGCGCCGAAGACCAGAAGCTGCGCCACCTTCGGGGCGGGGGCGTTCTCCGGCACGAAAATCACCGTCCTGAGGTCCAGGCTGCCGGTCAGGCAGGCCAGGGACGAGGCCGCGTTGCCGGTAGAAGCGCAGGCGATAACTTTCTCCTTCAGCTCCCTGGCCCGCGAGACCACCACGGCGCCGGCCCTGTCCTTCAAGGAGCCGCTGGGGTTGCGCCCTTCGTCCTTTATATAAAGGTTCGGCACACCCGCTCCGGAGCCGAGCCGCTCGGCCTTGTAAAGCGGAGTCCAGCCCACCTGTACCGGGGGGATCATCTTGAATCCCGCCAGCGGGAGGATCTCCATATAGCGCCAGAGGGTGCGGTCTTGATTGTCCTTAAGCACCTCGTAGTTAAGCCTCTTCTTTATAAGATTGTAGTCGTAAATTACCTGGAGATTGCCGCCGCAGGAGGCGCAGGTATATTTCACCTCGGCCAGCTTGTGGTCGCGGCCGCAGTTGATGCATTGCAGGGTCTTTATCTTTTTCATATGTCGCGCGCGTCTTTCTCCGTCCTATCTGCCGTTCCTCAGCACGGTGGTGCCGGCTTCGCCTTTCAGGGTCTCTTCGAAACGGTCCGTCCTGGTTATATAAGCGGCGTGCCCTCCGCCGCGCAGGAACTCCATGACCGCTTTGACCTTCGGGCCCATGCTGCCGGCCGGGAACGGGCAGGGTTTGCGCCCGTAGATCTCCTCAAGTTCCGCCAGGGTCAGCCTGCGAAGGTCCACCTGGTCCGGTTTTTGATAATTGAGCTTGGCGCCGTCCTCTCCGGTGAAGATGGTGAGAGTCACCTCCACCCCTTTCTCGCCGCGGGCTTCGGCCCTTTTCAGCAGCATCACGCCGAGCAGCGCCGAGGCCAGGTCTTTGTCTATTACAGCCTCGACGCCGGTATACATTTTAAGCGGCTTGCCGCACGGCTTGCCGCGTTTCGCGAAGTTCACTCCGTAATTACAGGGATAGATCTCCTTCCCGTCCCTGATCTCCGGGAGCACCTCCCGGACCGGGATGCCGCCGCCGCCCACGGTCACAGGCACTATGCCCTTATCAAGAAGGGCCTCGATGGCGTCTATTTCCACGATGTCGGACGGCACCGGGGACGGCACTACGCGCCGCCAGATCTCCTCGCCCTTCTCATCCCTCTTGTAAACCTTCATCGCCCAGCCGTTCTCGCGTTTTCGCTTTTCCGCCTCTTCCGCGGAATACGACGGTCCGATATACTTCGACGGATTCTTGAAATCCGCATCGTCCTTGTCCACTACCACCTGCGTGACTATGCCGGTAACGATATTGTCTATGCCGCGGATGTTAAGTTCGTTGTTCAACTGGGCGAGCATATACGACATGGCGCCCTGGGTGTCCGACACGCAGACATCCAGCGGCAGCGGCGGCAGAGTATCCCGGCACAGTTCCGCGCGCATAAGAACATTGCCAACCTGCGGACCGTTGCCGTGCGTAAGCACATAAAGGTCGTTCGGGTATTTTTCGAAGATATCCGCGACCAGCTTGGCGGTCTCGGCCGTGCGCCGCCACTGCATGGCGATGTCCGGGTTTATGGCCTTGCCGGTCGCCGGGTCCTTCAATCCGACCGGGGAACCCTCGTTGCCGCCGAAAGCGAAGATCCTTATTCTTTTCATGGTAGTACACGCCTCTCATAGAACCGGGCCGCGCTGGCGCGCGCGGCCCGGGATTTTCCGAAATCAATTCAATCCGGCCGCGGAAC
>Ga0074195_1003632_pt1 | contig 14050 bp, 10 predicted proteins | sample EPASupsiteHSE623_FD_64525 | JGI IMG/M metagenome (GOLD analysis project Ga0074195, IMG submission 64525) | Bioremediated contaminated groundwater from EPA Superfund site, New Mexico - Sample HSE6-23 | ecosystem: Environmental > Aquatic > Deep subsurface > Groundwater > Contaminated ...
AAACGAAAAAAAAGGAAATGAGGAGGGAGGAAGGAGACCGGGTTTGGTTTTGACACCTAAAGAATACAATCAATCAGTTAATAACGGTGAGGTGAGTTTACGCGGGTTATCCCCCTCTTTTATACAAATTGGTTTTTTTTGCTTAAAAATGAATACTATAAATGTTTGATAGAGAAATTATTCACAGGCTGAGGGAGTGGAAGGACAAAAAAAACAGAAAATCACTTATCCGAAGAGGAGCACGGCAGGTTGGAAAAACCACGATAATCGACCTTTTTTCTAAAGAGTTCGACCGTTATATTTCTCTTAATTTAGATATTGACGAAGATAAACGCCTTTTCGATACCTATAAAAATGTAGAAGACTTAGTTGAAGCTATCTTTTTATACAAATCGTCCGACGGAAAAAATGGAAAGACGCTCATTTTTATTGATGAAATCCAAAATTCACCGGAAGCGGTGGCTATGTTAAGGTATTTTTATGAAAAGGCAGGTCACTTATGTCTTGTTGCCGCAGGTTCCTTACTGGAAGCATTAATAAGAAAGAAAATAAGTTTTCCGGTAGGAAGGGTAGAATATCTGGCAGTAAGGCCATGCTCTTTTCAGAAATTCCTTTCAGCTGTTGGGGAGAAAAGGAGCCTGGAATTGATCGTCACCTACCCTTTTCTCCGGTATGCATATGAAAAATTAATGAAACTTTTTAGGACATACACCCTGATTGGGGGAATGCCCTAAATTATACAGCAATATGCAAACGAGCCTTCCATTGTCGGACTCAAACCCTATAAATTGATCAGCATTCCATGATTTCCCGGAAGACTTTTTCACTGCCGAACTTTAGTCCGGAGATATATTGATGCTCCTTCTCCAAGTTGTGATTATTAGGTTGCAAGGTCAAATATATTCATTTTTGGTATTGTTTATTTGGATAGATAGTGATCCCGTCATCCTAATAGCCAAGACTCTTTCCTGTTCAATCCGTTCTAATCAAGGCTTCGTATAGCACTTCCACCGGATGCAGGGCTTTTCGTCCGGTTCCTTCAAGAATGTGATGCCGACACGAGGTTCCCGGGGCTGCAATAAGGACTTCGGGTTCAGCCTTTCTTACTTCCGGGAACAGCACCAGTTCACCTATCTTTTGGCTCAGTTCATAATGTTCCTTCTCGTATCCGAACGATCCGGCCATGCCGCAGCATCCGCTTGGGATTTCGGTGACTGAGTAATTGGCGGGGATCGACAGCATTTTTTTAGTCGGAGCGGTTGACGCAACGGCCTTTTGCTGACAATGTCCATGCAGCCGAATGGTCCTGCTTTCGGAGGTGAATAATGACTGGTCGATCTTTCCCTGCTCAAATTCCCGGGCAATGAATTCGTCCAGCATCAGTGCATTGCCTGCAAGTGCCTTCGCATCTTCTCGGAGGGACTTGCAAACAAGATCGGGGTATTCGTCCCGGAAAGCCAGGATCGCCGAAGGCTCGATCCCTAAAAGAGGAGTTTTGTCTGAGACAAACTGACGCAGCAGAGCTACATTTTCGTTTGCAATCTGTTGAGCTTTTTTCACCATTCCCTTCGAAAGGAATGTCCGTCCGCTTTCACGATGCCTGGGAATGGAAACCTCGTATCCCAGTTTGGTCAGGAGCAGAATCGCCTGTATGCCAATCTCGCTTTCATTTTCGTTGGTAAATTCATCGGCAAAAAGATATACCTTTATTTTTTGCGTCTTTGTGTCTTCGCGTTTAGTTTCTTTCTTCTCCCATTGCCGCAGCGACTGTTTTGACAGCTTTGGGACATGTCTCTCGGGAGCAAACCCGACAGCGCGTTTAAACAGATCGGTGTCGGTAATCCAGTTGGTTAACGGACGAAAGATCCTTCCAATCCGGTACAATTGAGGCATATAACCGACGAGCAGGCTTCGAAGCGGAATACCATGAATGTCGTGATAGTGCTGCAAAAATTCGGCCTTCAGCTTGGCCATGTCCACATTCGACGGGCATTCTGCCTTACACGCTTTGCAGGAGATGCAGAGATCCAGAACCTGAAGGATTTCCTGATGATCAAAAGGATTGGTTTTATTCGCACGGGTCAAAAATTCCCGCAGAATATTCGCACGTGCCCGTGTTGTTTTATCCTCGTCCTTTGTCGCCATATAGGTTGGACACATTGTTCCCCCGATTGCCGCGCTTTTCCGGCAATCGGCCGATCCATTGCAGTATTCAATTGCGCGCAAAAAACCTTGTTGTCCTGAGAAATCAAATGTGGTCCCGAATTCACGGTGTTGCCCTATTAGATAACGAAGGTTTTCAGTGATCGGCGGAGTGTCGACGATCTTTCCGGGATTCAGCACATTTTGAGGATCCCAGACTTTTTTCAATTCCTTGAGGAGCTGATAATTATGCGGTCCGAGCATAAACGGAATGAATTCTCCGCGTAAACGTCCGTCACCATGTTCACCACTGAGCGATCCCCGGTATTTTTTGACCAGACCGGCAACTTCCGCAGCAAGGGTGTGATAGAGCTCCACATCTGCTTCTTCCTTTAAATTCAGCAAAGGGCGCAGATGGATTTCTCCCGTGGCAATATGAGCATATTTGACACAACTCAGGCCATATTTTTTCAGGAGTTCATCAAATTCCTTCATATAATCAGCCAAATATTCGGGAGCTACAGCGGTGTCTTCAATGACCGTGGTGCTGCGCTTGTCTCCGGGAATATTGGAAAGCAGACCAAGTCCGGCAGTCCGGAGCGCCCATACCTTTTTGATATTTTCCGCTTCTCGTACCAATGGGAAATGATAGCCTAACCCATGGTTACGCAAATCTTTTTCCATAGCTGAGGTTGTTTCAATCAGTTCTTCTTCAGTATCTCTGGCAAATTCGATCATCAGCATGGCTTTAGGATCACCCTGAATAAAAAAGCGGTTTTTTCGCTGATCGATATTCTCTTTCGTGCAGTCCATAATGATATCGTCCATCAGTTCTATCGCACCGGGGTGGTATTTTAATGCGATCAGATTCCCCTGGTAAGCATCTTCCAAACTTGAAAAATGGGCACAAACCAGTCCTTTATGACTTGGTGGCAAAGGAATCAGGTTAAGTTTCAGCCGGATTGAAAATGCCAGTGTGCCTTCGCTGCCGGCCAAAAGTTTGCATACATTCAGTTTTACCCCGTTTCCCGAAAAAGGATCCGTTTCAAGCAACACGTCCAGGGCATATCCATTATTCCTTCGTTTGACCTTTGGATCGGGATAGTCTTTCCTTATGGCTTTTTGGTTGACAGGATCTGACAGAATTTGATGAAGGTTCCTGTATATTTTCGTTTCCAGCCGGCCGGGATCTCCGGAGCATTTTGCTATAAATTCCTCCCGGGTCAGCTCTTCAAAAAAGACTTCAGAACCATCAGCCATAATACAATCGGCCTCCAAAATATGATCTCTTGCGCTTCCGTATATCAGTGAATGTAGTCCGCAGGAATTATTTCCGACCATACCGCCAATACAACACCTGTTCGCTGTTGAAGTTTCTGGTCCGAACTGCAGTCCTTGCGGAGCCAGGAACTGGTTAAGTTCTGCCAGGTTAACGCCTGGTTCAACAATCACCCATCTTTCTTCCGGATTAAACTCCAGGATTTTATTCATATATTTTGAAATGTCGACTATGATCCCTGATCCTACAACCTGACCGGCAAGTGATGTCCCCGCAGCCCGGGGAATGACCGATGTGTTGTTTTTTCGGGCAAATTCGATAATGGCGCGGATATCTTCTTTTGATTTGGGTTTGCAGACTGCCTGTGGAATTTCACGATAGGAGGAGGCATCGGTGGCATAGAGTACCCGCTGAACATTGTCAGTATACAAATCACCCTGCAGGATTTGTTTCAGCGGGAAAAACGGATCATTTTCTTTCATTTGTAGATTTATAGAGACACAGGCAAAAATACCAATTTATCTGATGGGTATCAAAAAGGATAAAATACCATTTTCAATAAAAAGACAGGATAATTGGCTGAAAAGTATATAGTGCAGTACAATCGATTGCACGTTTTATGGGTGAGCCGCTTTGAAAATCAAAAAGTAGAGTTGTCATAATTGGGGATGACCGTTCAATTATTTATAAGATGCAGGGGAATGAAGGGAATATTTTGCCTATTTTTGTGAATGGAATAATTTATTCAAAAGTTAAAAATTAATTTCTGCAGAAACGAGCCATGATCGTGAGGTCAGTGAACAGTCATAGTCGCCCTTTTAATACTGAATAGCGCAACTGCAACCCGGGATTTTTGGCAAGTTCCATGTGGTAATTCATAAAATATTAAGCACATGAAGTTACTTGAACGTGTCGTTAAAAACGCACAGAGTTATCAGAAACGTATTGTTTTACCTGAAGGGACTGAACCACGGACTTTAAGGGCCACTGAGATTATCCTGAAAGAAAATATAGCACGGATCACCTTACTGGGAAATCCTGTTGAAATTATGAAGGCGGCCGAGGAATGTGGTGTTAACGTGAATGGAGCTGTTCTGGTGGATCCAAAAAATGACAATCGCCGCGCCGCGTATGCAGATCTGATGGTAGAAATCAGGAAATCAAAGGGGCTAACGCATACTGAGGCCTTGGAGATGTTGAATGATCCATTGGTTTTTGCATGCATCATGATCAAAAACGGAGATGCTGACGGGGAAATCGCCGGCGCTATTAATGCTACCGGTGATGTGTTAAGGCCTGCATTTCAGTTTGTGAAAACACGACCTGGTGTAAGTGTTGTTTCGGGAGCTTTTTTCATGTTTGTCAATGATCCGCGTTTTGGTCATAACGGTATTTTGGTTTTTGCCGATTGTGCGGTCATGCCCGATCCGGATGAAAAACAGTTGGCGGAGATTGCGGTAACCACGGCCAGAACAGCTAAAGCTTTGGTTGGTATGGAGCCCCGGGTGGCTATGCTTAGTTTTTCAACAAAGGGAAGCGCCCGGCACCCACTTGTCGATAAAGTGGTCAATGCGCTGAAGATTGCCAGGGAACTGGATCCGGAACTGAAGATCGACGGGGAGTTACAATTGGATGCTGCTCTGATGCCTGATGTGGCCAGGTTGAAAGCCCCCGGAAGTGAAGTGGCAGGAAGAGCGAATGTATTGGTTTTCCCCGGGCTGGAAGCAGCAAATATAGGATATAAGCTGGTTCAGCGATTAGCGGGGGCCGAAGCAATTGGTCCCGTTTTACAGGGAATGGCTGCCCCTATCAATGATTTGTCGAGGGGATGTTCGGTCAGCGATATTGTGAATATGGTTGCAATTACTTCAAACCAGGCGGCTGCGCTTTTTGATTAAAAAATTAAAGATATGGCGAGTGATATCATATATGAATCGATCGAAGAATTTGGTCTTATCAGAAAAGATAAATCCAAAACCTTGTTTTCAAAAATTGGCATTGTCGGTTGCGGTTTGGTAGGGCAAAACATTGCCCGCGTAGCCAGTACTTATGGAATTGAAGTTGTTTTCATCGAGGTTAGTGAAGAAAAGATTAAGGAAGCATATGTAAATTTAGGGAAGGTGCTGGATCATCGTATCGAGCACTGGGGATTGACGTCGAGTGAAAAAAGGTCAATTCTTTCACGTATCAAGGGATCAATGAATTATTCTGATCTTGCCGGTTGCGATTTTGTTATTGAAGCAATCCGGGCGGTAGACCGTGGCGCCAAGCTTAAAGAAAGAAAGGAAATTTTTAAAAAAATAGAAGAAGTGGTTGATCAGGATTGCATCATCGCCACTAATTCAACAACAATCGTGATCACCGAACTTTCGTCTGAGCTGGTACACAAGGAACGCTGTGTCAGCCTGCATTTCTTTGTATCATCTCCTGAAGCCCGGGTGATTGAAGTTGTCAAAGGTTTATATACTTCTGAGGATGCTTATGAAAAGGTCTGCAAGTTTGTGAACATGATTAACCGGAAGATCATTCCTGTAGCAGAATCGGCAGGTCTGGTCAGTATCCGTCTGTTTGTTGTACTCTTAAATGAGGCCTGTGAAGAAATGATGGAGGGTGTTTCATCGATCGAAGATATCGATGAAACTATGCGTATCGGTCTGGGCATGCGCATGGGACCTTTTGAGGTGGCTGATATCATGGGGCTGGATAAAGTTGTTCTGTGGATGGATAACATATACAGTGAATTCGGAGATGTGCGCTATAAACCTTCTCCGTATATTAAACGTCTTGTGCGGGCCAAACAATTTGGTGTGTCTTCCGGAAAGGGTTTTTACAGCTACGATGAAGAAGGCAATAAACAATTAACAGGTAGTACTAACAGATTGTAAAACAAAGAAAATGAAGATTCTTGTACTTAACTGCGGCAGCAGTTCCATCAAATATCAGCTTTTCAGTATGGAAGACCGGCAGGTTATCGCTAAAGGCGGGATTGAAAAGCTGGGATTGAAAGGGTCTTTTCTGAAACACAAACATGAAGATGGACGTCAGATTGTTTTTGAAGGTGAAATCCTTGATCATAAAAGCGGGATCGAATATATATTGGGAGTACTCACCAGTGAAAAATATGGTTGCCTTAAAAGTATGGATGAAATAGATGCCGTGGGGCACCGGGTGGTACATGGAGGTGAGTTTTTTAGTTCCAGCGAGTTTATCACCGACGATGTCATTGAAGCGTTGGTTAAGTGTACCAATCTGGCTCCTTTGCATAATCCGCCTAACCTGAAAGGGATCGAAGCAATGGAAGAACTGATCCCTGGGATTCCTCAGGTGGGTGTTTTTGATACAGCCTTTCATCAGACGATGGAGCCAGTGGCTTACATGTATGGAATTCCTTACGTCTTGTATAAAAAATATGGTATACGCCGTTATGGCTTCCATGGAACCAGCCACCGTTATGTGACCGCAAGGGCCTGCGAGATCCTGAAACGGGAATACGCAGGTCAGAAGATCATTTCCTGTCATTTGGGAAATGGTGCTTCAATAGCTGCTGTACAGAATGGTCATTCTGTCGATACCAGCATGGGCTTCACTCCACTGGAAGGGTTAATTATGGGAACAAGATGCGGCGATCTGGACGTGGGGGCTGTAACTTATATCATGGAAAAGGAAGCTATCGGGCTCAAATCGGCTAATGTGCTCTTTAATAAACATAGCGGAATGCTTGGGCTCACCGGTATTTCGTCGGACATGCGCGAAATAGAGGTGGCAGCAGGAGAGGGAAACGAAAGAGCCAGGCTTGCCTTGGATATCTATAATTATAAAATAAAAAAATACATTGGCTCATATATCGCCGCTATGGGCGGTCTTGATATTCTGATCTTTACCGGAGGCATTGGGGAAAATGGCGATGAAAGCCGATATGAGATATCGAAGAACATGGAGTTTCTCGGTATCAGGATTGATGAAAGTAAAAATAAAGGTTTGCGGGCAAGGGAACAGGTCATCAGTACGGATGACTCGCCTGTTACTGTGATTGTGATTCCCACCGATGAGGAATTGATGATCGCATTGGATACCGAAAAGATTGTATCCGAAAGAAAATAACAGGCTTGATTAGTACGTTTAATCATTCATTTTTTCGTGAAATTTGTTTAGCTTTAAAAAGGTTGTTTAAAGTGATCATCCATTTTCCTAAAGATAAAATTGAATGATTCTTAAAATTGCGGATATTCTTATTCGGGCGAAGATGGTGCCGGAAAGAAGAATGGTATTGGTAAACGGCGTGGACAGGCATAGTTTGGAGGCCGCTCATCAGGCAACAGCGATGAGTCTGGTGAAGGTAATTGTCACCGGTTCTGTCAAAGTAATTGAGTCCGTTTGCAGGGAAAACGGGATCAATGTTTCCGGTTTTGAGATCATCGCTGCCGATGATGAGGAACAGGCTGCTCAGGAAGCAGCAAAACTTGCGGGCAGAGGTGAGGCTGATCTGATGATGAAGGGACTGATCAGTTCGGATAAATACATGCGGGTCCTGCTGAACAAGGAATATGGATTACTGTCTCCGGGAAGTGTATTGAGCCACGTCGCCGTGATTGAAAATGAAAACTATCACAAGCTTTTGATCGTCAGTGATGTGGCGGTTATCCCTTATCCTGATCTCAATCAAAAAGCAGCGATGATTAAATCCCTGATCCGGACGGGAAGGGCATTGGGGATAGAAACGCCTAAAATAGCACTGATTGCTCCCACCGAACTGGTGTTGCCGGTATTGCCTGCTACGACCGACGCTGCCCTGCTTGTTGAGATGGCCCGGAACGGACAGTTCCCGGGCGGGATAATCGATGGTCCAATGGCCCTGGATGTGGCTGTTGATAAGGAATCTGCCATGATCAAGAACATCCGTTCACCGGTTGCAGGAGATGCCGATTGCCTGCTGTTTCCCAATATCGACGCCGGAAATGTCTTTTATAAAATGAACACGAAACTGTGTAATTCCAGACAGGCGGCCATTGTTACCGGGGCAAGGGTGCCTGTGGTACTTTCTTCCAGGGGAGACAGTACTGAAACAAAATTAAATTCAATTGCTTTAGCATCATTATTGAGTTATCAGAGCCAATGAAGGTACCCTATGAAAATATCCACAGGTGAAATCCGCATACTGGCCATTAATCCCGGATCTACTTCCACCAAGTTCGCCGTCTATTTTAATGACCAATGCAAGTTGTCAAAGACGATCCGTCATTCATTGGAAGATCTTTCATTCTATCAAAGTATCTATCATCAGTTCGACTTCCGTAAAGGTCTGATCATTGAGGCACTGGTCGATGAAGGGATTGATGTGGACAGCATTAAGTACATTATTGGCCGGGGAGGATTGACCTATCCGGTTGAATCCGGGGTTTATCTGATCAATAACCTGATGCTGGAACATGCCCGCGAAGGGGTATATGGTCAGCATGCGAGTAACCTCGGGCCTTTGATGGCTGATTATATCGCCAACCAGATTCCGGGTGCCAAAGCCTATATCGCTGATCCTGTCGTCACCGATGAACTTCAGGATGTGGCCCGTGTAACCGGACATCCGGCTTTTACAAAGCGGTCTGTCTTTCATGCACTGAATCAGAAAGCAACGGCGCGTGAATATGCCAGGCAGAATTGCGTAACGTATGAAAGCCTTCGTTTAATCATCGTGCATTTGGGAGGAGGTATCTCCGTGGGAGCCCACCTGTACGGTAGAGTAATAGACGTAAACAACGCGCTGGATGGCGATGGGCCGTTTAGTCCGGAAAGGAGTGGTTCCCTGCCAGTGGGACAAGTCATTGATTTGTGTTTTGAAGGACGTTTATCCAGGGAAGAGATCAGACGAATGGTTGTCGGTGAAGGTGGATATGTGGCTTATCTGGGAACTAATAATGCGATGGAGGTTGAGAAACGGGCACGCGAAGGTGACTTCAGTGCCCAGTTCATCCAGGAAGCGCTTGGCTACCAGGTTGCGAAACTAATCGGTGAAATGGCCGTTGTTCTTGACGGGCGGGTGGATGCTATCCTGGTCACCGGAGGAATGGCTCATAATAAGGATCTGACCGGCTATCTTCAAAGAAAAACTTCTTTCATTGCCGATTTACATGTGTTTGCAGGCGAGGATGAACTCGCAGCACTGGCAATGAATGTTTTAATGGTCGCCCGCGGAGAACAACAGGCAAAAGTTTATTCTCCAAAACAGTCCTGATGTTTTGCAGAATGATTAGGTCATGAATAATCTGACTTATTCGTATCTTGCAATCCGTTGCAGACCATTTGCGTTCCATACTACCATAAAATCAATTAATGCCTTATGAAAACGATACTTTTAGTTGTTCTTTTTATTGCCTCATTCACCGCCTATTCTCAGAGACCAGGTACAATTTATGATGAAGAGAAAATACCGCAGTACACTTTGCCTGAAATATTGGTTGCCCAGAACGGCAGAAAAATCAGAAATTTGAAACAATGGGAGAAAATCCGCAAACCGGAGATCCTTCGCTTGTTTCAGCAGGAGGTTTTTGGAAAAGTTCCGGGGAAACTTGAAATTTCTGAAGTAATTGTTCATGAAAATAATGGTGAAGCCTTGGGAGGATTGGCAGTCCGGAAACAACTGGATCTTATTTTCAGAAGGAACAACCAGGAAATATCGGTAGGTCTTCTGATTTATCTTCCGAAAACTGATGCAAAGGTGCCGGTTTTTCTGGGGTATAATTTTATGGGTAACCATACTATTTTAAATGATCCGGATATCCGGTTGTCACAATCCTGGATTCATGATAATCCGTCTCTGGGAGTTATTCATAATCAGATCACCGAACAGTCGCGTGGAGTACAGGATAACCGTTGGCACGTCGAAAAGATCATTAAAGCCGGCTATGGACTGGCCACCGTGTACTACGGCGATATTGATCCTGACAAAAATGATTTTTTAGACGGAATCCATCCTTTATTCTACAGTTCTGGTCAGGAAAACCCGGCTTCCGATGAATGGGGCGCAATCGCAGCATGGAGCTGGGGATTATCCCGGGTAATGGATTATCTGGAAAAAGATGAACAGGTCAATGCCAAACAGGTTATTGTTATCGGACACTCAAGACTCGGCAAAACCGCGATTTGGGCTGCGGCTTCAGACCCCCGTTTTGCTGCCTGTATTTCAAATGACTCGGGATGCGTTGGGGCCGCCTTATCCAAGCGGATATTCGGAGAGACTGTAGGCGTGATCAATTCGTCATTCCCCCATTGGTTTTGCGGTAATTTTAAAAAATATAACGGCAGGGAAGATGAGCTTCCCGTCGATCAGCATATGTTGCTGGCTACTATCGCACCGCGTCCGTTATATGTTGCAAGCGCAACTGAAGATTTGTGGGCCGATCCTAAAGGTGAGTTCCTTTCTGCCAAACTGGTTTCGAAAGTTTATTTGCTTTACGGACTGAAAGGATTAGCGGTTGATGAAATGCCCAAACCCGATTCTCCGGTTTCTGGCGTTGTTAGTTATCATATCCGGACGGGAAAGCATGATATCACCGGTTACGATTGGGAGCAATACATTCGTTTTGCAGATGAGCAGGTGAAAAAAAAGGTCACGAGTAATGAGTAATGAGAATAGAAGTTAGTTTACAGTCGTGACAGGAACCCTCGCTGATTAATGCGACTAATCAAAGAGTTTCTCCATTATAATACTTATTCTTTTTTAGACCAAATATGTATTACAAAGGGAAATTTAGTTTAATTCATTTATTAACTGTTTTAATGTAAGACGTTTAACTTAATAACTTGAGGCAATATATGTAATTATGTGTTTTAAAGCATTATTATATATATAGATTATTGAATATTTTTGAAACGAATATGCAAAAATTCAATAACCAAAGCGGATTAGGATGAAACGGTCGATAATTGTACTAATAGGTGTTGTCATTATAGCTTTGATTTTGATCAATTTATTACATCAGGAGGTCTACTTCAATCTCAAGCTGGAGAGACTCAAGCAGGAGTATTCTCTGAAGCCAATTCCCTCTGTCGATCATAGTAAATTTGAGATTCTTCAGCAGGAATTTAAATCGCCACAGGATGTTACCGAGGCCTGTATATCGTGTCATACCGAGCGGCATAAGGAAATAATGAGTTCATCCCACTGGAATTGGGAACGGATTTCTTACGTGGAAGGCAGGGGTGTTACAGCTGCAGGAAAGCATAATGTGATCAATAATTTTTGTATTGGAGCTCAAACCAATGAGCAGTCGTGCGCAAAATGTCACATTGGTTTTGGAATGACCAGCGATCACTTTGATTTTAACAATGCCCGCAATGTTGACTGTATGGTTTGTCATGATAACAGTGATGAATATATTAAAGGAACTTCGATGGCTGGCTATCCTGATCGTTCAGTCAATCTTTCCAAAATAGCGCAAAGTGTCGGACAGCCCACCAGGTTCAATTGCGGCAGTTGTCATTTCAATGGAGGAGGAGGAAATAATGTGAAACACGGTGACCTGGAGCAGGCTTTACTGTCCAGTCCACGAGATGTGGATGTCCATATGGCCGCCAATGGAATGAATATGACCTGTACTGCCTGCCACACGGCCGAAAATCATCAGATCCTTGGGAAACTGTATTCCGTCTCATCTGACAATACCCATCGGGCAACCTGTGAGCAGTGTCATACCAGCACGCCTCATTTCGATCCCATACTGAACCGGCACAATTCAAAAGTGGCCTGTCAGACCTGCCACATTCCCGAATATGCAAAGGTCAATGCTACAAAGATGGAGTGGAAGTGGTCAGAGTCGGGAAAGTTACAGGATGGAAAGCCATACCAGACGGAAGATGAAATGGGCAATCATAACTACATGTCTATTAAAGGGTCGTTTAAATGGGAGAAAAACGTTAAACCGGATTATATCTGGTTCAACGGAACTGCCGATCATTATATTTTGGGTGATACGATTCAGTCTGTGCCGGTAGTCATTAATCCCTTGTTTGGCTCTCATGATGACGGGGAGTCCAGGATTATCCCCGTGAAAATTCACAGGGGTGACCAGATTTATGACAAAGTATATAAAACACTGATCCAGCCCAAACTTTACGGGAAAGAAAAAGGAGACAGTGCTTTTTGGCAGGATTTGGACTGGCATAAAGCTTCTGCGGCAGGTATGAAACAGGTCGGATTGCCCTACAGCGGTGATTACGGGTTTGTGGAGACTGTCATGTATTGGCCGGTAAACCACATGGTTGCGCCAAAGGATCAGTCGGTTTCCTGTGCCGAGTGCCATACCCGTGATGCTGATGGGCGCCTGGCTAATCTGGCTGGATTTTATATGCCGGGGCGGAACTATAATAAACCACTTGAGCTGCTGGGCATGATTGCAATATGGCTTTCATTGGGCGCTGTTTTGGTGCACGCGCTGGTCAGGATCGTTATGCCCCGGAAGAAGTAGTGAGTCGTGAGTCATGAGTATCAATACATAAGATATGAACGGAACACGGAACATGGAGACCGGACAGCGGACGAATTTTATTTGAGTTCATCTTCCCTTCTCCCGTTTCCTTTTTAAGTTTTTCAATTTGACAGTTTTAGAAATTTCTTCGGTATGAAACGAGTCTATATTTATAAAGGTTTTGAACGTTTTTGGCACTGGACGCAGGCGACGCTGATCCTTTTTCTGGCTGTTACCGGTTTTGAAGTACACGGATCCCTGCAGGTTTTTGGCTTTGAACAGGCAGCGCGTTTTCACAGGCTGGCCTCCTGGGCACTGATCATTCTGATCGTTTTTGCTATCTTCTGGCATTTTGTAACAGGAGAATGGAAGCAGTATATCCCAACCCAAAAGAAATTAAAGGATCAGATCAGGTATTATGCCTACGGCATGTTTAAAGGAGATAAACACCCCACGAAAAAATCGGAACTCAGCAAGATGAATCCTCTCCAGCGGTTGGTTTACCTCGGGTTCAAGTTGGTTTTAATTCCGTTGATTGTAATCTCCGGAATTCTTTATATGCTCCACAAGACCATCGATCAGAATGATATTGTTGTTGAGGAGAACATTCCCCTTGGGACGCTCGCATTCTGGCATACCCTGGGAGCATTTCTGCTCATGGTCTTTTTGATTGTCCACGTTTACATGACAACGACCGGAAGAACCCCTGTGTCGAATATCAGCGCAATGGTAACAGGGTATGAAGAACTGGAAGAGGAAGGAGAACCGGAAACCGGAGAACCGATACCGGAATCCGGTATTTCAATAAATCATTAAAATCATAACAATGAAGCCAAAACCATACATGAACCCGTATTTAGCCGGATTATTACTCGGCTTAACCTTACTGGCTACCATTTATATAACGGGAAGAGGACTGGGAGCAAGCGGGGCTGTTAAGAGCCTTGTCGTATCTGGTGTTCAGCAGGCCGCTCCGGTTCATACAGAAAATGCTGCTTATTACAAAGATTATGTAGCTTCGCACCCTCATGGACCAATGAGTGACTGGCTGGTTTTTGAAATTCTGGGCGTTATCATCGGGGCTTTTTTTTCAGGCATTATTTCGAACCGCATTGGTTTTAAATTTGAAAAAGGGCCATTGACAACCAACGCGGTGCGTGTGATTGGGGCA
>Ga0074195_1003634_pt1 | contig 14038 bp, 11 predicted proteins | sample EPASupsiteHSE623_FD_64525 | JGI IMG/M metagenome (GOLD analysis project Ga0074195, IMG submission 64525) | Bioremediated contaminated groundwater from EPA Superfund site, New Mexico - Sample HSE6-23 | ecosystem: Environmental > Aquatic > Deep subsurface > Groundwater > Contaminated ...
CCGGATTCCTTTTGCGGTTAACTCTTGATTGCGTCGGCGGGTATCTTCAAAAAAGGAATTTCCGCCATCAATTAAAATATCACCTTTCGCCAGATAAGGAAGCAATTCGGCAATCATATCATCGACTGCTTTACCAGCCTTGACCATCAGCACAATCTTACGGGGAGCAGTCAGCATGCTGACCAATTGCTGAGGAGAATGAGCTCCGGCAATCGGCAGCCCCTGCCCTTTGACCGTAACAAATTCGTCCACTTTGCTTACCGTACGATTATAAACCGCCACAGAAAATCCCTTGCCAGCCATATTAAGAACGAGATTCTCGCCCATTACAGCTAATCCTATTAAACCAATATCATACAATTGCATATTGTATCCTCCTTATCCAGTACAGGAAATTATTTTCATAGCTATGTAGTTATATAGGAAATAATTTAAATGTTTACATTCGCGCCAAAGCTAGTATTTCCTTTTTTTACAGAAAAAAAGGTGCGTTTTCACGCACCTTTTCAAGATTGCTTACACAGCGTCAGGCAATACCGTTGCTGCCGTCTCGTCCAATTCAGCCGCTACCTCTTCCCACACGACACGCGGTGCTTTTGCAAAACCGTTGAAAACCGTTGCTGAAGCAGATGTATAGGCTCCGCAGACTGGCACCAGGATAAGGTCATCTACATTAAGCGGAGGAGTCATTTTATCACGGAACATAATATCCAGCGAGTCACAGCTGGGACCGGCAAAAGTTGCCGGTATTTTTTTGCCTGACTGAAAGGATTCTAATTCAAAATCCCAGTGGTCAAAGATAACCCCTGAAAACGTTCCGTACAATCCTTCGTCCAGGAAATACCACTGTTGGCTGTTGCGCTGCTGCGTGCCGATAACGCGGGTTATGAGATTTACTGTTGTACCACAAATAAAACGTCCTGGCTCGCACCAGATTTCCGTCATGGGAAAATACTCTTGCAATGCGGTACTGATTTCACGCAGCATGGCTTCACAATCAAAATCATCATCAATCTCCGGTATGGGGAAGCCACCGCCAATATCGAGAATTCTGAGATCAAGGCCGGCTTGAGCCGCTTGATCAAATAACATACGGCAGCCCGCTATTGCTTCCAGATAGGGTGTTGCACTTTTGGACTGGCTGCCAACATGGAAACATAACCCGGCAACATCCAAACCTTGCTCACGCGCTAAAAACAACAGCCGCAGTGCCTCATCAGTAGAGCAGCCGAATTTCTTATTCAAGTCCACATGCGCTTTAGGATTGTCCACTCTTACTCTTAGGAGTACCGAGCCGCCGGGAACTGCTTTGGCCATTTTATAAATTTCGCTCTCACTGTCATAGGTAAATTTATGAACACCGACTTTATTCGCTACTTGTAGTCCATTGGCTGTTTTTATCGGATTGGCGTATACCATTCGGTCGCCAGCAATTCCTTTAGCAGCCAAAGCCAACATTTCACCGTCGGAGGCAACGTCGAAGAAACTTCCTAATTGCACCAGCTCATCAATCAGGCGCTCGTCAGGATTGGCCTTCACGGCATAATAAACATTTACGCCGGGCAGGTGTTCGGTAAGAAACTGGTAATTTTGGCGTACTTGCTCTGTTGACAGAACAAGCAAAGGAGTTCCATATTTTTGAGCTAAAAATTGAACTGCTGCTTCGGATAATTTGAAGTGGTTTTGCAAGCCCTTCACCCGCCTTAACTAAAGTTGCCCCGAAAAGGCACGTTACGATTGTATCATAACCAGGGGAAAGTGCAATAGGAAAATGAAGAAAATAGTACTTATTCCATGCTAAGTTACTATAATTCTAGCAATGGATATATCGGTTCGACTTGACAAATCCAGTGTTGTTCCATCTTCCAGCACAACAACAGGCTGTAAAGTGGGAAAAGACGCAAAAAAAGTTATTTTTCCGGAGACACCATTAGACAGTTGTATCGCTGCTCCGGTAAGGGACTGCCGCATACCAGCAATAAATATACCAAGCACATGAGAATCAAAATGTCCGCTCATTTCATACATCATTGTATAAAGGGCAGCAAACGGGGAAATACCCTGCCGGTAGTAACGATCACTGATCAATGCATCATAAACATCAGCAACAGCCAGTATCCGGGCAAAAGGCGAAATGGTTTTTCCATCCAATCCTAAGGGATATCCCAGGCCATCGATGCGCTCATGATGCTGCAAAATACCTTCAAGTACCGGTTTTTCAACAGACATATTTCCCAGCAGCAATTGCAAGCTATAACGCACATGGTTTTTAGACAGCTCCATTTCCTCCGGTGTCAACGGCCCTGCTTTCGAGATAATTTCAAAGGCCACTTTTGCTTTGCCGATATCCAGAAGCAAGCCGGCATAAACCAGGCTGCGAACCTTGGCCTCCGCATACCCCAGCCAACGCCCCATCAACCCTGCCAGCAGCGCTACATCGATTGCATGACGGTATAGATAGGCATCTGCACGGCCGGCAGCATGAAGATAAAGAAACGCCTCTTTTTTATCCAGCAGCGGATAGAGTTTCTGCTTCGCCAATTGTTCCAGCTCACTCAGCGGAATCGGTCGTCCACAGCGAGCCATGAGATAAATTCGCCTTAGCTGACTTTCAACAGATTGACAGACTTCTTGAAACTCATCATATAGTGTACGGTTACTTTTTATATGAGAATTGCCCTGCTGTAAACCGGCAAATTCGAATACCTGTTGAAGAAGAGCGTCCAGTTCTCCAAATCCTTCATCAGTTTGTGTTTTTTTGCAGGCAATCCGAACGCTGCTCTGTCCCCATTCTTTCAATTTGCCGATCCATAGCTCCGTTAATATCGTCCCCTGGCCCAAGCTCATTCTTTCATCAGGGCTATTTACTTGTTGTGCCAGCCGCATTCCTGCCCTTAACGCCCCAATCGCTATTTCCTGCACAGCTTACCTCCAATGTTTTTTGCTAAGTCTCGTTTTATGTCGAATGTCCGGAATATTTCGACTTTATTATCTTCTACATTCCTTTCCATTCTCCTATTACTAATACAGGAATTTTTGTATTTTATTTACAATTGCATAAAAAAGGCGCTGTCGCACTAAAACCCCCTTTAATTGCCACTAAGTTTTGGTATTGCAAAATAGCCAATTGGGAGAAACTATCACAAGGAGGTGGATTTCATGCAAAAAGGTATACATCCGCAAAAGCCGCAAATCAATAGCGAAGCTGTCAAAGCTAATCAGGAAGCCGGCTACAGTGCCAACAACCCGGAGCCGTCACAGCTGAAGGATTCTGTTGCCAGTGACTCTGAAGAACTGCATTCAGCGCTTGAATATATTAATCATCATGCTGCCGGACAGGAGGAGTAGGCATGAGTAACTATGATGAGCAGGTTTTTGTAGCCGGTACCGAGGACGGTATAACAGCCGAATTGGACAATACTGATGTCACCGCTGCCTTCTCCTCTCAGTCTGCCGTTGCCGGAAATGCCGGCAAGCACCAGGCTGCCGAAGTTAAGCAGGCACAACTGTTTTAGCTAAATAAAAGGCATAAGCTTGCGTCCCTTCTGTAAGGATTGGACGCAAGCTTATGCCTCCCTTATTTACCTCCCTGTTGATATTGAGCCAAACCATTATTGCGCAGCTTACAGGCAGGACACTGGCCACAACCTTCTCCCTTAACCCCGTCATAGCAAGTCAATGTTTTTGTCCGGATATAATCCAGCCGCCCCATTTTATCAGCTAACTCCCAGGTCTGTGCTTTATTAAGCCACATCAGCGGTGTGTGAATGACAAATGGATATTCCATAGCCAAATTGACCGTAACATTCAACGATTTAATAAATACATCTCTGCAGTCAGGATATCCGCTGAAATCAGTTTCACATACACCGGTAACAATATGCTGCATTCCTTTTTGCTTAGCTAAGATTGCAGCAAACGACATAAACAGCATATTTCTGCCGTCTACGAAGGTAGACGGTAAGTTCCCCTGCTCTCCCGGCGTAATTGCCATTGCAGGCCTGGTTAGTGCATTGGCGGTTAATTGATTTAACAGCGACATATCCAATACCGTGTGCGCTATGTTCAGTTCCTTCGCGATAGCTTGCGCGCAGGCAATTTCCTGACTATGGCGTTGATTATAATTAAAGGTAACCGCTTCTACCTGCTTAAATCGTTCCAAGGCCCAGAAAAGGCATGTGGTACTATCCTGCCCGCCGCTAAAAACCACCATTGCTCCGCCGTCAAATAATGCCATTTCCCTCACCTCATTACGTGCTGTAATTCTGTATTTGCTTTGAATAGCAATAGTTTATCACAAAATACGGCATTGATAAATGATTGCCGTCAAGTAAAAAAAAGAGGGGCTACCTGACGGTATGCCCTCCTTCATGGAACTTCCGGTCCTTCCTGCACATCCTCCATTGCATCCGTTACCTCAGCCGCTTCAGGTACTTCTACTTCCTCTGTGCGCTTAGGCTTGTGAAACCGAAGTTTGCTTGCTGCAAGATTTGCTTGCTGCTGCCGGTGCTTTGCAAGCTTTCCACTGTCCACCGGTTGAAGCTTATGGCCAAAATCAGCCAGCAGCATTGCTTCAACTTCCTCAGGTAGGAGCGTATACGATTTTAATTCCAGCCCATTTTTCACTATCTATCTCGCCCCTTTCGCATAAGTAGTATTAGCGTTTTCAGGTAATTTTATGCTATTAGTGAAGTCGTCTATTGCGAATAATTACAAAATCCCTGCCAGTACAGCTCATAAGATACTATTGGCAATTCCTCCCCGATAGAAGAGCCGATTTGCCAAACAAACTGTGCATAACTGCCTAATATAAAAGCCATAAAGAGGCCTGACACTAAAATATTATAATACTGCCGATGCCATGGCAGTCTCGTTATATCTTTTCTCAACTTAGGAGCCATTTATGCCGCCATAGGAAACAGGTAATTCCGCCTCATCTGATTGAACATCAAGTTTTACGTACAGCAGCGGGGGGAGTACTCCGGTGCGCATTCCCTTATTTTATGCTCATAGTTTTATACTGCACACCTGCTGCGGCTTACTGTAACGGTCTTTTTCACAACGACACAATGGGGAGACAAAGGCAGCAGGCTGATAGTCTAGTTCTCAGCATTCGTTCCCTGCATTTCTGCGAAGGCTAATCTGCCGTTATTATCGTATAGCGCCCTATCCCCCTAATTCAATCGACAGGTAAGAAGGAGACAGCGGCTCCCCTATTGCAGCCGCTGTCTCCTCTTCATTTATTTTGCATCTTCCATTTTTCAAACCATTCAATAAACCGGTTAGCCGGCAGCGGCTGGGAAAAATAATATCCCTGCACTTCTTCACAGCCACACTTTTTCAACTGCTCCAATTCCGCTTTGCTCTCAACACCTTCAGCCAGGACACGCAGCCGAAGCTGCCTGGCTAACGTAATAATTGTCTCAATAATAGCCAGTTGAGTTGAATCGGCGTTCATTTCCCGAACAAAGGACTGATCAATTTTCAGTTTATCAATCGGAAACTGACAAAGATAGCGCAAACTGGAGTATCCGGTTCCAAAGTCATCAATCGACAGCTTCAGACCCAGTTTCTTCAAGGCATGCATTTCTTCGATGGCGCCGTCATCATTGCCCATTACAATCCCTTCAGTTAACTCTATCTCCAGATAGGAAGGATTAATGTTATATTTTTTGATAATGTCTGCTATTACCATTGGAAACTGCTTCTGGCGAAACTGAATGGCTGAGAGATTGAGAGCAATCTGAATAGCCGGTAAGCCCATTTCCAGCCAGGTATTATGCTGACGGCACACTTCGTGAATTACCCATTCGCCTATGGGAATAATCATTCCTGTTTCTTCTGCAACCGGGATAAATTTCGCAGGAGATATCATTCCTTTTTGCGGATGATTCCAGCGGATAAGCGCCTCAACACCAATTAGTTCATTCGTATGTATATCAATTTGCGGCTGATAATACAGCAAAAATTCATTGCGCTCCAATGCCAGCCGCAGACTGCTTTCAATCGATAAGCGTTCGGCTATCCCTTCATTTAAGGATTCCGTAAAGAACTGATGGTTATTTCTGCCCAAATCCTTTGCATAATACATCGCTAATTCGGAATTGCGGATGAGAATTTCCGGCGAATGACCGTTATCAGGAAAGTAGCTGACCCCAATACTGGAAGTAAGCCGAATTTCTGTTTCTTTACTGATTAAAGGAGTGGCCAGAGCCAGGTGAAATTTACCGATCATTTGCGGCAAATCGGAAAGTTTGGGAATATCCGTCAGCAGGATAATAAATTTATCACCACCATGATGACAGATTGTATCATCATCGCGTACACACATTTGCAGCCTGCCGGCTACCTTTTGCAACAGCTCATCGCCTGTATCATGCCCTAAAGAATCATTGATGGTTTTGAACCGGTCCAAATCGAGGTAGAGCACCGCCAGCTTCTCACCATTTCTTCTGGCATGTGCCAGGGCAATACTCAGCCGGTCTTCAAAAAGACGTTTATTGGGAAGGCCGGTAAGCGCATCATAGTTAGCAAGCTGATAAATTTGTTCCGTTGCTGCCCGCCTGTCGGAAATATCCCGCACGACTGCCAGTATACAGCTTCTATTAGTTATGTTTACTTGCTTAAGATTTACTTCAACATCTACGTACTGTCCTTGCCTGTTTTTAATTTTCCACTCAAATAAAGGCCGCTCCCCGGCTATAGCCTTTTGAAACCAGGTTTGTATTTGTGAAGAATCGTAAGGAAATTCACCGATACCTAACGATTCGCCGTTCATCTTCAATACTTCTTCTTTGGAAAGCCCCAAAAACTCGCAGACCTTGTTATTCGCCTCCAGAACCTGGAGGGTTGCTGTGTCGTACAGAACAATACCATCATTGACCAATCCGAATATTGCCTGATAATTAGCCTGCACCTGCATACGGTCGGTTACATTCCGTAAAGCAAACACCGCTCCAATTACCGCGCCGTTCTCAACTATCCGTTCGCCGACACTTTCCAGCCAAATTTCCCGGCCTGCTGCAGACAGGACTCTATAACAATAAACACCTGGCTCACCATTAGTCAGAAAAGAAAAGAAGGCTTCCCGGATACTTGCCTGTTCATCGGGATGAGCATATTCCCAAAAGTACGTACCGCATAAATCGCTTGCCTCATACCCTGTTGCCTTTTTGCAGGAGCTGGTAACATATTCGACAATTCCTTCTTTGTTGACCTTGCTGATAATATCATCCATATTCTCGGTAATATGCAGCAAGTGGGCCTGTGTTTTTTCGCGCTCTTCTATTTCCTGCTTCGCCATAGCGTATAGCATTGCATTATCAATTGCAATAGCGGCGATAGTGGAAAACTGCTCAAAAAGAGCAATATCACAACAGGCAAACCGCTGCCCTGCCTCAGTAAAGGACAGGCCCAAGACACCTGCAATATCCGAACCAATGATGATGGGGATCTGCATTTCCGAACGGACCTTATCAAAGAAAGGATCATCCAGCCGCTCTTCCCAAGCGCTGTAATCATCGATAATTGTAACCTTGCCTGTTTGCAGGGTTCGTTTGATAAGGCCCTGCTGAACCCCCATTATCCGGTTTATATCCTCTTGATAGATACCTATTCCGGCTTTTCTGATCATGAATTGCCGGTCAAGATCCACTGAATTGTAATATCCGTTAGGAGCTCCAATTAGCTTGGCCGCTCTTTTAACAATCAGGTCCAATAAAACATTCATCTCTAAACGATTAAGCAGACCAAGAGCTGCCTGATACAATACCGCAGCACTGGTTTTGCAAGGAGCACGTTTCAATAGCGGTTTCCGGTAATACCGCTTATCTAGCTTTTTCATATCAAGCCTCACAAGTACATATCAGATTATCACTAGTACCTTGTCAGGTCTAAAACGGTAGGATAATGGCGAGGCTGTTTTCGGCAAACCAAGGCGGAGGAGGGAGGCATACCGGACGTATGCTGACTGACGACAACGAAGGGGTGCGGTAAACAGACCGTCAGTATTCACTGGATTAGATCTGACAAGGTACTAGCGTACTTCTTTAAGTTCGACAAACTATCAATTCTTCCTTTGCTTGAGATAGGATAAATCCAAAAGGAATAACCTGGCATGCTGAAAGTTTTTCCTGCCGGTATTTTTACAGAAGAAAGAGGCTATCTCCAGCGTTAAACTGAGACAGCCACCTTTTCTTTTACTTTACTATTATATTCTGAATCTGCGGACAACCAGCTGCAGTTCATCCGCCAATCCGGACAAAGCCTGGCTGGAAGCTGCGATTTCCTCCATAGAAGCCGATTGCTCTTCGGCTGCAGCGGAGATAGTCTGCGTATTGGCTGCCGTTTCTCCTGCCAGTTGTTTCACCGACCCTACCGACTTCACCACTTCTTCGCTTGATGCTGACAATTGCTCGGAAGCTGCTGTAATTTCCTGTATTTCTGAATTTAGGTTTTCAACCAGATTCACAATAGCTGTAAAACGCTCGCCAGTTGAAATGATGACCTCACTGCCGCGGGCCACATCAACCGTGCCTTGCTGCATTACAGTAACAACACTGGTCGTTTCTGCTTGTATCTCCCGCACAATGTGTGCAATCTTTTGCGCTGCTTCATGAGACTGCTCCGCCAATTTCCGTACTTCATCAGCAACAACTGCAAAGCCCCGTCCCTGCTCACCCGCCCGGGCAGCCTCAATGGCTGCATTGAGGGCCAATAAATTCGTCTGTCCGGCAATCCCGCTGATTACATCTACAATTTCCCCAATCTGCTTCGAGCTTTCTCCCAATTTCCCCTCCTCTTCAGCAGATTGTCTGACTGAGCGGTTAATCGCCTGCATTTGATCGGTAGCCTGCTGCATCGCCTGGCTGCCAATCGTTGCCGCTTTGCTTGTTTCTGCCGATCTGGCGGATACCGTACTGGAATTTTCCGCAATATGGCCGATTGCTCTCGCCATTTCCTGCACAACGTCCGCAGTATGCTCAACTGTCGTTCCCTGCGTATAAGCACCAGCGGCAACAGAGGTTATTGTTTCCGCTACCTGTCCGGCGGCAAGGGCTGACTGATCGGCACTTGCCGTCAATTGTTCACTGGCTGCCGCAACCTGCTCAGCAGACCTTGAAACTTGGGTGACAATCTCCTGCAGATTTTTAGCCATATGTGTGAAGGCTTGCAGCAAATCACCAATTTCATCATTTCCCCCATAGCGAATCTGCTTAGTCCGCAAATCCCCATCTGCAATATCATGAGCCGCTGCAACAACATCCGCCAACGGGCGGGAGATGCGCCGCATCAGCCAGGTTGAACCTGCTATTGCACACAAGAGAATCGCCGCATCTAAAATCATAATAACCTTCTCTATGCTATTAGCAAGGTCTTTGCTTTGCTCTGTCCGCAAATCCATCCTTTCTGTAAGAAATGTAACTGTATCAACCATCAGCTTTTCCGCTATTTCATTTTTCTCTTTTGCCGTATTCATCACCAGCGCCGCAGCATCCAAGCCCTTCTCCGAGCGGGTGACGATTGTTTGGTCAGCTATCCGCTTATATTCGGCCAGAGCATTGCGGAGAGCTGTTACTTTTTCTTTCCCTTCCGGCGTAATGAGCTTTTTCTCCAGGCTGTCCATTGTTGTCTTGACGGCTGTGGCGGATTGCTCATACTCGGATACATATTTTTTGTCACCGCTGATGATATAGCCCCGGACAGCAGCTGCCTGCGTCTTTACTTCAATATTAAGGTTTTTCACTTCTATCACCAAAGGAACACTGCGTTGAATAACTCCGTCATAACCTTGTTCAATCACTTGCAATTGATAGTATGTATACAAGTTAAGGCCTGTAAAAGCCAATACAACTAACAAAGAAACGGTAAGTATTTGTTTTCCAATCGTAAGGCGCATACGAAAAATTCCTCCTTTTACTTATGTTGGTTTGATTAATCTCCCGTTCTACTTTCGTTGATTTTCCCAAAAAATCCTTTCCAAAAACAACCTAAAATAAATTCCCATTATACACCTATAACTTTTTATCAATCGTACAAATTCCAGAAAACACCTCTAAAGAATGAGCTTTTATTATTGACACAGCTCCTCCCGTTTAGTACAATAAAGGTAATTTTACGTGCAGGCAATGAAGCCTCCGCATCAATTGATGTGGAGGTTTTTTGTTTAAAATTTGCGAAGGGGGGAGTAACGATGAGTTCAGTCACATTGGATGATTTAGATGTACTATACGCCTACTGGTTCTTCTACGCTACCTTCTCACCAGACTATTTTACTGATTAGTGATTGTATTTGGCAAAAGTTCTAATCTGCTTTTAAGTCAGCGCAGGCTGGCTTTATCTTTGCCGTGATTCCGGAAATATAGATTCTAGTTATAGTTTAAAGTAACTATTCAATAAATTCGAAACTTTTCCTGCCTGCCTGTAAAAAACTTATAAAAAGCAGGCATCAGATGCTGATGCCTGCTTTTGCATTTTGTCTTACTTACAGCCTTTTATCCGGTCTGTTCCCATATACGGTCTCAACACCTCAGGAATGATCACAGATCCGTCTGGCTGCTGATAATTTTCTAATATAGCGGCAACCGTACGCCCGATGGCCACGCCGGAACCATTTAATGTATGCACAAATTCCGGTTTTGCTTTCGGCTCGCGCCGGAATTTAATATCCGCCCGGCGGGCCTGATAATCTTCGAAATTTGAACACGAAGAGATTTCACGGTATTTATTAAAACTCGGCAGCCAAACTTCCAGATCATAGGTTTTAGCCGAAGCAAAGCCCATATCGCCGCTGCACAGCAGCATTACCCGGTAAGGCAGCCCCAAGAGCTGCAGCACCCGTTCGGCATTGGCCGTCAATTTTTCTAATTCATTGTAGGATTCTTCAGGTAAACTAAACTTCACCATTTCCACTTTATTAAATTGATGCTGGCGGATAAGGCCCCGCGTATCCCGTCCGGCTGCTCCCGCCTCCGCTCTAAAGCAGGCACTATAGGCAGTGTAATAAAGCGGCAGATCTTTGCCGTCCAGTATTTCCGAACGATGATAGTTCGTGATCGGCACTTCCGCTGTAGGGATAAGATAATAATCCAGCCCTTCCAGCTTAAACATATCCTGGCTGAATTTAGGCAGTTGCCCTGTACCTACCATGCTGTCGCGATTCACGATAAATGGCGGAAAAAATTCCGTGTAACCGTGTTCACCGGTATGTAAATCCAGCATAAAGCTAATAAGAGACCGCTCCAGCCGCGATCCTAAGCCACGATAAAAAGTAAACCGCGCGCCCGTTACCTTACCGCCCCGCTCGAAATCAAGAATGCCCAGCTTTTCACCAATTTCCCAATGTGGCAGCGGCTCAAAATCAAACGAAACAGGAGTACCCCGGCGGCGCACTTCCTGATTGGCATTTTCATCACTGCCAACAGGCACTGAGTCATGAGGAACGTTCGGGATCGTCATTACAATATCGGCTAAAGCCGCTTCTGCCTCACGTATCTTGCCATCCAATTCACTGATGCAATCGCCGACGCCGCGCATCTCCACAATCATCGCATCTGCATTCTGGCCATTTTTTTTCATTTGGCTAATTTCTTGCGATACTGCATTGCGCTTGCTTTTCAGCGCTTCCACTTGCTGCAGCAACTCGCGGCGCTCTTTTTCCAAACGAAGAAACTCCTCCAACCCAACAGCGGCACCGCGGTTGACAAGAGCTTGCTGAACTTTATCAGTATTGTCACGGATAAAACGAATATCAAGCATGACCGAAACCTCCTACCAGCATTAGCAAAAGACACCTTTTCTGTAAGAAGCGGTTGCCCCTTACAAAATGCGAAATAACTTCATTGATTCAAACAAAAAGCTCCCGTCCCAGCACGCCTGACGAGAGCGACTTCCCGTTCGGGTACGGCTTACAACCGTCCACTATAGTTTCACCTTAATATTCTACAGTATACGGTTATGCTTGTAAAGTATTGGAATTAAACTAATCAGCAGCTTTCCATGATAAATTACTGTTTAAAAAACGCAGAAAGCACTCTGCAACCCTTGGATCAAATTGGCTCGAACTGCACCTTTCAATTTCAGCTATCGCCTGCGCTTTTGTGACCGGCTGACGGTAGCAGCGATCCGATACCATCGCGTCATAACTGTCACAGACAGCCAGCATACGGCTTAAGAGGGGAATACGGTCGCCGGCAATTTGCTGAGGATACCCTTTGCCATCATACCGTTCATGATGATACAGGACAATGGAGGCTATATCGGCAAAACCATCAATTTGACGCAAAATATCAGCGCCTATGGCCGGGTGTTGTTTCATCAGTGCAAACTCATCCTCAGTTAGTCGTCCCGGCTTGTTTAACACATTTTCCGGCACGCCAATTTTACCTATATCATGAACAATACCCGCCAAATAGGCTATGGTTGCTTCGCCGGGCGACAACAGCATCGCTTCGGCTAAGCCAAACATTAAAGCGGCCACTTTTTCACTATGCTGCATCGTATAAACGTCACGGGCCCCAATTGCTTTTGAGAAAGCCTTAATCACTTTTAGGTTCATATTGTTGAGCTGCTGCTCAATTGCTTTAAATTTTTCGATAACACTACAACTGGCAACACCATACTCTACTTTCCCCTTATTATCCCGGATCAGGAAAGTGTCAACTAATTGCCAAAGACGTTCATCACTTAGGAATTTCTGCAAACAGGCTTCCACATTCTGCATTTCCACGCCTGTTGCCATTGTTTCGATTAAAGGACCGCAATAGTTTCCCTCGCTGTTTTTCTTATGTCCGGCATACCATTGGAGCAGCGACTTACCCAGCAAGGCTTCGCGTGTACATTGCCACATCCGGCAAAAGCTGTCATTGACGTATACCACTTCATACTGAGGATTAATAATAATCCAGCCCTGAGAGGAGCGAGTTTCAATAGACTCCATAATACAATTAAAATAGACTTCGCGCATAAAAACTTCTGCCTCCAAACTTGCCGTAAAACGCTTTGTTGAGCAGTGCTGCCAAACTAACTGTTGAAGAGCTACCACGCAAGCTTATCAGGCTTACAGCATGACGATAACAGTCCGGATTATATCGAATCAATCCTAAACTCAGTAAATATAGCAAAGATTGAACATAACAAATAATGTAAAAAATCCCAATCCGTTCTATTCTATTCGCCAATTTTCAGCAAAATCCTTGTCGAAAAAACACGAATTTTTGAATAATTTTAGCTTTCATGTCAATTGAAACTACTTACAACTACCTGGAATAATAATCCATGTAAGAATTGCTCCAACACTTCATACATATGTATCAAGTAGTAGGAAGAGAGGTGTCACCATGGGCCGCCTGCTTGATATTGCCCGCGTAGCCGCGACCTATGCCGGCACCGTCATCGGTGCCGGCTTTGCCTCCGGCCAGGAATTATTGCAATTCTTTGTTTCTTATGGAGCGATCGGCCTTATAGGCATGCTGCTCTCAGGCTTATTATTTGCCTTGCTGGGGGCCCGGATACTTGAGCTCGGCTACAGGCTCAGAGCTACTAACTACCACCAGGTGCTGTATTATATCTGCGGCCCCCGCCTCGGACTTATTTTGGACTCCGTCTCAGCACTTTTTCTGTTTGGCGGCTTATGCATCATGCTGTCAGGAACGGGCACCGTAAGCCGGGATTACTTTGACATCAGCTATAACACCGGCTCTATTGCAATGGTCCTTGCCGTAGCAATTACCGTTCTATTTGGCGTAAAGGGCATTTCCCTTGTTAATCTCCTGGTAATCCCACTTTTGATCGCCTCTACGTTAACAGTAGGCATCAGCTCACTAACGCATCATGGTTCAGAGCTTTCCTGGTCTTTGTTAGCCTTGCCGGCCCAACCGGATCTTTCCCCCGCTCCCTATTGGCTGCTGGCCTGCCTGCTCTATGTCTCCTATAATCTGATCCTCGGCGCCACCGTATTAGCACCGCTCGGCCGCGAAATTAAAGACCGTTCGGTACGCGTCTGGGGAGGAATACTTGGCGGCGTACTGCTTACCGTACT